>Ga0134127_10000045_pt1 | contig 182343 bp, 148 predicted proteins | sample KB31753_FD_96459 | JGI IMG/M metagenome (GOLD analysis project Ga0134127, IMG submission 96459) | Terrestrial soil microbial communities with excess Nitrogen fertilizer from Kellogg Biological Station, Michigan, USA - KB3-175-3 | ecosystem: Environmental > Terrestrial > Soil > Unclassified ...
CAAACCAGCGCCGAGGGGCGCGCCGCCCAGAAATGGCCCCCCCCCCCCCCGCGTCGTGTCACCGACGAGGCACGCCTGCCAGCTCGAGTCGGCGACGATGCGCATGTCGTTGGGCCGTTCGGCCCGGAATCGACAATGTAGTCACCAGAGACTACATTGGGAGTATGAAAACCGTTGGCATCCGAGAACTCAAGGCACAGCTGAGCCGCGTGCTTCGCGACGTCGCCGCCGGCGACGTCTACCTCGTCACGGACCGTGGCCGCGTCGTGGCGGAACTACGCAGCCCCGACGCCAGCGAGCTCGCAGTGTCGCCGGAACAACGTGCACTCGCGCGCCTCGCGACCCAGGGCGCATTGCGGCTTGCCGAGCGGGCTGCATCGGCGTATCGGCGCTCGCCGCTCAAATCGCGCGCGGGACTCGCCAAGTCGCTGATTGCGGCGGATCGCGGTGAATGACGGTCGTCTACGCCGAATCGAGCGCGGTCTTGACATGGTTGCTCGGCGAACCGGGCCAGGATGCCGTCATTCGCGTGCTGGAGTCCGCCGAGAGCACGGTCACGTCGGCCATCACAGTAGTCGAATGTGCGCGCGCGCTCGTTCGCGCACGCCACACGCGGCGTATCACCGCCGCGGATGAAACTGCGGCGCTGCGACTGCTCGACGACACGTCACAGGCGTGGAACATCCTCGATGTCACCGACGATGTGATCGCGGCGGCGTGCCGGCGGTTCCCGCACGAGCCGGTGCGCAGCCTCGACGCATTACATCTGGCGAGTGCGATGACGCTCCGTGACGCGCTTGGCGCACTGCAAGTGGTCTCGCTCGACGATCGGGTGCGGCGCAATGCGGCGGCGTTGGGGATGATGGTGGGGCCGTAACGTATTCACGTCATCCCGAGCAAGCCCGCCCCTGAGCGTAGCGAAGGGGAAGGGGAGTCGAGGGATCCCCGTCCCGACGGAGGAGTCGTGTGCAAACTCATCCTCGGCACATGTTCGGTTGCCGAGTGGTATGCCGAGGGAATACTGTATGGCCATGCCTGCTGTTAGGACGGAGTGGGCGGTCGAGATGCTCGACGAGTTGCCCGACGACGGCAACCTCTACGAGCTCGCGGACGGAAAGCGCCCCACGTACCCGTTCGATCTGACGGATCTATTGCTCGCGGTCGAAGTGCTCTCGCCGAGCAATTCGAAATACGACTATCAGGCCAAGCGGCAGCTTTACCTGAACGGCGGCGTCGCCGAGTACTGGATCATCGATGCCGAAGCGCAAACGTTCGCACGCTGGCCCGGCACGGCCGATCCCGGCGCGCTGCTGACCGAGCGAATCGAATGGCAGCCGGATGGTTTGGACACGCCGCTCGTCATCGAGCTGCCCGAGTTTTTCGAGGACGCGCTGGGCTAGCGCTCGCCGGCTGCGCGGGCGGGCGGCTGATAACTGCCGACGTCCGCCTGAAACGTTATCGCGAGTCGATTCCAACCATTGATGGTGACGATCGCCATCGTGAGATTCACCAGCTCGGCATCCGTGAAGTGTTGTCGTGCCTCATTGTACACGTCGTCCGGCACGCCGCCGTGCGAGATGTTCGTGACCGCCTCCGCGAACGCAAGCGCCGCTCGTTCGCGCGGCGTGAAGAACGGCGTCTCGCGCCACACCGCGACGGCGTACAATCGCTGCTCGGTTTCGCCTTCGGCGCGCGCATCCTTGGTGTGCATGTCCACGCAGTACGCGCAGCCATTGATGTACGACGCCCGCAACTTCACGAGCTCGATCAGTGAGCGCTCGAGTCCGGATTCCTTCACGAACTTCTCGAGCGCCAACATCGCGTGGTAGGCCTGCGGCGCCGCCTGCGCGGCGTTGAGTCGTTGCGTCATTGTCCCTTCTTCTTTGGTGATGCCGCCGGACCCTCGAGCCGCTTGAGATCCGCCAGCGCCTTCGTCGCATCGTCGATCGCGTACCCGACGGCCTTCTGTTGATCGACCGTCGGTGCGCCGCTCCATCCCTCGATGGGACCGCGCTGCGCATTCATCGCCGTGAACGCGCGATCGATGCGGGTCCGCAGGGAATCGATCGTTAGAGAATCCGCATGAAGCGACCGGACGCGAATGCGCGCCTGTCCGAGTGTCTTGCTCCAGTCGTATATGCGCATGAGGATCGCCTGCCGCGTGGCGCGATCGGCCGCTGAGAACCTCGGCAGCGGATCCGCCTCGACGGCAACTCGGCCCGTGAGCGCCATGTCGATGCCCGGCACGTTGACTCGCACGTTGTACGAGCCCGGCATGACGAGTGGTCCGACCGGTGGTCCGCCGCGTCCTCCGCCTTCGCCCTCTCCGCCGCGCGCGAAGCCCACCGGCACCGCCGCCGGCGGTCCACCTCGGCCGCCGCCGCCACGTCCACCGCGGCCGCCGGCGCCGGGCACGTTCGTCGAATCCACCGGCGAGTCATAACGAAGATTCCACACCACGCGATTCATGCCCTTCGCGGCCGGTCCTTTGAGTTCTCTGATAACCTTCCCGCTCAGGTCGGTGACCGTGACCTGTGCCGGCCCGCTCGCGGCGTCGCGTAGATTGTACTCGATCACCGCGTCCCACTCGGGATTTGGCGCGAAGTGTTCGCCCTCGCCATACCACGCTTGCGGCGTGTGCGTGCTCATGAGGCGCGCGGCGTGGATCGGGAGCATCGTGGCGGTCGCGGTGCGCGCCTCTGCGTCCAGCCAGGCGAGCGGCGATACGTCGTCGAGCACCCAGATGCCGCGCCCGTGCGTGCCGATGACGAGCGCATTGTCGCGCTGCTGAAAGATCAGATCGTTCACCGGCACCGTCGGCAGATTCGTCGCGAGCGACGTCCAGGTCGCGCCGCCGTCGTTCGAGAAGTGCACGCCGCGCGCGTGGCCGATCACCAGCACGCGCGGATTCGTCGGATGCTCGCGGATGCGGTTGACCGACGTCTCCGGCAGCCCATTCGCGAGCGAGCGCCACGTCGCGCCGTAATCCTCGCTCACGTAGACATACGGCTTGTAATCATCCATGAAGTGTCCGTCGAATGTCGCATACACGCGGCCCGCCTTGTACTTCGACGGCAGCACCGCGCTCACGTACGTCTGTTCGGGCAAGCCCGTCACGTTCTTCGTGAGATTCGTCCACGTCTTCCCGCCGTCGCGGGTGAGCTGCAGCTGGCCGTCGTCGCTGCCGGTGTAGATCACCTTCGTATCGAGCGGCGACTCGCCGATCGTCGTCAGCGAGCCATAGCTCGTCTGACCGTCGTGGCGCGAGAGCGCGTTCGGTCCGACCACCGCACCCATCATCTTCAGCGTATCGCGATTGATGTCGAGCGTGAGATCGGGGCTGATCTTCTGCCAGCTCGATCCGCGATCGGTGCTCTTGAAGAGATACTGCGCGCCCATGAACCACACGCGCGGATCATGATGCGACACGACGATCGGCGTGTCCCAATTCCAGCGATAGCCTTTGCCCGGCGGCGGAGGAGGGATCTGCGGCCTGTCGCCCGAGCCCGGACGAACCGGTTGCCGCTCGAGCGTCGTGATGTTCACCCACGCCGCGTTGCCGTTCTGGCTGGATTGCAACACGAGGTTGTCGTTCGCGGGATCGAAGTGCGCGTGAAAGCCGTCGCCGCCGCCGATGTTCCACGCATCCCGGTCCGCGATCCCGTTGCGATCCCGCACCGCGCTCGGGGTGCACCACACGCCGTTGTCCTGGAGTCCGCCGCACACGCGAAACGGCACGCTGTTGTCGACGTCGACCTCGTAGAACTGGCCGATCGGCATGTTGCGGCGGAAATCCCACGTCGTGCCGCGATCCCACGAGATCGACACGCCGCCGTCGCCGGCGATGATCATGTGGTTACCGTCCGCCGGGTCGATCCACAGCGCATGATCCTCGCCGTGAACGTTACTGAAAAGCTCCGTGAACGCGTGTCCGCCGTCATTAGAGATGTAGAAACCGCGATTCGAGCCGAGCGTGTACACTCGGGCTTTGTCGGTGGGGTCGATGCGGATCTGCGAGAAATAGTTAGGTCGCGTGTTGAGGGACGACGTCCTGGTCCACGTGGCCCCGGCGTCGGTAGTGGCGTAAATGCCTTGCTCGCCGGCGCGAGCTTCGATCGTGGCGTACACGATGCGCGGGTCGGTCGCGTAGATCGCGAGCGCGATACGACCCTTGTCGTCCGACGGCAGCCCGGTCGTGAGCTTCGTCCAGTGCGCGCCGGCGTCCGTCGTCTTGTAGATCCCCGAGCCCGGTCCGCCACCGTTGAATCCCCAGGTACGCCGCTCTCGCTGATAGGTCGACGCATACAACGTTCGCGGATCGGCGGGATCGATCACGAGGTCGTTCGCGCCGGTGTTCTCGTCGACGAACAGCACCTTGCTCCACGTCCGCCCGCCATCAGAAGTCTTGAATACGCCACGCTCGGCATTCGGTCCCCAAAGGTGTCCCTGCGCCGCGACGTAGACGATGTTCGGATCCGTCGGATCGACGACGATGCGGCCGATGGACTTCGTGTCGCGCAGCCCGACGTTCGCCCATGTCTTGCCGCCGTCGGTGCTCTTGTAGACTCCGTCGCCCCAGCTGGAGCTCTGGCGGGTGTTCGCCTCGCCCGTGCCGGCAAAGACGGTCTGTGGCGATGAGGGGGCAACCGCGATCGCGCCGATGGACATCATCGCGTCGACCTTGTCGAAGACAGGCTGAAACGACACGCCGTTATTCGAGCTCTTGAATACTCCGCCGCTGGCGGTGGCGATGTAGATCGCATCGGGCTCGCCGGCGACGCGCGCGACCGCGATGTCGTCGATGCGTCCGCCGGTGTTCACCGGACCGATCGAGCGCCAGGTGACGGGAAATTGTGCCGTCAGAGAGAGCGGGGCCGCGAGGAGAATGGCCAGCGCGGTGCGAAGATGTCTGAGCATAGGCCACGGAAAAAGTCGGACGTACACGGACCGTCACGGAGACGGCGTCAACTGCAGTTGGTTTACGGATCTGGTCGGACGTGGTCTGATCTTGTCGTAGTTCGTTGCTTGTGTTGCACTAAATTTTCTAGGCGGGCAGACCTTTCCCTCTCGTCTCAATCGCCAGCGGCACGACCAGCACGCCCAGGCCAAACACTACCCCCGTCCACGCCACCGGCACTCCCAACGTCCCCATCCTCAACACCATCCCCGCGAGCAAAAAGTTGACGCCGGCTCCAACAAATCGCCCGACAGACGTCGTGAACGCAAACGCCGTCGCTCTCACCCGCGTGTCGTACTGCTCCGGCAACCACAAGCTGAACGCCGCGAAGTTCCCGCCGGCGAATCCCATGAAGAACAGAATCACGATGAACGGAACCAGTCCATGCTCCAGATAGAACGCCCAGCCGAACGCCAGCGGAATCGTGATCATCATCCCCACGAAGTACAATGCCAGCGTCAGCCTCCGCCCCCACCGCTCGGCCACCACCGGCAGGCAGATGCAGCCGAGTATCGTACCGACCGACAGGACGCCGGTGCCGACCGAGACCATTTTCGCCGCGCCGGCCGCCGTCATACCCGCCTTCTTCGCCAGCGTCACGATCGCCGTCGGCTCATAGACGGCGCCGGCCCACAGTCCGATGATCGCCACCGTCAGCAGCGCCGCATTGACCATAGTTCGCCGCCTATACTCGGCCCCGAAGATCTCGCGCAGTGGATGCGCGCGCTTGGCTTCGGTCTCGTGCGCCTTCCAGCGCGGCGATTCGCGGATATTAGAAAACGTGTATAATGAGACTATGACAGGCACGAAACCGCACAGGAACATCGCGCGCCAGCCGAAATGCGCGCCGACGGTGTAGTTGAGCGCGGCCGCGACGAAGAAGCCGAAGTAGTAGCCCGTCTGGAGATAGCCGGCGCCCATCGCACGCCGGTCCTCCGGCCACGCTTCGGCGACATAGGTTCCGGCCATCGACCATTCGCCGCCCACGCCGACACCGGCGAAAAAACGGAAGATGCCGAGTTGCCAGACGTTCGTCGAAAATGCGGCGAGGCCGGTGAAGATCGCGTACATCAGGATCGTCGCGGCGAGCGAGCGCGTGCGGCCGAACTTGTCGGCGATCGGTCCCCACACGAACGACGAACCCCAGCCTGCCAGAAACACCGCGAACAGAATCGAGCCGACGAACCCGATGTTCGCGGGCGACGCCGTCATGCCTGAACGCGGCAGCAATTCCGTCAACGCGGGTGCGAGAACCAGCGCGTAGATCACCGAATCCATGCCGTCGAGGAGCCAACCGCCCCATGCTGCCCAGAAGCCGGCGATCTGCTGGCGATTCAACGGCGTGCGGGCCCCGCCGCTCAGGATGACGTCCGCGGCAAGAGATGCTTCTGCACTTTGCCCAGCGCCGTCCGCGGCAGCGTCTCCAGACGCACGAAGCGGCGTGGCACCTTGAACGACGCGAGTTGTGTCCGGCATAGTCGTTCGAGCTCCGTCAAGTCGAGTGTGTCGTCGGCGCAGACGTACGCAATCGGAACTTCGCCGCGGACGTCGTCGGGCATGCCGACCACCGTTGCCTCGCGCACGCGCGGATCCTCGACCAATAATTCTTCTATCTCGCGAGGATAAATGTTGAAGCCGCCGCTGATGATGAGATCACCCTTGCGGCCGCGGAGCGTGTAGTAGCCGTCCGCCGTGCGGGTGCCGAGATCGCCGGTGCGAAACCAGCCATCGTGAAACGCCGCCGCGGTTGCGTCCGGACGCCGCCAATATCCGGAGAAGAGATGCGGCGACCGAATTTCGACTTCGCCAACCTCGTCGACGCCGAGCACGCTTCCATCTTCGCCGACGAGTCGCGCCGAGACGCCGGGCAGCGGCGTGCCGACGGAACCTGCACGACGTTCGCCGTCGTACGGATTGCTGACGATCATCAACGCCTCGCTCATCCCGTAACGCTCGACGATCGTGTGGCCGAAGCGCGCGCGAAATGCCTCGTGGACGTGCGCCGGCAGTGGCGCCGAGCCCGATACGAACAGACGGGCATCGCTCGCGATTGCCGCGGCTTGCGCGTCGGAGACGCATCGCTCGTCGAGCAATCGCACATAGATCGTCGGCACGCCAAAGACGACCGTCGGCTTGAACTCGGCGAGCAGAGCCGGTGTCGTGTGGTGATCGAAGCGCTCGAGCAATCGCATTCGGCAGCCGCTGATCAGCCAGCAGTGCAGACCGTTGCCGAGTCCGTGGACGTGAAAGAGCGGCAGCATCGCGACGTAGCGATCGGCTTCCGAGAAGCGCCACACCGTCGCGAGCGTGATGCCATTCGACGCGAGATTGTTGTGCGTCAGCACCGCGCCCTTCGCGGTGCCGGTCGTGCCCGATGTGTAGATGATGAGCGCCGGGTCGTCGCCGTCGATTGAAACGTCGGGGTGTGTCGCGGCGCGCATCCCCGCGCCGTCAGCGACGTCGTCGAGATACCAGATCGGCGCATCGCTCGGATACACCGCGTCCGAATCGCGTCGCACGATCACGCCCTTGGGTTCGGAGTCGGCGATGATGTGCCGCAGCTCGCGCTCGCGATACAACACGTTGATCGGCACGAGCACGATGCCGAGCCGCGTGCAGGCGAGGAAGATGTCGATGAACTCGACGGAATTCGGCAGATGGATGCACAGCCGATCGCCCTTCTCGAGCCCGCGCACCGTAAGTTCGTGCGCCATGCGGCTCGCGCGGGCGTCGAGCTCGCCGAAGGTGAGCGACGCGATCGAGCCATCGCCGGTCGCGTACTCCAATCCGACGCGGTCGGCCCGGCTGCGAAACGAGAAGGTGAAAAGTTCAGTGAGGTGCATCGGAGCCAAATTGCAGCTCGGCGGCGGGTCGTGCAACGCGTGCGAGCCGCTCCGCTTATTGTCATCCCGAGCGAAGGCGCGCAGCGGCTCCGCTTATTGTCATCCCGAGCGAAGGCGCGCAGCGGCTCCGCTTATTGTCATCCCGAGCGAAGGCGCGCAGCGCCGCAGTCGAGGGACCCCCGTCCCGGCGGAGGAGCTCTGACCAGCGCTCCGCTGAGCAAGGAGTCCTTCCCCGTCGCTTCGCCTAGGGTCAGGATGACAAAACGGTGCGCTCGAGGTGCCCAACTGGCTTATTCTTCACGTCATGCGGTCCCGTCACAGTTCTGCCGCATCCGCCCCCCTCATGCTGGAGCCGAGCGCCCACGCGTCCGGCCGGCGCGCGTTGGCCGACGCCGCGTGGTCCGACGCGCGACGACATCTCGAGACGGCGCTCGCGACCCGCGAATCCGCCGACGTCCTCGAGGATCTCGCGCTGGCCGCCTGGTGGCTCGACGATTCGAAGCTCGTCTTCGACTCACGCGAGCGCGCCTATTCACTCTATCGCGCCGCCGGCGATGCACTCGGCGCCGCGCGCGTCGCGATCTGGCTCGTCTGGGATTCGCTCGCGTTTCGCGGCGACTTCGCGGTCGCATCGGGCTGGCTCGAGCGCGCCCGATCGCTGCTCGCCGAGCACCAACGCAGCGTGGAGTATGGCTGGCTGCTCATTCGTGAAGGCGAAGTCGCGCTTTTTCGCGGGCACGATCCCAACGACGCAATCCGCCACGCGACCGCCGCCGCGCACCTCGGCCGTGAGCTGAGCGATCCAGGTGTCGAGTTCACCGCGCTTGCGCTCGAGGGATTGGCGCGCGTCAACATCGGTGACATATCCGGCGGTATGCGCCGGCTCGACGAAGCGACGATTGCCGCCACCGCGGGCGAGATGAGAGAGCTGCACGCTGTCGGTGTGGTGTGCTGCTGGCAACTCTTCGCGTGTGAACGCGTGCGCGACTACGATCGCGCCGCGCAGTGGTGCGCGCGGGTGCAGGAGTTCGCGCGGCGCTGGGGATCGAGCCCGCTCACGGCGACCTGTCGCACACAGTACGCGGGCGTGCTGATCTGGAGCGGCGAGTGGGCCGCCGCCGAGGACGAATTGACCGCGGCCGCGCGCGAGTTCGAGCGCGGGCAGCGTCCGTCGCTCGCCGCGCCGGCGTTTGCGCGACTTGGTGAGTTGCGACTGCGGCAAGGGAAACTCGACGAAGCCAAGCGGCTGTTCGAGCAGGCAGGCTCCGTCACGGCGGCGCGGATCGGCCTGGCCGAGGTGATGGTGGAGCAGGGCAACCCCGCCGAGGCCGTCGCGCTGCTCGAGCAATTGCTGAAACACCTCGGCGCCGTCGAATCGACGTTGCGGGCGACCGCCCTGGAAGTGTTGGTGCGTGCGTACGCCACGCTCGGGCAGACGGAAAACGCCGCGCCGTTCCTGGAGGAGCTCGAGCATATTGCGGAGCAGGCCGCCACCGATCCGCTGCGTGCGTCCGCCCTCGCGGCGCGCGCGGTCCTTCTGCGTGCGTTCGGCGAGCTGTCGCATTCAGAGAATTGTTATGAGCGCGCGATCGATCTCTTCGCGCGGAGCGGTGCGCCGTTCGAGACCGCGCGAGCGCGCGCGGGGCTCGCGGAGTTGTATGTATCGACGGGCCGCGAGGAATCCGCCGAGCGCGAGGCGCGCTTGGCGGCGGGTGCGTTCGAGGCGCTCGGGGCCGCTCGTGAGGCGAGCCGTGCGCAGGCGTTGTTGGAGTCGCTCGATGAAGCGCCGGTGAAAGGCAGGGCGGGGCTAACCGAACGCCAGATCGAGATCCTCCGTCTCGTCGCGAAGGGCATGAGCAACGGCGACATCGCCGCAAGACTGTCGCTGAGCGAGCACACGGTGAAGCGGCACGTTGCCAATTTGCTCATGAGGCTCGCGCTGCACTCGCGTGCCGCCGCTGCGGCCTACGCCGCCAAAGAGGGCTTGCTGTAGCGAGTGTACATGGCTCGAACGAGCCATGCGCGAGGATGTGGTGTTGTGGCTCGCCTGGGCGAAGCGCCCGCCTGCGACGACGCGTATCCTGCCTCGACCCGGGCGCTGTTGCCCACCACCGACCGAACTTTCTGGAGGCAGAACGTATGCGTATCCTCCGCATCACCGGCGTGTTGCTCGTCGCTCTGTGTGCATACACGGCGCGCGCCGCCGCGCAGTCCCCCGATCTCAAGTGGGGCCCGGCGCCCGCGATCTTCCCAGCCGGGGCGCGCATGGCCGTGCTCTCGGGCGATCCGAGCAAGAGCGAACTGTTCACCGTTCGTCTGGACATGCCCGACGGCTACACCATCGCGCCGCACTGGCACCCGACCGACGAGCATGTGACCGTCATTCGCGGCACGTTCCTCGTGGGCATGGGGGACAAGTTCGATCTCGGGAAGACGATGGCGTTACCGGCCGGCGGGTTCGTCACCGCGGGCGCGCGGATGAATCATTTCGCGCGGGCGAAGGGGCACACGATCGTGCAGGTGCATGCGATGGGGCCGTTCGCGCTCACGTACGTGAATCCTTCCGACGATCCCACGAAGAAGCTCGCGAAGCACTAGCATCGCCTCGCGAACAACTGCGACCACGGACTCAGGCGAACAACTGTGGATCAGTTGGAAGAAGCGTCAAAAATCAGTCAACGGCTGTTGACTGCAGTTCACGCCGTCTCCAACTGATCCGCTGTGGTCAGACTTATTCCGTGGTCGCTTTTTTTTTAGTTTCTTCCTGTGAGCTCGTTCGCGATTCGGTCTCCGCTGTACAACTTTCGCAGTGCCTCCACGATCGCCCTCGAGCTCACGCTCACCGACCTCGCGACATCATCTGTATAGATGAACCGGTTCGGCAGCGACTCGATGTTTCCGTCGAAGATGAGCCCGACGACTTCCGCATTCCTGTTGATCACCGGACTCCCCGAATTGCCTCCGATGATGTCGTTCGTCGAGACGAAATCCATCGGTGTCGTGAGATCGAGCTTGTCGCGTCCGTTCTTCCACCTGTCGGGCAGGTTGAACGGCGGCTTGTTATCGAAATCATTCGAGCGATCGTAGAGGCCGAACATCGTCGTCTTGTAGGGCGCCTCCGTGCCGTTGTACGGATAGCCTTCGACGAGGCCGTCGGTGATCCGGAGCGTGAACGTCGCATCCGGCGGCAGCGATGTACCGTATGCCGCGAAGATCGCCTGACCAATCTTTTCCGCGTTGGCCGACACGATCGCATCGAGCTTCGCTTGACGCTCCGCGAGCTTGCGGTTGGTCGGCTCGATGAGACGCGCGAGTTTGATCAGCGGATCGTTCGAGCTGGCGACCGCTGCCGAGCCGCCGTTGACGAGCGCCGCGCGCGTCGCCGGATTCGTCAGTGTCGTGTGCGCCACGAACGCCTCTGCGGCGCGCTCCGGATCTCCGTTGCCCATGTTCAGCGCGTATGACATGGCCGGATCGGTCGGCGGCAGCGCTTCTTTCCATGCCGCGAACGTCGCGGCGAGCACGCGGCGCTCGAATCCGGTATCGATCGGCGTCATGAGAGCTTGCTGCCGAATTCGCGCGAGGCCGGCGCCGCGATACTGCATCAGTCGCAGCGAGTCCGCGAGTGAGCCCTGCATCGGCAGGCGCACGATCCCGCCGGCGAGATTGAGCAGGGTCGATCCGCCGCCGAAGCTTTGCCACTGCAGGTTCTTCGCGAACGATGCCTCCTCCTTCAACGCGTTCGCGATCGCATCCCAGGCGCCGCCGTACTTGGCGCGCAGCGCCGGATCGGCGTTGATGCGCGCGCGGAAATCGCGCTCGAACGCCCGCTTGCGCGCCATGATCGACGAATCGAGCAATCCGGCGCGATAGCCCGTGACCGCCTTTTTAGAGTTCGCGTATGAGAAGATCGCGTTCTGATACATCCGCGCCGCGTTCGGCGACTGCGCGGACATCGTACGCCAGATATCGAGGAGACGGTCGTACGTCGCGAGGCTGTACGGATAGGTGACGTCGCGCAGGTAATCCATCTGCGCAACGGTGAGCAGCCGGCCCGTCGAACCGGGATTCCCGGTGACGAACACGAGATCGTTCTCGTTCGCGCCGTTCGCGCTCCACTTGAGATAGTCGTGCGGGTGCAGCGGCTGGCCGTTTTCGTACACGCGCAGGAGCGTGAGATCGAGATCGTAGCGCGGATAGGTGAAGTTGTCGGGATCGCCGCCGTAGAACGCGATGCCTTCCTCGGGCGCCATGACGAGCCTGATGTCCGTCCAGCGATGATACTTGTAGAGCGAGTACATCCCGCCCTGATAGAACGTGACGACCTCGCAGATGTCGGTCGGCTGCTGCTGACAGTCTTTTTGAATGCGGTCGATGGCCGCGTTGCGCTGCTCGACCTGTTGCGCCGCCGTCGCGGCGGTCACCGCGCGGCGAACGCGGTCGGTGACGTTGGTGATCGACTGCAGCTGGTCGGCGTACATGTTCGCGCACTTCTTCTCGTCGGTTTCGGCGCGCGCGGCGAAGCCCGTCTCGATGTAATTGCTGTCCGCCGTCGACGAGCCCGCGGTGCAATCGCGGCCGCAGTGATGATTCGTCATCACCAATCCCGCCGACGAGACGAACGATGCCGAGCATCCGGGGATGCGGATCGAGGAGAGTCGAACGTGATCGAGCCACGCCTGATCGGGCGTGAAGTTGTAGCGCGCTTTCCAGTACGCGAGCGGCGGCGACTCGAACGTCCACATCGTGCCGAACTCTTTCACCCAGCCCGCGGGTTGGGTGTCGCGCGGCGCCATTCGTGTTGTCGCGGGGCGCCGAGCCTGCGCGATGGTGCGCTGTGTAGGCGAAGTCAGCGCCAGGGCGATGAGCGTAACGAGCAAGAGACGCATGCGGCTGTCCTCGATGCTAGGTTCTTGTAAGGAAACTAGCATGTCGGCCTTTTGTGTCATCCCGAGCGAGCGGAGCGAGTCGGGGGGACCCCCGTCCCGGCGGAAGGGCCGTATGCAGCGCTCCGCCAAGAAGGGGATCCCTCGACTACGGCGCTCCGCGCCTTCGCTCGGGATGACAACCGAAACGGACCTACCGAGCTCCGCCGTTATTCCCCGTGCTGCCCCAGCAGCATCGAGATGTACCGCTCCATCCGCTCCTTGCCCATCGCGGTCTTCGCGCTCGCCAGATACCCGGCATAAATCGCGTCCCAATGCCCGGCCGCCTCGAGCGCCGCGCGATCCCATCGCGCGCTGTCGTGCGCCTTTTGCGCCGCCTGGAATTCCGGAATCAACGCGCGAATCGAATCGCGCTGCGCCACGAGAATCGGCCGCACGTCGGGGCGCTGCTCGAGATTCCGAAAGATCGCTGTCGTGTCCGTCACTTCAGCGAGTGCGAGCCCAGCCTTCCGGACGCGCATGCTGAACGCCGCATCGTGCATGCGCAATGAATCCGGCGCATCGAGTCCCGCCGCCCAGAACGGAAGATTCGGATTCGTACCCGCGAACGGACCATCAGGCGACGGCACGAACCACACGTGCAGCATCACGAGCCGCTGTCCCGGCGGCGCGAGATCCGGATGCTCATGCCAACCCGGCGCACCGTCGAACAACTTCGGCGGCGACGAATCGTTCACCGCGGTCATGTACGCGAACGCCGCACCGACGAGCGAATCTTTTCCGGCGATGCGCGAGAACATCACGTTGCTCGGGTCGCCGAGCGTGCTTTGTTCGCTCTTGACCATGCGGTTCATCGCGACGTAGTGCACGCCCATCGTCGGAATCCAGCCGAACACCGGGCGAAAGCCCGCGGCGGTCGCGGCCGTGGGCGCCGCGAGTCGCGCCGCGGCTAACGCGACGCTGTCGATCTGCCGCTTCGCCGTCGCGCTGAGCGGCGCATTCGAGTGGTGATGCATGTCCATGCCCGGCATGTCTGGATGCTGAGCGGACAGCGGCGTCGCGAGGGCCGACGCTACGAAAACCGTGCAGAGTACGTTGCGCATGAGGAAGGGGTTGTCTGCATATACTATATATCCGCGTTCCACCCTTTACCACGGCGGTCGCTCTCATGTTCCTTGTCATCGCCTGCATTCTCTTCGTCCTGTGGCTGCTTGCCGTCGTCGCGTTCCGCATGACGAAGGGCATCATCCATCTCGTGCTACTGATCGCGATCATCGCGGTCGTCATTCACTTCGTCCGCGGCCGGCATTGATGCGCCGTCCAGATCTGGTCAGACGATGTCTGACGTTGTCGTTGTCAGGGTTATTGTCGCGCGGTAGTGGCTTCGTGTTCGTCGTCGCACTAGCCGCGTGCACCCGGGCGACACCGGCACCGACTCCTTCGGCGCGGACGATCGGCTCCGCCGTGGTCCCGATCCCACAGACCGTAGACATCGCAAGCCGGGACAGCTTCCTCGTCACCCCGCGCACCGTCGTCTACATCGACGCAAACGCGAGTCCCGAGATCCAGGCGATCGGCGACTACACCGCCAACCTCCTGGCAAGCCGCGCCGGCGCGACAGCGCAGCGCCTTTCAACCGCCAACGCCCCCGACTCGAGCGTCACGCTCTCCCTCGACGCTTCACGCACGAGTCTCGGTGCCGAGGGATACGAGCTCACCGCGACGCGCACTGGCGTTCACATCGTCGCCGCACAACCGGCCGGCGTGTTCTACGGCGTGCAAACGCTGCGACAGTTGCTGCCGGTTTCCGTCGAGCATCAGGCATCGTATACGCGACGCCTGATCATGCCCGCCGCGCACGTCGTCGACGTTCCGCGCTTCGCGTGGCGCGGCGGCATGCTCGACGTCTCGCGACATTTTCTCCCGGCCGCCGACGTCAAGCGATTCGTCGATCTCTACGCGCTCTACAAGTTGAATCGCCTGCACCTGCATCTCTCCGACGACCAGGGCTGGCGCATCGAGATCAAGAGCTGGCCGCGGCTCACGGAGTTGAGCGGCCACACCGCGATCGGCGACGAACCCGCGGGTTTCTACACGCAAGCCGAGTACGCGGACATCGTGGCGTACGCGCGGTCGCGATACATCACCGTCGTCCCCGAGATCGACATGCCGGGCCACATCAACTCGGCACTGCTCGCCTATCCCGATCTCAAGTGCGATCGCGTCGCACCGCCGCCGTTCACGCGCGTCGGCGGCCCGCCGAACTCGCTGTGCGTGACGCGCGACAGCATCTACGGCTTCGTCGCCGACGTCGTGCGCGAGATCTCTTCTGCCGCGCCAACGCCGTATTTCCATATCGGCGGCGACGAAGTCCGCGGGATGTCGAAGGAGGATTACGCATCATTCGTCACGCACGTACAGCAAATCGTGACGAGCATCGGACCGCGCATGGTCGGCTGGGGCGAGATCGCGCCGGTGAACATCTCGCCGACGACGATCGTGCAGCACTGGACGAATGATTCCGTCGTCGTACATGCGCGGCGGGGCGGACAGATCATCATGTCCCCCGGGCCGCACGCGTACCTCGACATGAAGTACGACAGCAGCTCGTCGCTCGGGCTGCAGTGGGCAGGGCTCATCAACTTGCAGCGCGCCTACGATTGGGATCCGGCGACGCTCGTGCCTGGCGTCGCCGAGTCGTCGGTGCTTGGCGTGGAAGGTCCGTTGTGGGCGGAAACATTGTTGACGCGCCAGGACTATGAGTACATGGCGTTCCCGAGGCTGGCCGCGCTGGCCGAGCTGGGGTGGTCGCCGGCGAGCAAGTTGAATTGGAATGATTTCCGCGCGCGCATGGCGGTGCAGGGTGCGCGGCTGGCGGCGATGGGCGTCAACTTCGCGCGGGTGCCGGGGGTGGATTGGAAGTGGTGAAAAGCGATCGACTTCCCTTCGCTACGCTCAGGGTCGCTCGGGATGACAAACGTGCCGCGCCCCCGCTCAGTGACAATTAGAGGACACGGAATATGGATCATCTAATTCAAGATATCAAATACTCCCTGCGCCTCTTCCGGCAGCAGCGCGGCTTCACGTTCGCGGCCGTCGCCGCGTTGGCGCTCGGCATCGGCGCCACGACCGCGGTCTTCACCGTCGTCGATGCCGTGCTCCTCAGGCCATTTCCGTTCCCCGATCCCGATCGGATCGTGATCTTCGAGAACTCCAGTCCGCGCGGCAACGGGACGGCATCATCGCCCGCCAAGTTCGTGCACTACGAGCGGCAGACCGACGTCGTGCAGGACATCGCCGCGTTTCGTACCGGTCTCGCGAACTACACCGGCGGCGACGTTCCTGAACAACTGCGTGCGGGTCAGGTGAGCGCGAATTACTTCCGCCTGTTTGGCGCGACACCCGTTGTCGGTCGCACATTTTCGCCGGATGAAGACAAGCCGAACGGACCACACGTCGCGGTGTTGTCGTACGGGTGGTGGGTGCGCCGCTTCGCGTCCGATCCGGGCATCGTCGGCAAAACGATCTCACTCAGTGGCGAACCGTACACCGTCATCGGGGTGATCGGCAAAGGCTTCGACCCTTCGGATTTCGGCGAGCAGTCCGACGTATGGACGCCGTTCCAGCTCGATCCGAACTCGACGGATCAAGGCCACTACTTCACGACCGCCGGCCGCCTCAAGCCGGGTGTCTCGCTCGTCCAGGCGCAGGGACGCGTGAAGGCGTCGGCCGCTGATTTCCGCCAGCGCTTTCCAGACGCGCTGGACAAAAATGAGGGATTCACCGTCGAAACATTGCAGCAGATCTTCGTGCGCGGGTCGAAGACGCTGCTCACCGTACTGCTCGCCGCGGTCGGCGGCGTCTTGCTCATCGCGTGCGCGAACGTCGCCAATCTGCTCCTCGTTCGCTCGACGGTACGCAAGCGCGAGATGGTCATTCGCGCGGCGATCGGCGCCGACCGCCGGCGCATCGTCGCGCAGCTCATGACCGAGAGTGTGCTGCTCGCCATCTTCGGCGGCGCGGTCGGATTACTCCTCGGTGTCATGGGTATTCGCTGGCTGCTGTCGATCAACACTGCAGGCTTGCCGCGATTGGGCGACAACGGCGCGCTCGTTCATCTGGATTGGCGCGTACTCGCGTTCACGAGCGCGGTATCGATCGGCACCGGATTGCTCTTCGGTGTCGTGCCCGCGCTGCACGCGTCGCGCGCCGATCTCGTCGGTGCGTTGCGCGAAGGCGGCGGTGCCGCGGGCGGCGCTCGCAACAACGGGCTTCGCTCGACGCTCGTTGTCCTCGAGATCGCGTTGGCGCTGGCGCTCGTGATTGGATCGGCGCTGCTCATCCGCACGTCGCTCGCGCTGCGTGCCGTGCCGTCGGGCCTCGACGTCACCAACGTGCTGACGATGCGCATGGCGTTCACCGGAAAACAATACGAGTCGGCGACCGCCGTCGATCAGGCCATTCGCGACGGCGTCGAACGGCTGCGCGCGATTCCCGGCGTCTTGAGCGCGAGTGCCTCGTGCTGCCTGCCGTTCGAAGGCGGCTATGGATTGCCGTTCAAGGTCGTCGGCCGCCCGCTCGACAACGGGCCGTGGCATGGCAACGCTGAATGGGTGACGGTGTCGCCAGGCTACTTCGACGTGTTCAAGATTCCCGTACTCAAGGGCCGAGCGTTCACGGATCAGGATACGAAGGGAACGACGCCGGTGATCATGATCAACGAAGCGATGGCCAAGCAGTATTGGAAGAAAGGCAATCCGCTCGACGATCGGCTCGTCGCGGGCCGCGGCATCATGAAGGAGTTCGCCGATGAGCCGGATCGCCAGATCATCGGCGTCGTCGCCGACAGTCGCGACGACGGGTTGAATCAGGATCCGAGCCCGAAGATGTTCACCGTGCAGGCGCAGACGACCGACGGTGTGAACGCGCTCAACATGCGCCTCTCGGCCCAGGCGTGGGTGATTCGCACGAAGGTGCCGCCCATGTCGCTCAACGCGGCGATCCAGGCGCAGCTTCGCCAGGCGACGGGCCTCCCGGTCTCCGACGTGAGGACGATGGAGCAGGTGGTGTCGACGTCGACGTCACGCACCCGTTTTAATACAATCCTCATGGCGATCTTCGCGAGCTCGGCGCTGGTGCTGGCGGCGATCGGCATTTATGGCGTCATGGCGTACGCGGTACAGCAGCGTACGCGCGAGATCGGTGTCCGCCTCGCCCTCGGCGCGGAGCCGAGCGCGGTGAGGACGATGGTGGTGTTTCAGGGCATGCGTCTCGCGGCCGTTGGTTTGGTGCTCGGCATTCTCGGCGCGCTCATGTTGTCGCGGTACATGAGCAGTCTGTTATTCGGCGTACAGGCGCACGATCCGTTGGTGTTTGTGGGCGTGCCGGTGTTGCTGGCGATCGTGGCGCTGGTGGCCGTGTGGGTGCCGGCGGGGCGGGCGAGTCGGATCGATCCGTTGGGGGCTCTCCGGTCGACTTGACGAAATCTGACTGGTGCTAAACAGCGCTATCACCACGACAAGAACAGACAAAATCTGACCAGATCTGGACGGCCTTGCAGCGTCCGGGCGCGATAACGGTGGTCGTCTCAACAGATCTTGTCAGATGTTGTCAGATCTGGTCGTAGCGCGATTTGTGTTCCGACACCGAGATCTTTACTCGGATCTTGTCGAGCCCAACAGCCGGGAATCTCAGAGGGCCCTATAGTATTTCAAGATGTCGCTCATCTGACCCGAGGAACAACCAACCATGCCCACGACCACCGCCAACGCATCCACCGTCACCGTTCGCTCACCGGACAAACCGAAGAACGACGCTCCGCTGCGCGTAACCAGTAGTTCGTTCACCGAAGGCGGCGACATTCCGCTCGACTTCGTCTTCACCGGGTGCGGCGGCAAGAACAAATCGCCGCAACTCGCCTGGAGCGGAGCACCCGAGGGAACCAAGAGCTACGCGATCACGTGCTTCGATCCCGATGCGCCCACCGGCTCGGGCTTCTGGCACTGGGTCGCGTTCGATATTCCAGGCAACGTCACGTCGATCGATTCCAGCGACGGCAAAGACGCGCCGAAGGGCGGTAAGAGCGCCACGTCGGACTACGGTATGACCGGCTACGGCGGTCCATGTCCTCCGAAGGGCGACGGCAAGCATCGCTACATCTTCACGGTGTACGCGCTCGACGTCGACAAGGTCGACGGCGCCGGCGACAAGGCGCACGGCGCGACGTTGATCTTCATGATGCGCGGGCACGTGCTGGCGACAGGAAAGCTCGAGGCGAAGTTCGGGCACTAGCTGTCATTCCGAGCGCATGCGAGGAATCTGGCGTCCGGACCGAGTGACAGGTCTCTCTATCGGGATGCTAGATCCCTCGCTCCGCTCGGGATGACGCTCTTTCGCCCACACGCCCACACGCCCGCTACTTCACAACCGGCAACTCCACAAAACTCGCCTGCCCCGCCGTGTGATACACGCGCATCGTCGCCTTCTGATAGTCGCCCGGCTTCGCCCAGAAAATATTCGGCACGAACGTCTGCGGATTGCGATCGTAGAGCGGGAACCAGCTCGACTGCACCTGCACCATGATGCGATGCCCCGGCAGGAACACGTGGTCCGCGTTCGGCAGCGCGAAGCGATACGTGAGCGGCACGTTCGGCGCGATCGCCTTCGGCGTCTCGAAGCTCTCGCGATAGCGGCCGCGGAAGATGTCCATCGCGATCGGCAGTTGATATCCGCCCATCGCCGGCTGCCCCGCGACCTCGTCGGGATACACGTCGATCAACTTCACGACCCAGTCGGCATCAGTGCCTGTCGTCGACGCAATCAGATTCGCGATCGGCGGTCCCGCGATGTGCACCGGCTGCGTGAGCACGTCTGACTCGAACGCCAGCACATCCGGCCGGCCCGACTGCTCGCGCTGATCGTCGACGAGCCACTCGGGCCACGTGAGCGGCAAATCATATCCGATCGGCTGCGCCGGACGCCGACGGAAGGGAACCGGCTTCGCGGGATCGGACACGTACTCGTCGAACGCCGCGCCGCCCGAAGGCGAGTTGAAGCCCACTTTCAGTCCCGGCTCGAGATATAACGGCGTCGGCTTCGATTCCGGCGGCGGCCACGCGTTCATTCGCCGCCACTCGTTCGTGCCGGTCTCGAACACCGTGACGGGTGCCACGTTCGCCCTCGGCGCGTTGTTCTGTAAATACTGATTCAAAAATGGTAACAACATGTCCCGCATGAACGTGCGCGAAGTGTTGCTGTCCCACCGCAGCGCCCCCAGCGTGCTCCCGTCGTCGATCTCCTGGCCGTGATGCCACGGACCCATGACCAGAAACACCTTGTCGTTGTTCACGTCCTTGGGCTCGATCGCCCGATACACCGCCTGCGCGCCGTAAATGTCTTCCTGATCCCACAGGCTGTGCACGATCATCACCGGCACGCTCAGCGGCAGACGCCCGAGGATCTTGTCCATGGCTTGTTCCTGCCACCACGAATCGTACGACGGATGCTCCAGCACCTTCTTCCAGAAGCCCACCTGCTCGAGCCCGCGCTCGCGACCCAGCTCGCCCGCCGAACCCGCGCGCATGAAGACGTCCCAGTCGTCGAAGGCGGTGGTCCACCACTTCGCGCTGTTGTCGCGCATCGCCTCCTGCTCGTAGATGTACGGCATGTTCTGTTCGCGGAACGCGCCGTTGTGGAACCAGTCGTCGCCCATCCAGCCGTCGACCATCGGGTTCATCGGGATCGACACCTTGAGCGCCGGGTGCGGGTTGATGATCGCCATCAACGGCTCGAACCCGTCATATGAGATCCCTAATTCCCCCACCCGGCCGTTCGACTCCGGAACGTTCTTGACCAGCCAGTCGATCGAGTCGTAGGTGTCCGTCGATTCATCCACCTTGGTCGGATTGAGCGGCCCGACCAATGGGCGATTCATCACGAAGTCGCCCTCGGAGCCGTACTTGCCGCGAACGTCCTGCACGACGCGGATGTACCCGCCGCCGATGATGACGTCGACCGCGTTGTCGTAGCCTTGCAGACTCGACGCGAGATGCGCGCTCTGTGTGTGCGTCGTGAGCGCGGTGGCGTCGTACGGCGTGCGCGTCAACAGAATCGGCGCGTTGCGAGCTCCCTTCGGAACCAGAATGACGGTGTGGAGCTTCACTCCGTCGCGCATCGGGATCATCACGTCGCGGCGCTCATAGTCGAACCCGGCGTTCGTCGCCTTCACGGTCGCCGGCGTCTCGCTCGGCAGGGTCGGCACTTGCGCATGAACGCCGCGAGCGGCGGTTGCGGCGGCGAGCAGCGCGGCAGCTATACGTACACTACGTACACGCATTGCGATTCCTGGCAGTTTGGATGCTTCAAAGTGGTGGCGCGGGGTGGGTCCTCGCCAGATTTCGATCATACCTGACCGTTTCGCCATGACCGCGCTCACCGACCGGCTGCACCTCCTTCATCCCATCATCCAGGCGCCCATGGGCGGCGCGAGCGCGACACCGCCCGCGCTCGTCGGCGCCGTGAGCAGCGCGCGAGCGCTCGGCTCGATCGGCGCGGCGTACATGCCGCCCGAGCAGATCGCGCGCGAGGCGGCGGCCATTCGCGAGCTGACGCAGCGGCCATTCGCGATCAACCTCTTTGCGCCGGTCGACGCGCCGCCGCCGCCGGCGCCGAGCGAGTTGGAACCCGCCCTCAAACAGCTTTCGGTGTATCACCGCGAGCTCGGCATCGATCCGCCGACTGGGCCGACGCCGCCAACGTTCGCGTTCGAGGAGCAGCTCGTTGCCGCGCTCGCGACCGAGGCGAGCGTGTTCAGCTTCACGTTCGGGCTGCTGCCCGAGCAGGCGATGCGCGCCCTCAAATCGCGCGGCGTCTTCGTCATCGGCACCGCGACGACGGTGCAGGAAGCGATTCTCATCGAACGCAGCGGCGCCGATGCCGTGGTCGCTCAGGGCAGCGAGGCCGGCGCGCATCGGGGCACGTTCGCCGGTTCGTTCGAGTCCTCGATGATCGGTACGATGGCGCTCGTCCCGCAGATCGTGCAGGCGGCGCGCATTCCGGTGATCGCGTCGGGCGGCATCATGACCGGCCGGGGCATCGCCGCCGCGCTCGCGCTCGGCGCCGCGGCAGTGCAGATGGGCACCGCCTTTCTGACGACGCGCGAATGCGGTATCGCCGAGTCGTACAAGCGAGCGATTCTCACGGCGCCCGAGGATTCGACGCGCGTCACGCGCGCCTTCTCCGGCCGCCCGGCGCGGGGCATCGTCAATCGCGCGATGACGGAGCTCGAGGATGCCCCCGGGGCGATATTAGCATATCCTCACCAGAATTCTCTGACGCGACCGATGCGCGTCGCGGCGGCCCAGCGGGATCGCGCCGAGTTTCTGTCGTTGTGGGCGGGGCAGGGCGTACGCCTGGCGCGAAGGATCGGCGCCGCCGAGCTGATCCGGCAGCTGACGGAAGAGATGCGCTAGCCTGTCATTCCTCGCCGTCGGCTCGGGATGACAGGGGCCGCTCGGGCCGACGACCGCCACAAAACTTTCGTAGCACGGCGCTTCACGAGCACCTGATTTGCCTTTGGGTGCGTCATGTCGATTCGCATCTCCACGCTCCGGCGCGGTGCGCACCTCGCGTGCGCCGCCCTCATCATGGCTGCGTCCGCCTGCGGGTCCGGCGGCGGCAGCGGCAACAACGGCGTCGTTCCGCCAACCACGCCAACGCCGCCGTCGTCGGTGCTGTCGAGCATCAACGTCACGCTCAGCGCGGCGACGCTGCAACTCGGACAGACCGCAACGGCCACCGCAACGGGTCTGGATCAAAACGGTGCGGCTACGACATTGAGCGACGTCACCTGGGCCTCGAGCAACACCAGCGTCGCTACGGTGAGCGCGAGCGGCACGATCACCGCGACGGGCGCGGGCACCGCGGTGATCACGGCATCGTCCGGCGGCAAGACCGGCAGCGCGACGATCACCGTCATCGTCGGACCGACGATATCGGGCGTGATCATCACACTTTCCGCATCGACGGCCATTCAGGGCCAGAAGGTACAGGCCAGTGCCGCCGCGATCGACCAGACCGGCGCGACCATCCCGAGCGGCGGCGTAACGTGGTCGTCGTCGAACACGGTCGTCGCGACGATCGATTCGACCGGCGTCATTACCGCGCTCTCGCCGGGCACGACGACCATTACCGGCCGCATCGATGGTCACTCCGGACAAGCCACGTTCACGGTAACGACGGTGCCCGTCGCGAGCGTGTCGATTTCGCCGGCGAACGTGTCGCTCAATATCGGCGGCACGCAATTGATGAGCGTCACGGTTCGTGACGCGAGCGGCAACACGCTCACTGGCCGCCAGGTCACGTGGTCCAGCTCCGATCCGACGAAGGCGAGCGTGTCGCCAACAGGGACGGTGCAAGCGATAGCCGCCGGCACGACAACGATCGTCGCCACCAGTGAAGGCAAGTCCGCGTCGGCGACCGTGACCGTCACCGCGCCCGCTCCCACGCAACCTGCCACGCCGTCCTGCACGCCTGCCTCGGCGCTGCAACCGGCGCTCGGCGACGTCCGCACGTTGACCGCGGCGCAGGTCGCGGCGCTCTGCGTCAGCGGCGGCGGATCGGCGGCGGAGTTCGCGCTGATTCCGTTCAATCATTCGAGCCTCGCGTCGACGACGACGCAGATCGAGCTGTCGTCGACCGGAACGGTTGCCGTGACCGCATCGCCGAGCCTCGTGCCGTCCAGCGTACTGCGTGCGACGGGCCTTCGCCCCGCGACGATTCGCAGCGTCGAGCCGGCGTTCCGCGCGCGGGAGCTGCGCGACATCGGTTCGTTGCGCGCACGTGGCCGCATGCCGCGCGCGTTCATCACGGGCGTGCCATCGACCCCGTCGCTTGGCAGCGTCGTCTCACTCAACGCGAACGTCAGCGGCAACACCTGCAGCGATCCCAAGACTCTGCATCAGGCGCGCGTCGTCGCGGTGACGACGCACGCGATCGTGTTCCTCGACACCCAGGCGCCGGCCGGCGGTTACAGCGATGCCGAGCTCGCCGCGTTCGCGGCAACGTTCGACACGCTGGGCTTTGCGCTCGACACGACGAACTTCGGCGCGCCGACCGACATCGACGGCAACGGACGCCTTGGCATCTTCTTCACGACGGGCGTCAATCAGATTCCCGGACCGGTCGGCGGCGTGATCGGCGGTCTCTTCGCGGCGCGCGATCTCTTTCCGGCGACGACCGGCGGCTGCACCGCGAGCAACGAAGGCGAGATGTTCTACATGCCGGTGCCCGATCCGAACAGCACGATCAACGGCAACTACACGAACAAGTCATTCGTGGCGAGTCTCGTCGAGCCGACGCTCGTGCACGAGTTCCAGCATCTGATCAACGCGGGCCGGCGTATTTACGTGAACAACGCCGCTTCGCTCGAGGAAGTCTGGCTCAACGAGGGCCTTAGTCATATCGCCGAAGAGTTGTTGTACTTCCATCAGGCGGGCAACGGCCCATTGCAGAACATCGATCTCCCGCGCCTGCAATCGAGCCAGGCGCAGGTGACCGCATTCAACAATGATGAATCGCAAAACTTCGGGCGATTCAGCACGTACCTGAGCGCCACCGCGGCGAATTCGCCGTACTCGCTGATGGATGGTCTCGCCATGCGCGGCGCCATCTGGTCGCTTCTGCGCTACTCGGCCGATCAGAAGGGTGGTAATCAACGCAACACGTGGTTCGCGCTCGTCAACAGCACGACGAGTGGCGAAGCGAACTTCAACGCGGTGTTCGGCGACATCGTGACGAACACGCGCAACTGGTCGGTGGCGAATTTCCTGGATGACATCGGCTTCGCGGTGCCCGCGCAGTACACGCAGCCGAGCTGGAATTTCCGGAGCATTTATCCGGGACTGTCGACGAAGAAGTTTCCGCTCGTGACGAATCCGCTGGTTGCGGGCACGCCGGCGACGATCACGATCGTCGGCGGTGGTGCGGCGTACGTGCGCTTTGGCGTCGGCGCGGGTGCGGCCGCGAGTGTCGCGGCGACGTCGCAAGGGCAGGCGGTGCCGCCGAACATGGACTTCATGCTGGTGCGGACGAAGTGACGACGCCATGACGCCGTTCGGACGACCACGACGACGGCCGCCTTGAATCCGAGGCGGCCGTTTGTCTTGCGCGCTCGGTGACGTTCGTGCGCGTCGCGGCGTTTGGCGTCACATGAAGATGACGCTGATCCTTCCGATGTGTGTCGCGGCCGCGCTCGGCGCCGCGCACGCGCAAGCGACCGGTCCGACGTCGCGCTGGAGCGTTGGTGCGTCCGTCGGTGCTCAGAGCGTGCCCGATGCCTTTGGCTCCCGCTGCGGCAAGCCGGCGAGCGACGATTTGGCGCTGAATGCCGGCGGGATGGTGGTCTTCCGTCCGCGCGCCTGGCTCAATCTCGAGGCAAGCACGCGGTACACGAACGTGCCGCAACTGTTCGGCTGCGACTTGGTCATTCCCGCGCCGATCCCACTCGGCAACGGCGTCTTCGAGGCACGGTCCGGTCCCGATTACGATCGCGACGTGCCGGAAGACCAATTCGTCGATTCGAGGCTGCGCGTTGGCGTCGCCACGCCCCCGAGTTGGAGCAGCGAATTCGTGCGACTCATGCTCGGCGGCGGTGTGATCTGGGGCAAGCAGAGCGTTCCAGTGGGCTCGATCGCGGCGGCATTCGGAACGCGCGGCGAGCGTCACCGCTTCTACGTCGAGCTCGAGGAGTCCGCGTCACGCGTGCGCGCGCTGGAAACGATCAATCGTTTTCGCCAGGATTCGACGGGCGAAACACCCATCAGCTCGACGCACGTCTATTCGATCGCGCACCCGCACTGGACCGAATTCCGCTTCGTCTTCGAGCAGACGATTCGTTGAACGTTATGACGCGGACGTATTGCGCGCCAACCGCAGCTCCAGGTGCCGCTTGACGTCCGGCCACTCGCTTTTGAGAATGCTGAACATCACCGAGTCTCGCACCGTGCCGTCGCGCCGCGCTTGATGATGGCGCAGGACGCCGTCCATCTTCGCGCCAAGTCCCGCGATCGCGCGTTGTGAACGGAAATTGAAATTGTCGGTGCGAAGCCCCACCATCGCGCAGCCGAGCGTATCGAAGGCGTGCGCGAGCAGGAGCAGCTTGCAGGTCGTGTTCACGCGGCTGCGCTGCCAGCGTTGCGCGTACCATGTCCAGCCGATTTCGACGCGATCGACCGGCTTCACGATATCGTGATACCGCGTCGTGCCGATGATCTCGTTGGTCGTCAGCTCGCGAACGGCCCACGGCAGCATGTGGCCGGCCTCGAGTCCGTCGAGCGCCGTCGCGATGTACGCGTCGCACTCGTCGGGGCGCGGCACCGAGGTATACCACAATTCCCACAACTTGCCGTCGGAGGCCGCGACGCCAAGCGCGGATGCGTGCGCCGGCGTCAACGGCTCGAGACGAATTCCGCGACCCTCGAGAACGACCGGTGCGGGATCGATCATCGCCCTCGGGGCATCACGACCCGCGGCGTCCCGACTTCGACGACGTCGAGTGCGGCTTCGGCTGCGGCGTGCGCGCCGGCTTCGCCGACTGCTGTGCGTTGCGCTCCGGCGTGACGCCGCGCGGCGTCTGCGGAGCCTTTGGTTTCTTCGAGAAGTCGGGAATCTGACGTTCGCCTTTGTGCTTCATGGCTCCTCCAATGAGACACCAACATGTCGCGCTCGCAGCCGTTTGCGCAAACCGGCGCGGCTAGCCGCCGTGCTTGAAGTACTGGACGGCGCGCTCGTGCTTCTCCGCCGCCGCGCGCGTCTTGAATGTACCGAGGTTGCGGCGTTTGCCCGTCTTCGGGTTCTTCTTGCGCGAATACAGGCGATACTGTCCGTCCTTGAGCTTTCGGATCATCGCTCCTCCCGCGTGTGTTCGTACACCTGATGCTCGAAGCCGTCGAACTGCGTATGTTCGCACGCCGCGCGCCACTCTCTGTCGCGTTCCTCGCCGAGCCAGAGGCCATGCCGGTCATGCGCCCGCGGCAAGTCTCGCCGAGAGGACGTCGACTGCGCGGACGATCGCGGCCATGTCGTCGTCGCTCACTCCGCCGAGCAGTCGCTCCATCGCGGCGAGTCGTCTCCGGCGCGCTGCGTCGAGAATGCGCCGGCCTTTCGGTGTGGCGCTCAGGCGGATGGACCGCCGATCGTTGCTGTCAGTCTCGCGACGCACGACTCCGGCGGCCTCGAGCGCGTGCACCAGCCGCGTCATGGTGGGCGTCGTGACATGCTCGGCGTCGGCGAGCTCGGTGAGACTGAGCGGGCCGGCGAAGACGACGACCGAGAGCGCCGAGAGGCGAGGACCGGTCAGGCCGCTCTCGTCGTCTCCCGCGCGCACGGCGCGCAACAGGTGGATGGCGAGCGAGTGCAGCCGGTCGGCGGTGGCGACGCGGTCGAACGGGGCGTGGGGCATGGCGGGATCATTGGTTAGCACCGCTAACTATATCGCCAGGATCCGCCTCGCGTCACTCCTGGTCCGATCTTGTCGCACTGCCTCGTTTGGCTCCGCGCCAAACCCTACTCCATCACCGCGTGCGCGCCCGCCGCGCCTTTCGTCTGCCGCACCAACGCCAGCAACGGTATCAAAAGCAGAATGAGCCCCGCCGCGAGCACATAGATTCGCGAATACGCAATCACGCTCGCCTGCCCGAACAGCTGTCGATCGAGTAGCGTCAGCGCCTGACGCCGCGCCGTCCAGTAGTCGGCGCCGCGCGCCATCATGCCGCGCGTCATCATGTCCAACCGCGCGACACTCGCTGGATCCGCCGACGACACATGCTCGCCCACCAGCGCGCGGAATTGAACCGTGTACCGCGACACCAGCGTCGCGATTCCCGCAATCCCGAACGATCCACCGAGCTGCCGGAAGAAATTGTATAAGCCCGTACCCTGCGGCAGCTCGATCACCGACAACTCGGCCAGCGTGATCGTGGTGAGCGGAACAAACATCAACCCGAGCCCGACGCCGCGGAAAATGAGCGGCCAGAAGAAATCGCTCGCGCCGCTCTCGCCTGTCACGAGCGACAACTGCCACGCCGCCAGCGCGAAGATGAGCGCCCCGGCGGTGATGAGTAATCTTGGATCGATCTTGTTGACCAGCTTTCCGACTACCGCCATCGAGATCGCGGTCGCAAGCGCGCCCGGCAACAGCACGATACCGGTCTGCTGCGCGGTCATACGCAAATTGTTCTGCAGGAACACGGGCAGCGTGAACGCCATCGCGTAGAGTCCAACGCCCATCACGACGCCGAGCACGGTCCCGACCCACATCTGTCGATGTCGCATGATGCGGAAGTCGATCGCCGGATGATCGGTCGTCAACTCTCGCCAGAGAAGCGCCGCGCCGCCGACGCAGCCGAGCACCGTCAATGACAGGATAACGCGCGAGTCGAACCAGTCCTCGCGCTGCCCGTGCTCCAGCACGAATTGCAGCGAGCCGACGCTCACGATCAACAGCGCGATACCCAGGTAGTCGATCGTGTGCGGCTTCCGCTGATGCAGCGGATCGTGCACGTACGCCGCGATCATCACCGCCGCCACGATGCCGACGGGAATGTTGATGTAGAAGATCCACGGCCAACCGTAATTGTCCGTGAGGTAGCCGCCGAGCGTGGGGCCGATCGTCGGGCCCACCATGACGCCGAGTCCGAACAGCGCCATCGCGGTGCCCGCTTCCTCCGGCGGAAACGCCTCGAACAGCACGGCCTGCGACACCGTCATCAACGCGCCGCCGCCAATGCCCTGCACGATGCGCCAGAAAATCAGCTCGCCGAGCGAGTGCGACGCGCCGCAGAGAAAGCTCGCGATCGTGAACGTCACGATCGAGCCGACGAAGTACCGCTTGCGTCCGAACAGGTCGCCGAGAAATCCGGTGAGCGGAATGACGATGACGCTCGCCAGGATGTAGCCTGTCGACACCCAGGCGATCTCGTCGAGGTTCGCGCCCAGGTTGCCCATCATGTCGGGCAGCGCGACGTTGACGATCGAGCTGTCGATGACCTGCATCAACGCGGCGAGCACGACGGCGACCGCGATGAGATAGCGATGTTCCTCGCCGCGGCGCGACATGGCGCCGGCGCCGATCTCGTGCGAGAGCTGCTCCTCTTCGTCGTCGCGTGCTACGGTTGCGCTCAATCGTCCGCCGCGTCGGGTGAAGGCGATCCGTGCGGCGCGTGCCCGGCGTGCGCCTCGCCGGCGTGGGTCACGCGACTGAACTTGCCGAGCAGCCACTCGCGCCACTCATCGAGAATCTCGTAGACGGTCGGAATCACGACGAGCGTCAACATCGTCGACGCGATCACGCCGCCGATCACCGCGCGGCCGAGTGGGGCCCGGAAGTCCGCGCCTTCGCCGTAGCCGATCGCGACGGGAATCATGCCGGCGATGAGCGCGAGCGTCGTCATCATGATCGGCCGCAGGCGCGTGCGCCCCGCTTCGATCAATGCTTCACGCCGTGGCACGCCGCGGCCTTCGTGCGCCCATTTCGCGAAGTCGATGAGCAAAATGGCATTCTTCGCGACGATGCCCATGAGCATCATCACGCCGATCAGGCTCATGATGTTCAGCGTATCGCGCGTGACGAGCAGCGCCGCGACGACGCCGATCAGCGAGAGCGGCAGTGAGACGAGAATCGCCAGCGGATCGAGGAATGAGCCGAATTGGATGACGAGGATCAAATACATCAGCATCGCGGCGACGCCCAACGCCAGCACCATCGCCGTGAAGACCTGGTTCTGATTCTCGACCTGTCCGCCGGCGGTGATGTGATACCCCGGCGGCAACTGCACCTTGTTCACACGGCGCATCACGTCCTGATTGACATTGCCCACCGATGCGCCGATGACGTTCGCGCCGATCGTCACCACGCGCTGGCGCTGATAGTGATCGATCTGCGCCGGACCCGAGCTCGGCGTAATCGTCGCGACCTGGCTGAGCGGTACGAAGGCCGGCGCGCCGTTCGCCCCGGGGGCGGTGAGTTGGAGCGGCAACGCGGCGAGATCGCTCGCGTTCTCGCGCGCTTCCGGCGTGAGACGCACGTGCACTTCGCGCGTGGTTCCCGTTGGATCGACCCAGTTGCCCGCCGCGACGCCGGCGAATGCGTAGCGCAGCGACACCGCGAGCTGCGACAGACTCACGCCAAGCTGCCCGGCGAGCGGACGATTGACGAGCACCGTGAGCTCAGGCGTTTGTCCGCGCGACGAGAGACCAACGTCGACCGCGCCCGGTGTTGCCCGCACGGAATCCGCGATCGGCTCAGCCAACTGCGACAACATGTTCGCGTCGGGGCCTTGGAGTTGGAGCTGTAGCTGCTTTTGATTGCCGGCGAAGCCGCCTGCCGCGTATGTGTACGCGGTCGCGCCGCCGATCTTCGCGAGCTCCTTGCGAAGCAACTGGCCGAACTCGTCCTGGCTGATGTCACGCTGATGCTTCGGCACGAGGCGCACGTATACCGTCGCTTCGTCGACGGCGCCCGATCCCGTCGCCGAACCCACGGTGCTGTAGACGTACGCCACTTCCTTGTGCGCCCGCGCGGTCCGCGCCGCTTCTTCCGCCTTGAGCGTGGTGTACTCGAGACTCGATCCCGGCGGCGTCTCGATGTTGATGTTGAGCTCACTGTTGTCGGACAGCGGCGCGAAACCAAACCCGCCGAACGAGACCTGCAACGCGACCGCCGCCACGAACGTGATGACGGCCAGGCCGATCATCGCCGCGCGGTGGTCCAGCGCCCACGCGACCAGGCGTTCGTATCGCCCGGCCTGACGGTCGAACCAGCGGTTGAATCGCTCGAGTGCGCGCGCGATGGCATTCCGTCGCTCGTGCGCTTCGATCTGCGGATCGGGCCAGTACGCGGAGAGCATCGGGTCCAGCGAGAACGAGACGAAGAGCGACACGAGCACCGCGGCGGCGATCGTCAGCGCGAACGGCTTGAAGAATTGTCCGGCGATGCCCGGCATGAATCCGACGGGAACGAACACGGCGACGATCGAGAACGTCGTCGCGGTCACCGCGAGTCCGATCTCGTCGGTGCCCTCGTGCGCGGCCCGCATGTGATCGGCGCCCATCTCGACGTGTCGCACGATGTTCTCGCGCACCACGATCGCGTCGTCGATCAGAATGCCGATCGCGAGCGACAGGCCCATCAGCGACATCACGTTGAGCGTGAAGCCGAACAACAGCAGCGGCACGAACGACGTGAGCACCGACACCGGCAGCGCGAGACCGGTAATGACCGTCGAGCGCCACGAGTTGAGGAACAGGAACACGACCAGCACCGTGAGCAGCGCGCCTTCAATGAGCGTTTCCTCAACGTTGCGCACCGAGTTGCGAACGCGGACGCCGGCGTCGCGAATCGTCTCGAGCCGCGTGCCGGCGGGCAGCGTCTTCTGCAGCTCGGCGATGCGCTTGCGGACGCCGTCGCTGACCTCCGTCGTCGCGTACTCGCGCGACTTCACGATGTCGAGGCCGATCGCCGGCGTCCCGTTGAATCGCGCCGCCGACTTCGGCTCGGCCGCGCCCGCGGTGACGTTCGCGACGTCGCCCAGTCGAATGAGCGACTGGCCGCGCTGGGACACGACCATCTGCGCGAAATCTTCCGGACGCTCGAAGCGGCCTTGCAGGCGAATCGATCGCTGCTCGAGCGGGGTGTTGAGATTGCCGACCGGCGCCGCGAGATTCTGCGCCCGCAGCGCATTCACCACCTGATCGATGCCGATGCCCGACGCGGCGAGATCGCTCGGCCGCACGTCGACGCTCAACTGCGCGCTGTCGCCGCCGACGATGTTCACCTGCGCGACGCCGGGAATCGACCGCAGCTCGCCGCCGATCGTCTGATCCGCGAGCTGCGTGAGCTGTGGCGGGCTGAGCACGTTCGACGTCAGCGCGAGCGAGACGATCGGCAGCGTGTTCGGATCGAACTTTTGAATGATCGGTTCGAGAATCTCCGCGGGCAGCTGCGAGCGCACCGCCGAGATGGCGTCGCGAATGTCCTGTGTCGCCTGGTTCGTCTCCTTGGAGAAGACGAACTGCACGATGATCTGCGCGAAGCCGTCCGTCGACGTGGAGTTGACCTTGTCCACGCCGCTGATGCCGGCGATCTGATCCTCGAGCCGCGTGACGACCTCGCGCTCGACGACATCGGGCGCCGCGCCGGGGTACGCGATGCCGATGAAGACGATCGGCTGATCGATGTCGGGAAACTCATCCGTCTCCAGCCGGCTCAGCGCCGAGAGGCCGAAGACGACGATCGCGATCATGGTCACCACCGTGATGATGGGCCGTTTGATCGCAAAGTCGGAGATGAACATTTATCGAAGTGAGAGCGGGGCCAGTGGTGTCACGCGAAAGATAGTTTGGCCCCTGAAAGCATCGACGGCCGAGGCCGGTGGCCGCCGTCAAGGTCCAGTTCAGGTACGCGGCCGTACCGCGTTGATAAGAATCTCTCACATTCGAATAATCACCGCAGCGTACTCTAGCTTTCTTCGGGTTTCGGGTGAGATTCTGCATGGGCGCCGCAGCCGCGCCCTCTCCCTCCTCCCCGCCGCACTGATGGTGACTGACGTCGAGTCGGTAGTCAACGATTGTACGTCGTCCGTTGTCGAGCTCACGACTCCTGCCGGCACCCGGATGTTCGAGTTCCTTTCGGCAGAAGAGCGCGGTGCAGTTCTGCATCCGTTCGTGCGTGCGCTCGCGCTCGATGCATGCGCCTCGTCGTCGCAGCGCGCACGCGATGTCGTGGAACGCGCGGCTGCACTCGCCGATGCCGCGCGCCGCGCGGGCGTGGACGTCACGGATCTGCTGGGCCGCGTCGCGCGTCTCGTCTTCATTACCGAGCGCCGACTGGGCGAGCTGCGGCCCGAGTTCCGTCAGGATCGCGCGTGGCGCGCGCACTGGCACATGCTCGATGAGATGAGCACGCGCGCGTGCATCTACGCGTTCTCACGCGAAGCGTTCAGCAGCGACGGTGCGTGGAACAAGGCGCTCGACACGATCGCGAGCAATCCGGCGGGCGCAGCAAACGCCGTGCGCCGCACCGCGCAAGCGATGGACTCGGGCGTCGCCGCCGTCATCGGGACCGACGTGTCGGGAACGATCCTCTATTGGAACGCCCAGGCGGCCGAGCTCTATGGCTGGGATTCGACGGAAGTGCTGGGCCACAACATCATGCACGTGACGCCGACGTCGCAGAGCATGGCGGACGCCGAGGACATCATGCGCCAGCTGGCGGCGGGCGAGGTGTGGTCGGGAACGATTCTGCTGCGTGATCGGCGCGGGGCGGCGATGCAGGTGAATGTCACGGATACGCCGGTGTTGTTTAATGGAGTGATCGTCGGGATAGTGGGGGTGAGTGGGCGTATGGGCGTGTAGGCGTATGGGCGTCGAGGCGTCGGGGCGTCGGGGCGTCGAGGCGTCGAGGCGGAACAACGAAGGGCGACGGATCTCTCCGTCGCCCTTCGCTTTTGCGCCATTCGGGTCCTGCGCCGTTCGGGCTTTGCGCTGTTCGGGCTTTGCGCTGTTCGGGCTTTGCGCTGTTCGGGTTCTGCGCCTTTTGTGTAGTTCCGCCCATACGCCCATACGCCCATACGCCCCGACGCCCCGACGCCCCGACGCCTAGAACGTCGTCGTCACCGCCTGCTGCCCCTTATACGTCCCGTACTTCTCGAACCACCCGCGCACATAGAGTTGCGTCCGCAAAAAGTTCGACGGCGTACTGCTCGTGCCGTGATACTCGTTGTTCATGCGAATCATCGCCGTCGGCACGCCGCGCATCTTGAGCGCGCGATAGAACTCCTCGATCTGCGGAATCGGCGTGCGCAGATCGAGCACGCCCGTCATCAGCAGCGTCGGCGTCTTCACATGCCCGACGTACATGATCGGTGAGCGCCTGAGATACTCGCTCGGATCCTCCCAGAACGGCTTTTCAAAGTTTCCATACCAACCCGCGCCGTCCGTCTCGCCCACGAAGCTGATCCAGTCGATCACCGGACAGAGCGCCGCGGCCGCCGCGAAGCGATCGGTGTGCCCCACCGTCCACGACGTCAGCACGCCGCCGCCCGAGCACCCGTACACGAACATGTTCTTCGTGTCGATGTAGCCGCGCCCGACGACCGTATCCACACCGGCCATCAGGTCGTCGAAATCCTTGCCCGGATACGCGTTCTTGATCTCGTTCGTGAACTTCTCGCCGTAGCCCGTCGACCCGCGCGGGTTCGTGTAGAGCACGATGTAGCCGTTCGCCGCGTGATCCTGGCGCGGGAAGCTGAAGCCGACGTTGTACATCGACTGCGGACCGCCGTGAATGTCGAGAATCAGCGGATACTTCTTGCTCGGATCGAATCCGGCCGGTTTCACGACCCAGCCCTGGATCTTGAGCCCGTCCTTCGACGTGTACCAGATCTCTTCGGTCTGCGCGAGCTCCTTGCCGGCGAGCACGTCGTCATTCACCGCGGTGAGCTGATTGAACGTCGACGTCGATCCGGTCTTCGGCACCGTGAACGTCACGACGTCGTTCGGCTTGACCGGCGTCGTGCGCACGCCGACGGCGAGGCCGCTCCTCGCGATGCCGGCGACGGTGAGCACCTGCTTGCCCGTCGTCACGGGATGGAACTGCCCCGCCGGCGACGCGAAATACAAGTTCTTTGAACCTTCGCTCTCGACGTTGAAGTACACGCCGCTGTTGTCGGGGGCCCAGATCACGCCCGAGATCGGACGGTCGAGGGTGCCCGACACGAGATGCAGATTCGACCCATCAGCATTCATGAAATACAATTTGCTCTCGGCCCACGCGGAATGGTCGCCCGAGTCGGCCGAGATGAACGCGATCGTGCGGCCGTCGGGCGAATAGAGCGGTTGCCCGCTCGTGCCGTTGCGGTGCGTGAGCTGCTTCACCTCGTTCGTCTCGACGTTCGTGGCGTAGATGTTCGACTTGCGATACGCCATCTCCGCGTTCGGCTCGCGCAGGCTCGAGTACGCGATCCACTTGCCGTCCGCCGAATAGGCGGGTGCGCTGTAGTTCCAGTCGCCGGTCGTGATCTGCCGCGCCGTGCCGCCGTCGGACGGAATCACGAAGATGTGGCGGTAGTAGTCGTCGGTGTAGCCGACGCGATCCGAGCGGTAGTTGAGCCGCGTGACGATTTTCGGCGGCTCGATCCACTTCGCGCCCTTCGGCGCCTGCGGCATGTTGATGCGCATGAAGTTGTCGCGCACCGGCACGTTCATGTTGAACGCGATCGACTTCCCGTCGGGCGACCACTCGAGCGCCGTCGGCGCTTCGGTGAGATGCGAGATCTGCGTCGCCGCGCCTTCGCCGTCCATCCAGCGCACGAAGATCTGCGAGCCGGTCGGCTCCCCCTTCCCGATGTAGGCGATACGCTTGCCGTCGGGCGACCACTGCGCGTCGGAGCCTTGCACGAGCGCGCGCTGATGCGTGCCGTCGGCGTTCATCAACCACACCGACGATTCCCACCGGTCGTTCATCTTGTCCACCCATCGGCGCGTAAAGAGAATCTGCGCGCCGTCGGGCGAGAGCTGCGGCGTTTGAACGTCTTCCCAGTCGAGATACTGCTCGAGCTGGAGTCGGTTGGAGGGGCGTGCTTGCTGCGGCTGCTGTTGCTGCTGTTGCTGCTGTTGTTGCGCGATCAACGGAGCCGTGGCGACAAACGCGCCGAGCGCCGCGACGGCGATACGGGTGCGATACATGTGTGCCTCGTGTGCGGGGAGCACTCTGATTCTGGTGTCCGGAAGGGAGGTGGGGAAGGGCTCTGCGCTGACTCGGACGGGACGCCGTTTGGGGCTGGCGCCGTTCGGGTTGGCGCCGTTCGGGTTGGCGCCGTTCGGGTTGGCGCCGTTCGGGCCGGCGCCGTTGCGGCCGGCGCTCTTTAGCTGCCTCTCCACACGTTAAATGTCGATTACGATCCGTCCCGAAAGCTTCGCCGCCCACGTTCCACGACACATGATTCACCCGTCATTCCGAGCGCAGCGAGGAATCTGATGTCCCGGTCGACCGCCTTCATGGCCGCGACACTGCTAGCCCTGCCGAGCGCCGTTTCCGCTCAGCAACACGGCATCGTGCGCGACGCCGGCACCAACGCGCCGCTCCCCGGCGTCGTCGTCACCGCCGTCGACTCGGCAGGCAGCCAATCCACGCGCGCCATCGCCAACGCCGAGGGCCAGTTTACCATCGCCCTGCCGCCCCACGCTGCGCGGCTGCATCTCATTCGCATCGGCTTCCGCCCTCGCGACGTCGATCTCCCCGCGCGGCGTGATTCCGTGCTTCAGCTCGTCATGGAGCGCATCCCGCCGCTGCTCGAGGCCATGAAGGTGTCGGGCAAGGAACTGTGTCCCGGGTCGTCGGAACGAGGCGCGGCGTTCGCGCTCTGGGACCAGGCACGCGCCGGTCTCCTCGCCGCTGTCGTCGCACGCGAAGTGAATCCCGCCACGGCGACCACGCTCGTCTACGACCGGCAGATGTCGCCGAGCGACGAGTTGATTCGCCAGCAGCACACGCGCACCAACTACGGCACGACGACGCGGCCGTTCATCGCGGCCGCGACGCCTTCATACTTTGCGAAAGTCGGCTACATGTCCGATGGCGGTGACGGCGGGCGTATCTTCAACGCCCCCGATGCCGACGTGCTGCTCGATCCATCGTTCGGCGCCACGCACTGCTTCCACCTGCAACGCGCCGACGCCGCGCATGCCGGCCAGATCGGTCTGGCGTTCGTGCCGGCCCCCGGCCGCGACAACCTCGTCGACGTCGCGGGCGTGATCTGGATCGATCAGACCACACCGCAGCTCAGGTCATTCGACTTCTCATATACGTCGCTCGAACCGCCGGCGATGAAAATGAAGGCCGGCGGACGGCTCGAGTTTCAAACCATGCCGAACGGCGTGTCGTTCATTCAGCGCTGGGTGCTCCGGCTGCCCGTGCTCGCCTTGGCGCCAAGGAACGGCGACTCCTACCGGCCGAATCAAACGGGTCCGGTCCGCCGTCAGGATCGCGACGACCTCGGGCTCAACGCCATCGCTGAAGCAGGCGGCGAAGTGCTCGACGCGAGATGGGGCGACGGCCAGTCATGGCACCTGCCGCGGACCGCGCTCGTCGGCGACGTCGTGCAGCGGAAATCGTCCGAGCCCGTGCGTCACGCGATCGTCACGCTCGCCGGCACCACGGACAGCGTCCCCACCGATTCGCTCGGGCATTTCGAATTCACCGTGGTGCCCGGCAAGTACACGGTGATCGTCGCGGACACGTTGCTGCGCGAGTTCGTCGCCGAGCGCGTCGAGCGCCGCGTCGTGACCGCGCAGCGCGATCGCGAGACTCCGGTGCGTATCGAAGTCGATCGTGTGGCCAACGCTGTCGCCGACGTCTGCCACGGCCAGGAGATGCGCGACAAGACGTCGATCATCATCGGGCACGCCGTCGCCGCGTCCGGTGACATGCCCGAGGGCGCGCACGTGAAGGCCGACTGGCAGGCGGAGTATCTCATCGCCAACGGCGCGCCGCTGCAAGTCAACGTTCGCACGTCCGACTCACAGCTCGACGATCATTCGCGTTTCGTGATTTGCGGCGTCGTGCGCGAGCGGCCGATTCATCTCCGCCTGGTGCTCGCCGAGGGAAATAGCGTCGTAGCCGATACCTCGGTCAGGGTGTACAGCGAACAGTTGACGTATCCCGTCGTCTGGCGCCTTCCCGCCGGGATCACCGCACACGGCGGCGTCCTCGCCGGCTCGGTCATCGGGCCGGACGCGCGGCCGCTCGCGAACGTCGAAGTCGGCATTCCGCAGCTGCATCGTCTGAGCACCACCGATTCGGCGGGACAGTTTCAGCTCGCCGCCATTCGTCCGGGCGCGTACGCGCTGCAGGTGCGGCGCATCGGCTACGAGCCGGTGAACGATTCGATCACCATCGTGGCCGGCGCGCGCGCGAATCGTGTCTTCGCCCTGAAGAAAGTCGCGAAGGCGCTCGATACCGTTCACACGATCGCGGGCAGCACGAAATACATCTCCGGCAACCTGCGCGCGTTCCAGGAGCGCGCGGAGAAGGGCATCGGCCGCTTCGTCGTCGATTCCACGCTGCGCAAGAACGAGAATCAGCCGCTGTCGGACGTGTTACGCGCGTTGGTCCCCGGGCTTCGCATTCAGCAGCGCGGTGCCGAGTCGATCGTGATGTCGTCGCGCGACCAGCGGGGCGGGAAGTACGCGCTGCTCGGAGCGGGCGCCGGCGCGCGTTGCTTCGCCTCGATCTATCTCGACGGCATTCTGGTCTACGACCAGGCCGCCGTGGACGACCGCGTGCCGCCGCCGAACATCAACGACTACACGGTGCGGGACATCACCGGCATCGAGTATTACGCGGGTCCGGCCTCCGTGCCCTCGCAGTTCAAGGCGAGCGAATGTGGCACGCTCCTGCTGTGGACGCGGGAGAAGTAGCACGGTATTCTCCGGCGAGCGTTCTTGGGCTCTGATCGCCCCCACCTCTCGCGGAGTGACGATGCGCCTGCGCCCGTTCCTGTGTCTCCCGTGCTTGGCCGCCGTCGCATGCGCGTCAGGCAACAGCCCCGGCGCCGCGGTTCCCGCCGGCGCGCCCGATCCGATGCGCATCGGCAACGTCGGTATCGCCACCGATCAACGCCTGCAGATCACGACGACCAACGGCGAGAACATGGTCGCGCTGCAACACCCCGTCGCCGACGTCTGGCGCGTGCTGCGCAGCGCGTACGACTCCCTCGGCATCACGGTCGGGTCGGTCGATCCAACAATGCACGTAATCGGCACCAACGGCTTCCTGCGCGTGCGCCGGCACCTGGGCAATAGCGACGTGCCCTTGAGCAAATACATCGATTGTGGGAGCACCCAGGGCCCGCCGAGCGCGGATACCTACGAGCTGGAGATGCAGGTCCGCACCGAGGTGCGGCCGGTGACGGGCGACGCGAGTCGCTCGAATCTCGTCACGCTCGTCCAGGCGCAGGGGCGGCCGATCGGGATGTCGGCGGATTATGCGGTGTGTCCGTCGAAAGGCGTGATCGAGCAGCGGCTGGCGGAGATCGTGGACAAGCAGTTGCGCTGAGTCGAACGGAGACAAAGCGAAACACGCGACAAGAAAAACACAGCGGGGCGGCGCACATGCGCCGCCCCGCTTTCGCTCGTACGAGATCGAGGTCGCCGAATCAGAACCCGCTATTCGGATTCTTGTCGACGATGTACACGATTCCCGCCGTCGTAAAGCTCGTCGCCTTGCTGCCCGCGACCGACTTGGGCATCAGGAACGCCGTGATCACGCTGCCCGGCTGCGCGATACCACCCACCGCCGTCAGATCGTTCGGCTGATCCGCTGCCAGACCGGCCGGCATCGCTGCCTCGACCAGCGCCGGGACCGTCTTGGTGCCCGCGTTGACCGCGCGCAGGAACATCGCCGACGCCGTCGACGTCGGCACATACTTCGACGCACTCAAGCTGCCGAGACCCGCGACCAGCGCCGACGACGGCAGCGCCGTGCTGCCACCAGCGCTCGACGTGTAGACGTCCACGGTGCCCACGCCGGCGTTCACGACGCGCACCTCGACGCCGTTGCCGGGATCCGCGAAATCATCCGTCAGGATGAACAGCTTGCCCTGGCCCGCGCGCATGTTGCCCGCGACCATGATCGTGTAGTGTGTGTTCGCCACGAAATTGAACGTCGTGTCGAACAACACCTTCGAGACGATCTCCGGCGTATTCAGCGTCGGATCGGCCGCGTTGCCGCTCTGGAACACGCGGAGGTGCCGGCTGCCCGCGCCCGTCTCCGAGTAGCCAGAGCCTGGGAACGTGCCGCGGAAGTTCATCGCGAACGTCACCGGCGAATTCTCGATGACGTCCACGAACCGGAAGTCCATGCCGCCCGAGTCGGGCACCGCATGCACGTACCGCGTGAACGCGATCGGCGGTTTGGGGGCGATGATGGGGCTGGTGTCGTACTTGCACCCCGCCGCGAACACGGCGAGCGGCGCAAGCGAGAGCAACGTTTTCAAGGTCTTCATCTGCATCTGCAGGATTCCTCCGAAATCATTCAGTGAATCGCGTAATGAATCGCGTCGAGCTTACGGGTGAAAAACGGGAACGCGGAGCGAGGCCGGCGTAACGCCAGTGCCGGGATCCGGATCGGGATAGCCACCGAAGTGACCGATGAAATGCGCCCCGAGCGCGATGACTGCCACGCCCGCGACCGCCGATCCGACGAGCAGCGCGGTTCGTGAAGCAGAGAACTCGCGCTGCTTGACCGTGCCGATGTACGACCGGTCCAGGCGAACCATCTCGCCGCTCCACATCGCCGATGCACCGTTGAGCTGCGACACGCGATAGACGTTGACGACGTATTCGTTCGAGCTCGACTGCACCAACCGGCCCTGCACCGCGGCAAGCCCGGAGCCGAACCGCTCTCCAAGCCCGACACGGCCCACGTCGCTGATGTCCAACTCCACCAGCTCGCCGGCAGGGACAGCGCCGCTGTCAGGCGGCGTGTACACGTAGCACGCTTCGGCCGTCGGCAAGAGCGCCGCCGCCACCATCAGAGCACGACCGAAGCGGGTGCGTGACTGCATCATCTTCATCAGAAGCCGTAGGTACCCTTGGTGGCGCTGCTCGGCAGCCCACCACCCAGACTGTAGAAGCGCGACTGACGTGCCTGCATCTCTTGATACGGCACCGGATATTCGTACGCGGTGTTGGTGATCAAGTCGCCCCAGCCGCGGCTGTCCTGCCACCAGCGGCCAAAGCTGGAGAAGGCGGTCTCGATGCGCTTCTCGTACTTCATCGCTTCCATGATGTTGCCGCACGACACCGTCCCATCCGGCGACGGAACTTCCGGCACGCAGTGCGATCCGCCCGGCACCGCCTGCGTGGCCGACGTCACCACGCCGCTCAGCTTCTCGAGCCCGTTCGGTACGCGCGTCAAATCGATCTTCGCCGCCGCCGAGGCAATGTCACCCTTGCGGATGTAGCCTTCCGCCGCGAGGAGATCGATCTCCGCCTTCATCAACTCGGGATAGAGACCGGTCTGGCTGTTGTTGCGAATGTACTTGTAGCGATAGTAGTCGTAATTCGAGATGCCCCAGCCGGCGCCCGACGGATCGGCGAGCGTGCGATTGCCGATGTACGGCTTGGTGCTCGCGTTCGCGGGCGACGCCGACGAATTCCCTTGCTGCGTCTTTCGGTCCGCACCCGCAGGCCACCGCTTGTCCGGCGTCTGCACGATCAGCTTGCTGCCGTCGCGCGTCGTGATCGGCGTCGCAATGAAGCTCGCGTACGCGCCCGACGTGTCGGCCATGCCGAGATACATCATCGACAGCTCGCTCCACGTCGCGTCCTGGTACATCGTGCTGATGTAGCCGAGCGACCAACCGCTCGTCGAGCCGACCGTGACCATCAGATCCGACTGAATGCCGTTCTCGGCGTCGGCGATGACCTGCGACCAGTCGACCGCATTCCGCTCCGCCGGCGTGCGGGCCACGCCCGCGCGGAACACCGCCTTGTACGAGCGCGTGAGCCGCTTGAACTGATCGGCGCTCAACCCGACGTTGCCGAACCAGCTCGTGCCGGTTGGCGTCGGGAAACCGCCCGTGGCGCTGGCGGTCGCATTGTTGGCGTACGCATAGGCGCTGTCGAGGTACGCCAGCGCCGCGGCGGCGACTTCCTTCGCGCCGCTGAGCGGCGGGATCGAATCGGATGGCATCCGGGGTCCCACGATGCCCGCCGAGTCGTAAATGATGGAGAGCCAACCGGTCGCCACACCCATCCCGAAGAAGCCCATCGCCCGCGCGCGCAGGTTCTGCGCGTCCGAGCCCAGGGTGCTCTTTTGATCTTCGATCAAGCGCGCCAGCGCGTCGAGCGCATTCGCGTCGAGACGCGCCGCACGCTCGAGCGAGCTGAATTCCGAAAAGATCGTCGACGACCCGTTCTGGTTCGCGATCGGCGAGCGCGGAATGTCCACGCGCGGGCCGTTGAGAAAATTGTTAAGAGAGGAATAGCTCTCCAACCCCAGCGACAGCGCTTGCTGGTACAGCGCCGGATCGTTGGTGTGGTGGATGGCGTTGTGAACGGACTGGAACGAGCTGGCGATCGTGCCCTCGATTCCCGACGGCAGCGCGAACACGCGCAGCACGTCGGGGTTCGTGGTGTTATCGACCGTCAGATCCTGGTTACAGGCGGACGCTGCGAGTACCAGCAGCGACGCCGATGCAAACGAGGCAAGGCGGTGAATCGACTTCATCTTGTGTCCTCGGAGTCGGGAGACACGCGCGCGGGAAGGAGGGAACCTGAACGATCGTGAAAGCGCCCGCGCGCGTGTTGCTAGTTTGCTGGTGGTTAGAACTTGGAGCCGAGCGTGAACGAGAACGTGCGGCTGGCCGGATAGGCCGACGACTGCGCGGAGAAGATCGCGCCGGAGTTCGTATTGCCACCACCCGCGCCGATGTCCGGATCCCAACCCTGGTACTTGGTCCACGTATACAGGTTGCGCCCGATGATGCTCAAGCTCCAATCACCCGGCAGCTTTCTGAGCACGCCGATGTTGTACGTTACCGACGCTTCGCGAAGCTTGAGGTAGCTCGCATCCTCGAAGCTCACCGAGTTCGGACCAAGGACGCTGTAAAAGCCGCCCACGCCGGCGCCGTTGTCCGGAGCCGTTGCGCGCCAGTAGTAGCCGATCGGCTTCGCCGTCTCGACCGACTGACCGCGCTGGTCTTCGTCCGCCGCCATGAAGTCGCCGAACGACCACTGGCGATCTTCGTTGTATACGTGATTGCCGAACATCTTGTCGAGCAAGAGGTAGCCGTTCACGCGCTTGAAGCTGACGTTGTGCGCCCACGTCACGTGCCACAGCGGCTGGCTGTTGCCCAGGAGGCTCAGCTTGTGGAAGCCCGTCGAGTCACGCACTTCGATCGGCATGCCCCAGTTCATCGTCGGCTGGCCCCACGGCGTGTTGACCGTGCCGCCCGCGGCGAGACAGTTCGCCGAACCCGTGATGGTGTTCGTCGGCACGCCCTTCACCGTGCAGCCGAGCAGCTTGGCCTGCCACAGGTTCTTGGTCACGCCGTCCTGCCACGAATTACCCGCGCCGACCCAGACGATGTAGCCCTTGTCGTTCGCCTGGAAATCCTTGCCGGCGCCGCAGCGACCCTGGAAGTCGGACGGCAGCTGGCCGCAGCTCTTCACGAACTGCCAGCCGTACACGTTGCCGTATCGCTCGCCCACCGCGTAGCGGATGTTCGAGTTCGTGTTCGCGGCGAAGAAGTCAGGAACGTTCATCGCCGTGATGTAGGACCGGGTCTGATCCCAATTCAACCGGCTCGTCCACGCGAGACTGCGGTGGTTGATGAGCGGCACGTTCAGCGAGACTTCCCACGTGCGGCTGTCCATCGTGCCGGCGTTCTGCCACTGCGACGAGAAGCCCGACGACACCGACGGCGGCACCTGCATGATCTGGTCGGTCGTGATGTCGCGCGCGTACGTCAGCTGGAGGCCGTACTTGTGGAAGAACTCCGCGTCGATGCCGTACTCGGTCTCGAGCGCGTGCTCCGGACGCAGATCCTTGTTGCCGAGCGTCGATGCGGTGATCGAACCGCCGGTGCCAAGGTTGTACACCTCGTACTGCTGATCGAACGCGGGACGGCCACCCGCCGTGCCGACCGCCGCGCGGAACTTGAACTGATCGATCTGGCTCGGCAGGAACCACCAGGGCTCTTCGGACGCCAGCCACGCGAGCGAGGCGCGCGAGTAGTCGTGCCAGCGCTGCGCGATACCGAACAGCGAGCTGCCTTCACGGCGGATCGAGCCGTCGAGGATGTAGCGATCCTTGTAATCGAGATTGAGGCCCGACGAGTAGCCGAGCGCCCGCTGCGCGTTGTTGGTGTACAACGGCTGCAGCGACGTCGTCGCGTTGCGCAGCGTCTGCAGGCCGGGAAGGGTGAGCGTGCTGCCCGAACCCGACTCGCTGTGGCTGTTCTGGTCGTCGAAGCTGTAGCGAACGTCCCAGCGCGTCGCCAGATCCTTGCCGAAGTTGTGCGTGGCGGTGCCGTTCACGAGGACGTTGTACGAGAGATCGTAGTTGTCGCTCGTGCTCATGTTGCCGTCGTTCGCCGACGTGGATGCCGCGGTGCGGAAGCCCTTGTCGGTCACGAACGCGCCGCTCGTGCGCCGCTCGTCGATCGCCGTCGTGGCCTCGAACGTCAGCCAACCCGTCGGCGTGTAGTGCGACGTCATCGACCCGAGATAGCGGTTGATGTCCGTCTCGCCGACGTTGCGATAGAGCTGGAAGTAGTTCGGGTTGTCGTTCGAGTCCTGCGACGTCTCCGACGTGATGTCGGGGCGGTAGTACAGACGGCCGAACGCGTCGAACTGATTCAGGTTGGCGCCCGCGTGCGTGCGCGTCACGCCGAACCAGCTGGTCTGATCCGGGAACTGGCGGCCGCGGCTGAACATCATCTGCAGCGACGTCGTGAAGTCCGAGCCGATCTGTTGATCGACGTTGGCGCGGCCCGACTGGCGCTGATAGCCCTGCTGGTATTTCACGGCGCCGTTCTGAATCGTCTGGTTGAAGCTCGAGAAGTAGCTCGTCCCGCCGTTCTTTCCGGTCAGGCTCACCGTCGAATTGATGTACGCGTTCGACGCCTTCACCTGATCGACCGGATTGTAGCGCTTGGGCCATTCATTGATCATGAACAGACCCTTGATCTCGTACTGCGTGCTCGGCGGCGCGGTCGAGAAGCCGTAGTCGCGCACGAGCGCGTAGGGGGTCGCGGTGAACGCCGTCGGCACGTTGTTGATGCGCGCCGCTTCGGTATCCCAATCGACCGTCTGCGCGCAGTTCGGCAGGCCCGACCGATTGATGCAGAAGCGCGTGCCGTCCTCGTTCATCTGCAGCATCTGCGTCGTCGGGAAGTGATACGTGCCCTGGATGTCCGAGAAGCCCGTTTCCTGACGCGCGTCGATGCGCAGCGCACGCGACTCGTTCGTCGCGCGCTTCGTGCGAATCGAGATGATGCCGTTCTCCGCCAGCGATCCGTACATCGATCCGCCGGCGGCCCCCTTCACGATCTCGACCGACTCGATCGATTCCGGATCGATGTCGGTGGAGTTGCCGTTGAGGATGATGCCGTCCACGATGATGAGCGGGCCCTGTCCGCGGTTCGTCGCGTTGATCGAGTGCGCGCCGCGCAGCAGGATCGCCGGCGCGGTGCCGGGACGTCCGTTACCGCCGACGACCGACGCACCCGCCACCTTGCCGGCCAGTCCTTCGAGCGGCGTCACCGAGGCCACCGGCATGTCCTGCTCCGCCGTGAGCGCGGTGATGGCGAACGTCGTCTTGCGCTGCTCCGTCGCGCCGGACATGCCGGTGACGACGACTTCCTCGAGACGATTGATGTCCTTCTTCAGCTCGAAGTCGATGGTTTGGTTGCCGGCGCGCACCGTCACGGGGCGCGACTGGGCAAGGTGCGCGATCGCGCGCACGCGGAGCACCACTGCCTGACCCCGGACACGTTCGGCGGGAATCACGAGCGTGAACCGACCCTGCGCGTTCGTACCCGTGGAGAGATTGAGCTCCTGGATGTACGCGTTGGCGTTTTCGATCGGTTGGCCGGTTTCCGACTTGACGGTGCCGGTGATTGATGCGCTTTGCTGCTGCGCGAGGGCGGTGGAGGCGGGTAGGGCCGCTAGAAGTAGGGCCGCTAGGGGGAGGACGAAACCGCGGGACGAGCACAAGCGCTTCATGTTCACCTCGGAACGGTGGGGTAATCCGTCTGGTGCCATGCTGCAAAGGCCGATTCTGGGGATGAGACGGCCTTGTGGAGCCGCCAGATACTGTAACCCAGCGCAGGCCCCCGCAAGTCACGCCGGCTTTTTCGGGGCCAAACAGGCGTTTTGGGCGTCGGAGTGCCTTCGGCGATCGACCGGCCGCTCGGTCTGGCCTCCTAAACCCCTGTCATCCTGAGGACAGTGAACGACCCCTCGGTTGCCGGGGAGGGCCCCTCAGTCGGGAGGCGGTTCCCTCGACGCTGGCGCGGCGCGCATCCGCCGGGGATGAAGGGGCGGTTCCGGCCAATGAACACACTCATAATAAGAGCACGCTCATTCGAGTCTCGAAATTAATGACCACGGACCATGAACGGCGACGTTCTCGGATCGGCACGGAGAGGGCGTCAACGGCAGTCAACTGCCGTTGTCAGTCAACGCTGTCTCCGTGCCTGTCCGAGAACGTCGCCGTACCCAATTCCGTGCTAATGCCTTTTCCCTCGTCCGCGCCCTCAGGACGACACGCCGCGCGCTCGCATCCGCCGCCTCATCCGTGACGTCGATCCGTGCTTCCGAAACCTTCTACAGCACGCAGCGAACCGAACGGTGTCGCCCCCGCGCATGAGTGCCGAGTTCGTCACGTCTCTCACATCCGCCTCCCTTCGAGAACCAAAAAGGCAAGGCCCGCGCCGCTCGCCGCCGCGAGTCGAGGCCTGGGGATTGCCTCATTGAATGCGAGGTGCACGAATTCAGACCTTGTCTCACGAGGAGAGTTGCATGAGTGAACGTCACAAGACGCACAATGGCCGCGATGTCGATGGACGCTTCCGCGTCCGGCAAGAGGATGTCGACGATCTGCTCGAAGATCCCAGCGGTGTCGACGCCGTGCGCGACGATGTGCGGCTCGGCGGCGCCGTCGCGGACGACGGAGCGCAAGCAGGTTTGCGCGCGCGTCACATTGGTGAAGTGATCGAGGAAAATCGCGAAGACGTGAACAAGGCAACGGGTCGTTCGTCGTCGCGCGGACGCGGAAATCGCCGCCGCTAAGATTTGCCCGCGTTTGCCCGCGCGGGGCTTGCGAAAGGAACCGTGATCTCGAGCTTTGGATTCGTGGCGTCGGTACCCGCCATTAACCGGAGCTCGAGACCATGCGATCCTCATTCAGATTTTTGGCATTAAGCGTTGTTGCCGTCGCGGCAGCGTGCGGTGGAAGCAGCGGCACGTCGACGGGAGTCACCGGACCGACGGGGCCGACGCAACCGACCACGCCCTCGTCACCGTCCAATCCAGTTCTCACGACGGCCGTGACCGTCGGCGACGACTTCTTCGATCCGTCCAACATTCAGGTATCGCCCGGCGCCACGGTGACGTGGTCGTGGCCGTCTGGCGTGTCCATTCACAACGTCACCTTCAGCGGTGACAATTCGGGTGACAAAGGCCCGGGCGGGTCCTTCAGCAAGGCGTTCCCGACCGCGGGAACATTTTCCTATCAGTGCACGTTACACGCTGTGATGACGGGGACGGTGCTGGTGAAATAGGCGGCTGCTTCGGTTTGCCGTCTGACGCCCGTACCGCTCGCGCGGTGCGGGCGTTTTCTTTTCGGTATGCGTGAGGCGTCTGTGTTTCGAATTCGAATGCGATTCATCGCTGTGCTCGTTCTTGTCCCCGGCGTCTGTGCGGCGCAGCGCGGCGGATTCGGCGGTCGCGGGCGCGGCATCGGCAAGATCGCGCACGAACCGGGCATCGACATTCCCAGGCAGGTCAATCCCGTGAACCTGCTGATCGCGCACCGGCAAGAGCTCGCGCTGTCGGATTCGCAGTTCATGCACATCGTCGCGCTCAAGCGGACGCTCGACTCAACGAATGCGCCGCTCATGCGGCGCCTCGACTCGGTGCAGCATGTCTTCCGCGGCGGACTCATATTCAGCGAGCAATCGCGCGAGCACCGCGATTCAGTCGCCGACGCGCGGATGTTCGTGAAAGGCACGAGCGCGGAGCTGCACGACAACTATCTCGCCGCGCGCGAGAAGGCATTCGGCGAATTGAATGCGACCCAGTATGCAAAGGCGGTCGACCTCGAGGCGAGCGCGGAGAAAGCCATCGCCGACGAAGAGCTCAAGGCCACAAAAAGCGCTGGACGTTCGGGCCCACCGCTGTTGCACTAGCCATCACTAGCCAGCACTAGTCTGCAATAGGCGGTTCGCGCCTAGCGGAACCCCGCGCGGCGCGCGAGAATTGCCGAGCCTTCACTCGGCCCCCGCGTCGCGATGCCGCCTTCCACATCTCGCTCGACTGCACCAACGTCGGCACGCGTGCTCGCGCGGGTCGTCGTGTTCTATGCATTCATCTTCGGCGTCGGCGCCGTCGCGTGGCGCTATTTGCCGCGCACGCATCTCATCACCACGGACTCGCTCGACGCCTTGTTCGGCGACGCGACCGGCACCATCCGCGGCAGCGGAAAGAATGCGGTGAGTGTCGCCACCGACCAGGGCACCCTCGCCGTCACCGTCATTCTGGCGATGCTTGGCTCCGCGCTGCTCGCGCTGCCCGTTGCGTGGATCTACACGCTGACGCGGGCGCGGCGCGGCTATCAGCAGTCGATCGTGCAATTGCTGATCGTCCTGCCGACGGTGATCGCCGGCGTGATCGTGCTCGTGAAGTACAGCATCGCGCTCGCGTTCGGGCTTGGCAGCGTCGTCGCGGCCGTGCGCTTCCGCAATTCGCTCGACGATAGCAAGGACGCCGTCTACGTGTTTCTCGTGACCGGTTTGGGGATTGCCGCCGCGGTCGACATGCCGGTGGCGATGGTGATTTCCGTGTTGTTCAACGCGGTCGTCGTCATTCTCTGGATGACGGATTTCGGTCGCACGCCCGTGGCGCTCGATGGCAGATTGGCCGAGCGGCGGTTGGAGCGCGCGCGGCAGCTGGCGCGCACGGGAACGTTCGTCGCGCGCATCGACGACGAAGTCCTGCGCAACATGACGGCGGAACAGCTCGAAGGCGTCGCGAAGCGGGCGTGGCGCCGCGCGCGCGAGAATCACCCCGACGGACACGGCAAGGGCGGCGATGAGGAGGTGCGCACCGAGACCCGCCTGCGGCTGCGCACGCGCGACTCGGGTCTCACGCGTCCACTGGTCGAGGCGCGGCTGGAGGACACGACGAAGCGCTGGAAACTCGGCGGCGTCTCGATGGAGCCCGATGGGACGTGCGTGCTCGAGTATGTCGTCCAGACGCGCAAGCGCACGACGCCCGACGAACTGCTCGCGCTCGTTGTTGCGACCGGTGGTCCCGAGTTGGTCGACGCCGAACTGGCGCGCTGAGCGGCGTGCTCGCGACCCTGTTTTCACTATGAGATTTCTCACGTCGATCTCCGGCGTGGCCGCATGGGGTCTCTTCGCCGGCGTGGGCGCGGCGCAGAATCCAAAGCCTCGCGCGCCGAAGGACACGTCGCTCGCGGCGCAGGCGAAGCGCGATACGGTGAAGCGCGCCAAGCTGGCGAAGATGCCGCACGACAGCCTCGCGGTTGCGCGCTTCTTCGAGCGCAGCGAGCCGCTGCCGGTCACGCTCGTGATCGACGTCAAGCGCATTCGGAGCGATCGCGATGCGAATGCGCCGTATCGCCAGGCGGTGTTCAGGTACAAGAATGACAGCGGCGGGATGATCTCGGTGCCGGCGAGGGTGCGCACGCGCGGCATCTGGCGTCTCAAGACGTGTGAGTTTCCGCCGCTGCGGATCAACTTCACGAGCGAAGCGACGAAGCACACGGTGTTCAAGGGCCTCGACAAGCCGAAGCTCGTGAACTATTGCCGCGACGACGACGCGTACGAGCAGTATCTGCTGCAGGAGTATCAGCTATACCGAGTGTATCGTTTGCTCACGCCGGCCAGCCACGCGGTGCGGCTGATGCGCATCACGTACGAGGACAGCGCGAGCGGCAAGGTCCAGGCGACGCGCTACGGCTTCATGGAGGAGGATCCCGACGCCGTCGCGGCGCGCATGAACGGCAAGATGCTCAAGATCACCGGCGCCGGTCCCGGCGATCTCGAGCCCTATCAGGACGCGCTGGTCGGCGTCTTTCAATACTTCATCGGCAATACCGACTTCGCGCTATCAGCGTTGCACAATGCCGAGCTGCTCGGCCGCAACAATGGCGACTATTTGCCGATCGTGTATGACTTCGATTTCGCCGGCGCCGTCAACGCGCGCTATGCGACGCCGGATCCCCGGCTCCACATCAACAGCGTGCGCGATCGCTTGTATCGCGGCTACTGCGTGCCGGACGAGGAGTATCCCAAAGTGTTCGCGCTGTTCAACGCGAAGAAGGATTCGATCTACGCGTTGTATCGCGATACGGTCGGCAAGTTGATTCGGCCGAGCGTCGTGGATGAGACGCTGGGGTATTTCGATCAGTTCTACAAGACGATCAATGATCCGCGCGCGGCGAAGGCGAGTATCGTCGAGGCGTGTTTGGGGAAGAAGAAGTAAGGCGTCATCCCGAGCGCAGCGAGGGATCTTCTTTCCCGGTAGAGAGCTCTAACCGGACAGAAGATCCCTCGTCGCTTCGCTCCTCGGGATGACAGGCTATTCCGAGCGCAACGCCACGATCGGCGACACCGACGACGCTCGGAGCGCCGGCAACAACACCGCCGCCACCGCCGCCGCCGAGAGCACACCCACCGCGAGGACGATCGACGCCGGATCGATGAGCGCCACGTCGTGCAGCTGGGCGCGCAACAGTCGCACACTCAGCAACGCGAGCGGCAGGCCGATCACCACGCCAAGCACGACCAATCGCATCGCGTCGATCAGCACCATGCTCACCAGATTCACGCGCTGCGCACCGAGCGCCACGCGCAGACCGATCTCTCCCGTGCGGCGTGAGATGGCATACGTCATCACCCCGTACAGTCCAACCGCCGCGAGAATCAACGCCAGCACGCCGAACGCTGTCGCGAGCTTCGCGAGCAGACGTTCCTGCGTGATCGTGTCGCGAATCAACGTGACGAGCGGATCGACGCCGTCGATCGGCAAGAGCGGATCGACGCTCTGGACCGCCTTGCGCAGCGGCTGCACCAGCGCCGTGGGATCGCCGCTCGTACTCACCTCCAACCGCAGCGATCCCGGCCAGCCGAGGTTGAGACTGTCGGCGGCGTGGACGAAGGGGAAATAGATGCGGCGAAGCGGCGCGGTGGCCAGCTCGTGGTCGCGCGTGTCGGCCAGCACGCCGACGATCTGCACCGCCACGCTGTCGTTGAAGTGGATGTATTTGCCGACGGCGTCGCCGTTGAAGAAGAACTTCGCCAGCGACTCATTCACCACGGCGACGCGCGGTACACCGGCTTCGTCGGACTTTGCGATGTCACGCCCGGCGAGGAGATGGGCTCCAATCGCGTGCGCATAGCCCGCGCCAACCTGGTCGTACGCGACATTGCTGTCGCTCGGCTGCCGCATTGCGAAACCGGGAATCTGAATGTTCGTAGCCGACTCGGTGCCGGAGAAGATGCCATTCTCCGAGAACGTGACCTCTTTCACGCCCGGCACCGCCGCGAGCCGGTCGCGCAGCTTGTTGGCGAACGGGCCGAGCAGCGGGCCTTGAATCCCGCGCGAGGTGACATCGACGTCGACGAGCACGAGATGATCGCGGTCGAGACCGATGTCCGTTGATTGCACGTTGCGAAGGCTGCGCACGAGCATCGTCGCGCCGACGAGCAACACGATCGACAGCGCGACTTGTCCCGTCACGAGCAGCGCGCCGAGCGGAGCCCTGCGTCCGCGAGCACCGAGCGCGGAGCCGGTGACGGCGGTGGCGCCCGCGCGCATCGTGGATGCGAGATCGACGCGCGACGCACGCACCGCCGGCGCGAGGCCAAACAGCGCGACGGCGGCGATCGACACGACCACCGTAAACGCCAGCACGGTGAAATCCATGTTCAATCGCAGCGGGATGGTGCCGCCATCGGCCGCCATCGTGAGCAGTGCACGACTGCCCCACCAGGCGACCAGGAGTCCCGCCGCCGCGCTCAATACCGCGAGCACCGCGCTTTCGGTCAGCAGCTGCCGCACGAGTCGCGAGCGATCGGCGCCGAGCGCGAGACGCACGCTCATCTCGCGACCGCGGGCGACGGCGCGCGCCAGGAGCAGGTTCGCGACGTTCGCGCAGATGATGCAGAGCAGCAGTGCCACGCCGATCATCAGCGTGATCAACGGCGCCTGGAAGGTCGTTCTCACCCGGGAGAATCCTTTCGATCCGTCGCTGACGTAGTAGGTGTGCTTGTCGGCCGCGAATTCCTGGGACAGGGACTGCGGGCCGCCGGCGAGCACGTGGCGCTTGATGATGTCGGGCAATACGAGCTTCGCCTGCGCGAGCGTCGCGCCGGGCTTGAGGCGGCCGAGCAGCAGCACCCAGCTCGCCGAGCGATCGTTGAGTATTTTCTGATGGGGCTGGAGCGACGGCTGCATCGAGATCGGCAACCAGAGGTCCGTCGAGGTGCCGACGATCTCGCCGCTGAATCCGGGCGGCGTAACGCCGATGATCGTCATCTTCACGCCGTCGATCGTCACCGTGCTGCCGATCGCGTCATTGCTCGCCTTGAATCGGCGCGTCCAATAGGAATTGCTGATCACGATGACTGGCGACGAGCCGGTCACGTCGTCCATGTGCGCGTCCAACGTGCGTCCCGCGAACGCCGGCACGCCCAGGAGGCTGAAATAGTTGCTCGAGACGAATCGTCCGTGCGGATGCTCGAGCTCTCGGCCACTCGAGACCTGGACGTCGAGACGACCGGTGCGGCCCGACGCGAGGACGTCGCTGAAGACGGGATTGTCGCCGCGAATGTCCTTGTAGAGCGGATACGAGAGCAGGTCGGTGCGCACCGACCCTTCCGAGAGACCGCCGATGCGCGACGGATCGCCGACGACGACGAGCTGCTCGGGATGCGCGACGGGCAACATGCGCATCAGGACGGCGTCGATGAGCGTGAAGATCGCCGTGTTCGCGCCGATGCCGACGGCGAGCGCGATCACGATCACCGCCGTGAAGCCGGCGTTGCGGCGCAGCGTGCGGAGCGCGTACGCGATGTCCTGTAAGAGATCTGCCATCATGTTCGTTCGTTGCCTCGCTCGTTCGCGTTGTTCGTCGAGCGTCATGCACGAGCTGCGCACGGCGTCGACGTTGCCGAACTGTCTCAGGGCTTCATGGCGCGCGTCATCGTAGGACCACCCGGCGGCGACCAGCCGTTGCACGCGCATGTCGAGATGGAACGCGAGCTCGTCGTCGACCTCGCGCGCGATGTGGTGCTTGCCGAACGGCATGCGGAACGCCCGGCGCATGGCGTGTTATGCGAGCGCGGGGGAGGAGGCGGCCAACGCCTTGCCGACGGCGCGCGCGTAGCGTTCCCACGATGACACTTCGGTGCGCAGTTGTGCGCGTCCGCTGCGGCTGAGCTGATAGTACTTCGCTCGGCGGTTGTTCTCGGAGTATCCCCACTCGGCCGTGAGCCAGCCGTTCTTCTCGAGTCGGTGCAGCGCGGTGTACAACGGGCCTTCTTCGACGAGGAGGTCGCCGTCCGTGATCATCTGGATCCACTCGGCGACGGCGTATCCGTGCCGCGGACCCCAGGTCAGTGCCTTGAGGATGAGTACATCGAGCGTGCCGCGGAGCAGTCCGCCGTCGGGATCGAGCATGGTGTTGTCCCCTCTGTGTTAGAGGGGAAAATAGGGTGTGGACCGCGAGGGGACAAGTTCTGGACTCCAAAAAAGCTCGAACAACGAACAGATCAGACACGATCTGACCAGATCTGTAGATCTTCGGCGGGCTGGCGTGCTCTCGCCCTGGACGGTTCAGATCTTGTCAGATCTTGTCAGACTCGGTCGTTGTTGGACAGTTCAATCCGGACGAGCGTTCGGTGGCGCGCGACTCAGCTTCCCGCCAACGCGGGCGGTACACGGCCTGGCGCTCGACGTGAGCGGTATCTCGACGTGAGCGGTATTTCGAATCGGCGTCGGAGGCCTGAGAGCCGAGTCTCCGTCGGCACGGTTGGCTCATTCATCCCATGGCGGTGTCGGGATTCCGAATGCAAAGATTGTGAATTCAGTTGTTCGGACTCCTTGCTGACAAACGGATGGCGGGGTAAGCTCGTGCCGGTCGCTCCTCAAGCATTCGCCTCCTATCCGCACTACGTGACCGCGCGGCTCGCGTCACTCATTCAAAACGCCATCGGCCCGGACTACCGCATCGAGCAGGAGCTCTCGGGCGGTGGGATGAGCCGGTTATTTCTCGCGACCGACATCCGCCACGACCGCCGGGTGGTGGTGAAGGTGTTGTCGCCGGATCTGATCACGGAGCAGAGCACCGCGCGTTTCCGCCGCGAGATCGAGCTCACCGTGAAGCTGCAGCATCCGCACATCCTGCCGATTCTGACCAGCGGTGCGTGGGAGGACGTGCTGTACTACATCACGCCGTTCATCCCCGGCGAGAGTTTGCGGGAGCGCATCGCGCGCGACGGGAAGCTGCCGCTGGATGACATCGTGAAGATCCTGCGTGATGTGAGCGGCGCGTTGGCGTTCGCGCATCAGCGTGGCATCGCGCATCGCGATGTGAAGCCGGGGAATATCCTGCTCGCCGAAGGGCATGCGATTCTCGCGGACTTTGGAATTGCGCGGGCGATCGGGACGACGCAGCAGGGGACGCCGATCACGACGACCGGGTTGGTGCCGGGGACGCCGGCGTACATGGCGCCGGAGCTGCCGACGGATGAGAAGGCGGACGTGTATGCGCTCGGTGTCGTGGCGTATGAGATGTTGGTCGGGAAACTCCCCAAACGAGCTGTAACAGCAAGAGAAATCATCGCCGGTCGCGGCCGGCTGTCGATGGACCATCGACGAAGGCTGGTCGATCTCGCCGCCGTCGTCGCGCGCGCCCTTGCTGGGCCAGTTGATCGTCGAACTGAGACCACCGCCGAGCTGCGCGCCGAACTTGAGAAGATTGGCGGACAGACTCGCCGCGCCCGACTCGCATTCATCGTTACAAGCATTTCCGTCGTCGTCGCCGCCGCCGTGACCGGAGTCGTATTCCTTACAAGGCAGCGCATCCCACCCGCGGACTCGTACGCTGTCCTCTCGATCGGCATCGATTCGTTGAATGTCGTCTCGCCGCTCCGCGATGCGATGGCGGAGTGGCGGGGAGTCACCGTCGTGGAGACGCGAACGCCCAACCTGGATGGCGAAGCTTCGCCAGATGCGGTGAATCGTGCCACACAAAGCCTGGCGGAGCACGTCGTCGTTCTCCAGGCAACTCGCGGGGGAGACAGCGTATTCGTGAAAGCGACTGTCTATGGGGGGTCGACTGACCACTCGCCACGCTCGAGTCGCACTGCGTACGCCAGCCGCGGTCGCAAGTCCGATCAAACCATGGTCTTTCGTCGGCTCGCGAACTCGCTACTGCGTGCCGGCAATGAGTTGCCGTGGAATTCGGCGACAGATGATGCGACCGCTTCACTCGCTGCATGGCGCATCTATGACGGAGGACGCGCCGCCCTCGCACGCTGGGACTTATCAGGTGCAGCGGCGCAATTCCGCGCAGCGATCCGCGTAGATGCACGGGTTGCGCCCGCACACGTGTGGCTCAGCCAAACGATTCTGTGGATCGGACGTGACGCCCAATTCACCGAGGCGCGGATCTCGGCCGAGCGCGCCCTCGAGTCTGGCGAATTGGACGCGCGAGATTCCATTCATGCAGCCGGACTCCTTGCATTGGCGGCTGGCCATTTTCCCGAAGCTTGCGCTGCGTTTCAGCAACTCAAGCTGACCGACTCCACTCGTGTAGTGCCGTGGATTGGATTGGGTGACTGTCGTGCGTGGGATCGGGCCGTCATCGTCAGTCGACGCTCGCCCAGCGGCAGCGCATTCCGCGGATCATTCGAAGAAGCGTCGCACTCGTATCAGCGGGCGGCGGAGTTGGGGTCGACTGACAGTTCCTCCGCCTTCCAAGGATGGATCCTCGGCCGTCTTTCACGAGTTCGGTACGCAGTCCCGAACGTCGCGCGAATGGGGGTAAGCAGCGGGGGTGACTCGATAACGTACGCCGCGCTGCCGGTTCTTGATCACGATACTCTCGCGTTTTGGCCGCTTCCCCTCACCGAGCTATCTACGAATCGAGGGCAATTGCCGTCGGGTCTGATGCTCGACGCAATCCGGCGAAACCGGGCGATGATGCGCCGGGTCGCCGAAGAATGGGTTCGCCGCGCACCCCAAGATCCGGCGGCCTACGACTCGCTCGCGACATGGGTCGAGGTATCGGGCGGCGTTGCTACGGTTGGTGAAGCCCAGCTGTCCACGAGCGATGTTGTGCGGCGCGCCCTTCAGCTGGCCAGTGACTCAAGTGAAAGAATCCATCTTGGTGTCAGCACGGTTCGGCTGCTCGTTAAAGACGGCAAATTCGCGGCAGCTCGTATCATGGCCGAATCGTTGCTTGCGGCAGGCGCCGGCATACACACGCCGTATGTGCCCGGCGTTGCTGGGTTGGCCGCCTTAATTGGTCACATCGACGAGGCCGCGCGGTTGCTTGCTTTGGACCCGGAGAATACGGCAGTTACTGGGCCACGCGGCATTCGGACGCCGCTCCCACGCCAGGTCTCGCAAGTCGCGGGGCGACTCGTGGCGTATGCCTCTTTGGGCGCGAACGCCGACACGACGGAGTTGCTCCTTCTGCGGTTCACACAACTCTTGCCGAGCTACTTCACTGATAGCGCGTCCGCGAGTGAGATCCGCGAGGCGATACTTGCCAGGCCACTCGCCCTCGCGTATCCGGTGGGCGGTGAGCTGTTTCGAACAATCGCACCGAGGAACAATCCACTCCTCCAGCTTATCTCGCTCGAGCAGCACAACGACGTCCCCGGCACTCAGCGCCTGTTGCGCGACCTGCAACGCCGAGACCGGGTCGGCGAGCCTGGCTTCATCGAGTTGACATATGTACACGCGAAGGCGGAGTTGTTCGTGGGTGACACGAGCGAGGCGACGCGAATGCTCGACCTGACGCTCCAGGCTCTGCCGACGCTGCAACCGATGCTGCTCGAGCAGGTCCCACAAGTCGGAGCGCTGGTTCGCGCTCTCGCCCTTCGCGCGGAAATCGCACGCGCGAAGGGCGATGGGTCGACCGCTGTCGAGTGCGCGGCCGCCGTGAGAGAGCTATTCAAGGATGCTGATCCGCAGCTTCAACCGCTCGTCAGGCGAATGCGCGCGATTGCGCCGTAACGGCGAAATCTCACCAAGCCTTCGTCAACACTGAACAGGGAGCGAAAATGCGCGAACTCTCGTCGAAACATCTACTCGTGATCTGTGCCGTGATGGGGTTCACCGGGGTCCGTCCCGAAGACCCGGATCCCAACGCGTCGCCGGCGTTGCAGCAAACGGTTGAGTATTACGTTCAGCACCCAGATCTATTCAAGGAGTTCGCGGGAAACCCTGACAATTGGAGAAACAAAAAGGCAATGGTGTTCCCAACGGCACTAATTCACGGCGATGGGTGCACGTTGGACAAGGACGTCATTATCACGCCGGCGAAACAAGACAGACATCTCATTCATAAGCGAGACCATCATCCGGCGGAGAACAGCGACCTCGATGACTGGAGCAAAGGCTATCTCGTCGGCCGGATTGATAATCCGAATGGGTGCGCCGTTCTGCCGATGCACGCCGGCCAGGGTGTGACCTATTGGATCGTTCGCGCGAATCCGAATGGGCACGACTACCAATCCTTGCTCGTCTCTGGTGAGATACCCGAGATGCCGGCAAAACCTCAGCATTTCGGGAAGTGCGACGTCGACCCGCACGATCAGAAGGAAGACATCGCCGCCGGATACACGACGGAGGAAGAGTGTCATCACACGTTCATGGCCAGGCTCGTCAAAGACAAAGCGTTTCGAAACGCTCGATTCGCCGAGTTGGAACAGCGACAAAAGGGGACGCTTAAGATTCGCCACGCGAACCAGCTGAAACCCCTGACAGATGCGGACTTCGCGCTTTGGTTCTCATGCTATCAAGGCTGTTGCTATGCCGACGGGTTCACCGAGTGAACGAGCGATACCTCCTCGCCACTTGCCGATGATTGGCCTCCGTTGCATCCTCCCAAGATCAACTCCTCTTTGGAGATGCACGTGACCCCGCAGTCCCGTTCTCGCCGCACCGCTTCGACGCCCTACCCCCGCCTCACCCACCCCCTCGTCCGCGACGCCTCGGGCGTCCTCCGTCCCACCTCCTGGGACGCCGCACTCGACGCCGCGGCCGAGGGATTTCGCCGGAATCTGTTGCAAAAAGGCCGCACGGCCACCGGCATCTTCTCGTGCTCCAAATCGACCAACGAGGTCAACTACCTCGCGTCGAAAATGGCACGGCAGGTCTTCGGCAATAACAACGTCGATTCATGTAATCGAACCTGACACGCCCCCTCGGTCGTCGGTCTGACGGCCATCCTGGGGGCGGGCGGATCCACCTCGTCGTACGAGGAAGCGGAGCACACCGACTTCGTCTTCCTCTGGGGATCGAACGCCCGCGATGCACACCCGATCTGGTTCCACCATCTCCTCAAGGGGATCCAGAACGGGGCGACGCTGCACGTCGTCGACCCGCGCCGCACCACCTCCGCCGCGTGGGCCGACGTGTGGCTCGGCCTCAACGTCGGCACCGACATCGCGCTCGCCAACGCCATGGCGCGCGTCATCATCCACGCGGGACTCCACGACGCATCGTTCATCGCGCGCGCGACCACCGGCTTCGACGACTACCGCGCGACGGTCGAACCCTACACGCTCGAATACGCCGCCGGCGTCACCGGCGTGCCGGCGGCAGGTATTGAAGAATCGGCATTAGCATATGCGAAAGCCGACCGCGCGATGATCTGCTGGACGTTGGGCATCACCGAACACCACAACGCGGTCGACAACGTCGTCGCGCTCATCAACCTCGCCCTGCTCACCGGACACGTCGGCCGCTACGGCTGCGGCTGCAACCCGCTCCGCGGACAGAACAACGTCCAGGGCGGCGGTGACATGGGCGCGCTCCCCAACAAGCTCCCGGGATTTCAGGACGTCGAGAATCCCGAGCACCGCACCAAATACGAGACCGCGTGGGGCAGAGACATCATCCCGCACGACGGCTGGAACCTGAGCGAGATGATCGACGCGATGAGCCGCAAGGAGCTCACCGCCCTCTACGTCATCGGCGAAAACCCCGCGCAGTCCGACGCCGATGCCTCGCACGTCACGCACCTGTTAGAGAACCTGGATCACTTGGTAGTGCAGGAAATCTTCCTCACCAAGACGGCCCAGCTCGCGCACGTCGTCCTTCCCGCGGCCGCGACGTGGGCCGAGGGCGAAGGCACGGTCACCAACAGCGAGCGCCGCGTCCAGCGCGTGCGCAAAGCGATCGAGCCGCCCGCCGACGCGCGCGACGAGATCTGGATCATGTCCGAGCTCGCCCGACGGCTCGGCTACGACTGGGGGCATCCCACGGCCGAAGACACGTGGAATGAGCTGCGGTCCCTCTCGCCACAGCTCTATGGAATGTCCTACGAGCGCCTCGAGGCACTCGGCGGACTTCAATGGCCGTGTCCCTCGCTCGACCATCCGGGCACCAAGTTCCTGCACGCGCGCCTGTGGGAAGAGGAGTTGGCCAATCGCGGACGTCTCGCGCCGTTCTCGTGTGTCGAACATTCCGGACCAGTCGAAATGCCCGACGAGGAGTATCCGTTCATCCTCAGCACGGGTCGTCGATTAGAATCCTATAATACCGGCGTGCAGACGGGCGGCTACGAGTCGCCGCTGCATCGCGGAGAGACGGTCGACATCTCGCCCGAAGATGCCGAGCGGCTCGGTGTCGAGCAGGGCGACGTCGTGCGCGTCACGTCGCGCCGCGGATCGATCGAGGCACCGGTGCACGTCGACCGAAGCTTGCGCCCGGGCGGCGTGTTCATGACGCTGCACTTCCCCGACGACGTCGAGACGAATCTCCTGACGATCAACGCGACCGATCCGCGCTCAGGCACCGCCGAATTCAAGGCATGCGCGGTGCGCGTCGAACCGGTGCGCACGTCGCGCGCGCATGCCAAACGCGACGCACGGCCTTTTGCCGCTGCTGGAGACGATTGATGGATCTACACCTGCGGCACGCCGCCCCAACTGATGACGAGCGTGCCGCGGTGGATGCGGTGCTTGGACCTCCGCGATCCCAGTGGGACGGCGGCGATCGCGATCCGGATCGCGATTCACACGTGGGATTCGGCGGCCGCGAAGCACGCTCGCGCCGTCACATGCTGCTTCCGGCGCTGCGCGCACTGCAATCACGCGTCGGATGGATCAGCGAGACGGGGCTCGACTACGTGTGCGCGCGACTCGACGTCGCGCCGGCCGAGGCGTGGGGGGTCGCGACGTTCTATGCGCTCTTGTCGACGACACCGCGCGCGCGCCGCGTACTGCACGTGTGCGACGACGTCGCCTGCCGATGCAACGGCGCCGCCGAGCTGATCGAACAGCTCGAGCGAACCGTCGGACCGGCGCATGCGCATGGTCCCGACGGTGACCACGTCAGCGTCGATCCCAACGGGGCGGTGTGGATGCGCTCGCCGTGTTTAGGATTCTGTGATCACGCGCCGGCGGCGTTCGTGCAGGAATTTGGGGCAGAGGCGAGGGAGTATCTCACTTCTGGCATCCCGAGCGCAGCCGGGGATCTAGCGTCCCGAACCGGGGACTGGCCGTTCGGCCGGGACGCTGGATCCCTCGCTGCGCTCGGGATGACAGACGTTCCGCAAAAGGGCGATCCTGCCCTCCGCCTCCTCAAACGCGTCGGCGTCATCGATCCCACCGACATCACGGCCTATCGGACGAGCGGCGGCTTCGACGCACTCCGCCGGGCCATCGAGATCGGCCCCGACGCGGTCATCAAGGAAGTCATCGACTCGCGCCTCATGGGCCGCGGCGGCGCCGCGTTTCCCACCGGCCGCAAATGGGACGCGGTCGCCAAGCAGGCCGCGCACCCGCACTATCTGATCTGCAACGCCGATGAGTCCGAGCCCGGCACGTTCAAGGACCGCGTACTGCTCGACGGGGATCCGTTCGCGATCGTCGAAGCGATGACCATCGCCGCGTTCGCCACCGGCTGCGAGCGCGGGTTTCTCTACATTCGGGGCGAATATCCGCTGGGCGCAGAGCGAATGCAGCATGCCATCGACGAAGCGCGCACCCACAACTTCCTCGGCGCCGACATCCTCGGCCGCGGCGTCACCTTCGACATCGAGATCCGCCGCGGCGCCGGCGCCTACATCTGCGGCGAAGAGACGGCGATCTTCAACTCGATCGAGGGATTTCGCGGCGAGCCGCGCAACAAGCCGCCCTTTCCGGTGCAGGCGGGGTTGTTCGGTCTGCCGACCGTCGTCAACAACGTCGAGACATTGGCGAACATTCCACTTATAGTATTACAGGGTGGTAATGCGTTCGCCGCCGGCGGCAGCGAGCTGTCGACCGGGCCAAAGCTGTTCTGTCTGAGCGGGCACGTCGCGCGGCCAGGCGTTTATGAGGTGCCGTTCGGCAAGACGCTACGCGAGATGATCGCGCTCGCCGGCGGGATTCCCGACGGGCGATCGCCGCAGGCCGTGCTCCTCGGCGGCGCGGCCGGCGTGTTCGTCGGGCCCGCCGACCTCGACATGCCGCTTTCGTTCGAGGGCGCCCGCGCGGCCAGGGCCACGCTCGGCTCCGGCGTGATCGTGGTGTTCGACGATACCGTGGACATGCGGCAGATTCTCGTGCGCATCGCGGGATTCTTCCGCGACGAATCGTGCGGCCAATGCGTGCCGTGCCGCGTGGGAACCGTGCGGCAGGAAGAGGCGTTGTATCGCATTGCCAGCGGAAAGACGATTGGCGGCGTAGCTCAGGAGATCGCGCTGCTCGACGAGGTTGGCCAGGCGATGAAAGACGCATCGATCTGCGGGCTCGGCCAAACCGCCTACGCGGCGATCGAGTCGGCAATCCATCGAGTTGGAGTATTGAAGTAATGTCATCCCGAGCGAAGCGAGGGATCTCGCGTATATGTATGAGTGATGTCCCTCTATCGAGATGCCAGATTCCTCGCCTTCGGCTCGGAATGACGGCTGGGGGCAGTCGCGGAATGACGCCGGAGCGCATGTGAGCTCCATAACAGCGCCGCTCGTCCAACTCCAGCGCCCCACGATCGCCACCGATCGCGCGCGGCGCACCTCCACGCGCACCATCCATCTCACGATCGACGGACAGGCCGTCGCCGTGCGCGAAGGCACGACGGTGCTCGCCGCGTGCCGCGAAATCGGCGTCGAGATTCCGACGCTGTGCTTTCTCGAGACACTGCATCCCGTCAACGCGTGCCGCATCTGCGTCGTCGAGCTCGAGGGCGCCCGCGTGCTGATACCGGCTTGCTCGCGCGCGGCGGAAGACGGGATGGTGATCCACACCAACTCGCCGCGCGTCAAGCACAGTCGCAAGCTCGTGCTCGAGCTGTTGGCGTCGTCGGTCGATCTCTCGACCACGCCGCAAGTCGCCGAGTGGCTGCGCGAGTACAGCGCGGTGCCGGAGCGCTTCGGTCCGCCCGCGCCGCCGGCGCCGCCAGGCACTCGCGATGCGTCGATCCCCGGACATCATGCGACGCCAAATCCCGACGTCGCCGCCACGGTCGCCGAGCCGACGACGATCGACAACGATCTGTACGTGCGCGACTACGCCAAGTGCATTCTCTGCTACAAATGCGTCGAGGCATGCGGACCCGATCATCAGAATACGTTCGCGATCGCGGTCGCCGGGCGCGGATTCGATGCACGCATCTCGACCGAGTTTGCGGTGCCACTTCCCGAATCGGCGTGCGTGTACTGCGGCAACTGCATCGCGGTGTGTCCCACCGGCGCACTGATGGCGAAACGCGAGTTCGACATGCGCACCGAGGGCACGTTCGACGAAGCGCGACAGACGACCACCGACACGATCTGTCCCTATTGCGGCGTCGGCTGCACCTTGCGCTTGCACGTGCAGGATGAGCAAATCGTCAAGGCCATGTCGCCGCTCGAGAACACCATCACGCAGGGCAACCTCTGCATCAAGGGCCGATTCGGTTGGCGCTTCGTGCAGAACCGCGGCGAAGTCGTCGTGCCCGATGCCGCGAGCGGGAATGGCCGTCACTGATCACGCGCATCATCCGCTCGTCGGTCTGGGATACGCCGAGCCATCGGCGACGCGCGAGTTCACTCGGCTTGGCGCCGAGGGGCCGGTCGCGGCGTCGGCAGACGTGGCGGAGGAAGTGCCGATCGCATTCGTGTACAACGGCCGGCCGCACGTCGTGGTGATGGGTACGCCCGGCGATCTCGAGGATCTCGCGACGGGGTTCAGCATCACCGAAGGCATCGTGCGCGATCTCGCGGCCGTCGAGCGCGTCGAGGTGGTGCGCGCGAGTCACGGCATCGAGTTGCAGATTCAAATCCCTTCGACGGATGCCGAGCGACTTGCCGAGCGCTCGCGCGGACTGGTGGCGCGCACCGGCTGTGGGTTGTGCGGCATCGAGACGATCAATGACGCGATGCGTGTGCCGGTCGCCGTCGGCAACGCGCTGCGTGTGACGCCGAATGCGATCGCGTTGTCGGCGATGGACCTGTCGCGGCGCCAGCGATTGAACAACGCGACGAGCACCGTGCACGCCGCCGGTTGGGCGACGAGTGACGGCAACGTTGCGATCGTGCGTGAAGATGTCGGACGTCACAACGCGCTCGACAAATTGCTGGGCGCCGCAGTGCGCGAAGGACTGCGCGACGGATTCATCGTCGTGACGAGCCGCGCGAGTTACGAGATGGTACAGAAAGTCGCCGCGCTCGGCGTCGAGCTGATCGCGGCAATTTCACGACCGACCGGCTTGGCGATTCGATTCGCGGAAGCGGCGAACGTCACGCTGGTCGGGCTGGTGCGGGGCAGTTCGGCCAATGTGTATACGAATCCTCAACGAATAACCGCTACCGTGTCATCCTGAGCGAGCGTCAGCGGGTCGAAGGACCCTGCCCCGACGGAGCACCTCTCCTCGGTGCACGGGGGTCCCTCGACTCCCCCTCGCTACGCTCAGGGTCGCTCGGGATGACACCCGCGCAAGAGAGAGAAACGATGACCACGACAGCCTTCCGCTCCGACATCGAAATCGCACAACGCGTGAAGATGCGCCCCATCGAGGACGTCGCGGCCGAGCTTGGACTCGGCCGCGATGAGCTCGACTTCTACGGCAAGTACAAGGCGAAGATTCCGCTCGATATCGCGGCGCGTCCGGTACGGGGGAGGCTCGTCGTCGTGACGTCGACGAATCCGACGCCCGCCGGCGAAGGCAAGAGCACCGTCTCCGTCGGCCTCGCGCAAGCGTTGCGGCGCATGGGAAAGAAAGTCGCGTTGTGCATTCGCGAGCCCAGCCTCGGACCCGTCTTCGGCGTGAAGGGCGGCGCCGCCGGCGGCGGCTATTCGCAGGTGGTGCCGATGGACGACATCAACCTGCACTTCACCGGCGACTTCCACGCGATTTCGAGCGCGCACGCGCTGCTCGCCGCGCTGCTCGACAATCATTTGCAGCAAGGCAACTCGCTCAACATCGATCCGCGCCGCATCACGTGGCCGCGCACGATCGACATGAACGATCGCGCGCTGCGCAATTGCATCATCGGCCTGGGTGGCCCGGGCGACGGTGTGGTGCGCGAAGACCACTTCGTCATCATTCCGGCGAGCGAGATCATGGCAATCGTCGCGCTGTCGACGAGCACGCAGGATCTCGAGGAGCGATTGGCGCGCATCATCGTCGGCGCGACGGCCGGAAAGGACAAGCGTCCCGTCACCGCGGGCGAGCTGCGCGCGACCGGCGCAATGGCGCTGCTGCTCAAGGACGCAATGCGGCCGAATCTCGTGCAGACGCTCGAGGGCGGCCCGGCCTTCGTTCACGCCGGCCCGTTCGGCAACATCGCGCACGGCTGCAACAGCATTCTGGCGACGCGATCGGCGCTCGCGCTCGCCGACATCGTCGTCACCGAGGCGGGTTTCGGCTCCGATCTCGGCGCAGAAAAGTTCTTTGATATCAAATGTCGAATGGGTGGGCTGAATCCCGAGGCGGCGGTGATCGTCGCGACGGTACGGTCGCTCAAGATGCACGGCGGCGCGGACAAGAAGCACTTGGGCACCGAGGACCTCCGCGCGCTCGAGGCAGGGTTGCCCAATCTCGAGAAACACATCGAGAACGTCAGGCACTTCGGCGTGCCGGCGGTGGTCTCGATCAACCGCCGCAACACCGACACGGATGCCGAGGTGCGCATCATTCACGATTTCGTGAAGAGGCTTGGGCTTCCTGTGGCGATCACCGATGTCTTCGCGCAGGGCGGGGAAGGCGGCGAAGCGTTGGGCGGTGAGCTGCTCGCGTTGCTCGAGAAGAAGAGCTCCGAATTTCGTCCGCTCTATCCGACGAATCTGCCGATCAAGGAAAAGATCGACATCATCGTCAAACAGATTTACGGCGGCGACGGTGCGGACTACTCACCCGAAGCGGATCGCGCGATCACCTACATCGAATCGATCGGACTCGGCAACACGCCGGTGTGCATGGCGAAGACGCAGTATTCGCTCAGCGATGACCCGACGAAGCTCGGCCGTCCGCGCGGGTTCCGCATCGAGGTCAACGTGGTGCGGCCGTCGGCGGGCGCGGGGTTCGTCGTCGCCGAGTGCGGGGACATCATGACGATGCCGGGGTTGCCGAAGGAGCCGGCGGCGGAGAGAATGGCGCGGTTGCCGAGCGGGGAGATCGTCGGGCTGTTCTAGAAGCGTCACCCTGTACGCGCGACGCGAAAGGATCTCATCCGCGTCCATGCGGATGAGATCCTTTCGGCACTGCTCGTCGGCGCTGACCGACGCGTGCGTTTCGTGGTTGCGATCAGCCGTGTGGATTTTGCCGATCGAACACGAGCCGCACTTTGCCAATGCCGTCCACGTCGATGACGCGTGCGTTAGGCTCACGTCTGCGCATATTCGGAACAGCCGTCTCTTGAAGGTTGCCGTAGACCAGATTCAGCTTGCGCCATTGCGTCTGCCCAGCCGTCTCGAGCTTGATGAGCCCATCCGGCATGATGGTCCAGACGCGGCGGGACGTCAGCGATGGAACCGCTCTCTTGTCGAGGGTCAACACGTACCTCGCGTTCAAGTAGGAAACGTGTGTCAGTTGCTCGTCCGCCAACACGACGATTTCCGGTTCGTCAGCGCTTGGATCGCGAATCACCTTCGCGACGGCGCCTCCGAGCTGCGAGGCCGCCGCGAGCCCGTAGGATGTCGTCGGCGTTGATGCAACGGGCAGTTTGTCCATCGTGGCACTGCGGCCAAAAGGTGACGGCGCCGTCCGCGCGCGAACGCTTACGGACATAGGCTTCGGGCCGGACATTAGCGGTTTGTAACTAGGAATCGCCAAATTCACGCCGGACGTTCCACCAAAGCGATTCCCCAACAGGCTGTAGAGGCCATCTTCGCCGCGACCGGCCGCAGCCGGCCGTCGCACGGCAGGCAGCCCGCCGGAGCGGTCGAAAACGGAAACAGCACGACAGCGCCGACACAGCGCGGCATTCACTGCTCCGTGATGAGGAGATCAACGCCGTTCGCCCTTACCTACACGCCGGATACGATGGATCCGCCCCGGTGATCGCCACCCGGTTCGGCCGCTCCGCGATCGTCCACATGATGTCGTGAATGAAATTCCCGATCTTCGCCATGTGATCGTAATCCGCGTACCGCGGCTCATCCGTCGCCTGGTGATAGTCCTCGGCGTACCCCGTCGAGAAATACGTCACCGGCACGTCGTGATGGACGTAGTTCACTTGATCGCTGCGGCAGAACCGATTCATCGGATTCGCCGGCACGTCCCACGTGTGATCGATCGCGATCGGATTCGTCGTGCTGTGCGTCGCGATCGAATCGATGATCTCGCCGAACTCGCGCGACAGGCGGCGCGAGCCGAGCGTCTGAATGGAATTCGGTCCGCCGTTGATCACCTGATCCGCGCGGCCCTTCGACTCCATGTCCATGTTGAGCGCCGCATCGATCGAGTCGAGCGGGATGGTCGGATGATCGGTGAACCAGCGCGAGCCGAGCAGCCCCGCTTCCTCGCCTTCGTGCGAGATGAAGATGATCGAGCGCGCGGGCTTCTCCTTCGCGAACTTCTCCGCGACCTCGAGCAGAATCACCGTGCCCGAGCCATCGTCGTCGGCGCCGTTCATGATCGAATCGCGGCGCGGCGGACGGATGCCGCGCGCGCGCGCGATGAGCGAATCGATCTCATGCTCCTGCTCGGCCGTGGGACGACAGGCCGGATCGTTCGCGCCCTGGCGGCGTGTGATCATGTTGACCGCGCGGAGCGAATCATGATCGACCGCGGTGGCGTTCACGCCGACGTGATCGTTGTGCGCGCCGACGAGCACGTACTCGCCGGCGAGCTTGGGATCGCTGCCGGGCAGAATCGCGATGACGTTGCGTCCCGGTGTCGGCGAGATGTGCCACGAATAATTCCACGATCCGCTCACCGGCGCGCCGCTCGCGCCTAGCTGGAGCTCGTTCACGGGACGGCCGAACAAACGCTCGGCGGTGGCAGGGGTGATCGCCGCGGCGCCGAGTGACCCGGCGGCGGGTGTGACCTGCATGATCATGCGCGGCGAGAATGCAGTGTTGACGCCGATGCGCGTCATGCGGTTCGTGTCGATCGCGACGAGCAGCACACCCGCCGCTCCCGCCTCCTGCGCGCGTGTGTCGCGCGCCGCGAGTCCAGCACCGCGTCCGCCGCGTCCACCACCACGTCCGCCCCGCGCCATGCTGTCCGCACGCTGCTCCGCCTCGACGCGAGCCGCCGCCGCCGCGCCGAACTTGTCGGGGACGGAATCACAACGAACGACGCGCGCCATCCCGCGACCGCCGCCAAGTCCCGCCGCGGCAGCCGTGGCCGTGAAGACGACCACCTTCCCGCGCACCTGCGACGCATCGAGATGCGCGCTCGTATCGCCCCAACGACCGCCGAACACCGTCGGCACGTTGTTGAAGTTTGCGCTCGCGCCGATGCCATTCGTCGCCGTCGGCGCAACGGGCACCCAATCCGTCCGCGCGGCCAGCGGCTGACCACTCGCCATCAAGCGCGATGCGTTTGCGTCGAATGAGGCGGGTCCGTAAGGGAGAATTTGAAAGTACGTTCCATGCTCGCCGCCCGGCTTGAGCCCGAGACGTCGAAACTCGGACGCGATGTAGTCGGTGCCTTTGAGGTTTCCGGGCTCGCCGATCTTGCGGCCCTGCATCGAATCGTCGGCGAACTGGTACAGACGCGTACGCAGATCGTTCGCGGTGATCGCGGTCTCGGTCGGACGAGGCGTCCACGTCGCCGGTCCCTCGTCGGGCCACACGGCGCCAGGCACGCGCGATGCGGCCGGCGCGGCGCTGCTCGACATGGCGCTGCTGCCGCTTCCGGCGCACGCGGTGAAGCCGGCGAAGCTGGCGAAGCCGCCGGTCAAAAGAAAAGCAAACGGAACAAAGCGACGGTTCACGGTGGAACTCCCAGGCTTGCGAGGATAGCGTAGAGGGACGGCCATTCACCCTCCGGCGGACTCCATGATCAGAACGTTTGGCGTCACATTGACGTTGATCCCCGCGCTGCTGTCGGCGCAAGGCGCAGGGGCGGCGAAAACAGCGCCCGCGCAGGCACTTACCGTGCGCAACACGCTGACGGAAGCGCAGCAGATCGCGTCGGCCGTTCTCCCGCTGCCGCAGGAGTTCCGCGCCGACGCCACCGTGCTCGGCTACCGTGCGGGATCGACGACGCTGACCGTGCTGCGCACGGGGAAAGGGGCGTTCACCTGCCTGGCGAGCGATCCCGCGCAGTCGCGCTTTCACGTCGCGTGCTATCACAATTCGCTCGAGCCGTTCATGGCGCGCGGGCGTGCATTGCGCGAGCGGGGTGTGAAAGGCGACCAGGTCGACACGGTGCGCTTCGCGGAGATCAAGGCGGGGAAGCTCGTGATGCCGAAGCAGCCCGCGGCGCTGTATCAGCTGACCGGTCCCGCGGGCAGCTATGATGCCGCTACGAATACCGCGAAGGGCGCATCGGCGCTCGACGTCGTGTACATCAGCGGCGCGACGACGGCGACGACCGGTCTGTCCGATCGGCCGAATGCCGGTCCGTGGATCATGTATCCGGGCACGCCGAAAGCGCACATCATGCTGACGCCGAAGATGTGAGAGCGGCGCGGCTGCGCCGCGGGGGGTGGCGCGGCTGCGCCGCAGGGGAGCGAGCCCGGCCGTTCGCGTTCGTTGGACCATTTGAAACCAACGGTCCCCGGCTTCGTGGTGTCCAAGGAGATGCCGCTGCCGGTGCGACGCCGCTGTTGCGCGTGAGATAAAAAATTATCACATTGGGATAAGTTCTTATCTCTCGACCCGCTGTTGCAGGCTGACACAGGCGGGACTTCATCGTTTCATAATCGTCCTGTCATCGTACGGCGCTGTCCGAACCACGTCGGAACTACTAAGGTGATGCGAGGTAGACTACTCGCCCGCCGCGGTCTCCCATCCACCCCCTCCAAGGACCCGAGGGTTTCGCGATGCAACACCTCCGCAAACGCTGGCTCCCCGTTCTGCTCGTCGCCTTGATCGTCGGCGGCCCCATTGCCTGGTACAAGTGGCCATCGACCGCATCGGCGGCAGAAGCGGCGCTCACCGCGCCCGTGAAACAGGGGAACTTCAAGGTCGCGGTCACCACCACCGGCGAGTTGCGCGCGCGAAAGTTCGTGCAAATCCAGGGGCCCAATTCCATGCCCGCGCAGGTCTACCAGTCCAAGATCACGTGGATGGTTCCTGAAGGCACGGTCGTGAAGGAAGGCGACAAGATCGCCGATCTCGATCGCGCGCCGGCAGCGACGCGCCTCTCCAGCGTGCAGCTCGACCTCCAGAAGGCACAGGCCGAGTACACCAACGCGTCGCTCGACTCCACGCTGAATCTCGCGCAGGCGCGCGAAGACGTGCGTACCGCGGAGTACGGCCTCGAGGAAAAGAAGATCGCGAAGGAGCAGGCGCAGTACGAGGCGCCGACCATCAAGCGTCAGGCGGAAATCGACTTCGAGAAGGCGCAGCGCGCGCTCGATCAGTCCAAGCGCAATCTCGACACGAAGACGAAGCAGGCCGTCGCGAAGATGTCGGTCGCGGGCGCCGAGCTCGGACGCCAGCAGAACAATCTCAAGACGATTCAGGACGTGATGGGCGGCTTCACGATCAACGCGCCGTCGCCCGGCATGGTCATTTACGTGCGCGAATGGAACGGCAAGAAGAAGGGCGTCGGCTCGCAGTGGAACACCTGGGACCCGACGGTCGCCACGCTGCCCGACCTCTCGCAGATGGAATCGCAGACCTACGTGAACGAAGTCGACGTGCGGAAGCTCGCCGTGGGCCAGTCGGTCGTCATCTCGCTCGACGCCGATCCGACGAAGAAGCTGAACGGCAAGGTCACCGCGGTCGCGAACGTCGGCGAACAGCGGCCGAATCAGGATTCAAAGGTCTTTGAAGTGAAGATCGACGTCGTGCAGGCCGATACGACGCTGCGCCCCGGCATGACGACGTCGAACGCGATCGAGATCTCGTCGGTGCCGAACGTGTTGTCGGTCCCGCTCGACGCCGTGGTCTCTGACGGCGGCTTTTCCTACGTCTACAAGAAGGATGGCCGCAACGTCGTCAAGCAGATGATCGAGACCGGCGCGATGAACGACAACGAGATCGTCGTCAAGAAGGGGTTGACGAAGGACGATCGCGTGCTGCTCACCGTGCCCACCGACAAGACCGGCATCAAGACGGTCGCGATTCCGGGACTCAAGCCCGCGGTGTCTGCATCGCAGGGCGACACCGCGAAGTCCGTGACGTTGCCGGCGAAGCCGACGACACCGGCGACACCGGTGCCAGCGGCGACGCCGGCCGCCAAGCCGAAGGGCTGAGCCGTGGCCACAGTCGTGTTGCAGCCGGCGGGGTCCGATCCCGCCGGCCACGCGCCCTCGCGCCTGCGCACGTTCATCGCGCACGTCACCTTCTCGGCGCGTACCGCCGCCGAGGCGGTGGCGCACAACAAGTTGCGCGCGGGACTCACGTCGCTCGGTATTCTCTTCGGCGTCGCGTCCGTGATCGCGATGCTCGCCATCGGCAGCGGCGCCGAGCACGAGATCCTCGAGCAGATGAAACTGCTCGGCGCGAACAACATCGTCATCACGCCGATCGTCGAGCAGAAGGAAGGCAAGGTCGACGCCGATCCGAACTCGAAGAAACAGACGAAACGCTTCACGCCGGGGTTGTCGTATCTCGACGCCGAAGCGATTCGCCAGACGATTCCCGACGTCTCGTCCACGAGCAGCGAAGTCGTGGTGAACAGCGTGCTGACGCGCGAAGGCCATTCGCGCTCGGGCAAGATCGTCGGCGTCGATTCCACGTACTTCGACGCGATGAATTTGAAGCTCGCCGAAGGGGCGCGTTTCGATCCCAAGCACTTCAGCGCCGCGGCGCCGGTCGCGGTGATTGGCGCCAGCGTCAAGTCGCGCTTCTTCACGAACGTCGATCCCGTCGGGCAAACGATCAAGGTCGGTAACGAGTGGCTGACGGTGGTCGGCGTGCTCGAGGACCGAAAGGTGTCGAAGGAGACGGCCGAGCACCTCGGCATTCGCGACGCGAATCTCGACGTGTACGTGCCGCTCCCGACGATGCTGCTGCGCTACCGCAATCGCTCCGAGGTCACGCAGGAAGAGATGGAAGCGGCGGCGAATCAGAACAACAGCGGCGGCAGCGCGGACTCGTCGGAAACCGACGACCAGCGGGCCGAGAAGCGGAACTATCACCAGCTCGACAAGGTGATCGTGCAGGTCGACAAGTCGACCGCCGTCACGCCCGTCGCCGACGTCGTGCGGCGCATGCTGCAACGCCGGCACAATGACGTGATCGACTTCGAGATCACGGTGCCCGAGCTGCTGCTGCAACAGGAGCAGCACACCAAGAACATCTTCAACATCGTCCTCGGTGCCATCGCGTCGATCTCGCTGATCGTCGGCGGCATCGGGATCATGAACATCATGCTGGCGTCGATCCTCGAGCGCATCAAGGAGATCGGCGTGCGGCGCGCGGTGGGTGCGACGCAGCGCGACATCGGTACACAGTTCCTGAGTGAAGCCGTGATGATCAGTCTCGCGGGCGGCATCACGGGCATTCTGCTCGGCGCGGCGCTGGCGGGCGCGATCGAGCGCATTGCGAAGATTCACACGATCGTGTCGCCGTTGTCGGTGGTCGTGGCGTTCGGCGTGTCGGTGGCGGTGGGCGTGGTGTTCGGGATCGTGCCGGCGCAGCGCGCGGCGAAGGCGGATCCGATCGTGTGTCTGCGGTACGAGTAAACAATCTTATCAGTATTCATATGCGTCGATTCGCCCTTCTGCTCCTGTGCGGAGCCGCCAGCCTCGGTGCACAGCAGGCGCCACAGACTCTGACGCTTCAGGATGCGATTGCCCTCGCCCAGAAGCAGGGACCGCAGGCGCAGATCGCGCGCAGCCAGCGCGATGCGGCGCGGTACCGGAATGATTCGTTCAATGCGGGGCTGCTGCCGCAGGTCAGGCTCGCGGGCGATGCGGCGAATTTGAATCACGGCATCAATCCCGTGACGCTGCCCGATGGATCGACGGAGTTCATTGGCCAGGCGCAGAACCAGTCGACGTTGGGCCTGGCGATCGATCAGCGCGTTCCGCTCACGGGCGGCACGCTCACACTCGGCTCGCAGATGAGCCGCATCGATCTCTTTGGCGATCATACCAATCGGTATTATCAGACCACGCCGTTCTACATCGCGCTGCAGCAGGATCTGTTCAAGCCGCGCACGTTGGTGTGGAACGAGAAGGAACAATCGCTCGGCGCCACGGTCGCCGAGCACGCGTATCTCGAGGCGCGCGAGGACGTCGCGGCGAACGTCGCCGGCGCGTTTTTCGATTTATATGCCGCGGAAGTGTCGCTCAGGAACGCCACGGCGAATCAGGCGGTGAACGACACGCTCTACACGCTCAACAAGGGGCGCTACGAGGTCGGCAAGATCGGCGAGAACGATCTGCTAAAGAGCGAGCTCCAATTGCTGCGCGCGCGCGCGTCGGTAGACGACTCGAAGCTACAGCGCGATCGCGCCGAGGCGGCGCTCCGTCGTCAGCTCGTCGTTCCGGACGGTCAGAGATTCACGATCGCTGTGCCCGATTCGATTCCGAATGTTGCCGTCGACCCCGATCTCGCGGTGAGCGAGGCGCTGCGCAACGCGAGCGCGATGCAGCAGAATACACTGGACGAGACGTTCGCCAAGCAGGAGATCACGACCGCGAAGCTGAACAATCGCTTCAACGCCACGCTGCAGGCGAGCGTCGGATTCAATCAAACGGCGAACGCGTTCGGTCAGGCGTATCAGAGTCCGTTGGGCAAACAGGCGCTGCAGCTCGGCGTCAACATGCCGATGATGCAGTGGGGCGCCGGTCACGCGCAGGTCGAAGCCGCGAAGGCCGACATGCAGCGCATTCAGTCGAACAACAAATCGCGCCGCGATCAGCTCGTGGAAGACGCGCGCTTCTCGGCGCTACAGCTCCAGCAGGCGCAGCGCAATGTGGTGTTGGCCGCGAAGGCCGATACCGTGTCGGCGAAGCAGTTCGAGGTGGCGCGCAACCGCTACACGATCGGCAAGATCAGCAATACCGATTTGTACAATGCGCAGAACGACAAGGACCAGGCGGTGCTGTCGTACGTGCAGGCGCTGCGCTCGTACTGGACGTCGTACTATCACCTGCGCCGCGCGACGTTATACGACTTTGCGACGAAGAGCGAACTGGCCGACGTGCGTGATACGAACAAATAGCCTTGTCATCCCGAGCGCAGCGAGGGATCTCGCGTCCAGATAGAGGGCTCTCTGTCGGGGCGCTAGATCCCTCGTCGCGTACGCTCCTCGGGATGACGGAGTGAAACGGCTCTCACGCGCTGAACTGCCGCAGGTGATGGTCGAGATGCTTCGCCTGCAGGCGGCCCCACTCGTCGCCCGACATTTTTCCGAACGCGGGTGACTCGCCCCAGTTCGTCGCATTGACCGAACGCGCGCCGAATTCGTCGAGCAGGCGCAGCGCACGAGCACGTTCTGTTTCGAGCGAATGGCGCTCTCCCGCGACAAGATCAGGGTGCGTCGGCGCGCCCTTGGGCCAGGGCAGGTTGAACACGGCGAATCGGATGATTGCCCGCGGGAGTGGAAACTTCATCGGACCGGATGCCGGTTTGCCGAGCGAGTTCTCGAGCGACTCGTTGCAGTGCCAGAGCATCTGGTCGACGGTCATCTTCCCCCATTTGCGCGGCGACTGTTCCGTGAGACGCTGAATTCGGGAGCGAATGGCGTCGCGAACGGCGGGATCGTGAAGGTTGGGCATGTGTTTGTCATCCCGAGAGAGCGAAGCGACGGAGGGATCTCGTGTCACGGTAGAGTGGACAGCTCTCTACCTTCGCGCTAGATCCCTCGCTGCGCTCGGGATGACGGCGCACGGGAGCGGAGCTCGACGTGCAAGGCGCGTTCGCTGTACCTCCGATCTTGACAGCCTCGATCACATGCCGTAGCGTCAGGTCATGACCCGCGCCCAGTCCTACGCCTACTATTACTACTACACGACCCACACCACGGGCCGGAGTTGGCGTACGCGCTGAGTCGATCGAAAGCCGCGACCAAATCCCAGACCCGTGAGATTTCTCACGGGTTTTTCGTTTTTCCGCCCCGACGCCCATTCGCCCCGACGCCCCGACGCCCCGACGCCCATGATCATCATCACCCGCCCCCACGTCACCGACGCCGAGATCGACCACATTCGCGAACGCATCGAGGCCGTCGGCATGCGCACGCATCTGTCGCGCGGCGAGGTGCGCACGATCATCGGCTGCATCGGCGACGAGTCGCTGCTCGCTGAAGTGCCGCTCCGCTCGCTGCCCGGCGTCGAATCCGTCACGCCGGTGCTCAAGCCATACAAGCTCGCCTCGCGCGAATTCGCGGTGGATCGCACCATCGTTCGCGTCGGCGGGCGCGACGGACAGGCCACGTTCGGCGGCCGCTCGATCGCCGTGATCGCGGGACCGTGCTCCGTCGAGAGTCGCGAGATGCTGCTCGACACCGCGCACTTCGTTCGCGACGCCGGCGCGACGATGCTGCGCGGTGGCGCGTTCAAGCCGCGGACGTCGCCGTACGCATTCCAGGGGCTTGGCGCCAAGGCGCTCGAGCTGCTCGCCGAGACGCGGGCGGCCACGGGACTGCCGGTCGTCACGGAGGTGATGGACACCCGGCAAGTCGATCTCGTCGCCGAGCACGCGGACATGCTGCAGGTCGGCGCGCGCAACATGCAGAACTTCGCCCTGCTTGCCGAGCTCGGACACGTCCAGCGGCCGATCCTCCTCAAGCGCGGCCTCTCGGCGACTATTAAAGAATTGTTAATGGCCGCGGAGTACATCATGGCGAACGGGAATCACGACGTCGTGTTGTGCGAGCGCGGCATTCGCACCTACGAAACCGCGACGCGGAACACGCTGGATATCGCGGCGATTCCGGTGCTCAAACGCGAGTCGCACCTGCCGGTGATCGTCGATCCAAGCCACGCGGGGGGCGACGCCGATCTCGTCGCTCCGCTGGCGTTCGCCGCCATTGCCGCGGGGGCGGACGGATTGATCGTCGAGGTGCATCCCAACCCGGAATGCGCGCTCTCCGACGGGGATCAATCGCTTGCTCCGCCGGCGTTCACGCAGATGATGGCGCAGCTCGGCGCATTTGCCCGAGCGGCTGGTCGTGAGCTGGAAGTGACCGGTGCTCCGAGGGCGGTTGCATGAGCGATCCAGCGAAAGCCGAAGCGCTGACGCAGCTCGCGCAGTGCCGCGACGAGATCGAGCGCATCGACAATCAAATCGTCACGCTGCTCTCGCAGCGGCTCGCGCTCGGTAAACGCACGGGAGAGCTCAAGCGTGCCGCGGGACTCCCGATTCTCGACCCGACGCGCGAAGCCGCGGTGATTCGCCGTGTGACCGAGCGCGCGCGCGACGCCGGGCTGCCATCCGAGGCCGCACGCGAAGTGTTCTGGCAAATCGTCGGCATGTCGCGCCGCGCGCAGGAAGCCAAGGAGTGACGCTCGAGTTCTCGAGTGCCGCGGTCATCGGTCTCGGCTTGATCGGCGGTTCGGTCGCGCGCGATCTGGCGGCGAACGGTGTAAAAGTTCTCGCATACGATGCGGACGCCGCGCACCTCGATGCCGCCGTTCGAGACGGCGTCGTGAGCGTGCGGCTGGACGACACCTTCGCGGGTGTCCGCGGCGTGCAGCTCGTCGTCATCGCGGTGCCGGTCGACGCGGCGCTCGATGTCTTGCGACGCATTGCGCCGCAGGCGGCCGGTGCGCGACTGATCACGGACGTCGGCAGCACCAAGGCGCGCATCGTCGAGCTGGCGCAGGATCTGGGACTCGCCGGCTCGTTCGTCGGCTCGCATCCCATGGCCGGCGATCATCGCTCGGGTTGGGCGGCGTCGCGCGCGGGGCTGTTCGTCGACGCGCCGATGTATCTGTGCGCGCCGCGCGATGGCTCTCCGCACGCGATGATGCTCGCCGAGAATTTCTGGCGTGCGCTCGGCGCGCGAACGATCGAGATGGACGCCGACGCGCATGATAAGTGGCTCGCGTGGACGAGCCATTTGCCGCACATGATCGCCGTCGTGCTCGGCCTGACGCTCGGCGAAGGTGGCGTTGGTCGCGACGATCTCGGACCCGGAGGGCGTGACATGACCCGCATCGCCGGAAGCTCGCCGGAAATGTGGACTGCCATCGGAATGGACAATGCGCTCGAGATCGCGCGTTCGCTCGCCGTAGCCGAACGCGAGATCGCGCGACTTCGCGGTGCATTGAAGGATCGCGACGCCGCCGCGCTGCGGGAAATGTTCGCCGCCGCGCGAACCTGGTTCGACGGAAGGGCTTCTCTGTCTTCCTGAGCGAAGCGAAGGACCCCTCGCTCGGCGGAGCGCTGCGTATGGCTCCGCCGTCGGGACGGGGGTCCCTCGACTTCGGCGCTGCGCGCGTACGCTCGGGATGACGGAGGGAGCTGGTCGAGTCCGCTGGTAGCGGCCCTGGAGTTGCGGTCGGACGATTCCCGCTCCAATTCTCAGGAACACTCAGCGGAGCCAGTCCATGCAACGCATCCCGACCGGAAGCTTCGTCTGGCACAATCTCGTGACGCCCGACGCGAAGAACGCCGCGGCGTTCTACTCCGAGATCGCCAACTGGCACACGACACCCTGGGAGTACGACGAGCGCGACTTCACGCTCTTCACGGTCGACGGCGAAGAGTTCGGCGGCGCCGTGGCTCCGGCGAGTGACGTCGTCGATGCCGCGCCATCGGCGCCGCGCTGGGTTCCGTACGTGTACGTCTACGACGTCGACGCGTGCGCGCGTCAGGCGGCGAAGATCGGCGGATCGCTGCGCAAAGGCCCGTTCGAGGTGCCGAACGTCGGCTCGTGGGCCATCGTCGGCGATCCGCAGGGGGCGACGCTCGGTTTGTTCGAGCCCGAGGTCATTCCGCCCGAGAAGACCCTGGCGCCGCGCGCCACGCAGTTTTCATGGCATGAACTGATGACCACCGACTACCACGCGGCATTTGAGTTCTATAAACAACTCTTCCACTGGACCGCGATCGCCGAGAACGACATGGGCGAGCACGGCACGTATCTGACTTTTGGCCAGAATGGCCAGGCGTGCGGCGGCATGTTCAACAAGCCGGGCGCCACGCCGAGCTGGTTGTCGTACCTGCGCGTGAACGACGTGAAAATCGCGGCGCAGACCGCGCAGCGATTGGGCGCTACCGTGCATCTTGGACCGGTCGAGGTGCCCGGCGGCGATTGGATCGTGCAGTGCACGGATCGCGAAGGCGCGCCGTTCGCGATGCACGCACCGCGAGCGTAACCGCGGGTACCGTCGTCGTCGGAGGGGCGGGGCGCCGCGGGTTTCGTGAAGGCGGGCTCGTCGCGTAGCTTTCGGGCATGACTACTTCACGCTCCGCTCGTACGCGCTCGCGCGCGCAACGTGTCCGTCGCGCGAGTGCGCCGCTCGTCGCCGTGCTCGCTATCGTCTTGCTCGCCGCCTGGGGCGATGCGGGCCATCGCATGACGGGCGAAGCCGCCGCGCTCGAGCTCCCGCCGTCGATGCCCGCGTTTTTCAGAAGCGCGTCGCGTCAGCTCGGCTACCTCAACCCCGAGCCCGATCGCTGGAAGGATCGTGCGGAACGGACGCTCGATCCGGCGCTCGAGGGCGGCACATCGCCGGACCATTTCATCGACATCGAAATGGTGCCGCCCGCGGTGCTGGCGAATGCGCTCAAGGCGCCGAATCGTTTCGCGTACTCGGACACGCTCGCGGCCGCCGGTGTGAAAGCGTCAGTGTACGGCTTTCTCCCGTTTCGCATGCTCGAGCTCTCGCAGCAGCTTCGCGTCGATTTCCGCAATTGGCGCGCGGCGCCGGATTCGATCAAGCCATGGATCGAACAGCGCATCATCGACGACGCCGGCATCCTCGGCCACTATGTCGCGGACGGATCGAACCCGGCGCACGCGTCCGATCAATACAATGGTTGGACGCGGGCCAATCCGAACGGCTACGCGACCGACAAGCAGTTCCACGCGCGATTCGAGTCGGCCTACGTCGGCGCGAACATCAAGCTTGCCGACGTACTCTCTCGCATGGACACCACCGCGCGCGTCATTCCGGATTTTCGCGCGGCCATCATCAAGTATTTGATGGACAGCAACGCGCAGATCGAGCCGCTCTATCGCCTCGACAAGGTGCATCCATTCAGCGCGACGCAGACCGCGCCCGAAGACAAGGCGTTCACGGCCGATCGTCTCGCCGCCGGCGCCGCGATGCTGCGCGACATCTGGTTCACGGCCTGGGTGACCTCGAAGTAGCACGCGCCCACGCGGCCGGCTCGCGTCCGCAGAGCGTCATCAGCTCGTCGTCCGTCAGCGTCATCCAGTTCTCGGGATATTCCCACAAGCGGCGGACGACGGTGCTGGATTCGCAGATGAGGCATCGCGGCCCGCGCGATCCGGGAACGAGCTGCGCCGCCACTTCGCGTAACGTCCAGACTTCGTCCCCGCGCTCCAGGATGCGCTCGCCAAAACTCGGTTCGGGCATCTACGCGTAAGGAGTGTTCGAGTATAGTCGTGTTGTTCCCCGTCGGCGCACAACGCGCGCCGTGCGAGAGCGAAGGCGCCGAGGAACAGAAAGCCGTTGGAACATGCCTTGCTTTTTCATATGGCATGTCAATCAGTCGATCAAAGAAGCGAATCATGGCGGCGGCCGCGCTCGCCTCCATCGGCGCGTTGGGTACGGCGGCAGTGCACAGTTCCGCAGCCGCCGCGCTCGCAACGCCGTTCGTGCGCGAAGATCCACCGACGAGCCTCGTCGCCGATCTCAGCGAGCGAAAGCTCTACATCAAGGAAGGCGACTCGACCGTCGAGACGTTTCCGGTCGCGGTCGGCAAAGGCAGCAAGCCGACGCCGCAGGGCAATTACAAAATTCGAAAGATCGTCTGGAACCCGGAGTGGATTCCACCCGATCAGCCGTGGGCGAAAGGCAAGACGCCGCAGGCGCCCGGCGCGAAAGCAAATCCCATGAAGCTCGTGAAGATTTTCTTCAAGGAGCCGGACTACTACATCCATGGGACGGGTGAGGTTGAATCCCTGGGCGAGGCCGCCTCGCATGGTTGCTTGCGTATGGATCCCGACGACGCGTACCGTGTCGCGCGGTACCTCATGGAGCACGGCGGACAACCGCAGGACGACAGCTGGTTCCAGCGCGTGCTGCACTTCCGCAGCGAGACCAAGACCGTCATTCTCGACCATCCGATCCCGATGACCGTCGTGGACTAAGAGATCAAAGCACGGCCCCGTCACGAGTTGACCGCGAAGCCTCGCGCGAATTGCTTATCGCCAGCAGTCCGCGACGAGGCTCACCTTTTTTCGCGACGACGATGCAGAACATGCAACCCGAGCTGCTCTATCTGCTGCATGGCGACCCCGCCGAGCTCGCCGAGTCGCTTGCCGGCATGCGCGCGGCGGATGTGGCCGAGGCACTGAATGAGCTGCCGCCGCCCGCCGCGGCGAAGGTGATGGCGGTGCTTCCCTTCGATCTCGCCGCGCAGGCCTTCGACGAACCGGAGCTCGATCGCCGGTACGAGATCGTGGCCGCCATGAACGAGGACGCGGCGCTCGAGCTGATCGAGGCGATGTCCGCCGACCAGCGGGCCGATCTCTTCCGCGAGCTCGCGCCGAAAACGCGCGAACCGTTGCTCGCCGGGCTCGAGCCCGAGACTCGACGCACGCTCGAGATGCTGCTGCGTTATCCGCGAGAGAGTGCGGGCGGCATCATGACGACGGAGTTTCTCTCGGTGCCGTCGGACTGGAGCGTCGCGCAGACGCTCAACTATATCCACGACGTCGCGCGCACGAAGGAAACGGTGTACGCGATCTACGTGCTCGACGACGAGGACCATCTCGTTCGCGTCGTGTCACTCAGGCAGTTGTTGATCTCGGATCCGCGCTCGGCCGTTCGCGAAGTCGGCGACCGCCGCGCGCCGCTCACCGCGAAGCCAGATACGGACCGGGAGGAAGTGGCGCGGATGATCGCGAAGTACAATCTCCTCGCGCTGCCCGTGGTCGACGACGAACGACACGTCCTCGGCATTGTGACGGTGGACGACGTGATCGATGCGATCGTACACGAACAGACGGAAGACGTGCAGAAGTTCGGCGGCGTCGAAGCCCTCGAGGCGCCCTACATGGAAGTCGGATTCGGGCAGATGATCCGCAAGCGCGCGCCCTGGTTGTGCGCGCTGTTTCTGTCGGAGATGCTCACCGCGACCGCCATGCAGCATTTCCAGGGCGAAATCGAGAAATTCGCGATTCTGGCGATGTTCATTCCGCTCGTGATGAGCTCGGGCGGCAACTCGGGTTCGCAGGCGACGTCGCTGATCATTCGCGCGCTCGCGCTCGGCGAGATCAAGTTGCGCGACTGGTGGCGCATCGCGGTGCGCGAGCTGCCGACGGGCCTCATGCTCGGCGCGATTCTCGGCGTGATCGGATTTGCGCGCATCGAGCTGTGGCAGTCGCTTCACATCTTCGACTACGGCGTGCATCACAATCTCGTGGCGCTTGCGGTTGGTCTCGCGCTGGTCGGGATCGTGGCGTTCGGGTCGCTCGCCGGTTCGATGCTTCCGTTCGTGTTGCGGCGGTTGGGCTTCGATCCGGCGAGTGCGTCGGCGCCGTTTGTGGCGACGCTCGTCGACGTCACCGGGTTGGTGATTTATTTCAGCGTGGCGTGGGTGGTGTTGCACGGGACGGTGCTCGGGGGCTGATGGAAAGACCGAATGGAAAGGGCGGGCGCTGTTTCCACTAGCCGTTTCCATTCGCGCTTGCCGTTGCCGGACTCTCCAAGCGCGCGGTGCAGATCGCGCTGCGCCTGCTCGAGCGGCGGAAGCTCGTGGCGCGCGCACAGGCAGCGCGGACGAGCATCGCGAGCTACGAAGGGCTGCGTCCCTGGCGTAGACGCTGAGCCGCCTGCAACGCCTGCGACGGCGCAAGGCGCGTGAGATTCACGACGAGAATACCGGCCAACACCAGTGCGCCGCCGATCACCTGGCCCAGACGAAGTCGCTCGCCGAGCAGCGGCCACGCAAGCAATGCGGTGAGCGGCGCCTGCGCGAGCAGCACCACCGACGACATCGTCACCGGCAAATGCCCGAGCGCGTACGCGACGCAGAAGTGCCCGACGATCTGCGTCGCCAGCGCCAGCGCGATGAGCGACGCCCACGACCGCCCGCTGAAACCCCACACCGGTTGCCGCGCAAGGAGACACACCGGCAGCAGGCTCGCCGCGCCGGCGCACACACACCACGTGCTGAACGTCAGCGTGTCCATGCCGACGCGCGCACGCTGCACGTAGAGGAGATACGCGCCGTAACACACCGCGCCGGCCACCGCGAACGCATCGCCGATACCGAGCCGTGGATGCACGACCACATCTGTTCCGACGATCGACAGCACGCCGCTCAACGCCAACGCGAAGCCGAGCCAGAAGCGAACGTTCGGCCGATCGCCATACAAGGCCCAGGCGCCGATCGCCACGAACACCGGCGAATTCACACCGAGCAGCGTGGCGTTCGCGGCCGACGTGATCATGATCGATGTATTAAAGAATGCGAGATCGGCGGCGAACACCACGCCGGCGAACACCGCGGCGCGCTTCAGTGCCGTGCTCGCGGGTCCGCGCGCCGATCCGCCGCGCGACGCGCGCACGAGATACCACGGCAGCAGCACCATCGATGCGAACAGCAGGCGATAAAACGCCGACACCATGCCGGGCACGCCCGACCACCGCACGAGGATGGCCGACCAGCCGATACCAAACACGCCGACGCCGAGCGCGAGCGAGGCGGCGCGATGGTGCGCCGAGGGAGGGGAGTGCATCGCACTGGAACCTAAGCGCCGAGCCAGGTTAATTCGCGAGCTCGGCCATGATTCGCCATATTGATGCGCTCAATTGGCGCAAATCGTCGTGTGAGGGGTATGCACATGTTTGCATTTTCCGTCTGACTCACCCGACCTACCGACGCCGGGTTCTCTCCCGTATGCGCCTATTCCGTCCGTTCATCGTCTGCGCTCCATTCGCCATCGTAGCGAGCTGTAGCGGCAGCGACTCTACGCCACCCGTAGTTCCTGCATCGATCGCGTTGGTGACCGGCGCCGCCCAGTCGGCGGTTGCCGGACAGAGGCTCGCGACCGCGCCAACCTTCGTCGTCAGCGACGCGAACGGGTCACCGCTCGGCAACGTTGCGGTGACCATCGCGACCAGTGCGGGCAGCGTAAGCGGTGCACCGACGCGGACGCTCGCCGGACCGACGAGCGTCGGCGCGTGGACGTTGGGCGAACACGCCGGCGCGGACACGATGACCGTGTCTGTGCATGGACTCACGCCGCTCGTCATCGTCGCGAACGCGATGCCGGGCGCGGCGGCGAAAATCGTGACGACCGCGCCGATCTCCATAGCGGGACGCGTAGGCGACGTCGGTCCGTCAATCAACGCAAGAGTCACCGACGCGTTCGGCAATCCGATTGCGCTTGCGGCCGTGAACGTCGCGCTGGCCGGCGGCGGTTCGGCGCCATCGAACGTGACGAGCGACGCGAACGGCGACTTCACAGTTTCAGGATGGCAGTACAGTACGATCGCGGGCCAGAACATTCTGACGGTGAGTTCTGCGCAGGCAACGTTGTCGTTCACGGCGACGCTATCGCCGGCCGATCCATCGCAGGTGCTCGTGAGTGGCGCCGATCAGAAAGGCCGCGCGGGTGCCGCGGTTTCGCCGATCGTCGTCAAGGTCGCCGACAAGTACGGCAACGCCATCGCGGGCCGCAGCGCGACGTTCGCGGTGACCGCGGGCGGTGGCTCGATCGCCGCGACGAGCGCGACGGCCGGCAGCGACGGATCCATCGCGATGCCGGCATGGACCCTCGGCCGCACGACCTTGCCGCAGGTCGTGCACGTCGTGTCCGGTACGCTCTCGACCGACGTGAACGTCACCGTCGCGAGCGATTACAAGATCGACATTCGCTTTTTCGGTCCCAACATGACCGACGCACAGCAGGCGTTGTTCACGACCGCGGCCGCGCGGCTGCAATCGATCGTCACCGGTGACATTCCCGACATCGCCGTGAGTGGTCTCGACGTGTCCGCCGCGTGCGGGATGACCGGACTGCCCACGATCAGCGAGAACATCGACGATCTCGTGATCTACGCATCGGTGCAGCCGATCGACGGCGCGGGAAAGATTCTTGCCGAAGCCGGTCCGTGCGTGTTTCGTAATGACGCGCAAGGCGGCTTCAGCGCCGTCGGCGTGATGCTCTTCGACGTCGCGGATCTCGACAAGATGACGGCACAAGGGACGCTGCAAGACGTCATCACGCACGAGATGCTGCACGTGCTCGGCGTCGGCACGATGTGGTCGGCGAAGAATCTCGTCGCCGCGACGGGCACGGTGAACGTTGGTTATTACGGTGCCCTCGGCCGACAGGGTTGTATAGATGATGGCGGAACGAGCACGTGCTTCTCGAACGTTCCCGTCGAGAACAGCGGAGGCGCGGGGACGGCGGACTCGCACTGGCGCGAGACGACGTTCGGCAGCGAGTTGATGACCGGTTACGTGAACCTGGGTGGCATGCCGTTGAGCGCGATCACCGTGGGCAGCCTGTCCGATCTCGGTTACGTGGTGAATCCACTATCGGCGGATCCGTACAGCGTTCCAACGATTGGCGCGAGCGGCGAGCTCATTCCGCTGCCTGGCGCATCGTCGGCATGGGAGCGCGTTACGCCCTCGGCTGTCGTTCTCGGCGCGTCGCCCGGGGCAGCGCCACGATTTATTCGACGATGATGAAAACTTGCGGCGGTGTCGTGCCGTGTTGACCACTACATGGCTCGGAACTTCCGTGACGCGAGTCGCGAACGCGAAACAAGGCGACGCAGCTGAGGTGGGATGGGTTATCGGCGTTTCGAAGACGACACTGGCCGCTTGTGGGAAGCGTGGGAGGTCCATCCCGCGCTGGTGGAGCGTCGCCTCAACGATGACCGTAGGGCAGCGCCGCGACAGACCGCGGAACGGCGGAAGGCAGCCGAAGTTCGCTTTCCCATTCCGCGAGAGCTCGAAGGCGGATGGCTCACGTTTCAGTGTGAAACGGAAAAGCGCCGATTGTCGCCCATCCCCGCGCATTGGATGAGTCTGTCGGATGAGGATCTGGTTCTGCTCGCGCGCACGGCGCGACCGTACCGCGTCACGCCGCCTACCGGCTTTCGCCGGGAGCCGTGAACGGCGCACTGGGCGTCATATATTTCTCGTGTGACCAGTCTCGATCTCTCACCCGACGCCACGGCGACGTTCCCCGGCGACGGAGAGATGGCGGCGCGGTGCCGCGCGATCGATTGGTCGAAGACAGGGCTCGGGCCCGTGGAGCAATGGCCCGATAGTCTGCGCACGGCCGTGCGCACGGCGATCGAGTGTCCCTTTCCGATCAATCTGTGGTGCGGACCGGACAAGCTCCTCATCTACAATGACGGGTACATCCACGCACTCGGCGCGAAGCATCCGCGTGCGCTCGCCCGACCAGGCGCCGAAGTGTGGCGCGAGATCTGGCCGGACATCGCGGCGATGTTCGAATCGATCGCCGCGGGTGGGCCGGCCGTGTATCAGGAGAACGCGCGCTTCGTCATGGAGCGCAGCGATGGACCGCCGGGCGAAGCATATTTCACATTTTCGTTGAGCCCGGTGCGCGACGAGAACGGCGCTATCGTCGCTTTCTTGAACGTCGTGACGGAGACGACACGTCGCGTCACGGCGGAGCGGAATGCGATCGAAGCCCGCGCCCAGGCGGAAAACGCCGAGCGCTATCTCAGGGACATCTTCGCGCAGGCTCCGGCATTCATGGCCGTGGTGCGAGGGAAAGACCACGTCTTCGATTTCGCGAACGACGAATACATTCGCCTCATCGGGCACCGCGACATCATCGGAAAGTCGGTCTACGATGCGATTCCCGAAGTGCGCGACCAGGGTTTCATCGAGTTGCTCGACCGCGTGTTCGAGACCGGCGAGACGTTCGTGGGCCGCGAGACGCCGATCATGCTTCAGCGCACCGCCGGCAGCCCTCCGGAAGAAGCGTTTCTCGATTTCATCTATCAGCCGCTGAGCGACGCGAGCGGAACGCGCATCGGCATCGTCGCGCATGGTTCGGACGTCACCGAGAATGTTCGCGCGCGCAAGGAGATCGAGCGCTTGTGGCACGAGAGCGAAGCCACGCGCGTCGGCGCGGAAGAGAGCGAAGCGCGGTATCGCTTTCTCGCCGAGGCGATTCCCGTGCAAGTGTGGACGGCGACGCCGGATGGCGCGCTCGACTACGTGAGCGATCGGACCGCGCGCTACTTCGGCAAGACGGCGCAGGAAGTCGTCGGCGAACAATGGCTCTCCGTGTTGCATCCCGACGATCTGGAGCAATCGCTCGAGCGATGGCGCGCGTCCCTCGAGTCCGGGCAGACGTACGAGAACGAATTCCGCCTCTGGAGCGCCGAGCATCAGACATATCGGTGGCATCTGGCGCGCGCGGTTCCGCAGCGCGATGAAAACGGCAAGATCATTCGATGGTTCGGCACCAACACCGACATCGAGGAGTCGAAGCGCACCGAGGAGGAGCTCAAGCGCCTGACGCACGAGGCGACGGAAGCGAATCACGCGAAGAGCGCGTTCCTCGCCGCGATGAGCCACGAGCTTCGCACGCCGCTCAACGCGATCGGCGGCTACGCGCAGCTCATCGAGATGGGCGTGCGCGGTCCGGTGACGGAAGAGCAGAAGGTCGATCTGCTCAAGATCCAGCGCAGCAAGAACCATCTCGACGCGCTCGTCAGCGACGTGCTCAACTTCGCGAAGCTCGGCTCGGGGCGCATCGAGTATCGCATCGGGCCGGTGGACGTGCAGCGGGTGGTGCACGGCGTGCTCGAGATGATCATGCCGCAGCTCGCGGAGAAGCATCTGCATCTCGCGCCGTTCTCGACGCCGCGCGGACTCACCGTGACGGCGGACGAAGACAAGCTCCGCCAGATTCTGCTGAACCTCCTCGCCAACGCGATGAAGTTCACGCCGGCAGAAGGCACGATCTCGCTGTGCATCGCGACGCGCGATCATCAGGTGGCGATCGACGTCAGCGATACCGGCATCGGCATTCCGCGCGATCAGTGGGACCGAATCTTCGAGCCGTTCGTGCAGGCCAAACGCGCGCTCAATCCGAGCGATCAGGGCGTCGGCCTGGGCCTGGCGATCAGCCGCCAACTCGCGCGCGCGATGGGTGGCGAGCTCACGGTGGCGAGCGAGGTCGGAAAGGGCTCGACGTTCACCGTGACGTTGCCGCGATTCGCGTCCTGACCTGGATCGGCCAAACTGACTGTTGACTTTTCAGCAACACTGTTGAAAAATCAACATACCGGCATTCTTCACCGGTTCAAACCTCAGCGAGTCCCCGCGTGCCTCTCCCCAAGGACACTCCCACCGATCTGTCGCGCCGCGAGCGCCAGGTGATGGACATCCTCTATCGCCGCGCCGAAGCCACCGTGGCCGAAGTGATGAACGATCTGCCCGATCCACCGACCTACTCGGCGGTCCGGTCGATTCTGCGCATCCTCATGGAGAAGAAGTTGATCACGCATCGCGAGGACGGACCGCGGTACGTGTATCTCCCGGCCGTCGACACCGACGAAGCGCGCGAGGATGCGCTCAAGCACGTCATTCGAACTTTCTTCGACGGATCGGCCGAGCAGGCCGTGACCGCGGTGCTGCGGATGTCCGACGCGAAGCTCAGCGACGCCGAACTCAACGCGCTGGCCGATCGCATCAAGGCCGCGCGGATCAGCGGGAGGTGAGTGCAATCATGACGACGACGCTCTTCCTGGGAATGTCTCCTCTCGTCCTGTTCATCGCGAAAGCGACGCTGGTGTTGATCGCGGGTCTCGTTGCCGCGTTTGCGTTGCGTCACAGTACCGCCGGCGCGCGTCATCTCGTTTGGCTCGCCGTTCTCGTTGGCGTGCTCGCGTTGCCGGTGCTTGGCCGCATTCCGTCGCTGCGCCTGGCGGTGCTCCCGGCGACGATCGGCGACGCGCGCATCGACGCGCCGAGTTTGGCGCCCACCACCTATCAGCCGACGGAGCGTTCGCGGCGAGCGGCCACGAACGATGTGACCGTGGACCCACGCGGTGCAGCGCCGGCCGCCAGTCTCGCGAACGACGTCGGTTCCCCGTCGAAGGTCAACGACGCCGCGACGTCCTCGAGCACATCCACGCCGGCGTCGCTGCTTTCAACTTTGCTCATTGCCTGGGCTGGCGTCGCGCTGTCGCTGATGACGTGGCTCGTCGTCGGCGCGCTGCAGGTGCGACGCATCGTTCGCCGCGGCCACGAAGCGACGTCGCCTGACTGGACCACACCGTTGTGCGAAGTGGCCGATCGCCTGGACCTCGAGGCCGCGCCGCGCTTGTTGTTGAGCGACGACATCGAGATGGCGTTCGCGTGCCGCGCGCTCGAGCCGACGATCGTGTTGCCGGCGATCGCGGAAGCGTGGTCGGACGATCGTCGTCGCGCCGTCCTCTTTCACGAGCTCGCGCACGTGAAGCGCCACGATCTGCTCGGCCACACGCTCGGGCGGCTCGCGTGCGCGCTGTACTGGTTCCATCCGCTGGTGTGGACGGCCGCGAAGAAGCTGCGCGCCGAGAGCGAGCGTGCGTGCGATGACCTGGTGTTGGGCTGCGGCGCGCGCCCGAGCGAGTACGCGCAGCACCTGCTCGACATGGTGACGAGCGTGCGGCGCCATGGCGCGCCGGTGATGGCGATGCCGATGGCGCGCAAGAAAGAATTCGAGGGTCGCATGTTGGCGATTCTCGATCCCGCGATTCGACGCGCGGCACCGGGCCGTGCGCAGGCAGCGCTGGTCGTGGCGTCGCTCGGCGCGCTGTCGTTGACCGTCGCCGCGGCGGCGCCGGTCCGCGCGACGCAGACACCGGACGCTCATCCGCGCACTGCCGCGCGACGGGAGACCGGCCGTCAGCTCGCGGTAGACGCGGCGCAGCTGGATTCGCCCGTAACGCAAGGCGTACGGGATCCGCGTCCGACTCCCAATCCGAGCCCGGACGGAGAGGCGAAGGCCGATCCTCAACCCAACCCCCATCCTGATGTTCGGGTGAACGCGTTCGACCGCAGTGTGGCCGATCTCGCCACGGCGATCGGCAACGCGGCGGGCGGAGCGGCCACCAACATCGTCAAAGGCATTTTCGGCGGCGATGCGCGAGGGAAGGCGATCGACACGGCACGTGTCAGTTTACTCATTAAGGTTTTGCAAACAGATGCGGACGGCTCCGTTCGCCGCTCGGCCGCCTGGGCGCTGCACGACATGCCGACCGAGCGCTCGCGGGCCGCGCTGGCGCAGGCGCTGCGCGACGATCGCGACGACCAGGTGCGCGAGATGTCGGCCTGGGCGCTGTCGGACTTTGAGTCCGAGGCCACGGCCAACGCGCTCGCCGAGGCGGTGCTCAAGGACCGCAGCGCACAGGTGCGCCGCACGTCGGCGTGGGCCCTCGGCCAGTTCGATCGCGCCGGCGGGGCGGACGCGCTGATCAGTGCCGTGAACGACAGCGATCCACAGGTGCGCGAAGTGGCGATCTGGGCGCTCGGCCAAAAGAATTTGACGCGCGCGCCGATCTCCGTCATGAACGCGCTGACGGATGACTCGCGCGCGGTGCGGACGATCGCCGCGTGGACGCTCGGCCAGATCGAGGACACCGCGGCGGTGCGTCCGCTCACGCGCGCCTTCGAAACGGAGAGCGACGACCACGTGCGGACGACGCAGCTGTGGGCGTTGCGCTCGATTGGCCAGGTGCCGAACAGTGTGATCGAGACCGCGATGAAGTCGAGCGATCCCGAGCTGCGACGCCACGGCGTGGCGATGCTGGCCGGCGCGGTCGATCCCTGGCCCTGGCCGTGGCCCTGGCCGTGGCCTCGGCCGATGCCGTGAGTACTTCGGCAGCTCGGGCGTCCCGGGCGGCTCGTCGCCCGGGAGGCTCGTCATCCCGAGCGACGCGAGAGATCTAACCTGAGCGGTCGCGGACGAGCCATCCGCCATGAAACCGTAATATACGTTTTGGTATTGTCGTATTGTAATATGCTGATTTTTCACCATTGGAGTCACCAACAATGCATACGCGCATCCTCCTGCTCGCTCTTCCGTTATCGATGCAGGCGAGCGGCGTCCGAGTGAATGCTGCATCCTCGCCACAGGCCCAAACCGCTGGTGAACGAACGCAGTCCGTTCGCGAGCTGCTTACCGCCGCGCGCGGCGTTCCCGCCGAGATGTGCGCGCTCGCCTCGAACGGCGCTTCCAACGGGGGCGGCCGATGGGACGCGCCGAGCACGTCGATTCAGGCGGATCCGTGGCAGTCGCTTCACGACGCCATGCGCGCCCCGCTCGCCGAGGATGAGCGACGGATACTCGTCGACGGGCTCGCGTCCGACGACGGGTGCGTGCGCCACATGGCGGGAACGCTCATCGGGCGCTCGGGCGACCGCGCGTTCACGACCGAGCTCGGGCCTCGCCTGCAATCGGCGAACGCCGTCGAGCGCGCGGGCGCCGCGCGGGCGCTGGGTCTGCTCGGCGACCGCGGCTCGGTCGACCCGATCGAACATCTGCTTCGCGATGCAGCAGCCGACGTTCGTTCGAACGCCGCCTGGGCACTCGGCCGCATTGGCGATCGTCGCGCGGCGCCGAGCGTCGCGCCGCTCGTGAACGATGCCAACGAGACGGTGCGTCTCGCGGCCGTGACCACCCTCGGACATCTGCAGGCAGCGGACAACGTGGATCTGTTGCTGCGCGTGCTCAAGCAGGATGAAAACACCGAGGTGCGCCGCACCGCGGCGTGGGCGCTCGCGGAGATCGGATCGCGCACCGCGGCCGATGGTCTCGCCGCCGCGATGCACGGCGACAAAAGCGCCAGCGTGCGTGAGATGTGCGCGTGGGCACTCGGCGAGATTCACGCGCGTGATTTCGCCGATGCGCTCGCAGCAGCCGCGAAGTCCGACGACACGCCGTCCGTTCGTGAGACCGCCGCCTGGTCGCTTGGCGAGCTCGGAGTGAAGAAGTCCGCCGACGCGCTGGCCGAGGTGCTTGCGTCCGACAAGGATCCGCGCGTGCGCGGCACCGCGGCGTGGGCGATCGGCGAGTTGAATCCGGGCCGCGCGCCGAAGCAGCTCGTCGCCGCCTTGCACGATGCGGACGACGACGTGCGTCTCAAGGCGGCGTGGGCGCTGAGCGAGATCGGCGATTCCGACGCCGCGACGGCAATCGCGTCGGCGATCAAGTCGGAGCACAACGATCGCGTGCGTGTCGCGCTCGTGCGCGCGGTGGTGGAATCGGGCGATCGCTCGAGCGACGTGTTCAAGGACTTGCTCGATTCAAAGGATACCGAAACGCGTGAGATGGCCGTGCGCGCGTTGGCCGGACGCCGCGGTCCGTGGCCGTGGCCATGGCCGCAGCCTAGGCCGCGACCTTTTCCCTGATCCGCAGCGCGAAGCCGGCGGCGACGATCGACGGTATGGCGAGAACGAGCACGGCGATGCGCGCGCCGAAGAGTGCCGCGAGCCCGCCGTCGATCAGCGCCGCGATGGGGCGCGTACCGAGGAACGCGACGCTCCACAGCGCCATGATGCGCCCGCGTTCCTTGTCCGAGACGCGCAGCTGAAGTTGCGTCGTCGCGCTCGTCTGGCCGAGCAGGTAGCCGAATCCGCCGATGGCGAGCGTCGCGAACGCCGCGCCGAGCGCGGGCAGCAGCGCGAAGCCGATCATCCCGGCCGAGAAGATGACGAGCATGATGGCGATGCGCCGTCCGGGACGATCGGTATCGTGCAGCGGAATCACCGAGCCGAGCACCGCACCCGCGCCGAACGCGCCGATGAGCGCGCCGGCGAACGTGTCAGGGCGGTGAAAGAACTGCGTCGCGAATTGGGGCGTGAGCGTGCTCACGGGATCCATCGTGAGCGACACGGCGGCAACGATCAGCAAGAGGACGCCGAGTGATGAATCGCGGCGCAGAATCTCGAAGCTGTCGCGAAGTCGCGCGCGCGCGGCGTGGCGCTCGGGCTCGTGTTCGACGTGAATGACGAGAATCGCCGCGGCGAAGATGAGATAGGATCCCGCGTTGAGCGCGATCGCCCACGGAATGCCGAGCCGCGCGACGACGAACGCGCCGGCAACGGGTCCGACCGCGCGCGCGAGGTTGAACGTTACGGAGTTCATGGCGATTGCGGCGCCGAGATCGTCGCGCGGCACGAGCGCGGGCACGATCGCCTGCAGCGCGGGCGTCGAGAACGCCGTGGTTGCGCCGAGCAGCAGTGCGAGCCCGAGCACGATGGGCAGTGATCCGAGCTTGATCGCGACGACCCATGCGAGTGCGGCGCTGACGAGTGTGGCACCGACTTGCGTCGCGATGATGAGCCAACGGCGGTTGAATCGATCGGCGGCAGTGCCGGCCCACGGCGCGAGCACGACGACGCCGATGAATTGCGCGAAGTTGACGGCGCCGACCCAGAACGACGACTTGGTGAGGCGATAGACCAGCAACGCCAGGGCGATGTTCTGAAACCACGTCCCACAGTTCGACAGCAGGTTGCCGGCGAAGTAGAGGGCGAAGTTGGGGTGTTTGAGAGCGCGGACAGAGGAACGGCGGGGCATTGGGCGGCGAGTGGGCAGAAAGTGGGCCTTGAGACACGAACGGCGCCAACCCGAACGGCGCGGTTCGGGTCAGCGCCGTTCGGGTCAGCGCCGTTCGGGTCAGCGCCGTTCGGGTCAGCGCCGTCTAACGCGCACTTTCACCGAGTAATCGCGAAATAGAGTACGTATACCCACGAGAGAAACCCATCGATGATCGCCCAGATGAGCGAGTGATGCGCATCCCATGAGATGGCGATGGCGAGCGCCGAGCCGAAGCTCGCACCCGCCTTCGCCACCGACACCGAACGATTCGTGTACGTCGCTCGCTGCTGCTGTTGCTGCGGCGGCTCGCCTTGGTAAATCGGTCCGCTGTGTGCCATGAGTTTTCGAACGTGCTCAGAGCGATGGATGTTTCAGATGCCACTCGGTGTGGATCTGATACTGATGCGCCACGGACAGGATCTTGTCGTCGTTGTACAGATTGCCCGCGAGGACCGCGCAGATCGGCTGCTTGTTGTACGTCACCGGCGGCGCGCTCGTGTCGGCCGGCGCGCCGCGTCCACCGCCGCCGCCGCGACCCGCCGGTGGTGAATCGAACTTGTATGGCACCACCGCGCACGGATGTCCCGTCTGCGCATGCAGGCCGACATCGAAGCCGTTCGCGCCCGGCACGTACATGTCGAAGTCCTTGAGCAGCTCCGCCATCTCCGAGATGAGGATGTAGCGCCGGCGCTGCGCGTTGACGAAGTCGAACCCACGTGCGAATCGTCCGCCGGTCCAGCGCGTGAGCGCCGCCATTCCAGTCGGATTGCCCGGATCACCTCGGCCGGCGCCGCCCGCGCCACCGCCGCCGCCACCGCCACGACCGCCGCGACCGGGTTGCGGTTCGGGGATTGTCGCGAGGTCGATGCCCAACTCCTTCGCCTTGTTCTGCACGTACTCGTCGAAGGCCGCCGCCGATTCAACGCCGAGTCCTCCGCCGCCGCCAGGAATCTGCGGGCGCGGGCCGATCGGCTTGGGTCGAGCGCCCAACTCCGTCAGCTTGTCGACGAACTCCTTCGGCGCATTCGCGTCGACGCCAATGCGCATCGACGCGAGCTTCATCGTCGGATCGAAGTGGAACGGCGTCGTCACGGTCGACGGATCCTTCTCGTCCACGCCGTGAATGACGTTGAACACCATCGCCGCATCTTCAATCGTGCGACAGATGGGACCGACGCGATCCTGCGACCACGCGAGCACCATGCCGCCCGCGCGGCTCACGCGACCGAACGTCGGACGCAGCGCGCTCAAGCCGCACTCACGCGCCGGCGACACGATCGAACCCGACGTTTCGGTGCCGATGCCGAACGCGACGCAGCCCGCCGCCGTCGCCGACGACGGTCCGGCCGACGATCCGCTCGAGCCACGGCGAATGTCCCACGGATTGTTCGTCCGTCCGCGATACCACTGGTCGCCCTGCGCGAACAATCCGGTCGCGAGCTTCGCCATCAACACCGCGCCCGCGTTGCGCAGGCGCTGCACGACCTCCGCGTCCTCGTCGATGACGCGATTCTCGAAGTCCTTCGAGCCCCACGTGGTGCGCACGCCTTTCGTCGCGAAGAGATCTTTCACGCCGTACGGAATGCCGTGCAGCGGTCCGCGATATTTGCCCGCGGCGATTTCCTTGTCGGCCTGCGCCGCTTCGGCGAGCGCCTGATCTTCCATGATCGTGACCGCGCACAAGAGCACGGGATCGAGCCGCTTCATGCGCTCGAGATAGATCTTCGTCACCTGCGTCGACGTCAACTTGCGCGCCTTGATCAGCGCCGACAGCCGATGCGCCGGAAGAAACGCGATCTCGTCGTGCGACGACGGCACCGCGCCGCTCCACGGCTGCACGGTGAACGTGGCGCGCGTGAACACCGACGGCCCGTGCTCGCGCACGAGCTTTTCCATGAGCGCGCCCGTGCCGCCGGGATATGGCTGGAACGTCCAGGACACCGGCTCGCCGTTGCCGAGCGGCGGCGGGGGAGCGGCCTGCGGCGCGTTCGCGCCACCGGGCGCCTGCGCCAGCGCGCGCGCGCCGAATCCGAACGTGCTCGCCGCGGCGGCGGCGAGTGAGAGAAACACGAACTCACGCCGCGCCATGCCGTCCAACTCGAGTGCGTCGGCGGCCAACTCGGCGTCAGTCTCAGCGTCTTGAAGGAGGTCCAACTCGTCGTGGAAAGTCATCAGCGGCTCCGAACGGTCCGAAGGGATGGAGAGGATGGGAGAAGCTCGCGCGCGAAGCGGTGGGCGTCCAGGTTGGGCGTGTAGAAGAGAAGGTTGTCATCCTGACCCTCAGGATGACAGCTTAGGCATTCGCCGAATCCCCCGCCGTATGCGACATCAGCTGGACGTCGTCGCGAGGCGTCCAGCCAAGCCGCATCCAGAACGCGCGCGCCGCGTCGTTGTCGCTCACGACCATCAGGTGGCACTTCATGATCCCGCGCGCCGCGAGCGCGTGCGTGCACGATTCCGCCAGCCGCCGACCGATGCCGCGGCGCCGATGCGTGGACGCCACGGCGAGATGCTGCAAATAACCGCGGCGCCCGTCCGTGCCGCAAAGCACCGCGCCGACGATCGCGCCGTCCTCCTCGGCCACGAAGCTCAAGCCCGGCTGGCGCGCGAGATACGCGGTCAACGGCGTCCGCTCGTCCGCGTCGCGCAAGGTGACGCCGGCGGCGGCGCGCCAGAGCGCCGTTACGGAATCGTAATCAGTATCCTTGAATTCACGAACGCTGATCATTGGCGCGCTGGTGCAGCCGCACCGCCTTGCCGAGCGATTCGACCAGCCCGAGCAGGGCGAGGCCAAGCAGCAGGTGCACGAGCCGCACGGCCCAGTGCGCGCTGCCGACGAGCAGCGTGGTTTGCGCCACGCCGAGCCACGCCACGATGCCGCCGAGCGCGAGCACGAGCAGCGGCAACAATCGCTTTGGCAGCGCGAAGAGCGCGATCAGCGCGATGATCCACGCGTCGAGCACGAACAGCGATCCGAGCGCCGCATGGACCGGCGTCACGCCGCCGAAGCCCACCCAGATCGAGATTCCCAGCAGCACGAGCAGCGCGCCGAGCGTGCGCGCGAGCATCAGCAGTATGGTGACGAGCTTGGACATGCGAAGAACATAGGGCCGAAGCCCGTCATGTCACCAGCGCGGCGGTTGGCCCGTTCCATGCGCACGAGTTCGCAACCCGAACGCGGACAGGCACTGACGCAATGCAGCCAGAACCTCTTCTTCAATGGTCCGATCCCGTCAAGGAATTCATCGGCTTCGTCGCGCTGTTTCTGGGCGCCGGCGCGATCGGGTTCCGGTACTTCGCGCTGCGCGGGTGGGAGATCGAAACCGACCGCGCGTTCTACGACGATGCGGCGCGCCGCGCGGCGAGCCTGGGCCTGGTCGGCATCGTGCTGAGCTCCATCATGGCGCTCGCCGCGCTGCCCGGACTCGCCGCGCGAAAGCATTTGACGGCGACCGCGCTCGCGACGTCGGACACCGCGACGATGATGCAGCTCGGTTTTCTCGCGCTCGCGCTCATCGGATACGGATTGGCGTCGGCGCGCATCAAGGCCGGATGGCCGCTCGCCGCGATCGGTGTCGTCGTCGGCTGGTTGCGACTCGCGCTGCTCGGCCAATGGTCGAAGCTCATCAACTCGATTCACTCGCTGGCCGCGGGCCTCTGGCTCGGAACACTGTTCGTGCTCGTTCTGGCGGGACTGAGTGCGCTGCTCCGCCACGAGCCGACACGCGAACGGCGCGGCGCCATCGCCGCCGACATGGTCAACGGATTCTCGCCGCTCGCGCTGACGATGGGCGGCGTCGTCGTGGTGTTCGGGCTGATCACCGCCTGGCGGCATCTCCACGTGCTGTCGAATCTGTGGTCCACGCCATACGGGTACGCGTTGATCGTGAAGCTCGCCTTCGTGGCGACCGTATTCGGCCTGGGCGCATGGAACTGGCGGCGCCAGCGGCCGACGCTGGGCACGGAACCGGCGGCGAAGAGCATTCGCCGGTCGTCGATGACGGAGCTCACGGTGGCGACGATCGTCCTGGTCGTGACCGCGATTCTCGTCAGCTTGCCGTCGCCGAAAGGATGACGCCGGCCGCCATTAGTATTCTCTCATAGCGCACGTCACGTCCGGCAACGCCCCAGGTGCGCGATCATGGCTTTCCGCGCCATGTCGAGCGCGCCTTGCGGCGTCGATGCGTGCGCCTGGCAGATGCGGTGAATGCCTACGCGGTACGTCGCCGGCGGCTGATGCGGCTTGAGCTTGGTCGAGAACTCGCACGCGATCATGCGGCAGCTTTCGTCCACCTTCACGACCCACGCGCCGCGCAAAAACTCGATGTTGGCGTCCACCGTCCGTTCGACGACGTCGGGGCCCAGCCCCAGACGCCACGAGTCCGCATCCAACGCGAGCGGCTTGCCCGCCACACTCAGATTCTTGCCAAGCGCGTATCGTTCGATCAGCAGCTCTCGATATCGCTTCGCCCCGCCCTCCGTGGTGAAAATTCCCAGAATGGAGTCGTGCGGCCGACCGTCGGTGGTAAGCCAAATCTTCTTCATCGAAGCACCCGAATAAAAGCCGAAGATCAGATTAATGGCCTCCCGGCTCGGAAGGGAAGTGGGCGAACGGACGATGGGAGTTTGGCGCTTGCCTAGCGGGACACCAGGCCAAATTCTACGTTTGCCGGCCTATGCTGAGCGACTACGTCCTGTCGAAAAAGACCGCGCTCGCCGGTCTGCAGTGTCACAAGCGTTTGTGGTGGGAGATCAACGACAACGCCGCCGCGGAATTACGCGAGTCGCCGGCGGTACAGTACCGGCTGCGCGAGGGCACGCAGGTCGGCGCGCTCGCGCGCGAGTACGTGCCGGGTGGGCTGCTGATCGCGGGCGGCAATCGCAGCATCGCGGCGCGATTGGCCGAGACGCGCGCCGCGATGGCGATGCCGAATCTGCGCGTGATCTACGAGGCCGCGTTTCTCGCCGGCGCCACGCTCGTGTTCACCGACATTCTCGAGCGCAACGGCGACGGGTGGAATCTCATCGAGGTCAAGGCATCGACGTCGGTGAGCGCCGCCGAGCACGTGCCGGACATCGCTATTCAGGCAGCGGTGATGCGTGCCGCGGGCGTCGACGTGACGCGCTACGAGATCATGCGCCTCAATCGCGAGTGCGAGTATCCGGATCTCTCCAATCTGTTCGTGCGCGAGGACGTGACGGCTGACGTGCGCGAGCTGCTGGACGGGATCGACGGCGCGCTCGCCGATCTCGTGCGCGTCGCCGGCGAGTCACAGGTCCCCGACGCCGCGACGGGGGATCATTGCTCGAAACCGCGTGCGTGCCCGTTCACCGATCGCTGCTGGCCCGAGCTGCCGCGGCACCACGTGAGCACGCTGTATCGCATTGGCAAGAAGGCGGACACGCTCGTGTCGCAGGGGTATCAGACGATCGATCAACTGCCCGACGACGTGAAGCTCAGCGCGATCGGCGCGCGGCAGCGTCGTGCGGTGCGGCAGGGAGACGTCGTCGTCGAGCGCGACGCGCTCATTCGCGCGCTGTCATCACTCGCTCGGCCGGTGGCACATCTCGATTTCGAGACGGTGCAACCGGCCATTCCGCGCTGGACGGGCTGTCGTCCCTACGATCAGATCCCGGTTCAGCTGAGCTGCCACGTCGTTGATCCTGACGGCCGCGTGCGGCATCACGAATGGTTGTTCGACGGCGAGGGCGATCCGCGTCCGGAGGCGGCGCGCGCGATTCTCGCCGCGTGTCGCGGTGCGCGCACGGTCACGGCGTACTTCTCCACGTTCGAGCGGGATTGCATCCGTCGCGTTGCGGTCGCGTGCCCCGACGACGCGACGGAGTTGTTCGCCATCGCCGAGTCGCTGGTCGATCTTCTGCCGATCGTGCGCGAGAACGTCTATCATCCGGAGTTTCACGGCTCGTTCAGCCTGAAGAAAGTCTTGCCCGCGCTCGTCCCCGAGCTGTCCTACTCCGGACTGGCGATCGCCGAGGGCGAGACGGCGCAGCTCCAGCTCTCGCGCATGATCTTCGAGCGCGGCGCGATGAGCGAGGAGGAGCGCCGCGAGCTTCGCGGTGCGTTATTAGAGTATTGTAAACTCGATACGCAGGCGATGGTGGCGTTGGAGGAGCGTCTGATGCGACTGGCTGTCATCCCGAGTGAAGCGAGGGATCTGCCGTAGCGGTACGAGGGCTGTCCACTCTACCCGGACGTTAGATCCCTCGGTCGCTTCGCTCCATCGAGATGACGGGTCTGTCGCTACTTCGCTACTTACAGAAGTAATCCATCGCCACCTGCGCCATCGAGCCGCCGATCGCCGGGCCAAATCCCGGAATCTTGATCACGTCGCGCTTGACAACCTTCGTCGCCTTCGGATCGCCATAGTAGACGTTCAACTTCGACGCGATCGTGTGCTTCGCGCAGTCGAACATCGCCTCGTGGCGCGACAGGTACCACTTGTCGTTGCCGACGGTGGTCGGCGTGGTGAACGTCACCTGCAGCGTGGCCGACGTGATGCCCTTCGATTTTTTCACGCTCGCCGGATTGAAGGAAACGATGTTGCCGGCCGACGTCTTGCCGATCTCCTTCCAGCCCTTTGACGGCTTTTGCGCGTGCGCCGCGGCGGGCATGGCGACCGCCAGCGACGCGATGGTGTGAAGCATGAGGATTCGCATGCCCACACTATGCGCGATGGCGCTCGTCCTTGTAAGGGCGATTGACAACCCGGCCGCCTCCGGACCCATTTCATGTGACCGGTGTTAACACGGCCGGAGTCTGAACGTCTGTCATGAAACGCCCAAGGATGCGACGGCGAGACCTTGTGATCTCGCTCACGTCCGCCGAGCGTCGCCGTCATATCTTGCAGCCGCTCGAGTCGTTTCGACTTTCATGCCGGGTGAGGACTCCATGGCCACGCCAGCGCCGGACATCGACCGTCCGATCGCGGAACCGTCTGAACGGACGCCGCTGAAGCACCGCCGCTCCTTCGTTTTCTTCGGCGCTCTGGCCGCCGCGACACTGCTTCCGAAACGTCTCCGCGCGCAGGGTCGGTCGCGGCGGCGAAAGCCGATCGAGCCCGCGGCGCCCGTCGACACCGGCGTCATCGAGCCAAGCGAAGACGTCGCCGCCTTCGCCGAGTGGGACACGGGCGGACTGAGCCGCCTCATTCGCCGCGTGACGATGGGCATGACCGCGGGCGACGTGCGCCAGGCCGAGGCGATGGGCTGGGACGGCTACCTGAATCATCAACTCAATTATCAGCGCATCGACGACTCCGTGGTCGAGTCGGCGATCGCCGCCAAGTATCCGCTGATGGCGCAGCCGTCGAGCGTGCTGCGCGCGTCGTCGACGAACGTGAACGACGTCTTCAACCAGCTGCGCGAGTCTACCATCTACCGCTCGGCATTCTCGCAGCGGCAGTTGTATCAACGCATGGTCGAGTTCTGGTCGGATCATTTCAATCAGGACATCGACAAGGTGCAGACCCTGCTCGTCGCCGATCAGCGCGACGTCATTCGCAAGTACGCGATGTCGACGTTCCCGCAACTGCTCAAGGCGAGCGCGCATTCGGCGTCGATGATGGTGTATCTCGATCAGAACGTGAGCAGCTCGAAGGCCCCCAATCAGAACTACGCGCGCGAGATCATGGAGCTCCACACCCTCGGCGTCGACGGGGGCTACACGCAGAACGACGTCGCCGAGTTGTCACGCGTGCTCACGGGGTGGACGGTCAATAACTCGGGCGATTTCGTCTTCAATGCGGCGCTGCACGACACCGGCGACAAGGTTTTTCTCGGGACGACGATCAAGGGTGCGTCGGGCGCGGCCGGCCAGCAGGAAGGCGAGCAGGTGCTCGACATGCTGGTGAATCATCCGAGCACGGCGCGGTTCATCGCGACGAAGCTGCTGCGTTGGATGGTGACGCCCAGCCCGAGCGATGCGCAGGTGGGCGCGATCGCGGCGGTATATCGCGCGACGGGCGGCGACATCAAGGCGATGCTCCGCGCCATGCTCAACGACAGCTGGATTCCGCAGGCGCCGATGAAGCTCAAGCGGCCGTTCCATTTCGCGGTGTCGGCGGTGCGCGCGCTCACGCCGACCGTCTTCTCATTCTCCGCCATCACGACGCAGCTCAACACGCTCGGCCACCTGATTTTCTCGTGGGATACGCCGGACGGATTTCCCGACAAGCTCGAGTACTGGGCGGGCAACATTCTTCCCCGCTGGCAGTTCGGCACGGCGATGTCGCAGTTCAATTCCACGGTGACGCTGGCGGTGGACCTCACGCCCTACAAAGCCGGCTCGCCCGCGAACGCGGTCGATCTGATCAATCAGAACTTCTTTGGCGGCGAGATCCCGAGCGTCACGAGCACGGCGCTGCTCAACTACGCGGGCACGGCGACACTCACCGACGCGAAAACGCGCGAGCTGATCGCGTTGGCGATCAGCGCCAACGCGTTTCAGTGGTACTAGGGTACTAGGCGGTCTTAGGCGCTGACCGGGAGATACGGATCGATGTCAGACGAACTGCACGACGAGAGCTGCGGCTGTCAGGAATACAACGAGTTGTCGCGCCGCAGCTTTCTGGGCGCGGCGGCGACATTTACCGCGGCGTCGATGTTCCCGGCGTGGCTGCCGAAGATCGTGATGGCGAAGAACCATGCGTCCAATCGCGATATCATCGTCTCGATCTTCCAGCGCGGCGGCGCCGACGGTCTGAGCATCGTCTATCCGTTCCTGGACGACGCCTACTATACCTCGCGGCCGACGATCGGCTTCGCGCGTCCGGGCAATGGCTTCGCGTTCGCGCTCGACAACCAATTCGCGATCGCGCCGGCGATGGTGGGCGGCGACGGCACCGGCGGCCTGATGCCGGCGTTCGCCGCGAAGGATCTGTTGATCGCGCACGGCGTGGGCATTCAGACGAACAACACGCGCTCGCACTTCGACGCGCAGCGGTTCATGGAAGTCGGCAAGCCGGCCGATCCAACGATCATCACCGGCTGGCTGGGCCGCCATCTGGCGAGCATTCCGCCGCTCAAACCCGACGCGCTGCTTCGCGGCATTGGAGTCGCGAACGGGTTGCAGAAGACACTCGTGGCGCCCACCGGCGGCACGCTGTTTCCGACGCACACGCTGCCGATCGCCGATCCGACGAACTTCACGATCGGTGGAACGTCGACCACGGCCGCCGCGCGCACGACGATTCTCGAAGGCGATTATCAGGTCGCCGACGAGCCGCTCAAGTCCGCGGCGTTGGACGCGATCAACACCGTGAGCCTGCTCAAGTCGGTGAACTTCACGGGCTACAAGCCGGCGAACAACGTCACGTATCCGACGAGCGCGTTCGGCCGCGCGCTGCGCTCGGTGGCGGTGTTGATCAAGAACGACGTCGGCATCGAGGCGGCGCAGATCGACATCGGCGGGTGGGATACGCATGCGTCGCAGGGCGCCGTCGGCGGCGGTATGAAAACGCTCATGCAAGATTTCTCAAACTCGCTGGCCGCGTTCTACGCGGACGTCATCGCGCCGGGCGGCTTCAACGTCACGGTCATCGCGATGTCGGAGTTCGGCCGCAACGTGCGGGAGAACGCCAGCCAGGGCACCGACCATGGCCGCGGCACGGTGATGTTCGCGATGGGCAACAACATCGCGGGCGGCCGGGTGTTGACACAGAATTGGAAATCGCTCGACCACGCCAACCTCGAGGCCGGGCAGGACCTGGTCGTCGGAACGGACTATCGAGACATTCTGTCGGAGATCGTGCAGAACCGGCTGGGGAATCCGAACCTCGATTTCATCTTCCCGACGTGGCAAGCGAACATGCTCGGTGTGACGCGCTGACCGAGCACGACTGCGTCACTGCACGATGATTTCGCCCGTCATGCCGCCGTGTAGATCGCAGACGTAGTTGAAGTCGCCCTTCGCCGTGAATTGCAGGCTGCGAGTGCCGGAACGGACTTCCGTTGGAATGTCGGGCGGTGCGCCGGCGAGGCGAGGCTTGAACAGTACGTTGTGGCCGAGGTTGTCGGCGGCGACCGCGAAGGTCCAGCGGACGGTGTCGCCGGCGGCAATCGTTTGAGAGGTCGGCAAGAACGTTTCACCGAACGTCGCGATGTCGTAGGTCTTGTTGGTCGATGGCGGCGGAGTCGGCGAGGCAGTGTCCGATCCGCACGACACGGATGCGACGAGCAGCAACGTCAGAGCGGGAGCACGCACGGATGCACGGAAGCAGGAGAGTGAACGCATGATAGACATTGACGCGACTGGACCACGAAGTTTGACGCTCATGCGCATGCGCGCGTTAGTGGCGTGCGTGCTGGCCGGGGCCGTCGTCGGCGTCGTCGCGTGCGGCGGCGACGCACCGACGAGCAGCGGCACGACCACCAGTCCGCCGCCGACAACGTCCCCGGCCGGCACGTACGCGATCTCGACGATCAACACGAAGGCGCTTCCTGTTGCCGTCATCGCGGATTCGGGTTTCACCTGGGAAGTCACCGCCGGCAGCATGGCGCTGACGTCCGACGGAAAGTATCTCGCGGTCGAGACCTTTCGGCAAACGGTGCCGGGCGACGTGTCGGTGTTCGTCGACACCACCACAGGTACGTGGGCGCTGTCGGGCAACGTCGTGACGTTCACCAACACGCTCGACATTCCGCCATCGACGTTCACGGCAACGTGGGCGAGCACGGGCACGCTGACGTTGAGCGAGCTCGATGGGAAGAACACGAATACGTTCGTGTATGCGATACAGAAGTAGCGGGCGTATGGGCGTATGGGCGTATGGGCGTATGGGCGTATGGGCGTATGGAAAGCAAGGGCGACGGACACTCCGTCGCCCTCGTTGTTTCGCCCATACGCCCATACGCCCATGCGCCTACGAATGTTTAGAGAATGCGAAAGGCGGCTTGCATCGCCGACGCGACGAACCGCTCGCTCTGCGCCTCGGCGCTCGCGGGATCGATGTTCGACGCCGGAAGCACCGCACCAATCCACTCGCGCGTATGCCAGCGTCCCGCGCCGTCGAGGGACGGCCGCTCCACATCGAGGTCTGGCGCGGGATGCATGTTCACGTACCAGTACGGTTCATTATAGTACTGATCGCCGGGCTCGAGACCGACGCCGATCGTGCGAGTCGCATCCACCGCAATGAGCGTCGCGATGTCGAAATGATGCGGCCAGCACCGAACCGGCGACGCATTCGGCGTCGTCGCGGCGACGTGGCCGAGCACGAGCGCGGCGTTCGTGAACCAGTGGTCGAGCTGCTCGAACTCGACGCGGCGGCTTCCATCGAACGGCCGCCCCTCGCCAACGGAATGCGCCGGGATGGTGTAATGCGCCGGCAGCGCGAAGGCGTCGCCGTTCAAGCCGTGCTGCGCGACCGTGCGCCGCACCCACCCGATGGCCTCGTCCACCGTACGCGTCTCGAGCGTGAAGCACGCCAGCTCGTCGTCGCCCGACAGCGCGAGCACCGTGAGGTTGCGTGGACGGATGGCGAGGCGGAGCGACGCATCGTCCGCGGGGTTCGACGCGAGCGCGTTCGAGAGCCCCAGCCATTCCATGTTCGTGTGGCCGTCGTCGGCGCGCGGCGCGACGTAGGACGCGCCGAAGCCCGCGACGAGCTGCGCGGCGTGATGCAGTTGGAGCCGCGCGTCGGTCAGCTGCGGTGCGACCGGCAGATCGAGCGGCCGCCAGGCCGGCACCAACCGCTCGAGGCGGATCGCCTCAGACGCCGCCGTACCACTCATAGCCGCGATCGCTCCAGTAGCCGCCGTTGCGGGCCGGCAGGAAGGTGATCTTCGTTAGATATTTAGTATTCTTATATCCTAATTTCACCGGCGAATAGATGCGCGCCGGCGCGCCCCACGCGGCGTTCAGATAGTGGCCGTCCTGCGCGTACACCACGAGCGTCTGCGGATGCGTGGCGCTCTCGATGTCCCAGCTCTCGTGGTAGTTGCTGTCGAACGACGCGAAGTCCACGTAGTGCGCGCCGGGCTGCACGCCGGCCAGCGTCGCGATGTCCGACAGGCGCACGCCGGTGCGCGTCGCGACCGCCGTCCACCCTTCGACGCAGTAGTGATCGAGCTTGTAGCCAATGCGCGGCATCGCCGCGAGATCGGCGAGCGACAATCGCAGCGGATTGTTCACCATCCCGCCGACTTCCAGCCGCCAGGCGCCGCGGACGGCCTCGTCCCACACCGGCACGCTGTCCGACACGAAGTACGACGGGAAGTGCTGGCCCGCGGGCAACGCGCCGGCGCGCGGCACGTCCATGGAGCGGTGACTGAACAGCGCGCGCTCGAGTGTTTCGTTCTTTGCTTCCGCGAATTTGAGAACACCCTTCGCCGAGCGCGGACCCATCGAGTCGCAGGCGGCCAGCAACGTGGCGCCGAGTGCGCCGGCGGCGACTTCGAAAAACCGCCGACGATCGAGTCCAACCTGCTCGGCCGGATGTGTTGGTCGCTTCGTCATGTTCGCCGCCGCGGAAGCAGATGCCAGAACGGCCGCGCGTTTCTGGCCTCGGGCGAGAGATCCTCGCGATAGCCGCCGGTCGTGATCGATCGAATCGAATACGGGTCGACCGCGAACACCATGAAGATGTGCATCGCCGACAGCGCCACGAGCAGAAGCATCGCCCAGAAATGCCAGTAGCGCGCCCAGACGTATCCACCCAGGAGATTCGTCAGTGGCGCAAGCTGCACCGGCTTCCAGATCGCGATGCCGGTGATCACAGCCATGATGCCCACGATCGGCATCGCGAAATACGCCATGCGCTGCAGCGCGTTGTGCTTTCCCTGAATGGGATGATCGCGACGACGGCCGACGTAAAAGCGAACCATCTCCCACGAGTCACGCATGACACCGCGACGCGGAACGAGATCGCGCCACTCGCCGTGGAGATAGATGAATCCCAGATACACGAGCCCGTTCACCGCGAGCACCCACATCATGGCGAAGTGCCAGTTGCGCGCGCCCGCCAGCCACCCGCCGAACGTCAGCGGCGCGGGGATGTCCTTCCGACCGAACGGCCAGCAGCAGAACGTCTCACCGCGGCGCGCGAACGTGGGGTACGCGTTGAAGATGCGAAGCCCGGTGGCCACCATGATCGTGAGCGCGATCGCGTTCACCCAGTGCGTCACGCGCACCACGATGTGATGCCGCGTGTGATGCGCCGCGGAGGTCGAGGCCGGCGGCAACGGAGCAGTCGTCGATGATGCGGACGTGGAAGCACTCATGCTCGGCCAAATAGCAGTCCGTACAGCAGCAATGTCAATACGATCGCCGTGATCAAGACATATTTGCGATCGCGCTGGAGCGCGAACGCGACGAGGGTGAATCCGACGCGCATCACGGGCGTGGCGATCAGCAGAAGCAGGCCGAACTGAATCGTCGCGCGCGCATCGAGGGAAAACGCGCCGCGCAGAATGCCGTGCAACGTCGCGAGCGCGGGCGGCTCGCCGCGAAACGGAGTGTAGACCGGCACTTCGCTGCCGTGGTGCATCAGCAGCATGATGCCGCCGGCGGCGATGATGATCGCCGAGAGGAGCACGCCGATCTGGAGGAGCCGCCCGACGAACTGCTCGATCGCGTGATCGCTCGGGCCCGCGTGCGGCGGTTCGGCAACCGTTTGTGAGAATTCGCTCATACGGTCCCCGTCACGCCTTTGTAGAGCATCTGGGCCGCCATCACGACCACCACCGCGGTGAAGAGGAATCGCAGCGGCTTCACCGGTGCCTTCGTGAGAATGCGCGCGCCAAGCAGCGCGCCGCCGAGCACGCCGAGCGTGACCGGGAAGACGACGGCGGGGTCGATTTGACCGCGATGCAGATACACGCCGGCGCTCGCCGCGGCCGTGACGCCGATCATGAAGTTGCTCGTCGTCGTCGAGACCTTGAATGGCAGGCGCATCATCTGGTCCATCGCCAGCACCTTGATGATTCCGGATCCGATGCCGAGCAACGCCGAGAGGACGCCGGCGAGAAACATCAACGAGAATCCGCCGGGCACGTTGGTCACGGCGTAGGCCTGCTTGCCCGCGGCGGTCGGATACGTCGAGTCGAGGCGGAAGCGCGTCGACCATTTGTCGGGCTTGTCGAGCGGCGCGTGATCCTGTTTGGGCTTCATCGACCGCACGGCGGTGAACAGCAGTACTACGCCCATCAGGATGGCGAGCACGTTCGTCGGCGTAATGCCCGCCAGCGCGGCTCCTACGAGGGCGCCAACCGTCGTGGCGACCTCGAGCAGTACGCCGACGCGTACGTTGGTATAGCCCTCACGCACGTAGGCCGCCGCGGCGCCCGACGAGGTGGCGATGATCGACACGAGCGACGCGCCGATCGCGTAGCGGAGGTCGACGTGGAAGATCAGAGTGAGCATCGGCACGATGATGATGCCGCCGCCGATGCCCGTCAGCGAGCCGAGGAGGCCGGCGGCGAAAGAGCCGACGGCGACCAGCATGGTCATGATGAGAAGCGTCACGCGCGCAATTTGGGGCACCATGTGCTCATTGCGGCAGTCCCGACCGCTTGGCCCGTATTTCGCCTTTTGGGAATCCGGGGGCCAACCAGAGGGATATGACGACATTGACTGTACACAGAGTGCGGCTGTTCGGCGGGGCGATCGCGATCGCGGCGGTATCCGCGTTCGCCGCGTGCAAGAAAACCGGGTCGGCCGGCGGCGAGGTCAGCCGCAACTGGACGCCGGCCAAACAGGACGCCTACATGGGCGTGCCCGCGGCCGAGGTGCAGGCGGCCATTCAGAAGCGCTTGACGATGAAGCCAAATCCGCCGGTCACCGCCGACCAGTGGAATCACGTGAAGAAGCTGTACGCCACGTTCGGTCAGAGCCTGTTGTGGCTCGACGGAAAAGGCGTGCACCAACCACGGGTGAGCGCGCTGCTCAATCGCATTGCCGACGCGGACAGTGATGCGCTGCGGCTCGAGGCGTTTCCGCTCGCCGATCTGAATCGTTCACTCTCGACGCTCGGCGACAAGGCGACGGCGGATCAGCTCGCGGATGCCGATGTGCTGCTCACGTCGGCGTTCGTCGCCTATGGCGAGAACATGATGACAGGCCAAATCTCGCCGCAGGGATTGAATCAGGCCTGGCACATCAACAATCAGGATGAGAAGGTCGACAGCGCGCTCACGCTCAGCCTGCGTGAAGACGATCTCGCGGCTGGACTCGCTCGCATGCGGCCGCAGGATCCGGCATACGATTCACTGCGTCTTCAGCTCGGGCGCTATCGCGATCTCGTGAACAAGGGCGGGTGGCAACCGATTCCGGATGGACGCGCGCTCAAGCGCGGCGATGCGGATTCGCCGGCTCGAATTTCGGCGCTGCGCAATCGTCTCGCGGCGGAGGGCTATCTCAGCGATTCGACGGTGCAACCGGCGAGCACCGACTCGGCTGCTGCGCCGCGAAAAGTGGCGCGCGCAGGCGGTGCCGTGTTCGATCGCACGCTGGCCGGTGCCGTTGCACAGTTTCAGGCGTCGCACTCGATCGGCGTGGACAGCATGCTCGGCAAGGAAACGCTGGATGCGCTCAACATGCCGGCGGCGGATCGTCTGGCGGAGATCGCGGCCAATCTCGAGCGCTATCGCTGGATGCCGCGCGACCTGGGCCAGCGATACATCCTCGTGAACGTGCCGCAGTTCTATCTGCACGCGTATGACAGTGGGCAGAAAACGCTCGACATGAAGGTGATCGTCGGCCAGGAGTATGAGGACAAGGCGACGCCGGTCTTTGCCGACTCGATGGAGTACGTCGTGTTCCGTCCGTATTGGAACGTGACGCCGTCGATCGCCGCGAAGGAAATCTTTCCGAAGGTTGCCGCCGATCCGGGCTACCTCGATGCGAACGACATGGAGGTGTACACGGATCACGGCCAGCGCGCGGTACGCCAGCGCCCGGGCCCCAAGAACGCGCTCGGGTTCGTGAAGTTCTTATTCCCGAACGATTACAACATCTATCTCCACGACACGCCGAATCACGAGCTGTTCAAGAAGGACGTGCGGGCCTTCAGCCATGGCTGCATCCGCGTCGAAAAGCCCGATGAGCTGGCGCAGTGGGTGTTGGGCTGGCCGGCGGACAAGGTCGAAGCCGCGATGCACGGCGCCGACAATCATCAGGTGACGCTGCCGAAGAAGATTCCGGTGTACATCGTGTACTTCACGGCGTTCGTGGAGAACGGGCAGCTGCACTTCGGCAACGATCTCTACGATCGGGACAACGCGCTCGTCGAGAAGATGCGCGACGCGGCCACCGTCTCGCCCGAGACCGTGCAGGCGCAGCAGGCGTTGCGGAAGCTGGCGGGGGAGTAGTGGTGGATTAGCGAACGGACCAGGGCACCGTGAGCTGCACGGTGCCCCATCGCACGCGCATCACCCCGCCCAATGTGGCATATCCCGAACTTGGCTGCGGCGAATCCGGCACGAGATAAATCGTGAGTGTCTCCTCATTGTCGTTCATGGCGGTCGCCGTCAGCGCGACGCGGCCGAAATCCTTCGACGCGTTCCGATCCGTTCCCCACTGCGCCGTGCCGCTATTGACGATGAGCTGCCACGCGCCGCCGCTGTGGAGAAGAAACAGCGTGTAGTCGCCGCGCGGGATCGCGAGGCTGCCAAGCGTGAGGTCGACTTCCGTGTGCAGCGTCGTCGCGTAGTTCGATCCGAAGCGCCACACCGTATCGTTCGGGATCAATCCGCCTTCGATCTTGCGCCCGCGCGCATGCGGTTGCCCGTAGCTGATCGCGATCCGCGCTGGTCCGGACAACGACGCGTCTTCCGCGTACCAGCGCCGTCCGATCGGACGTTCGTTCACGTGTACCTCGACCGTCGCGAAACTGCTCGCCGCCATGCGCCGCGTGGTGTCTGACCCCTGCGCCGAGAGTTGACTCGCTCCGATCGCCAGCAGAATCGCGGTGGATGCACACGTTGCCCGAATCACGAACACGCTCCGATGAGTGAGGGTACCGTGGACGATGCGCGGCCCGGCCCGGCCACCGCAAGGCGCCCGACCGCCGTCCTTACCGAACAGAAACAGTTTTACGGCCCAGCGCGTAGTTCTTCGCGGACGGCTTCCTCCACCGACGCAACGGACCACGATTCGTGAAACGCATTCTCACGCTCACATTGCTCGCCGGGATCGCGACCGTCGCACTGGGCCAGTCGGCGCCGCCAATCGCGCGGTACGTTCCGGCGTCGCCCGACCCCGCGCACCGCTTCGTGACCGATGCGGCTCACATTCTCTCGCCGGCCACGATCGTCGCGCTGCAAGACAGCGCGCTGGCGCTCCAGGCCGCAACCCACGCCGACGTCGCCTGGGTTACGCTTCCCACCCTCGGCGGGCGCGCGATCGAGGAAGCGGGCATCTACATCGGGCGCACGTGGCGCATTGGAAGTTCCGGCCAGCCGGGCGACGAGGACCGCAATCGCGGGCTCGTGCTGCTCTATGTGCCGGACAAATCGACCACCGCGGGATCGAACATTCGCGTCGAAGTCGGCAATGGGCTCGAGGGAACGATCACCGACGCGCGCTCGCATCAGATCATCTTCGCGATGCGCGACGATCTTCGCGCCAAGCGCTACGACGACGCGTACATCAAGGGTTGGAACGCGGCGGCCGCGCTCGTGCGCGAGGACTACGCGTCGCGCACGCATGCGTCTGCACCTGCCGCCGCGCCGGCAGCGAGCAAGAATGCCGGGCCGAGCGCCTTCGCCATCGTGGTCGTTGTCGCCGGACTCGGCGTGTTGTTGATGGTTTTGCTCCGGCGGTCGCGCCGCAGGCGCGCCGCCGAGCCGGAGACGATGACATTCACGCGAAGCGATTCGCCGAGTGAGGACGACGACCGAAATTTGAAGCGCGCCGCGATGTGGGCGCTGTTCAATGCGGCGCTGAACTCCTCGGGCGGCGGCGGCGGCGGTGGCGGAGATTCGGACGGCGGCTCGAGCGATTCAGGCTCGTCGGGAGGCGGAGATTTCGGCGGCGGCGGCGGCTTCTCGGGCGGCGGCTCGTCTGATTCGATCTGAGCCCTTTTCAGATCTTGTCAGACGTGGTCGTAGTGCTTGATCTTGTCGCCATGCTCAAGCCATTCGTCTTCTGCGTCCTCGCCCCGTCGCTGCTCCTGGCGCAACGCCCGTTCAACGTCAACGAGACAACAATTTCCGACGTGCACGCGGCCATGCGCGCGGGCTCGCTGACGTGCCACGCTCTCGTGCAGTCGTATCTCGACCGCATCGCGAAATACGACAAGGTTGGACCGGCGATCAACGCGATCACCGTCGTCAACCCTGACGCGTTGGCCACCGCCGACTCGCTCGACCGCCGCTTCGCCGCGTCGCGACAACTCACGGGTCCGCTCCACTGCATTCCGTTCATCGTGAAGGACAACTTCCAGACGATCGGACTGCAAACTGCGGCTGGCAACATCGCGCTCAAGGGCTACGCACCGACGAAGGACGCGTTCCAGGTGCGGCGCATCAAGGAGGCGGGTGCGGTCATATTAGCAAAGTCTAACATGGCGGAATTCGCGTTCAGTCCGTACGAAACGGTGAATTCGGTGTTGCCGGGATACACGCACAACCCGTACGACGTCTATCGCGTGACGGCCGGCTCGTCCGGGGGCACCGCCGCCGCCGTCTCCTCCGACTTCGGCGAAGTCGGACTCGGCACCGACACCGGCAATTCGATTCGTGGCCCGAGCTCGCACCAGGCACTCGTCGGCATTCGCTCGACGATGGGGCTCACGAGCCGCGCGGGCATCGCGCCGCTCAGCCTCTTCGCCGACATCGCGGGGCCGATGGCCCGCACGGTGGCCGACGCCGCCGCGGTCCTGCAAGTCGTGGCCGGGTACGACCCCGACGATCCCGTCACGGACTCCGCGCGCGTGCATCCCTCGCCCGATTATTCGGCGTCGCTCGTGAAGGGCGGGCTCGAGGGCGCGCGCATCGGCGTATTGCGTCAAGCCTTCGAGGCGCCGACCGTCGATCCCGAAGTGCGCGCGATCTTCAATCGCGCAATCGAGGATCTCCGAAAGGCCGGCGCGACGGTGCTGGACACCGTCATGATCGCCGAGTCGGATTCGATTCGCCGTTCCGGTCCGCGCGGCGGATGCAATCCGTTCCGCGCCGAGTTCGATGCCTGGCTCGCGCAGAATCCAACGGCGCCGGTGAAGACCGTCGAACAGATCTTTCGCTCGCGCCAATATCATCCGTCGATCGAAGCCCGGCTTGGCAGTGCGGTGAACGACACGACGAACATCGAGACGGCGCCGGCGTGTCTTGCGCGCACGCGCATTCGCGCCGGGCTGCGCGACGCGGTGACGAAGACGATGGATCGCTTGCAGCTCGATGCGCTGATCTATCCGACCTGGAGCAATCCCCCGCGGTTGATCGGCGATCTGAACACGCCGGCGGGCGACAACAGTCAGGTCTTTTCGCCGACGACGGGCATGCCGGCGATCACGGTGCCGATGGGGTGGTCGCGCAGCAACACGCTGCCGGCGGGGATGACGATCTACGGCCGCGCCTTCGATGAAGCGCGGTTGATTCGCTTGGCGTACGCGTACGAGCAAGCGACGCACTGGCGGAAACAGCCGAGCTCGACGCCGTGATTTTCCCGTTGTTCGCTGTTTTCGCTGTTTTCGCTGTCTTCGCTTTTCCGCCCATCGCCCAGCCCCCATCGCCCATCGCCGCTGGCACGGCGTCTGCTTTAGTAAATCACCGGCGAGACCGCGAAAGGGAGGGCCGCTCCGGCGGCTGAAGGTGGGACGCGGATCGCCAGGTGGGGGAGAGAATGCGTGCGGGGGCGAGCAGTCGGCGCCCCCGCACCGTTTTTTGCTAGTCTTCTTGTCGCCCTTCCAATCTCCATCCGAATCCAACCATGTCGTTCGATCAGTACCACGAACCCCCCGAAGAACTGTCCGCCGCGACGCGCACCTTCGCGCGCATGATCGCCTCGCTCACCGAAGAGGCCGAAGCCATCGGCTGGTATGAGCAGCGCATTGCTCTCGAGAAAGACAAGGATGCGCTCGCGATCATGAAGAACGCGCAGCACGAGGAGATGAAGCACTTCGGCATGGACCTCGAGTTTCTGCTGCGCAAGAAGCCGAAGTGGCGCGAGACGCTGAAAGGCATCCTCTTCAAGGCGGGCGACATCGTCGAACACGCGGACGAGGCCGAAGAAGCGTCCGAGTAGTGAGCCGCGTCGCTATTATGCGATAGCATGGGTCGCTTCACGAAAATCTTTCGCAATACGATTGCGCTGTCGGCGTTCGCCTTCGTCGCCGGCGTCAGCACCAGTCGCGGCGCGCCGTTCACCGGTGTTCTGCACCGCCCGCCGTCCGCGCCGCCCGCTGTGCCCCGAGAATTTCGCGCCGCGTGGATGACGCCGATCTGGGACCGCGGCTTCAAGGACTGGCCGACGTCGCCGAACATGACGCCCGACGAGCAGCGTGCCGAGCTGCGCCGCATGCTCGACCAGGCGGTGGCCGCCGGCTTGAACGCGGTGATCCTGCACGTGCGCCTCGCGGGCGACGCGCTGTACCCCACCTCCTACGCGCCGTGGTCGGTCGTGCTCACGGGCAAATCCGGCGTCGGGCCGCAGCCGTCGTACGATCCGCTCCGGTTCGCGATCGACGAAGCCCATGCGCGTGGACTGCAGCTGCACGCGTGGTTCAATCCGTTTCGCGCGATGTTGCCGCAATTCGCGGGCAAGGCGGCCCCGAATCACGTGACGCGCACGCATCCCGAGTGGATTCGGAAGTACGGATCGCAGACGTGGATCGATCCCGGCGAGCCCGCGGCGCGCACGTTCGTGCTCGAGACGATTCTCGACGTGGTGAAGCGCTACGACGTCGACGGCGTGCACCTCGACGACTACTTCTATCCGTATCGCGAAAGCCGCACGGTCACCCGCCGGGTGCATCGCCGGCGCGTGCGCCAATCGGTCGAGATTCCGTTTCCGGACGACAAGACCTGGAAGAAGTACGGACGCAGCGAAGGCTACGCCGACCGCGACGCCTGGCGCCGCGACAACATCGATCAGTTTATACAATTATTATATCAGAATGTAAAAGCCATCAAACCGGCCGTGGTGGTCGGCATCAGCCCGTTCGGCATCTGGCGCCCGGGGCATCCGCCGGGCATCGCCGGACTCGACGCGTACGCCGAGATCTACGCGGACTCGCGGCGGTGGCTGCAGAATGGGTGGCTCGACTATCTCGCGCCGCAGCTCTACTGGGAGATCGGCGGCACGCAAGACCGCTTTCGCCTGCTCGACGCGTGGTGGCGGAGCGAGAACGTGCGCGGCCGCCACGTGTGGCCGGCGCTCTATACCTCGCACGTGTACGGGGGACGCGACGCCTGGCCGATGGGCGAGATCGCGCGCCAGGTCGAAGCGATTCGCGCCTCGCGCATCGGCACCGCCGACGTCCCCGGCCACGTGCATTTCCGCCTGGCCGCACTGTTCGCCGACAACATGCGGTTGGCGAACACGCTCGCCAACGACTACCGCGAACGCGCGCTGGTCCCCGCATTCCCGTGGCTCGGCGCCGCGGCACCAGCCGCTCCGCGGGTGTCGTTGGTGACCAACGGCGGCGCCGCGGCGTTCCTCGTCGAGCCTGGCGACGCGAATACTCCGCGGTGGTGGCTCATTCAAACGCGCGGCCGCGACGGCGCGTGGAGAACGAACGTGCGCCTCTCCACCGACACGAAGTTCACCGCCGCCGCACTCGGCACCGCCGACGCGGACGAGATCGCGGTGAGCGCGATCAGTCCGACCGGAATCGCGAGCGAACCGGCGATCGTGGTGCCGTAAGAAGCGTCACCCGGAGTTGTCTTTCCGAAGCAACGGTCATCCGGAGTTGTCATTCCGAGCGAAGCGAGGAATCTTCTGTCTCTTCGGGACACCCGGTCGTGCTCTCATGCTGCCGGATTCCTCGTTGCGCCCGGAATGACACCGTCATAGGACCATGATGATGCGGAAACTCGCGCTCGCGCTGATCGTGCCTCCAGCGCTCTTCGCCCAACGCCAGTCCCCGGCCGCGAACGGCCCGCGCCCGTCGCTCCTCGATTCCGCGCGCTACGCCGCGGCGCCGCGCGAGCTGCGCGGGCTGCAATGGCGTTTGGTCGGACCGTTCCGCGGTGGACGCGCGGTAGCCGTCGTCGGCGATCGAACTGATCGCAACGTGTTCTACTTTGGCGCCGTGGACGGCGGCGTGTGGAAGACCACGAATGGCGGCACGAGCTGGCGGAACATCACCGACGGTGTGTCGAACATCGCCTCCGTCGGCGCGATCGCGATCGCCCCTTCCGATCCGAACGTGATCTACGCCGGCGGCGGCGAGGCCGATCTGCGCGAGGACTGGACATACGGCGACGGCATGTATCGCTCGACCGATGCCGGTGAGACGTGGACGCACCTGGGGCTCGACGACGCGCGTCACATCGCGCGCATCGTCGTCGACCCGCGCGATCCCGACCGTGTCTTCGTCGCCGCGCTCGGTCACGCGAGCGGCAGGAATACGACGCGAGGAGTGTTCCGTTCCATGGACGGCGGCCGCACCTGGGACCGTGTGCTCTTCGTCGACGATTCCACCGGTGCGATCGACGTCGCCATGGACCCGGCGAATCCGCGCATTCTCTTCGCCGCGATGTGGCACATGCAGCGCACGCCGTGGGGATTCACCGCGGGTCACGGCAGCCTGTGGAAGACGACCGACGGCGGCGCGACCTGGCGCGACATCAGCGGGAATCCCGGCATTCCAAAGAACCCGCTCGGCCGCATTGGCGTCTCGGTCTCGCCGGCGAATCCGCAGCGCGTGTATGCGACGATCGAGTGTCCGCCGGAAGATTCGACCGGCGGCATCTTCCGCTCCGACGACGGCGGCGCCACGTGGCAGCGCACGAGCGGCGATCAGAAGTGGATGGTTCGCCCGTTCTATTACAGTGTTGTAACAGCCGATCCCGCCGACGAGAACGGCATCTACGTGATGAACCTGCGTACGTGGCATTCGACCGATGGCGGCCGCACGTTCACCAGCCTGCGCCTGCCGCACGGCGATACGCATGCGCTGTGGATCGATCCCAAGGATGCCAAGCGCATGATCAGCGGCAACGACGGCGGCGCGACGATCAGCTTCGACGGCGGCGTCACCTGGTCGTCGGTCATGAATCAGCCCACGGCGCAATTCTATCACGTGACGACGGACGATCAGTGGCCGTACCGCATCTACGGTGCGCAGCAGGATAACACGACCGTATCGATGCTGAGCCGCTCCGACGAAGGTGCGATCACCGATCGTGATTGGTATCCGGTCGGCGGCGGCGAGTCCGGGTACATCGCGCCCAAGCCGGGCGATCCGAACACGATCGTCGCCGGCACGTACACGGGCACGATGACGCGGTTCGATCCGCGCACCAAGCAATCGAAGGACATCTCCGTCTGGCTCAACAACTACGACGGCTGGCCGGCGCGCGACGTGCCGAACCGCTTTCAGTGGACGTATCCCATCCTCTATTCGGGCCACGACAACCACATCCTCTACAGCGCCGCCAACAGACTTTATCGTTCTCTCAACGACGGCGACTCCTGGGAAGCGGTCAGTCCCGACCTCACGCTGCACGACCCGAAGACGCTGGGCCCCGCGGGCGGGCCGATCACCTACGACATGACCGGCACCGAGTGGTACGCGTCGATCTTCGCACTGGCCGAGTCGCCGCTGAATGGCGATGTGCTGTGGACGGGCTCCGATGATGGATTGATCAACGTCTCGCGCGACCGCTCGAAAACGTGGACCAACGTCACGCCGGCGGGCCTCGCGCGATACACACGCATCTCGATCATCGACGCTTCGCACTTCGACGAGGGGCGCGCGTACGTTGCCGCCAATCGCTTTCAGCTCGACGACTTCCGGCCGTACCTGTTCAAGACCACGGACTATGGCCACACGTGGACGAAGATCACGACGGGCATTCCCGACGGCGCGTACACGCGCACGATTCGTGAAGATCCCCTGCGCCGGGGCTTGCTCTACGCCGGCACCGAGACCGGCGTCTACTACTCGACCGACGACGGTGCGAACTGGCGGCCGCTGCAGCTCAACCTGCCGCGCGCCTCCGTGCGCGACCTGCACGTGCACGGCAACGATCTCATCGCCGCCACGCACGGCCGCGCGATGTGGTCGCTCGACGACATCTCGCCGTTGCGCCAACTCACGGACACGGTGCGGCAGTCGAATGTCTACCTCTTTGCGCCCGACACCGTGACGCGATTCGCCGGCGGCCACTTCCGCACCACCACCGCCGGCGAGAACCCGTTCGACGGCGTGATCGTCGACTACTGGCTGCGCACGGCGGCCAGTCCGAGCGACACGCTGCGCCTGGAATTCCTCGACGCGCAAGGCAAGGTCATTAGAAAATTCTCGAGCGCGCCGCCGCCCGACTCGGTCAAGTCCGCCGCGTTCGGCCGGGAGCTCGCCGATACGACGCGCATCGGTGCCGCCTCGGCGAAGCCCGTCAGCACGAGTCCCGGCAAACAGCGCAGCGACACGCTGTCGAACAAACCGCGCGGATCGCGCGAGTTGCTGCAGGACGACACGCTGGCCTTCACGCCGGCCGATTCGCTCGTCAGCGCACGCCCCGGCCTCAACCGATTCACCTGGAACCTGCACTATCCCGACACGCACGAAGTGAAGGACGTCGTCAACGACGAAGGTTCGACACAGGGACCGGTGATCGCGCCGGGCACCTATACCGCGCGTCTGACCGCGCACGGACAGCAGTACACGCGCACGTTCGTCGTGCGCGGCGATCCGCGGTTGCGCACCACGCAGGCCGAATACGACGCGCAGGTCGCCCTCGCGCTCCAGGTGCAGACGAAGACGAACGAGCTCTCCGAGGCCGTCGAGCGCATTCTCACGATCGAGCGCGCGATGGACGAGCGCGCCGCGGCCGCGAAGAATCAGCCGTACGTGAAACGTGTGACCGACGCCGTGAAGCCCATCCATGACAAGCTCGAGGCAATTCGCGACTCGCTCGTCGAGATCCATTCGCACGCCGATCAGATCACGCTTCACTACCCGGTGCGCTATTACAACATGCTGTTGTCGCTCGCCGGCATGGTGCAGAGCGCGGACGCCGCGCCGACCGCGCAGGAAGGCGCGGTGTATCACGACATCGCGCCCAAGGTCGATGCGCAAATTGGAAAGTTGCGCGCGATCGAAGGCGGCGATCTCGCGGCATTCAACGGCTTGTTGAAGGAATTGAACGTGCCCGGCGTCCCGATGGCGCAGCCCGTCATCGTTCCATAAGTCAAGCCATGATCATGAAAGCCGCGATCATCACCAAGCCGGGCGGTCCGAACGTCCTGGAGATTCAGGACCGCCCCATCCCGACGCCGGGTCCCGACGACCTGATCGTACGGGTGCGTGCGTCGGCGCTCAATCGCGCCGACTTGCATCAACGCGAAGGGAACTATCCGGCGCCGCCGGGCAGCCCGCCCGACATTCCAGGACTCGAATTCGCCGGCGAGGTTGCGTCGCTTGGCGCGAACGTGCGCGACTGGCGCGCGGGCGACCGCGTCTTCGGCATCGTCGGCGGCGGGGCGAACGCCGAATATGTCGTGGCCGACGCGCAGTCGGTGGCACGCATTCCGGACAATCTCTCGTGGACGGACGCCGCCGCCATTCCTGAAGCGTTCATCACCGCGCACGACGCGCTCGTCGTGCAAGCGCGCGTACAGCGCGGCGAGAACGTGCTCGTGCACGCAGTCGGCAGCGGCGTCGGACTCGCCGCCGTGCAGATCGCGCGCGCGTGGGGCGCGACGCCGTACGGCACGGCGCGCACCGCCGACAAGATCGATCGCGCGATACCCCTCGGTCTCGAGCACGGCGTCGTGCTCGGCGACGATCCGGACGACATGCTTCCGTCGCTCAAGGAGTGGACGAACGGCGCCGGCATTCACGTGACGCTCGACCTGGTCGGCGGCGCGTACCTGCCGGCGAGCATTCGCGCCGCGGCAAGCCGGGGGCGCATCATGCTCATCGGCACCGTCGCCGGCCGCACGGCCAGCGTTCCGCTCGGCAACATTCTCGGCAAGCGACTCACGCTGCGCGGCACGGTCATGCGTGCCCGCCCGCTCGAGGAGAAACGCGCGGTTGCGGCGGCGTTCGCGCGCGAGGTGGTTCCGCGGTTCGCCGATGGGACGCTCGAGCCCACGGTCGACTCCGTGTTTTCGCTCGAGGAAATCCAACGGGCGCACGAACGTCTCGCGTCCAATGCGACGTTCGGCAAGGTCGTCGTCACGATCTAGCTGACATTGTTTGTCATCGCCCCCGCATTCGATCCAACCGCTCTCCGAACGCCGCGCGGCTCTCCAGAAGCTCCACCGACAGATTTCGCAGCGTGACCTGATGGTCCGCCGCCGCCGCGCCGCCCGCGAACACGGCGGTGCGCCGGCCGACCGCGCGCCGAAGGTCGCCCAGCTCGTCGCGCACGGAGCGAGTCGGCTGCGGCATCACGATGCCGATCGTGACCGCGCGCGCTCCCGCGTCGCGCGCCAGCGTGCCGATCTCCGTCCCCGGCAGGTTCGGTCCGAGATAGACGACTCGCCACTCGCGCGACGCCGCGACGACGGCCGCCATCATCGCGCCGAACTCGTGCAGCTCGTCGGCGAGCGTCGTCGCGACCATGACCGGTGCATCGTCGGGAATCGGCGCATGCTGCAGCAATGCGCCGAGTACGTCGCGCACGACGGCCGAGGCAAGATGCTCCTGCGCCACGCTGATCTCGCGGCACGCCCAGGCTACGCCGACCTGATCGAGGTACGGGGCGACCACCGTGTCGAGGGCCGTGAGCGTGCCGAACGATACGATCGTCTCGGACAGCCGCGCGCGCAACGCGGGCGCATCGAGCGCGCGCGTATCGTCGAGCAAGCGCGTCACGATCGCCGCGGCGCGCGAAGCCTGCGCGATGACGGCGGCATCGCCCGAGGGCGGCTCGAGCGCCTGGCGCGCCATGCGCGAGAGCGTCGTCGTCGACGCGGCGCCGAGGTCAGCGAGGGAATTTCCCATCGCCGCGAGGCGCGCGATGAGTTGCAGCCGCTGAATGTCGTGATCGGTGTAGAGGCGCTGCGCGCCTTCCGTGCGCGTGGGCGCGACCGCGCGGTACCGTCGCTCCCACGCACGTACCGTGGCGGCCGTCAGTCCGGTGCGCTCGACGACGACGCGGATGGGATGGCGGGGAATCTCGGGCGGCATCGGCTCCGTTGCCCAGGTTTTGTCCAGAGAATACCTGGACAAAACTTAAACAAGCGCGATGCCTACTGGGTTGCCGCGGTGCCGGCGTCCCCGCGCTTGCCGAACAACCCCGCGATGAACGGCTTGGCGATGCAGTCGAAGAATCCCTTGTCGCCGCAGAGCGACGTGCCTGCCTTCTCGACGTAGGTCTTTACCTTCGACGGATACGTCGCGCAGTTCGGCGTGTTGGTTCCGTGCACGCAGCCGTTGTAGTGCAGCAGGCCCTGCGTCAGCGCCTTCGATGTCACCGCGCCGGAGTCGGACTTGATGTATTGGCGGAGAATGAAGATGCCGTACTTGAGGTTGGTCGAGTCCGATGCGAGGTCGGTGCCGAACTTCGCGCTCAGCGCCTTGAGCCACACTTTGGGGTACACCTGCATCAGTCCCACGGCGCCGACGTTCGACATCGCCTTGCTGACGAACAGTGCGTTCTCGGTGAGCATCACGCCGAATACGACCGCGGGCGGAATGCCGTCGACGTACGCTTCGCGCACGGCGTAATAGGAGATCGAGTCGGCGCGCGCCTGGCTCATGCGCCCGGTCTTGACGAGATCCTCGGAGAACTTGCGGCGATCGGCTTCGAACTGCGGCGACGACACGAGTTGCGCGAGCTTGCTCGTGTCTTTCGGCGTCGGGGGCAGGATCGATTTCGCGATGGGTACGGCGCGCGTCAGCGCTTCGGCGACGGTGGGCTGGCCGGCGAAGATCGGATTCATGTGGCGCACGGAGAACACGATCGTGCCGACCGTGAGCACGATGATCCCGACGTCGCGGCCGGCGACGGTTGCCCATTGCAGCCACGCCGGGCGGCGAGGCGCGCGACGATCGGGACCGGGCTCGGCGCGGCGGTCCGGCGAGGCCCGCCGCTCGGCGGCCGGCGCGGGCTCGCTGCTGACAGGGATTGGGGTGGCGCTCTCCGACGACATCATAGTCGTTCAGTGCAAGAGGAGCGCCCAAATCGGACGACAGGAACCCGCGGTGCGACGCTACCGGACGCGCTTCATGTGGTAGACCGTGACGTGCTCGTGCCCGCCGACGCCGCTGCGTTGCGTCGCGGTCCATTCGTCGGGCGAAAGGAACTGCCACGACAGGCTGCTGCGCACGTTGACCTGCGGAACGAACACGACGCCGGTGCTGTCGACGCGCGATGCGCCCCATCGAGCCGGGCCGTACGCCGTGTACAGCCGGCCGACCGAGAGATAGAGTCGGCCGGTGCTGGCGGGCTGGCTGAACCCCGCGTCGCGATAGTACGTGATGTCCACCGTCGAGTCATTCGTGAACGTGTAGCGTGCGTAGAGCGGTGCTTCGTCGGTGGACGATCCTGCCCAATCGCCTTGGAGCCAGTGCAGCTTGCCCAGGTCGGATGTGCCGAAGGGCGTGCGCGGCTGACCGCGCTGCGACGCCTGCGCGTGGAGCGCGGCGGGCACTGCGGGTATCGCAACGAAGATCGCGGCGACGGCGGCGGTCAGGGTGATTCGGAGGTGATTTCGCATGGTTGGTGGTACCCCACCGCTTACTCGTCGCTCCCCATTTTCGCCATGCGATCGCATGTTTCGGCGCACGAAGCGCACACATCCGCGCAATGGCCGAGCTGTTCGTCGCCCGCCACGCCTCGGCACGCTTCCTCGCAGGCGCGGCAGAGCTCGGCGCACGCGCCGCAGGTGATGACGTGGTAGGGCGAACCGCGCAGCATGAAGTTGGCGCTCGTCTGTGCGATCTCGGCGCAGTCCAGCAGGATGCCGATGAGGTGGACGTCAGTGAGCTCGCCGCCGCCGCTGGCGATGCAGTGCTGCAGCGTGAGTGTACAGACGGCGTGGCAGTTGAGGCATTCTTCGATGCATTCCTGAAGATCGTCGTGCGCTTGCGCGCCGATGTCTTGTTGTTCCATGGAGTTCTCCGCGTTGACGGAAGTGCTAGCGGCACGATGCGTACCGTGGGGGATGGCCGCGGCTGCACCGCGAGGGGATGGCCGCGGCTGCGCCGCGAGGGGATGGCCGCGGCTGCGCCGCGAGGGGATGGCCGCGGCTGCGCCGCGAGGCAACTGCGAAGAGCGCTGTTTGCTCTCACCATCCGCGCGCAGGGCGGGCCTCACCATCGACGCGGAGCGCCGGCCTCACCCTCGCGGCCCTCGGCCCGCGGCCCACACCATCCGCGCGCGCGAAGCGCGCACGGGCCTCACTCCCTCAAAACCTCAGCCCCGCGGTCACAAACAAATTCCTAGGCGGCAACACATAAAAAAACGACACGCCGTCTCCCGCATATCCGCTCCCGAACTTCTTGCTGTTCGTGAGATTGTTGCCGCGCGCCTGGATCTCGTAGCGGCCACGCTGCCAGCCCAGCGTGCCGTCGAGATTGAAGGCGGCGGGGAGCACGAAGCGGGGATCGCTCGTGTTCTCCAGGAATGAGCGGCCCTGATAGCGTGTCTCGAGCGCGAGCGACACGTCGCGGGTCGCGGCGAACGCGGCCCGCTCGAACGTCTGGAAGCGCGGCGTGAGCAGCGGCTCCACGTTGTGATACGCGACCGGCGTATCACCGCTCGAATCCACATAGTCGCGAATGCGATTCATGCTCGCCGTCGCGTTCGCGCTGAGCGTGATGCGTTGAATGCCGCGATAGGTCACGTCCGCTTCGACGCCCCGGCGATAACTCGCCGCTACATTCTTGCGCAGCGGCGTGCCGATCACCGTCAGCGCACCGATCGGCGCGATCTCGTTGCGGAAGTTCATGTCGTAGACGTTCGCCTGGAGATCGAGTGCCGCGGCGTGATAGTTCGCCCCGACCTCGACGTCGTGCACCGTCTCCGGCTTCACGCGGCTGAAGCTGCCGATTTCCGCGACGTTCGACGCGTCGATGTTGTCGGCGCCGGCGAGCATGTCGGTGCGCGCCGGCTCGCGCGTGTTGCGCCCGTAGGACGCCGTGAACGACAGCGACGGAAGGGCCGCGTAGCTCACGCCGGCTTTTGGATTCACGAACGTCCAATCGACGGACTGTCCGCCGACGCCCGAGTTCACGTCGGGCGAATAGCGAAAGCGCGCGTGACGCGCCTGCAGGTCGCCGAACAACGTCGCGGCGCCGGCCGTGTAGGCCAGCTTCGCAAACGCGCCCGCGTCCTGCTTGTGGCCGGTGTTCAGGTACACCGGCGTCGTCAGGTTCGGGCGATCGTATTCGGAGTGATCGCGCGCATAGGTGTTGGCGTTCACGCCGACGTCCATCCGCCACGCGTCGCCGCGCATCGTCCAGTTGCTCGTGAGCCCGTACCACACGAAGCGCAGATTGAAGTTGTCGAGCGAATCGATCAGGACGTCGTAGTCGCCGGCCGACGAGATGCGGTACAACGTCGTCGACAGCGAGGACGACGCGCCGAGCAGGCGCGTGTACGCGATCGAGGCGAGACGCTCGCTGAAGCCGTCGCGCTCGCGCGGCGTGAGCGGATTGATGCGCCGGTTCGTGTCGAGATCCGACTGCGCGACGGCAAGATACGCCATCGTGTCACGCATGGTGCCGGTCGTCGCCATGACCTTCACGATGTCGCGGTCGCCAAAGTATCCGCCGCTGGCGAAGGCCGATTTTCCTTCGACGCCCGAGTGATAGCGGTAGCCGTCCGTTCGCAGATCCGACAAGCGCGCGTACCAGGCGAAACGGCTCGGCAAGAGACCGCTCGCGTACGACGCGCTCACGCGCTTCGAGCCAAACGATCCGCCGGACAATTGCACGTTGCCGCCGCGCTCGGCGCCGGCGAGGGGAATCGTTTCCATGTTGATCGATCCCGCGTACGCGGCCGTCCCGTTGCTGCTCGTGCCGACGCCGCGCTGCACCTGCACCGTGGCGAGGCTATTCGTGAGATCGGGGAAATCGGCGAAGTACAGGACCTGATCTTCCGGATCGTTGAGCGGAATGCCGTCGAGCGTGAGGTTGATGCGCGACTGATCGATGCCGCGCAGTCTGATGTAACTGTATCCCCAGTAGTTTCCCGTCTCGGCGTACGCCGTCAGCGACGGCGCGGCGCCTTGCAGCACCAGCGGTACGTCCTGCCCGAAGTACCGCGGTCGAATGTCCTCGCTGGTGAGTGTCTTTTGCGAGATCGGGGCGAGCCCCGCGCCGCGCATGGCTGAGATCATCACGCGCTCCAGTCGCTGCACGCGCGAGCTGTCCGCGTGCGTCGAGTCGCGTCCCGTGCGGGCCGCTTGGGCGCGAAGCGAGTTGGAGCTATGGACGAGAAGGAAACCGAGCGCGACGAGGATCGTCGCGCCGCCACGGCGCGTGTGCGCCGGCAACGAAATGCGATTCATGTCTGACTCCCTACGCCGGTACGAACCGGATCAGGTTCTGCGGGACTCTCTCAGCCTGCGCCCTTTGTGGGCAGGCACCCCGGTCACCGGGAAAACCTAATGACTGTTGCCCCCGGCGTAAGGAAATTCGCGCGCGCGCGGATTATGCAATCCTATGAGGCTTAACCCGCGTTATCATTGGGACAGATGCCTCAAACGCTCAACCGCGTCCTTGTACTCGCCGACGGTCCCGTCGTCGCGGCGCTGATCGGCATGCTCGTGGAGACGACCGGGAGAACTCCCGTGTTCGCCAATCCCAACGAGGTGCCGAGCGATGCGCTCGAGCGTACGCGGCCGATCGCCGCGGTGATCATCGACGCGTCGCTGAGCGCGGCGGAGTCGGACCTTTTCTTCGCCGCGGCGGCGAAGTGGGACATCGGGGTCGCGGTGTTCGGTCCGGAATCGGCAGCGCGGCGCATTGCCGAGATCGCGGCGGGACGGCGCATTCCGTGGTTCACGATGCCGCCGACGGCCGATCAATTGGCGCGCGCGCTCGACGTCGCGATTGGCACGCAGAGCCGGCGCGGTGCGGAACGGCGCTCGGCCCCGAGTGAGGCGCTCGTTGCGCCGGACGGCACCAGGATTCTTCGCGACACGGACGGGTGTCGTTGGATGGTGTACGATCGGCGCGTATCGAACGATCGCCGTGCGTCGGACGGCGATACGATCACCGTGCGCGTCTTCGTGAGCGAAGTCGGCGAAGCCCTGGAGTGCGGATTGGGCGAAATGGAAATTCGGCAGGCAACGGCGAGCGCGTTGGAGCTTCAACTGTCGCGCTGCGTACGGTCGTAGCACGCCAACGCGGCAATCGCGCTGGTTCGTTTATTGCCGCCGTGTTCGCATTGACTCGATCGGTATTGGCACATGGCACCTGATGATCCGCAAGGCTTGCGACCGAAGCTCGCACGCGCGCAGGAGACGTTGCAGTCGGCGCTGGAAGACGCCTGCAATGCCGATCTCGGTGATGCCGACACGGGCGAGCTGATTCGCATCGAGGAAGTGCTGGCGATCGCGAACGAGGCAGCGAAGGAAGCGGTCTCGGTCCGCCGCCGGCTCGGCCGTGCGCGCGAGCTCGAGGACGAGAGCTCGAGCAGCAGTCACGCCCCGCGCGAAATTCAGGACGGCGTCGGCGTACGCTGGGTGGTCTTCGCCGTGTATCCTTCGACCGCGACGACCGAGCGTTCGCCGTTGCGCGAGCCATACACGAAGGGCTGGCTGGCCTTCGACTGCGGAATGGAGACGCGTCGCCTGGCGCCGATTCCGGAGGGCTGGTCCGAGTTGGCGGACGCGGAGCTCGTCGCGCTGTGCACGCGCGCCGAAGTCGCGCCGCGACGCAAAGGACGCGGCCCGACTACCTGACTACTCTGTGACGCGCGTTCTCAGGAGCGCGGGTTATCGCTTCGACGGCGGCGTGCGCCTGAATCGGGAGCGGGCTCGCCGCGCGGGCGGTCGGAAGCTTCTGCGTCGAACTGCGACCAGATTCGCTCGAGATCCCCGGGCGAGATGTGGACCGGTGTGCCCGCGAGAATGCCGGTGACGTTCCGGAACGGGCGGCCAAGGTGCATGCCGTTCCGGTCGATGTTGAACTCGCGAATGCCTTTGTCGTGCGCCGAGCCGCGCATCTTGAGGACCGTCAGGCCGCGGCGCATGTCGCCGAACATCTCGACGTAGCGAAGCAGGATGATCGAGTCGGTCAGCGTGGAGATGTGTCCTTCCGTGATCGACGCGCCGCCCATCAACGTCGGCGTCGTCGACGTGAAGAGGCCCGTGATCTCCTGATGCTTGATGAACGACGTCAAGCCGATGACGAATTCGCGATACGCTTTGATCGAGCCCACGCGCTCGAGAGCCGACAAGCTGTCGAGCGCCACGCGCTTCGGCTGGAATTGCTCGATGATGCCCTGGATGTTGAGCAGCCAATCCTCGAGCGTCGCCACCTCGGGGTAGTCGCACACGAGACGCAGCGACCCATCGCGCTCCATCTGCTCGAAGCTCACGCCCCAGCCGCGCGCGTTGCGGAACAACTGCTCGCGGCTTTCCTCGAACGCGAGCAGGAGACAGCGCTCACCGGCGTCGGCGCCGCCCTTGAGGAACTGCGTCACGGTGAGCGTCTTGCCGGTCCCGGTGGCGCCCGACACGAGAATCACGGAATCGCGGAAGAAGCCGCCGCCGCACATCTCGTCGAGCTCCGCGCTGCCCGACGAGATGCGCACGTCGGATGAGCGCTGCTTGAGCTGAATGGCCGACAGCGGGATGATGACCAACCCGACGCCCGGCACGATGGTGAATGGATATTCACCCTTTTGGTGGTCGGTGCCGCGGAACTTGAGAATCTCGATCGTGCGGCGGCGCGTTTCGTCTTCGAGGACGTTGCGGAGCACCATCACGTTGTCGGCGATGAACTCCTCGACGCCGAAGCGGGCGATCGGCCCGTAATCCGACGTGCGCTCCGCCGTCAGAATTGCCGTGACGCCCAGGGCCTTGAGCGCGGATGCGATGCGGAACAGCTCTCGCCGCACCATCGACTGATCAGAGAACTGTGTAAACACCGCGCCGATCGAATCGACGGCGACGCGCTTCGCGTTGACTTTGCGGACCGCATGCTCGACGCGCGCGAGCAGCGCGCCGAGATCGAACGCGCCACTCTCGACGATCTCGACGCCCGGATCGGGTGAGGCGTCAACGAACGCGAGGCGGCCCTGCCGCTCCCACTCGGCCAGGTCCCAACCGAAGCTCCGCATGTTCTTGCGAATGTCTTCAGCGGATTCCTCGAACGTCACGAAGACACCGGGCTCGTTCTGGTCGCGAATGCCCGACGCGAGAAACTGGACCGCGAACACCGTTTTGCCGCTGCCCGCGGTGCCGGCCACCAACGTGGTCCGGTTGATCGGGAGGCCGCCCTTCGCGATGATGTCGAAGCTGGGAATGCCGGTACGGAGCTTCTCGATCGGCTCCATGGAAATCGGATTGCTCATTCTGAATCGTCAGTCGTTGGCGGGGCCGTCGAGCGTCGGACGCACCTCGAGTCCGAGCAGCACTTTGTCCTTGTCGGACAGATCGCCGATCACGCGACGCAGCGGCGGCGGCAGCTGTTTGATCAGCGTGGGCGTCGCGAGGATCTTGTCATCCTCGGCGACCTGCGGATGCTCGAGCACATCGATGATCTCGAGCGCGTATTGGCCGTGCAGCTCGAATTCGCAAATGCGGCGCAGGTTGGCGATCGCCGTTTGTGCGCGGCTGCTCGATCCGCTGACATACAGCTTGAGAACGTATTGGTTCAGGAGGTCCCCCGATTGACGGCCGGCCGGGCCGGCGAGGGTACAAACTCGCCGCCGTCGAGCGGTGACGCCAGACCTCCGGCGCGAAATGCCGCGCAAAAACCGCCTCAAGCGTGGGGCACACTCTTTGAATTACTGGGCTCCGCGAACGTAGCCCAAGGTTCATCGGAATGGAGCAAGTGAACGAGCAGCGTCCGGCACCGGGTGCCCGTCGAGGAAGAAGGTCCGATCAGGAGCGCTTGCGTGAAATCGTCGAGCGCATCGCGGACGGGATCATCATTGTCGGTCTGGACGGAGTCATTTGTTTCGCCAACCCGGCGGCGGCCCGTCTCTTCGGACGTCCAACGGAGTCGCTCGAAGGCACGCCGTTCGGATTTCCCGCGGCGGCGGGTGAGACGGCGGAAATCGAAGTCGTTCAACCCGGCGGCGGCATCGTCGCGGCCGAGCTGCGCGTCGTCGACATTCAGTGGCAGGGGCAGCCGACGCGACTCCTGTCGCTGCGTGACATCACCGACCGCAAACGCGCCGAGGAAAAAGCGCAGCAACTCGAGCGGGAGCGGATCGCGCGTGCCGAAGCGGAAGCCGCGAGCCAGGCAAAATCCGAATTCCTCGCGGTGATGAGCCACGAGCTGCGTACGCCGCTCAACGCGGTGATCGGCTACTCGGATCTGCTCGAGCTTGGGATCTCGGGGCCGCTCAATGCCGACCAGCGCCAGCAGGTGTCGCGTATTCGAACGAGTGGCCGGCATCTCCTTGGACTGGTGAACGAGGTGCTCGATCTCTCGAAGGTCGAGGCCGGGCGTCTCTCGGTGCAACTGACGATCGCGCGCGTCGGGTCGACGGCCGACGCGGCCCTGTCGCTCATTCAGCCGGTCGCGGAATCGCGCGGGATTCGGCTGACGGCACAATGCCTTGGCGACGTGGACGCGATGTACGAGGGCGACGAGGATCGGGTCCGGCAGGTGCTCGTGAATCTGCTCAACAACGCCGTCAAATTCACGGAAGCCGGAGGCGCGATCACCGTGGAGTGCGGTGTGACCAAGCGTCCTGATTCCGAGGCGCGGCTCGTCGGCGGACCGTGGGTGTTTCTGCGCGTGACGGACACCGGCTGTGGCATTCCCCGCGACCACTTGCTCACGATCTTCGACCCGTTCGTGCAGGTCGAGTCGGGGCACACGCGGCAGAACGATGGATCTGGTTTGGGTCTCACGATCAGCCGCCGGCTCGCGCGGCTCATGAAGGGCGATCTCACCGTCAGAAGCGAAGTCGGCGTCGGCTCGACGTTCACCTTGTGGCTGCCGACGGCCTCGCAGTTGGCCCGTGACAAGTCGAAGCTCGTTGCTGAGACACCGGACAGTCCCGCCCGCCTTGCGGGTCTCGCCGAAATCGGCGAGGCGCTGGTGCGCGAGCTGGAGCCGTTGCTCAGCGCGTTCGTGAATCGGCTGCGCAACGAATCCTTCACGCCGCGGGTGTCGTCGCTTGGCTTCGCGCAGATCGCGGATCACATCGGCACGTACGTGGCGGACGTGGGTGCGCTGCTGATCGCGCTGGATGAAACGTCGGGGCAGCCGTCGACGCTGATCGCCGACGGCGGCGACATCCAGCGTCTGGTTGCCGAGCGGCACGGCGCACAGCGGGCGCGGCTGGGCTGGACGCACGAGATGCTCAAGCGGGAATGGAAGATTCTGAACGAGGAAATCGAACGCGCCATTCGGCGGCGCATGCACGCCGTACCGGACGCGACCGTGGTTGAAGCGCTGTCGATCGTGCAGCGGTTCATCGAGCAGTCCGAAGAGATCAGTTGCCGAGCGCTTGGCCGGACGCTGCAGGAAGCGAACGAGACCGTTGTTCGCGCCGTCGCGCGCGCCTGAGCTCGTCGAAGTGCTCTGTCTCGGTACAGTTGGCACGAGCCGTGCCTTCCAAAGGCACAATTGCACCTTCGTCCCACAAGGGGAGGCCCTCTCATGAACCGAAGTTTCTCGGCCATCGCGCTTGCCGTGCTGGTGACGGCCGCCGCGTGCGGCCGAAACAACAATCGTCCCGCGGACACCGCGCTGAACACCGACCTGTCGCTGGCGGCGCAGCAGAAGAATTTCCAGCCGTTGGACAGCATTTCGGCGGCGGAGCGCGCGCAGGGACTCGCGGCAGCGCCGGCAACCACCGCGCGCACGTCGAGCGGTGAGGTTTCCCGTGCGCCGGTCACGCATACCGCGACGCGTCATCGTTCCAGTGGTTCGTCGAGCAGCGGCAGCGTTGGATCGAGCAGCGGCAGCTATACGCCGGCACCGGCTCCGAGTCCGACGGTCGTGAAGCACACGCAGCGTGATGCGGCGATCGGCGCCGCGGCGGGCGCAGTGATCGGCGCGACGACGAGCCGCAGCAAGGTGAAGGGTGGCATCATCGGCGCCGCGGTTGGTGGTATTCTCGGCGGCGTGATCGGGAATAACGTCGACAAGACGAAGAAGCCGTAGCGCGTTGGGCGTTGGGCGTTGGGCGTTGGGCGTTGGGCGTCAGAGCGGACGGTCGCGGATGTTCCGTCGAAGATTGGTCAGCATGCCGCCGAGGTGGTCGGTCAATTCGAGTACGTCGTCGAGATCGCCGAGTTCGACGTACTCGAGTCGCACCGCCGCCTCGAGCTGTGTTTCAATTTCTGCGACGGAGCCGCGAGCGACGGTGAGGAAATGTCGCCGGTCCGCCGCCGTATCGCGCTCGGTGCCTTCGGCGATGCATGACGGAATCCGTAGCGCTGCTTTGCGAAGTTGAAACGTCAGGCAAAACAACTCTTCGCGCGGAAACCGACGAGTGAGGCGGTAGATCTCTGTGATGAGATCCATCCCTTTCTGCCACGCTTCGATCTTGCGGAAAGCCCGCATTCCACGTTGGCGAGGGCGCACGGATGATACTGCACGCGTCGTTGCGTCCGTGTGCTACCATTTCATTCCGCACGACATCACTAGCGCCCAACGCCCATCGCCCAACCCCCATCGCAGTCGCGCTAGCTCATCCTTGCGGGTATACTTCTCCCCCATGGCCAAGGAAGAACCAATTCAGCTCGAAGGGCAGGTCACGGAAGTGTTGCCCAATGCAACCTTCCGCGTTCAGCTCACCAATGGACACAATGTGCTCGCCACGCTCGGCGGCAACATGCGCCGGTTTCGCATTCGCGTGCTGCAAGGCGATCGCGTGACGATCGAAGTGTCGCCGTACGATTTGACGCGCGGGCGAATCATCTTCAGACACAAGACGTGAAGTAGTCTGTCATCCTGACGCTGAGCGCAGCGAAGTGAAAGGACCCCTTACCGCCACGGATAGGGGTCCTTCGTCGCTACGCTCCTCAGGATGACCTCAGGGGTCTTACGGACCCTTCAGCTCCTTCGCGCTCGCGCGCCGCGTGCCCGGATACGGCACATCCGGCCCCTTGATGGCCTTCCACAAAATCTGATTGAACTTCGCGTCGTCGACCGCGTCCTCGACGTGGAGGTCGAGATGCGCGGATTCCTTCGCACCCGGCGCATTGCGCTGATTCACCTCGTCGAGCGACTGCGCCGGCGTGAGCGCGACATACGGCCGCACATCCGGCGTGCTCGCCCACACGTCATGCAGCGGCCGGCCGAAGTAGTCGAAGTGCGACATCGATTGCAGGCCCAGGATCTCCTCGATCGTGCGCAGCACATCGGTGGTGTTCGTGAACCGATGCTCGACGCCCGGCCGGTTGTACGCCGACACGACGAAGAATGGCGAGCGGTGACCATCGACGTGATCGGGACCATTCTGCGCGTCGTCTTCCAGCACGAACACGACCGTGCTGCCCCAGAAGGGCGAGCGACTCAGCGCCTCGATCATGCGGCCGAGCGCCAGGTCGTTGTCGGCGAAGTGGGCGCGCGGCGTCGGCGCACCGACGGCGGCGCCCGACGTGTGATCGTTCGGCAGGCGGACGATCTCCAGCGCCGGCATCGAGTTGGTCTTCGCGTACTCCTGCAGCTCGGCAATCCAGATGTCGGCGCGGTGCTGGTCGCGAATGCTCAGATTGAAGTTTGGATATTGGGGATTCGACGTCGCCACGAGCGCGGGCTTGACGCCGCGATAGACCTGAGGTCCTCGCCCGTCGCCTTCCTCCCGCTCGGAACGCGCGCGCGTCTCCGGCTGCACGAACTCGCCGTAGTTCCGCAGCGTGATGCCTTTCTTGACCGCGAGATCCCACAGGTAGCCGGCGGCGGGCTCGTTGACGTCGTCGTTCGGAATGCTCGCCGTGCCGAATCCGTGATTGGTCCCTTCGTAATCGTACGTGCGGCCGCGCGCCGAGTAGTTCGACTGCACGGTCTTCTCGAGATAGTCCGTCGCGTACGCGGCCGTCGACCAGTTGTGGCCGTCGGCGCTCACTTCGGCGTTCACGAAGAAGCGATCGAACAACCCGAATCGATCGGCGAGCGCATGGTGGTTTGGCGACACGCTCGGACCGAAGAACATCAACGACGAATCGCCGTCGCCTTGCCGGTCGTCGCCAAGAATCTGATCGTAGGTGCGATTCTCTTTGATGATGTAGACGACGTGCTTGAACGGCGGGTACTGGAAGGTCTTCGCATGCGCGTTCCATCCATTCGCCTTCGTCACGCGCGCCGTGTACGACGCGAGCGCCGGACCAACCGTTTCGGCAAGCGGAACGCGCATGTAGCCACCGCGTAACGTGGCGAAGATGTGTGTCGATCCGCGTGCCTGATTCACCAGCGCGGACTGCGGCTGCGGTCCAGTCGGGTTGGGACCCGAGCCTTTGCCTTTCGCGCTGATCGCGACGAGCGCATCGCCAACCGGCATGACCGCGGTCGGATACCAGCCCGTTGGAATGCGGCCGGCGAGACGATCGTCGCCGTGCGCATTCGAAACACCCGAAGTGGCCGCGGAGAGATTGATGACGCCGATCGCGTTCGCGTCTCCTTCCGCGACGAAGAGACGCGTGCCGTCGGCCGACAACGAGAGCGCATTCGGCGTTGCCCCTTCATCCGGACCCGACGGTGGCGGATCCGCCAGCCGAGCGACCACCATTCTCGAGCGCGTGTCCACCACCGCGACTTGATCGGTGCTTCCCGAAACCACGAACAGCCGGGACGCATCGGCATTCAACAGCAGGGATGACGGATGCCGCGCGACAGTCATCATGCCTTTCGCCGCGAGCCAGCCGTTCGTCGTCGTGGAGAACTGCGCGACCGTATTGCCGCCCCACGTCGAGACGTACACGTTGCCGGCGGCATCGGCGACGACGTCGTACGGATAGGAGCCTGTCGGAAAACGCTGCACGACTTCGCCGCTCGACAGGTCGATCACCGCGAGCGAGTCCGCGAGATTCTCGGCGACGTACAGCATCGTTCCATGCGGATCGACGGCGATGCCGGCCGGATACCGTTTGCCCGGCGAGCGCGGATTCGGCTTGTGTGCCAACACGAGGCTGTCACGCAACGTCGCGGCGCCGTTCGCCCACGCGTAGCGATAGACGACGTCCTGATTGCCGCCCGAGGCGTACAGCGTCCGGCCATCCGGCGAGAAGGCAAGGCCGACGAACGCCGCGGGTTGCCGAAGGTCTTGCAACACGCGGCCGGATGCGACGTCCACGACTTGAATGCCTTGCTTCGCGTAGCCGCTCATCGACAGGACGACGCGATCGCGTTCCGGTGCCAGCCGCATGGTCAGGACCATCGGTCCGACTTCGGCGAGTGGCGCCGCGGGATCGAGGTGAACGCCCGTCGAAAGACGCGAGCCGAGTGTGGTGGACAGCGAGTCGGTGCCGGGCGCGGACTGGCCGGAGCGCTGGCAGGCGGGAAGGGCCGAAAGAGAGGCGAGCGCGAACGAAAGAGCCAACCGGCGCATTTCAACCAGGCGAGTCGAGAGTGTGATGGGTCGCGGTGAGAGCGTTTGCCTCGTAAGATACTCCTCGCCAGCCCGAGCGCACCCCGGTGCGCTCCCTTCAACGGAAATCAATTCGTTCATGATCATCTCGTTCATCCACGCGCCCATGCGATGGGCGCGCGTGTTGGCTCTTGGCGTATCGTGCAGTCTCGTGAACGCCGCGGCAGTCGCGGCGCAGGACTCGACGACGCTTCGCACGCTGCCCCCGTTTGAGAATCACGGCTTCATTCAGGTTTACTATCGCACCGGCGATCCGTTGACGAAGGACGGGTATCGACTGCGTAAAGTCGATTTCAAGTTCAACGGGATCCTCACGCCAAAGCTCCGCTGGCGCGTCACCTTCGACGCGGCCAAGGTGATTTCGCTCAACACGGCCACGGGCGACGTCGCGGACACCGCCGTCGTGACCAACGTCTCGGTCGATCAGAAATCGCGCATCCTGCAGGACGCGGCGCTCACCTACCTGGCGAATCGCTACCTGTCAGTCGACATCGGACAGCAGATCGTGCCGCTCGGACTCGAGGCGACGACCTCGGCGTCGTACCTCGAGACGATCGAGCGCGCGAACTTCGAGGCCGAGCGATCTCGTGCGGTCGGACTGGGCGACGTGCGCGACATCGGCGTCTCGGCGAACGTCGCGCTCCCGGCGGGATTCGAGGGGCACGTCGGCATGTTCAACGAGATGGGCGACGATCAAGGCAGCACCGATGCCAACGATCAAAAAGCACTGCTCGCGCGACTCGTCTATCACGTGCCGCTACTGCCGGGATTCCAGTTCGGTGGAACCGGCGGATTCGAGGGCGGCCCCGTTGCGCAAATGAAGCAGCGGGCGGCGACCGAAGTGCAATACCGCAATTCGCTCGTGACGCTACGCGCCGAAACGATGGCCGCGCGCGACGGCCTCCTGCGTCGCTTTGGGTGGTATTCACTCGGCGCATTGCGTCCGACGAAAGACGTGCAGCTCGTCGCACGCTACGATTCATGGGATCGAGATCGCACGGCTGAGACCACGCTCTCGAACGCGTTCGAGCGGCAGATCACGGTTGGCGCGAGTTATCTCGTCGAGAGCGGCCTGGCGAAGATATCGCTCAACGTCGTGCGCCAGACCTTTCCGAACATCACGACCGTTCCCGACGGGACCTTCGCTCTGCTCGCGTTTCAGGCGCTCTGGTAGCGCCGGGAGTTCGCACAATGGAATTGCGCATCGAGGGCCTGTCGAAGACGTACGAGAACGGCACGCGCGCTCTGAACAACGTGTCGTTGACGATTCCACCCGGCATGTTCGGGCTGCTCGGACCGAACGGTGCAGGGAAGTCGACGCTGATGCGCATTCTCGCGACGCTACAGGAAGCCGATGCGGGTTCGGCCCGCCTCGGCGACATCGATGTGTTGCGCGACAAGCAGGTGGTGCGCAGTCGCCTGGGCTACTTGCCGCAGGAATTCGGCGTGTACCCGAAGGTCACGGCCGAGGATCTGCTCGATCACTTCGCGGTGCTCAAGGGCATCACCGATCGTGCCGAGCGACGGCGCATCGTCGACGCGCTCTTCGAGCAGACGAATCTCGAAAGCGCGCGCCGGAAGCAGCTCGGGAGCTATTCCGGCGGCATGCGCCAACGGTTCGGTATCGCCGTCGCGCTGCTCGGCAACCCGAATCTGATCATCGTCGACGAGCCGACGGCCGGACTCGACCCCGCCGAACGCGTGCGCTTCCTGAATCTGCTCGCCGAGCTCGGCGAGAGCGCGGTGGTGATTCTCTCGACCCACATCGTGGACGACGTGAGCGATCTGTGTTCGCGCATGGCGATCATCGATCGCGGCGAGATTCGCCTGGAAGGCGAGCCCGCGGCGGCGATCGCGAACGTGCGGGGCAAGATCTGGGTGCGCGCCGTGCCGCGCGCCGAGTTGAACGACATGCAGCGCGACTACTCGGTGGTCTCGACGAAACTGGCAGGCGGCAAGACGGTGGTGCGCGTATTCGGTGAGTCGCAACCCGGGCCGGAATTCGAGCCGACGATGGCGACGCTCGAGGACGTGTACTTCGCGGCGCTGAGGCAGCAGTTGACGGCGGGGGCCGGCGCGGTCGCCGACAGCGCGCCGGGCGTGGCATGACCGCCTACCTCGCGATCGTCCGCTGGGAGGTTCGCTACTATCTGCGGCGAATCTCCACGTGGGTGTATTTCGGCATCTTCTTCGCGATCGCGTTCCTGTTCATGCTGATCGCCGGCGGGGCGTGGGACCAGTTCAACGTGGCCTTGGGCAGCGGCGGCAAGGTGCTGGCGAACGCGCCCTACGCGCTCGCGACGCTCATACCAATTCTCTCATTGTTCGGCGTCTCGATCACGGCGGCGCTCGCCGGCAACGCGTTGTACAAGGATTACGAGTACCGCATGGACCCGCTGTTCTATACGACGCCGGTGAGCAAGGCGGCGTTCTTCGGCGGGCGGTACACCGGCGCGCTGATCGTGAACATGCTCGTCGTATCGGGCATCGGCGTCGGATCGTTCGTCGCGTCGGTGTCGCCGTGGGTGCACGCGGACAAGATGGGACCGTTCCGCCTGATGTCGTACCTGCAGCCGTACTTCGGCGTCGTGCTGCCCAACGTCGTGCTGACGGCGGCGCTGTTCTTCGGCCTGGTGGCGCTGACCCGACAGATGCTGCCCAACTATGTCGGCGGCGCGCTGCTGCTGGTGGGATATCTGCTGGCGGGAAGTCTCCTCACCGACATTCAGAACAAGGATCTCGCGGCGCTGCTCGATCCATTCGGATTGCGCGCCACGAACCTGCTGACGCAGTACTGGTCGATCGCCGAAAAGAATTCGCGGCTCGTGCCGATCTCGGGGATTCTGCTCGAGAATCGCCTGCTCTGGATCGGCGTGGCGGCGGCATTGTTCATCGGCTCGTTCGCGGTGTTCCGATTCGCGCATGCGTTGGGCGACACGGCGCGTCCGCAGGAGATGCCGGCCGTCGACGAGCCGGCCGCAGTGGTCGAAGAGGAAGCGGTCGCGGAGCCCGTCGTCGCCCCGCTGCGCGTCACCGCGTTGCCGTCGGTGACGCAGCGATCCGATCTCGGCGCGCGCTGGGTCCAATTCCAATCCGTGTTCGCGCGATCGTTCTGGCGTATCGTGCGCAGCCGCTACTTCGGCGCGATCGTCGGCGGTGGTCTCCTGTATCTGATCGTCGCCGCACGCACGACGGGCAAGCTGTACGGCACGACGACGTGGCCGGTGACGTACCAGATGGAGAGCATCCTGAGCGGCTCGTTCGGGACGTTTATCCTCGTGATCATCGTCTTCTATTCCGGCGAATTGATCTGGGCCGAGCGCGACGTGAAGCTCAATCAGATCTACGACGCGACGCCGGTGACGAACGTCGTGTCGTTCCTGGCGAAATTCTCGGCGCTCGCGGCGGTGATTCTCGCGATGCTGGGCATGACGATGGTGGCGGGCATCGCGACGCAGGCGGCGCGCGGCTACTACCACTTCGAGATTCCACTGTACCTCGAGTCGCTGCTCGGCTTCCGGTTCATCGACTATCTGCTGATCGCGGTGCTGGCGATGGTGGTTCACGTGCTCGTGAATCACAAATACCTCGGCCACTTCCTGATCATTCTGCTGTTTTTCGGCATGGGATTGCTCGGCGCCCTGGGTGTCGAGAGCAACCTGTATCAGTACGCGTCGGACAGCGGCTCGGCGTACTCGGACATGAACGGCTGGGGGCCGTACGCGTGGCCGTATCTGTGGTGGAAGCTGTACTGGAGCGCGTTCGGGGTGCTGCTGCTGGTGCTGAGCACCGTGTACTGGGTGCGCGGCGAGGAGCGCTCGTTCGGCGTGCGGTCGCGGTTGGCACGGGCGCGCTTCCAGGGCAAGGCACGCACCACCGCGATCGGCGCCGGTGTCGCGTTTGCCGCCCTCGGCGGATTCATATATTATAATACTAATATTCTAAATACCTTGCGATCGAGCAAGGCCGAGCGGCACTTGCGGGCCCAGCGGGAGCTGTTGTACAAGCGGTTCGAGACCGCGCCGCAGCCGAGGATCGTCGGGATCACGCTCGCGGTCGATCTCTATCCGTCGAAGCGCGACGCGATCGTCACCGGACAGTACGTCCTCCGCAACAAGACCGCGTCGCCGATCGATTCGATCCACGTCGGCATCGACGAGGACCTGGAGATCCGCACGTTCGACTTCGACGGCGGCGCCACGCGCGTCGTCGCCGATGCCCCGCGCAACTATTACATCTGGCGGCTGGCGCATCCCCTCGCGCCCGGCGACTCGACGGTGCTGCACTTCGTCCTCGGCCGCGTGCATCACGGATTCACGAACGAGATCCGGGACAATGCGGTGACGGGCAACGGCACGTTTCTCGAGAACGTGCAGTTCATGCCGACGATCGGCTACGACGCCCGCGAGGAGATTCAGGACGAGGACGCGCGCAAGAAGGAGCACTTGCCGCCCCGCCCGCGCATGCGGCCGCCGACGGATCGCAGCACGTGGGCGAACAACTACATCAGTCACGACGCCGATTGGCTGAGCTACGACGCCACCGTGAGCACCGATCTCGACCAGACCGCGCTCACCTCGGGATATTTGCAGAAGGAATGGACGGCGAACGGCCGGCGGTATTTCCACTATAAGATGGACGCGCCCATTCTGAACCTGTGGGCGTTTCAGTCGGCGCGGTACGCGATCCGCCATGCGACGTGGCGGCCGGCGGACGCGCACGCCGCGGCGGGCGATTCGGTGGACATCGCCATTCTCTATCATCCCTCACACGCGTACAACGTGGACCGGATGCTGGATGCCGTGAAGAAATCGCTCGACTACTACACGACGAATTTCTCTCCGTACCAGTATCATCAACTTCGCATCGTGGAGTTTCCGCGCTACGCGACGTTCGCGCAGTCGCTGCCGAACACCATTCCGTTCTCCGAGGCGATCGGATTCATCGCGCGCGTCGAGAGCCCGGACGACGTCGATTACCCGTTCTACGTGACGGCGCACGAAGTGGCGCACCAGTGGTGGGCACATCAAGTCGTCGGTGCGGACGCGCAAGGCTCGACGATGCTCTCCGAGACGATGGCGCAGTATTCCGCGCTCATGGTCATGGAGAAGGAGTTCGGTCCCGCCAACATGCGCAAGTTTCTGGAGTACGAGCTGAATTCGTATCTCCTCGGCCGCGCGACGGAGCGGCGCAAGGAGTTGCCGCTCGAGCTCGGGGAGAATCAGCCGTACATCCATTACAACAAGGGCTCGCTCGTCACGTACGCGCTGCGCGATTATCTGGGCGAGGCGCGTATGAACGCCGCGGTGCGCGGCTTTCTGAACGCGACGAAGTTCAAGGGGCCGCCGTATCCGACGTCGCTCGAGCTCGTCGACTCGCTGCGCGCCGCGACGCCCGATTCCCTCAAGTATCTGATCGCCGATCTGTTCGAGAACATCACGCTGTACGAGCTCAAAACGGATTCCGTGAACGCGAGCGCCGCACCCGCGGGATCGCCGGGGAAGTATGCGGTCGATTTGTACGTCACGGCGAAGAAGGTGCGCGCCGACAGTCTCGGCAAAGAGACGCAGCAGGCGATGGACGACTGGATCGACATCGGCCTGTTCGCCAAGGCGCCGGCCAAGCCCGACCCGACGATCGACTCCAAGGTTGGCGTGCCGCTGTATCTCGTGAAGCACCGCATTCTGACCGGGCCGCAGAAGGTGACGGTGTTCGTGGATCAGATTCCGTATCGCGCGGGGATCGACCCGCTGCACAAGCTGATCGACCGCATCACGACCGACAACACGGTCGGCGTGCGCGACCGGACGCGGACCGCGGCGAAGAAATAATCGCCGGCCCCTTGACGGTCGCCAGATATGTAGACACCATACCTATCATATGTAGGCACTCTACATTCGGTGGGTCATGCCGCGAAAATTACCGGCGCCGTCCCGCGTCGAGGTCCTCCAGGGCACGCTCGACCTGATCGTGCTGCAAACGCTCCGCTGGGGCCCCGCCCACGGCTACGCGATCGTGCAATTGATCCGCGCCGGCTCGGGCAACATGCTGCAGGTGGAGACCGGATCACTCTATCCGGCGCTGCAGCGCCTCACGAGGCAGCGCGTGATCTCAACCGAATGGGGCGTATCCGACCAGGGGCGGCGCGTGCGGCTGTATCGCCTCACGCCGAAGGGGCGCGCGCGTCTCGCCGCCGAGGTGTCGAAGTGGGATCGGCTGAGCGACGCGATCGCGTCGCTCATGCGCCCGCCCAAAGGGTCCGAAGCATGAGTGCGTTCGACTGGCTGCCGTGGGTCCGCGCGCGCCAGACGCGCGAGCTTGCCGACGAGATGCGCGCGCACCTCGAGCATGCCCAGGCGGATTTCATCGCGCGCGGCGAGTCGCCGCGCGAGGCGGCGCTGCACGCGCGCCGGGAATTCGGCAACGTCGAGCTCGTGCGCGAAACCGCGCGCGACGAGTGGAGCCGCGGCGGCGCATGGCTCGAGGCGTTCGGCCACGACGTTCGATTTTCCTTGCGCATGATGCGGAAGTCGTGGGGCTTCACGACCGTTGCCGCGCTCACGATCGCGTTCGGTGTCGGCGCGACGACGGCCATCTTCGGCGTCGTCGACGCCACGTTGTTGCGCTCCCTGCCATATCCGCACGCCGAACAGCTCGTGCGAATTCAGGACGACCTGCTCGGCAGCGGTGCGAGCGATGTCGGAATGTCGACGCCGGAGTGGCACGATCTCGAGCGTTCGGGTGCGTTCGAGCAGGTCTCGCCGGTGTGGTTCGACGACAACAACCTGACCGGCGGCGGGTTGACCAGAGCCCAGCACGTCGGTTTGTCGATCGTTGCGCCGAACTACTTCGCGCTGCTCGGCGTGAAGCCGCAACTCGGCACGACGTTCGATCCGGCGGATCACACCGGCGGCTTCAACGGACAGGCGGTCATCAGCGACGCGGTGTGGACGCGCCTGTTCGGCCGCGACCCGTCGGCGCTCGGACGCATCGTGCAACTCGACTCCGATTCGTATCGCATCATCGGCATCATGCCGCCGACGTTCGAGGCGCCCGGTCGCTCGCGCGAAGAGCGCAGTACGGAGGTTTGGGTCGCGATGGGCTTTGCCGGCCCGCCGCTCACGAACTACACGCGGTCGGGAACACACTTTCCCGGTGTGCTCGCACGCGTCGAGCGCGGCGTGTCGCTTGCCGAAGCGCAATCGCGAATCGACGCGCTCGTGCACACGCTACGTGCGCAGTATCCCAAGGATTATCCACCGCGCGCCGAGTGGACCCTTCGCATCGTGCCGCTCAAGGACATCGTGGTTGGAAATGTGCGACAGTCGCTGCTGTTCTTGTTCGGTGCGGTGTCCCTCGTGCTGCTGATCGGCTGTGCGAATGTCGCCAACTTGCTGCTGGCACGGGCCAGCAGTCGTAGCCGAGAGTTGGCGGTGCGCGAAGCGATCGGTGCGTCGACTGGGCGGCTGATCGCGCAGCTCCTCACGGAGAGCGTTGCGATCTCGGTGCTCGGCGGTCTTGTCGGCTTGGTGATCCTTTTCATCGCCCGCGCCGAGATCCGGAGCCTCGTACCCGCGGAATTGCCGCGCGCGAGCGAGATCGGCATCGGGTGGGCCACGTTCAGCTTCGCATTCGGTGTATCGATCGCCGCCGGTGTGGTCTTCGGCTTGGCCTCGGCGCTGTTCGTGCGCCGGCTCGACGTCAATCGCACGCTGAAGCAGGAAGGACGCGCGTCGACCGCCTCACGCGAGCAGGCGCGAACACGCCGGTTCCTCGTCGTCGGGCAGATCGCGCTCTCGACGGTGTTGCTGGTCGCCGCGGGATTGTTGGTGCGAAGCTTCATGCAGCTGACGCGTGCGCCGCTTGGCTTCGACGCGCACGGCGTGACCGTGGTACGAACGCGGCTGCCATATCCGAACGAGGACAAGGAAGACTTGTACCCGACGCCGGCGGCCGAGGCGCCGTTCGTTCGCGAGGTGCGGCGTCGCGTGCTCACACTTCCAGGTGTGGAGGCCGCGGCGCTTGGCGCAAGCGCCTCTATTCCGCTCGATCACCCGGAGCAGGATCAGAACGTCATGAGTGTCATCGTCGAGGGGCACGCTGGCGAGCCGCCGGCGTTGGTGACCGGCGCCGTCGTGTCGCCCGAGTATTTCGACGTGCTGCACCTTCCGCTCCGAAGCGGCCGGCTGTTCACCGACTTCGACCGCGACAAATCGCCGCTCGTCGCGGTCGTGAACGAATCGATGGCCGAGCGGTTCTGGCCGCACGAGAGCGCGCTCGGGAAGCGCATCAAGCTGTCACCGGGCGCGCTGGTATGGGCGACGGTCGTCGGTATCGTCGCCGACGCGCGAACGGAAGCGATCGAAACCGCGCGCGAGCCTGTGCTCTACGCGAGCCTCTATCAACGGAGCGCAAAGCATCTCGCGATCTTTTTGCGAGGGCGATCCGTGGACGAGTCGATCGCCGACGCGGTCCGCGGCGAAGTGCAGAGTGTGAATCAGGCACTGCCGGTCTTCGGAGCGGAGTCGTTGGAGCGCGTGGTGGCGGATTCTCTCGCGGCGCGCCGCTTCGTGCTCCGTATGATGGCGCTGTTCGCACTCACGGCGTTGGTGCTCGCGGGACTCGGCCTCTATGGCGTGGTTTCGCACGCCGTCGCGGAACGCACGCATGAAATTGGCTTGCGCGTGGCGCTCGGCGCACAAGGGGGAGACGTGACGCGCTTGGTGTTGCGGCAAGGCATGAAGCTGTGCGCGACGGGCGCGGTGCTCGGTCTCGTCGGCGCCGCGGGGCTCGCGTACGAGATGTCGAGCCGGTTGTACGGCGTGCGTGCCGCGGATCCACTGTCGTTCGGCGTCGTGACGGCCGTGATGTTTTTCATCGCGGGCGTGGCGTGCTATTTACCACTCCGCCGCGCCGTTCGCGTCGATCCGCTGACGGCACTGCGAAGTTGACGGCGTGGCGCGTGAGGATCTACACGCGCTAGGCGCGCGAGATCGCTGCGTCAACCTGCCGCGCGTTCGAGCCGGTCGCGGACGCCCAACCACTCCGGCCCGTCGGGCACCCGCTCGATGACGATCACGTCGCAGCCCATGTCGTCGAGCACGTGCAGGGTGTTGTACAGTTGCGATGCGTACGCGGCGGCACTCGCCGGCATGCGAACGGTGGTCCGCGCCGGCTCGACGTCCGCGCGCAGAATCATCGCGCCGGCCCGCTGCACCTTCGCGCGTTCGTGCTCGAGGCGCACGCCGACGTCGTCCGCATCCACCAGCAGTACGCGTGCGCGCGGCGCGTAGTGTTTGTCGAGCATGCCGGGCGACCGTCGCGCTTCGCTTCCGGCGTGCGCGGTCGCGATCAGCATCGGCCCGACGATCGCCTCGAGCTCGGGGAGCGAGATCGTACCCGGTCGCAATAGCGTTGGCGTATCGCCGGTGAGGTCAACCACCGTCGACTCGATGCCAACCGGCGTCGAACCGGCGTCCAGGATGAGTCCCTGCGCGTCCGCCAACGATTTCTCGACGTGCGCGCCAGTCGTCGGCGAAACCTGCATCGAACGATTCGCGCTCGGAGCCGCCACAGGAATCTCCGCGGCGACGAGCAGCGCGTGCGCTACCGGATGTCGGGGGACGCGAACGCCGACCGACGTCAAACCGGCGGTGACGGCATCAGGCACGGTCTCGCGCTTCGGCAGCACGAGCGTCAGCGGTCCGGGCCAGAACGCGCGCGCCAAAGTCTCCGCTGCTTGCGGCCATGCGGCCACGACTGCTTGCGCCTCTTCAGCGCGCGCGAGATGCACGATCAATGGGTTGTAGCTCGGCCGACCCTTCGCGGCGTAAATCCGATCGACCGCGCCGGCGTCGAGCGCGTTGGCGCCCAGCCCGTAGACCGTCTCGGTGGGAAATGCCACGAGCTCACCGCGCCGCAACGCCGCCGCGGCGTCGCGAATGATCGCCTCATCCGGGCGGAGCGGATCGACCTCGATGCGTCGCATGCGGTCAAAAGCTAGCGCTATGCGTCACAGCGCCATGTCATCCCGAGCCGAGGGCGAGGGATGTTTCATCCAGGTAGATGGACCGGTCCCTCGGTCAGGACGTTAGGTCCCTCCTCGCTGCGCTCGTCGGGATGACCGCTAGTTTCCCATGCACCCTCCACGCATCGGAGCACCTCGTGTCGTTCTTTTGCCGGTTGGCGGTCGTCGCGACGCTCGGCGCATCGGTCTCGTTGGCGCAGCGGCCGGAGTCGCCCGCGGCGGTGAAGCGGTATTTCGCGCTCGTTCGCCCCGCCTTCTCCGGTCAGCGCGCGTACGACCAGACGGCGTTCATGGACCAATATTTCCGCTGGCCTGGCAACACGGGCTTCAATGCCAGTATCCACCGTGTTGAGCAAACTCTAAAAGCCGCTGGATACGTCGAGGAAGCGGCAGCCAAGCCGGGTGCCGTATTGACGTATCGGATCGAGCATCGGCCGCTATCGGCGCCGGCGTGGGATCCGGAGGATGCCGAAGTGACGATCGTCGGCGAGCGCACGCCTGTGCTCGCGTTCGCGACGAACCGGAACATGTTGGCGATCAACTCATTCTCGACGCCCGATTCCGGCGTGCTCGCGCCGCTCGTGGACGTCGGGAAGGGAACCGGGGCCGATTACGACCGCGCGTCCGTTGCCGGCAAGATCGTCCTTGTCGAAGCGAACGTCGGGCGTGCGTTCCCAGAGGCTGTGCAACGTCGCGGCGCGGTCGGCGTGCTCGCGTACAACATGCCGGCGTACACACAACCCGGCGTGCACACCCACTCGATTCAGTTCGGCTCAATTCCGTACGACTCGGTGAAGCGTGCATGGGGCATGCCGATCTCGCGCGACGCGCTGACCCGGCTGCGTGAGGCGATGGCGAAAGGTCCCGTCATGCTTCGCGTGCGCACGAAGACGAAGCAGTTTCCCTCTGATGAGCTGACGCTGGTCGCCGAGGTGCACGGAAGCGACGCGCCCGGCGAGCGCTACGTCTTGAGCGCGCACGTGCAGGAGCCCGGCGCCAACGACAACGCGTCGGGCGTCGGCGATCTGAGCGAAATGGCCCGCGTGCTCGGCACGCTGGTGCGGAACGGATCCGTTCGGCCGAAGCGCACGATCACGATGCTGTTCGGTCTCGAGATCGCGCAGACGCGCAACTTCCTCGCGGCCGACTCGACGCGTACGCGTGGCGTGCGCTGGGGCTTGAGCCTGGACATGACCGGCGAGGACGCGAGCAAGACGGGCGGCACGTTTCTGATCGAGAAGATGCCCGACCCCTCGGCGATCTGGACGCGCGGCGACGACAAGCACAGCGAGTGGGGCGGCCGTCCGCTGACGAAACAGGATCTCGTTCCGTATTACTACAACGATTATTTGCTGGCGCGCTGTCTCGACGAAGCCGCCGGCACGGATTGGGTGGTGCGAACCAATCCATTCGAGGGCGGCAGCGATCACACGCCGTTTCTCGACTTCAAGAAACCGGGTGCGCTCTTCTGGCATTTCACCGACGTGTACTACCACACCGACGGCGATCGGATCGACAAGGTCTCGATCCCCGAGTTGACGCATGTGGGACATGCGGCGCTCGTGTCCGTGTTGACGCTGGCATCCGCCGACGGCCAAACGGCGCGCGATCTCATCGCCGAGCAGCAGCGTGCGGCGATCGCGCGCTTGAATCGCGAAGTGACGCTGAGCCGTGCGGCGATCGCGGCGAGCGGTGACCGCGCCAAGGAAGAAGACATTCTCCGCACGTGGACGGACTATTACGTCGCGGCAATTCGTGCGATGGCCGACATCGAAGTCGGCGGTTCTTCCGCCGCGACTCGATCGGCGATCGATAATGCTGCAGCGGCGGTCAAGACGGCCGGCGACGAATCGCTGCGGCAGATTCGCCAGTGAGCGTTCTCTGCACATGGCTCACCGCGCACGGCATGAGCTGTCTCGAGCTCGTCGCCGCGACGATCGGATTGATCAGTGTGTTCCTGGCGATTCCCGAGAGTGTTTGGAACTGGCCGACTGGAATCGTCAACGTCGCCATGTACGCGTTCCTCTTCGTGAAGCAAGGGTACTACGCGAACGCGGGATTGCAGATCGTCTATCTCGTGCTGTCGATCTACGGCTGGTACGAATGGCTGCATGGTGGCCGAGCACGTAGCGAGTTGCACGTGTCGCGTGCCTCGCGTCGTGCGTGGATGGTGTCGATCGCGGTCGGTGTCGCGACGTGGGTGCTGCTGTTCACCGTCACGCGTCGGCTCCCGGGCGACGCGTTCTCGTACACGGATGCTGCAACAGTTGCTGCGAGTCTCGTGGCGGAGTGGATGTTGGCGAAGAAGCTCATCGACAACTGGGCGCTGTGGATCGTCGTCGACGCGGTGTACGTCGCGATGTTCATCGCCGGGCGAAACTACCTGACGGCGGTCAACTACATCGGCTACTTCGTGCTCGCGGTGATGGGCTACGTCGCGTGGCGGCGCGTCCTCGCGGCGCAGACCCAAACCGCGACGCCCGCATGATTCGCGTCGTACTGACCGGATCGGAGTCGACGGGAAAGACAACGCTCGCCGCACGATTGGCCGAGCACTATGGTGCGGAGCTCGTGCCAGAGTTTGTACGTGAGTTCGCGACGCGAAAGGGCGGCGCCATCGACTTTGCGGATCATGGCCCCATCGCCCGCGGCCAGATGGCGCTCGAGGACGAGCACATCGCGCGGGCGACGCAACTCGTAGTGCAGGACACGGATCTGCTGAGTACCGTCGTCTACTGCGAGCATTACTTCGGCCGCTGTCCGCCGTGGATCGTGGAAGCGGCGAAAGTGCGCGCGCCGAATCTTTACCTACTGTGCGAGACCGACATGGAGTGGGTCGCCGACGGCGTCCGCGATCGTGGACACATGCGCGAGGAGATGCAGGAGCTCTTTCGCCGCGCTGTCGTGGCGAGCGGAGTGCCGTTTGTCGGGATCAGCGGCGATGCGGAGAAAAGATTCGCCCGCGCGACGGCCGCTATCGATGCGACGCTGTCGCGCGAAGACGAAAAAAAAGGCACCACGACCAAATCTGACAACGTCTGACAGCATCTGAAAAAAAGATCGGTAAACGGATCTTGTCAGATCTGGTCAGACCTTGTCGTAGTGCGCGGTTGAACCTCGACCGAGACTCTCTCCACGGCACGCCCAAACACCACACGAATACGTACGAACAGAAACAGCGCCACCGCCGCCAGCGAACAGACGAAACCCCACCATAGCCCCGCGGGCCCCATGCTCGTCCGAAATCCGAGATACGCGCTCACTGGAACACCGAGCAGCCAGTACGCGGCGAGCATGACCAGCAACGGTGCCGTCGTATCGCCGGCGCCGCGCAACACCCCGGCGCCCACAGCCTGACCGCCGTCGAACACCTGAAAGAAGCCCGCGATGGGAATGAGCGTCGACGCGAGCGCGATCACACGTGCATCGCCCGTGAACGCGGCCGCGAGCAGATGCGGCAGTGTGAGAAACGCGATCGCCGTCAGCGTCATGAAGCCGACGCCGCAGAGGTAGGCCGCACGAATCGCGGCGCGCGCACGCGGCTCATCGCCGGCGCCGATGGCGTGACCGACTCGAACCGCGGCCGCCGAGCCGACACCGAGCGGTACCATGAACGTGAACGCCGCGAGCGTGATCGCGATTTGATGCGCCGCCACCGCGACCGTGCCGATGAGACCCATCAACAATCCGATCGCTCCGAATGCGCCAGCTTCGAGCGCCTGCTGTCCGCCGATCGGCATGCCGATCCGCAACATGGTCGACAGCGGAGCCCAGTTGGCGATGCCGCGGCGAATCGGCACGAGATGCGGCCGGAGCTCGCGCCAGGCGCCCGCGAGAAGAAACAGGAGCATGAGCCAACGTCCGATCGCCGTCGCGACCGCGCTGCCGGCGACGCCCATCGCCGGGCTGCCGAGATGCCCGTACACGAATACCCAGTTGAATCCGGCGTTCGCGAGGTTGGCGGCGACCACGGTCCACACGATCGGCGCGACGTGGTGCATCGCCTGAAGACTCTGTCGCAACACGACGAACGCGAGATACGGCGCCACGCCGGCGATCGAGATGCGCAGGTACTGCCCGGCGTCGGGAATGATTTCAGCAGGTTGTCGCAGTGCGGTCAGAACCTGCGGTGCCGGAATCAGCGGCACGATGGTCAGCACACTCAGCCCGAGCGAGAGCAGCAATCCACGCTGGGCCGAGCGCGCGACGGTCTCGTCGTCCCCCGCGCCGACGGCCTGCGCGATGATCGGATCGAGCGCCATCAGGGTGCCCGACGCGAAGATGGTCACATTGAAGAAGTAGAGATTGCCGATGGCGACCGCCGCGAGCGCGCGCGCCGACAAACGCCCAACCATCAGCGTATCCACGACGCCCATCGCCATGAAGCCGAGCTGCACGAGCACCACGGGTACCGCCAGCGCGACCGTCGCCCGCAACTCCGAGTGTTCGCCGCTAATTTTTGAACGCATGCGCATAAGTCTGGTTGTGACGGTAGCGATGCTCGTCTTCGCGCGCGACTCCGCCGCGCAGAACGTCTCGGTGATGGCGCAAGCCATCCCCACGATCACATCGGCGCGGCCGACCGCGACGCGCGGCAACCTCACCGAGGCGTATCTCACACAGCCCGCGATCATGGTGCATGCTTCGTGGGCCGGGTTCACCGGCATCGGTACGCTCAATCTCGAGGGGCTCACGCTCGAGCGCGGCGAGCTGACGACCGGCGCGTACGGCGAAGGCTACGTCGACCGCCGGCATCCGCACGCGTACGTGCACGAGCTGCTTGCCGGGCGCGACGTCACCGCGACGCGCGATTTTTCATTCTCGGTGTTCGGCGGGCGCGGCTTCGCCCCGTTCGGCAGCGACGATCCGATGGTGCGGCCGATCGAGAAGTATCCGGTCAACCATCATCTGTCGCAGGTGCTCGAGCGGATTGTCGGCGTCGGCGCCCTTCGCTACCGAAAAACCATGCTCGAAGTTGGCACCTTCAACGGCGACGAGCCGCTTGGTCCCGGCGCTCCGCCAAATCTCGCGCGCTTCGGCGACTCGTGGTCCACGCGATTGACCGTGCTGCCGTTGAATGCGCTCGAAGTGAGCGGAAGCCTGGCGAGCGTACGCTCTCCAGAAGTCCGCGCGGGTGGCGGGCTCGATCAGTGGAAGCACAGCGTCACGGCGCGTTACGAGCGGGTCTCGGGCGACAACGGTGTGTACGGAATGGCGGAGTGGTCGCACACCGACGAGCGCGACCGCGGCGTTACCGTCAACCGCCTCGGCAGCGTGCTCGGCGAAGGATCGGTCTGTCGCGCCGGGGCGATTCTCTCGGGACGTTGGGAGCGGACGGATCGTCCTGAAGAGGAGCCGACGCTCGATCCGTTTCGAACGCCGCGGCCGCCGTCGGACTTGTCGAACCTTGGCGAGTCGCGATGGACTATTCTCACGGGGGCCGTGTCGTCGCCCGCATTGCGTTCGGGTTGGTTGAGCGGCCGTCCATTCGTGGAGGTGGCGTACATCACGGCGGCGCGTGGGCATCCGGGCGGACTATTCGATCCGGTGGCGCGTTACGGGACATCGCACCTCTGGATGCTGTCGGCTGGCGTGCGACTGCACGCCGGGGCGAGCGGGATGCACGACCGGATGGGCCGGTACGGCGTGGCGCTCCCGGTCGCGATGGCGATGCAAGGCATGGCGGGAATGCAAGACATGAGCGGAATGCAGCACACTCAACCATCGATGGGCAGTGACCGATGCCGTCTGTAGGTAATATGAGAATTCTAATTGCCGGCGTGCTGGTGCTCGCGGCCGGGTGCTCGAGCGACAACGTGACGGTGCCGCGCACCGGAACCTCCCCGACCGCGTTGGACGCGCCCCTGAAAGTCCTCGGCATGGGCTCGGAGACCGCACGATACACGGCCGAGATCGCGGTGAAGGGCTCGACGGCCTATACCACGACGTGGGGTTCGCGGCCCACGCTGGGCAACAAGGTCGACATTTGGGACGTGAGCGGCGCGACGCCGATCCTCACCGACTCGCTGATCGTCGCCGGCGCATCCACGCTCGGCGACGTACAGGTGAGCGACGACAGCACGCTGCTGATGGTCGCGACCGAGCGTACCGGCGGCGCGATCGTGCTGTATGACATCTCGAATCCTCGCAAGCCGGTGCAGGTGGCCCGCTACAGCACGGCGAACACGAATCCCGGCGTGCATACGGCGAAGTTCGGCCGTGTGAACGGCAAGCTGTACGGCTTTCTGTCGATCGATCCGTTGAACCTGACGCCGGCGCGACTGGTGATCGTCGATCTGAGCGATCCGGCGAATCCGCGTGAGATCTTCACGCGCGTGATCGGCAACCCGTACGTGCATGACACGTTCATTCGCGACGGCATACTCTTTCTCGCGCTGTGGAACGACGGTCTCGATATCTGGGATATCGGCGGCGGCGGCCAGGGCGGCACGCCGGACAATCCGAAAGTGCTCGGCAACGTGCGCACGGTCGGCGGCGAGGTGCACAACGTCTGGTGGTTCCACGACGCCCAGGGCGGGAAGCGCTTTGCGTTCGTCGGCGAGGAAGGACCGGGCAGCATTGGCAGCTCTTCGATCGGCGACATTCACGTCGTCGATGTGAGCAGCTTTGCATCGCCCAAGGAGATCGGCTTCTACCACGTCGACGGTGCGGGCACGCACAACTTTTCGATCGACGAGAAGAATGCGGTGCTGTATGCCGCGTATTACAACGGCGGCGTGCGCGCGATCGACGTCCACGGCGATTTGAGCAGCTGTCCGGGCGCGTCGAACTTCAACGTGCAGGCGAACATTACGCGGTGCGATCTCAAGGCCATGGGCCGCGAGCTCGCGGTCGGCCTCCTGGAACAGAATCGCGGCGTCTACGTATGGGGAGTCGAGTGGACGGGCGGGAACGTTTACGCGTCCGACATGGTTAACGGCATCTGGAAGATGACGCCGGCGAAATAGTTGTTCGCTTTTCGTAAAGTTCGTGATGACAAGGCGTTACGCTGTGACGAACCGTCGGTAGCAGACCAGTTATTTCGTTGACAAGCGTGTCGACGATTCTTAGTCTGTATACAGTAGTTCTCGATATAGCCGTACATGCAGCATTCCGAGCGGAAGCGCGTCCAAGCCGACGCACGGAACCATGGGGAGTGTGGCTCATGATCGGAACGATCGAACGCCTTCGGCGACAGATGCGGCGCACGCAACTGCTCGCCGTCGCGCCGATGATGCTGATCGTCGTCGGCCCGACCCATCCCGATCCCATCAAGCATGGTCCGGGGAAGGGCGGCGTCCTCCCCATTCCCTCGGCGCCAGTCGCGCCGACGAGCGCGGCGCGCATGGATTCATTGCTGAACGGCCGCCGTGGCGCGCGTCTCGAGCGCGGGCGAATCCTCTACGCGCCCGGCCACGCGCCGCGCGATACCGCCGCCGCGTCGCACACGCACAAGCGCGTGTGTCCGCATGCGGAACGCGTCGTGGCCCAGACCGCGTCGGCGGCCGGACCGAATTCCTGACTATTTAGAAAACCCTCATGCCTCGTTTTCGCACCGCCGCGGTGGCGACGTTGCTCGTCGTCCCGATCGTCGCGGGCGGCTTCCTGCTGCAGGAAGCCCCGGCACGCTCCAACGCCGTTCTCTTCGACCAGGTGCTGTCGCTCGTGCGCAACACCTACGTCGACACCCTGCCGGCCGGCCTGGCCTATGAAAAGGCGGCCAAGGGGTTGGTGCGCGAGCTGAACGATCCCTACAGCGAGCTCCTGCCGCCGAAGGAATCAGAGAACTTCAATCGCCAGACGGGCGGCCGCTACGGCGGCACCGGCATGCTGCTCGGCAACCCGTCGCCCGGCGTGATCGTGGTCGATCGCGTCTTTCCGAACACGCCCGCGGAAGAAGCCGGCGTGCGCGAGGGCGATCACGTGCTGCAAGTCGATACGACGCACACCGCCGGCATTTCGTTCGAGGCGGTCTCCGACCTGCTGCGCGGGACCCCAGGCTCGAAGGTCGCCGTGACGTACGGGCGACCCGGCGTCGCCGAGCCGATCAAGCTGCAATTCACCCGGCGCGTGGTGCATGTGCCGGCGGTCAACTTCGCGACGATCATCTCCAATCACGTCGGCTACATCCCGCTGCAAACATTCAACGAGAACGCGGCGGACGAAGTCGCCAACGCCGTCGACTCGCTCGTCAAGCAGGGCGCGACGAGCCTCGTCCTCGACATGCGGGACAACGGCGGCGGCATCGTCGATCAGGCGCTCAGCACGGCCAGCCTGTTCCTGCGCGAAGGGCAGGATATCGTCAGCGTGCGGGCGCGCAATCAGCCCACGGAAACCGCTCGATCGAATGGCCGCCATCTCTCCGACAAGATTCCGCTCGTCGTGTTGATCGACGGCGGCTCGGCGTCGGCGACGGAGATCGTCGCGGGCGCGCTGCAGGATCACGATCGCGCCCTCGTACTCGGCACGACGTCGTTCGGCAAAGGCCTGGTGCAGTCCGTGTACTCGCTGCAGAACGGCTATCAGCTCAAGCTCACCACCGGAAAGTGGTATACGCCGAGCGGCCGGTCGATTCACCGCGAGCGCAAGCTGCTTCCCTCGGGCGAGTTCGTCGAAGTGCATCCGGATTCGCTCGCCGCCGCGAACATGACGCGGCCGATGTTCAAGTCGGACGCCGGGCGCGTGGTATTCGGCGGTGGTGGTATTCGACCGGACATCGTCGTCGCCGACGACACGCTCCCCGCCGTCGAACGCGACTTCCTGCGCGCCGCGGCACCACAAGGGCAGGCCATCAACACGGTCGTGCAGAACTACGCGCTGGAGCTCAAGGGAACGGTGCCGAAAAACTTCACGACGCCCGACGCATGGTCGACGGAGCTGATGCGTCGCCTGGGCGCGGCCGGCGTCAAGCTCGACGCACGCTACGATGCGGGCGAGCGCGAGTTCCTGACCCGCGACCTCACGCAGCGGGTGGCGCGCATGTCCTTCGGCGACGCGGTCGCCAAGCAGCGCACGCTGAACGAAGATCATCAGTTGCTGAAGGCCGTCGAGCTGCTGCAGAAGAGCACCACGCAGGCACAGCTCCTCGCCGCGGCGCCGGAACCGAAAGGCGCGAAATAAGAGTTCTCTAGTTCGCGCTTTTTCGGTTCTTGTCGATGATGCCGACGAGCAACAGCACAAAGGCCGCCAGTCGCACCAGATAGAGGTACGCGACGTTCTCGCCGCTGATTCCGGGTGTGCGGAGCGCGAGCAAGATCCGCTGCACGCACAGCAACCAGAACGACGTGGCGAAGATCGCGAAGAGCCGGTCGTGCGTGTCGCGCCAGAAACGCAGAAAGAACAGGCCCGCCGCCGCGTAGCCGGCGATGATCACGCCGGACAGGACCTGATTCATTTGACCTCCCAGATCAGGCCATAGAGCAACAAGCCGAGCGCGATGACGACGGGAATCGTTCGCAGAAGCGACAAGTCGACCTGCGTCATCACCTCGACGTCGACGTACAGCAGCACGTTGTTCAGACACAGGAACGTGAAGCACAGACCGCTCCACAGGAGCAGCCGCGCACGCGAGCGAACGAAGCCGCGAAGCAGCAGCACCGCGCACGCGAGGCTCGTGAGCGCGCAGAGGATGTAAATTGCCCGCGCGATCATGTCGAATCTCCCTTGGCGCGGATGCGGAATGCGTCGGCGAACGCGCGCACCTCATTTGCCGCCGGCGCCGGCGCGTAGATCGCGCTGATCACCGCCGTCGGACGCTCGGACAACTCGACACTCAACTCACGAACGAGCGGATCATACGCTCCCTCGTACCAATAGAGGAGCGCATCCTCGTCGCTTCGCGCCGACAGGAGTCCGCCGAGATGCAGGTCGCTCAGCCGCCGAGCCGCCGATACGGCGTCCACGCGCAGCTCGCGACCGACCTTCACGGCATTCCATTCGCGCGGCGACGTGCGAAACAGGAGCAGGAGAATCTCCGCCTGCTCGACGGATTTCACGTATTCGTGCAGAAACGCCCGAAGGTCGGCTGAGACGGGCGATGTCATGAGGCTCCCATATAAACATATCTTAACGCAGTGTATCGAAAGCTCCAGATACACGGCAGTCGAACGAAGCTGGGACGCTATCTTGTGGCGATGAGCGGTCCACGCGCCGTGCATCCGCACGTCCATCACGTCCGCGTTCAGCGCACGGCGCGATACTACACGCTGGGTGCCGAGCGCGGCGGTTTCGCCGCCGTGTGGTTCCTGCTGCACGGGTACGGACAGCTGGCAGGCGAGTTCATCCGCTACTTCGCCGATCTTGGCGGAGACGACGTTCTCCTGGTCGCGCCCGAGGCGATGAATCGCTTCTACCTCGTCAGTCCGAGCAAGGCGCCGGCGGCCGAACGGCCCGTCGGCGCGACGTGGATGACGCGCGAGGACCGGGAGTCCGAAGTCGCGGACTATGTCGAGTATCTCGACGCCCTGGCTGAAGAGATCGCGCCAATGCTTGCGCCGGACGCGGCCATCAACGTGCTCGGATTTTCACAGGGCACGGCGACGGCCACGCGCTGGGTGACGCACGGTCGCGTGCGCGCCGCGCGGCTGGTGGTGTGGGGCGGCCTCTTGCCACCCGACAGCGACCTCACGCACGGCCACTCGGCGCTTCGTCACGTCCCGCTGACCATTGTCCTCGGGACGCGCGACCAGTACGTGAACGAGGATATGCTGACGGCTGAGCTCGCGCGGCTCGACGCGGCGGGCATTCCGCGCGAGATCATTCGCTTCGACGGCGGGCACGCGATCAGCCGCGGCGTGTTCGCGGAGCTGGTGCCGGTCAGCCGCGGCGGCGGTCGATGAAGCGCGACAGATCGCGGCGATCCTTCTTCGTCGGCCGGCCCTTCTCCTCGTAGACGAAACCGCCGGGCGCCATCTTGAGCTGCGCCGAGAGTTTGTCGCGCGCCTCGCGGCTGGCCGGCGTCTCTTCGTACAGTGACTGCGCCACCGACGCGGGGCCGCGGCGCTCGCCGAGCGCGCGGACTATTAGAATATGCTCATAGGGACCGACGCGAAGGCGGATCTCATCGCCGGGCTTGACACTCTTCGCGGCTTTGGCGCGCTCGCCATTCACTTCCACCTTGCCGCCCGCGACCGCGTCGGTCGCCAGCGACCGCGTCTTGAAGAACCGGGCGGCCCACAGCCACTTGTCGATGCGAACGGCGGTGAGGTCGTCGGCCATGCACGAATTCTAGCGAGTGGATTGCGTCCGGCGAGCATTCGTGAGACAATCGAGCACGCCAACGCCGAGTGGGAAATGTTTCGCCGTGCCATCGTGATGCTCTGTGCCGCCGCGTTCACCGCGAGCGCGCAATCGACGTTGCCGGATTCAGCCGGGTCGAAGATCGATGCCGTCTTCAGCCGCTACGCGCGCGCCGACGCACCGGGGTGCGCGGTCGGCGTGTACCAGAATGGGCGCATCGCCTTCGAGAAAGGCTACGGCTCGGCCAACATCGAATACGGCGTGCCGATCACGCCGACGTCGCCGTTCATCATGGGCTCGGTGTCGAAGCAGTTCACCGCGGCGGCGATCGCGCTGCTCGTCGAGCAAGGCAAGCTGCGCCTGGACGACGAGGTGCACACATACGTCCCCGAGCTGCGCGACTACGGCAAGCCGATCACGATCGACCAGCTCGTGCACCACACGAGCGGGGTGCGCGACTTCTGGACGCTGGTGCAGACGGCCGACATGCGCAACGACGATGGGTACACGGTGGACGACATTCTCCGTCTCGCCTCGCGGCAGCGGCACTTGAACTTCGATCCGGGCGCCGAATACAACTACAGCAACACGGGGTACGTGCTGCTGGGCGTCGTGGTGCAGCGGGTCACGGGGCAGTCGCTCCGCCAGTTTGCGGCCGAGCAGCTCTTCGGGCCGTTGGGCATGACGCACTCGCAGTTTCATGACGATCACAACGAGCCTGTTCCGGGGCGCGTGATCGCCTACGCGCCGGTACGGGGCGGTGGGTGGAAAATGGATGTGTGGGCGAACGACATCGTCGGGCAGGGTGGATTGATGACGACGATCGAGGATTTACAGAAGTGGTATGAGAATTTTTATGCAGGGCGCGTGGGCGGGCCCGGGTTCCTGGCGCGCCAGCTGCAACGGGGTGTGCTGAACGACGGCACGACGCTGCCGTACGCGTTCGGGCTCGAGGTGAAGGCGTATCGCGGGCTCACCCTCGTCGAGCATTCGGGAAGCACCGGCGGATATCGCACCGACATCGCGCGCTTTCCCGCGCAGCACACGAGCGTCGCCACGATGTGCAACGTCAGCACGGCCGACGCCGCGGGCTTGGCGCTGAGCGTCGCCGACGTGGTACTGGCCGGCGCGTTCACCGCGCCGAAGCCTGCACCGCGCGCCGCGGGGACGCGCGCCGGTGCGGCACAGCAGGCGTTGCCGGCGATCGGTGCGGCGGAGCTTGATGAGCTTACGGGCCGCTACTACTCCGACGAGCTCGATGCGACGTTCCGCCTCGAGCGCGCGGGCAGCACGCTCGTGTTGCGCCGGGCGCGCTCGGCGCCGGATACGCTTCGCGCGACCGACCGGCAAACGTTTCGCGCCGCCGGAATGACGCTGCACTTCGACGCAGGCGCGCATCCGCCGTCGATCACTTCGATCACTTCGATCACTTCGTTCACGGTCGACGCGGGTCGCGCGCGCGGCATCGAGTTCACTCGTGTGACGCCCGACGGCCGCTAGGGGTTCAAACACGACGGTTCGCCGCGGCGGGAACTTCGCGGCTCGCCGCTTGCCTTATCCCGAACACAACGGCGGGTGCCGAGGGGAGGGGTGGTCGAATGCGGCGGATCTTGTTGAGCCTCGCGGTGGCGAGTGTGTTCGCCTGCGCGAAGGACGCACCTATGGCGCCCAATGCGGTGATTGCACCCGACGCGGTGATCGGCCAATACAACATCGCGACCGTCGACGGATTCAACCTTCCCATGCAGATCGGCCAGCAAGGGTCGACTGGTGTCGACGTACTCGCCGGCGCGTTGGAGCTCGAGGAAGATGCATCGTTCCGCGACATCGTGACGATTCGCACCCGCGGCGCGGGCGGAGTCAAGGTCTACGTCGACACGGTCGTCGGAAGCTTCCTGCACTTCCAGAACACGCTGCTGCTGACGCCGCGCGACGGGAGCAGTCCAACGTTCCTGGATGTCACTGACGACAAGACGCTGACGTCGTGGGACTTTGATGTGATTGTGTATCGAAGGTAGGCGGGCGTATGGGGGTGTAGGGGCATGGGCGTATGGGCGCCGGACGCGGTAGCGACGAGCGACTGCTCGTCGCTTTTTTGTTGCTTTCCATGCGCCCATACGCCCATACGCCTATGCGCCCATGCGTCCCGCCCCCATTGCATCTCCCGCCAAAATCCCTATATTACTGACCCGTCAGTTATTTTCGTCCGATTTCCCCCGACGGCCGCTCTCCCTCATCCATGGCAGCTCAGCCCGTTCAAACCGAGCCACGTTGGCGCCGACTCCCCGAGGAGCGGCCGCGGCAGATCCTTGCCGCCGCCCTCGAGGTCTTTGGCGAACACGGACTCGCGAACGCGCGCCTGGATGACATCGCCAAGCGGGCCGGACTCTCCAAGGGCACCATCTATCTCTACTTCCCCAACAAGGAAGAGCTGTTTCGGGAGATGGTGCGCCAACTGATCGTCACGCAGCTCGAGGAAGGCGAGCGTGAGTTCGGCGCCGGGAACAAGTCGCCGACCGAAGCACTCACCGAATTCATGCGGAAGTACTGGGCGTTCATCCGCTCGGCGCAGTTCGCGCCGCTCTTCCGTCTCATTCACGCCGAGATCCGTAGTTTTCCAGATCTCGCGCGTTTCTACGCGGAAGAAGTGATCTCGCGCGGGCACAAGCTCATCGCGTCGATCATTCAGCGCGGCACCGAAGCCGGTGAGTTTCGCGACGTGGATCCGTTCGTTGCCGCTCGTATGCTCATGGCGCCGTTCGTCATGCACGGCGTGTGGTGCGGACATCGTGAATGCTTCGCGCCCGTCGCGGCGAAGACCGACGACCAGGTGCTCGACGAAATGATGCAGTTCTACCTCTACGCGATTCGTCCGCACGGGCCGGCCAGCAGTTCGCCGGCGACCGAGCGGCGCTCGACCAACGGCCCGACTTCACGATGAACATCAACTGCTTTCCGAAAGTCGTACGACTGGGTGCATTCCTCTCGCTCATCGCGGCGCTGCTTGCGTTTGCGGTGCGCATCGCCGAAGCGCAGACCGGCGCCGAACAGATGCCGCCGCCGCGCCGCTTGACGCTCGGTGACGCCGCGCGATTGGCCGCGGCGCAGACGGCAGGCGTGCAATCGGCCGAAGCGCGCGTCGAAGAAGCGCAAGCGCGTGTCGGTGAAGCGCGCGCGCAATTGATGCCGCAGATCGACGCCATTCCCAACTGGACGAGCCACACGCTCAACAGCGCGAGTTTCGGCTTCAACTTTCCGGCGCAGCCCGGTCAGCCGCCGCTGCTCAATCCCAACGGCCAGATCATCGGGCCGGTGAAGTTCTACGATTTCCGTGCACAGGCGTCGCAGACGCTGTTCAACCCCGCGGCGCGAGGGCAGGTGGTTGCAGCGCGAGCCAGCGCGACCGCGGCGGGTGCCGACGTGCAGACCGCGGCGCAGCAGGCGGCGACGAACGCCGCCGCCACGTACGTGCGTGTGGTTCGATCCGACGCCGCGCTGTCGGCGCGCATCGCCGACTCCACGCTGGCGTCCGATCTCTTGAGAATCGCCCGCGATCAGCTCACTGCCGGCGTGGGCGTGGCGCTCGACGTCACGCGCGCGCAATCGCAGCTTGCCTCGGCGCGCGCGCAGCTCATTGCGGCGCGCAACGATCGCGACCGTTCGCGGCTCGACTTGTTGCGGGCGCTGAATCTTCCGCTCGACACGCCGCTCATTCTCACGGACTCGCTGTCGTCGCTCGAGCTGCCCGGTGTAGTGAACGAAGCCGCCGCCGTCGATACGGCGATGCGTCTGCGGCCGGAGATTCGCGCCGCCGATTTGCAGCTCGCGGCCGCGCAGCAGCAGATCGCGGCGATTCGTGCGCGCGCGCTGCCGACCGTTGGTGTGTTCGGCAACGATGGGCCGACGGGACTCGGCTTCGCGCATTTGCTCAATACCTACACGTACGGCATTCAGGTGAACTGGTCGGTGTTCGAGGGCGGACGTCGCGAGGCGCAGACGCAGGAGCAAGAGGCCGTCGCGCGCGAGATCGACGTGCGTCGCCGCGATCTGCGCCAACAAGTGCAGGTCGACGTCCGCGGCGCGCTGCTCGACATCGCGTCGGCGCGCGAAGCGGTAGACGCGGCGCGCGAGCGCCAGCAGCTCGCCGAACAGGAAGTCGAGCAGGCGCGCGAACGCTTTCGTGCCGGCGTTGCCGGGAACGCGGACGTGATCACGGCATCGCTGACGCTCAACAACGCGCGCACCGGGTTGGTCGACGCGCTGACCGCATTTCAGAACGCCCGTGTCTCCCTGGCGCGAGCCGAGGGCACGGTCTCACAACTTCGATAAACCGCACTCCGACCTCACACGGTTCCGATCATGGCAACAGCACTCAAGCAAGACGTTGATTCCCGCGACATGCCCGGCGGCGCGCCGGACGCACCCGAACCGAAGAGCGGCAAGCGACGCATCGTTCTTCCGATCGTCCTCGTTCTCGTCGCGCTCGGACTGCTCTGGGCATTCAAGCAGTGGAGCTACGGCCGCAGCCACGAATCGACCGACGACGCGGCGGTCGACGGCCACATCGTGCCCGTGCTCGCGAAAGTCAGCGGCTACGTGCAGAAGGTGACCGTCAGCGACAACGACCACGTGCGCGCCGAGTCGCTGCTGGTGACGATCGATCCGTCGGAGTATCGCACGCGGCTCGCGCAGGCCGAGGCCGACCTGGCCGCGGCGCGCGCGTCGGCGGGCGGTGGTGGCGCCGCAGGTCAAGCTGAAGCAGCAGTGCAGCAGGCGTCGGGACAGCAGGCGTCGCTGAGCGCGCAGATCACCGCGGCGCGCGCGAATGCGACCAAGGCGCGACAGGATCTGGCGCGCATGGAGGATCTGGCGGCCAAGCAGGTCATCTCGAAGATGCAGCTCGATGCGGCGCGCGCGGCGTCTGAAGCGGCGAACGCGAACGTCGTTGCGATGGAACGCCAACAGGCCGCGGCCGGTGGAACGGTCGCGAGCGCGCAGGCGGGGGTGCGGTTGGCGAGTGCCCGTTTGCAGTCGGCGCAGGCCGCGCGCGACAATGCGGCGCTTCAGCTCAGCTACACCAATGTCCTCGCCCCGGTCGCGGGGATCGTCTCGCGCAAGCAGGTCGAGCCGGGACAGCTCGTGCAAGTCGGACAGCCGCTGCTCACCGTCGTTTCGGATACTGGCGCGTTCATCACGGCCAACTTCAAGGAGACGCAGCTCGCCGACATTCGCGTCGGCCAGCCGGTCGAGATCGAAGTCGACGCGTACAAGGGCACGGTGCTCGGCTGCGTCGAGAGTGTGAGCGCCGCGACGGGCTCGAAGTTCGCGCTGCTGCCGCCCGACACGCGACGGGGAACTTCACGAAAGTCGTACAGCGCGTGCCGGTGCGCGTGAAGGTGACGAAGGATCTCGGTCCGTCGATGCCGCTGCGCCCCGGCATGTCGGTGAACATTCACGTCGATACGAAGCTGCCCGCCGGCAAGTGCTGATCGGCTAATGTGCTAACGTGAACCCTCGCGCACGATTGCCATGAGCGAGCTGTCTGATGGATCGAACGCGGTGATCACGGCGGGCCCTCGCGGCACCGCCGCGATCACCGCGCCGGTGTATGCGCCGCCGGATGCGACGGTGGGCGCCGACGACAAATACAAATACAAATATCTGATCGCGATCGCGGTGACGCTCGCGTCGGTGCTCGAGCTGATCGACACGTCGATCGTCAACGTCGCCATTCCCCACATGATGGGGAATCTCGGCGCAACGCTCGACGAGATCTCGTGGGTGTCGACCGGCTACATCATCGCCAACGTGATCGTGATCCCGATGTCGGGGTGGCTGAGCGCGTACTTCGGCCGCAAGAAGTATCTCGCGACGTCGATCATGTTGTTCGTCACCGCGTCGTTCTTCTGCGGCGCGGCGACCTCGCTGGGCGGTCTCGTGTTCTGGCGTGTCATTCAAGGGCTTGGCGGTGGCGCGCTGCTGTCGACGTCGCAGGCGACGCTCTTCGAAGCGTTCCCGCCGGAGGAGATCGGCATCGGCCAGGCGATGTTCGGCATCGGCGTCATGGTCGGTCCGACGATCGGCCCAACGCTCGGCGGCTACATCGTCGACAACTACAACTGGCCGTGGATCTTCTACATCAACGTCCCGCTCGGCATTCTGGCGGCGATCATGGTGATCACGTACGTGCACGACGCCGCGCACCAGGAACGGGCGCGTACGATCGACTTTCTCGGCTTCATCCTGCTCGCGGTCGGCGTGGGCTCGCTCCAGTTCATGCTGGAAAAGGGCGACCGCTACGATTGGTTCGACTCGCGGCTGGTCACGGGGCTGGCGGTCGCCTCCGTCGTCTCGTTCGTGGCGCTCGTCTGGCGCGAGTTGACGATCGACGAGCCGATCATAAACTTTAGAGTTCTCAAAAGCCGGCAGCTCGCCGCCGGTGTGAGCTTCGCCGCCGCGCTGGGCCTGGCGCTCTTCGGCTCGATCTTCGTGCTGCCCATCTTTCTTCAGGCGCTGCATGGGCTGTCGGCGAATCAGACCGGCCTCGTGATTCTGCCCGGTGCCATCGCGTCGGCGGTGACGATGGCGTTCGTCGGCAAGAACGCAAATCGCCTGGATGCGCGCGCGACGGTCACGGTCGGCGCGGTGCTGTTCTTCATCGCGATGTGGATGCTGGCGCGCATGACGCTCGTCAGCGGACCGGCGGAGACGTTCTGGCCGCTGATCATGCGCGGCGTGGGTATGGGGCTCATCTTCGTGCCGCTGACCAGCGCGACGATGGCCGAGCTCAAGGTCAGCGAGTTGGCGCAGGGCACGGGCATGTTCAATCTCACGCGCCAGCTCGGCGGATCGCTCGGCATCGCGATCATGGCGACGCTGCTGACGCGCTTCACCGTCGAGAAGAAGGCGTTGCTCACCGAGCACGTTACGACGATGGATCCGACGTCGCTCGGCCGGCTGTATCAGGTGACGCAAGGGCTCATCTCGCGCGGTGTGAATCCCATCATCGCGCGAACGGAGGCGTTGGCGGTCATCGACCGTCAGATCCAGGCCCAGGCGAGCGTGCTGGCGTTCTCCCGGATTTATTTGATCAGTGGGGCGATTCTCGTTGGCGCGTTGCCGCTGATGCTGCTGTTCAAGACGGGGAAGGGCAGAGGCTCGGGCGGCATGGCGCATTAGCGCCGCGACTCAAGCGCCCATCTCCGCTGCCGAACCGAAGATGCTTGCGCCTCATTCGCTGCGCCTATGTCTCGATGTGATAGCCGCGGCTGCGCGCCGCGACGGGCCATGTCGTTTCGACGGCGTCACCGCGAATGCCGGCGATGACGTCGTTGAGATGGACGACGATGCACACGTGATTGGGCACGATTCGGACCCTGTCGCCGACGGCGGGCCGCCAATTCGTCTGCGAGAGATCGAGAATGCCGTGCTCCTCGGACATGCTCTTGACCACGACGTCGGGGTGATCGAGCAGGGCGCCGAACCCGTCGGCGGTGTCGGTGCCGCGCATCGGTTCGCGGCCGAGTGATTTGGTCCCCGCGTCGACGACGGCTTGGTTGGGCACCGCGGTGCTGACGACCGTCGCGAGCACGGTGAGCGCGCAATCATCCCACGCGCACGCGCCGATCGCGGCGGTCGTGCGATCGTTGTAGACGTACGTGCCGGGACGGAACTCGGTCACGCCGCGCATCTCGTGCGTGTGCCAGAGCGTCGGCGTCGAGCCGCCGCTGACGACGCGCGGTCGCACGCCGGCGCGCTCGAACGCGTCGAGCGCGCCGGACAACGCGGAGCTCAAGTCGTCGAGCTTCGGTTGCTGGCGATCCACCGCCTCGCGCACATGGCCGGGATAGAAGGCAATGCCCGCGAAGTCGAGCGGCGGATGCGAGCACACGGTGCGCGCCAGAGCGATGGCCTCGTCCACGTTCGGCGTGCCGACGCGATGCATGCCGAGATCGAGCTCGACCAGCACGCCGATCGTGCGATCAGCCGCGCGCGCTGCCTCGGCGATGTCTTCGATGGCACGCGGCGAGTCGAGCGCCACGGTGAGCTGAACTGAAGTGGGCAGCGCCGCCAGTCGGGTCGCGCGCTGCTTGCCGACGGGCGGATACGCGACGAGAATGTCGGCGCACACCTCGCTCATCACTTCGGCCTCGAACGGCGTGGCGCACGTGACGCCGACCGCGCCGCGGCGAATCTGCTCCGCCGCGAGCCGCGGCGACTTGTGCGTCTTGATGTGCGGGCGCAGCGCCAGACCGTGCGCGGTTGCATATGCGGCCGCGCGGTCGAGATTTGTGGCGAGCCGATCGAGATCCACGACGGGAACCGGAGTCTCGAGTTCGGCGAGCGTCAACGACATGTGGATCCGACCTCTTTCAGTGGAGACGTAAATGACACAACGCGAGCGGCAGTGGCAACCGGTGCGACTCGGCGGAGACGTGCCGCCGCCGGCCGGTGCCTATTCCCCCGCAGCGAAGGCCGGGCCGTTCGTGTTCGTATCGGGCCAGGTGCCGCGCGATCCGGTGACGGGCGAGCTCGTTGGCAACGATGTGGAGTCGCAGACGCGCCAGGTGATCAAGAACGTCGAGCGGGCGCTGCAGGCGGCGGGCGCGGAGCTGTCGGACATTGTGTCGATCATCGTGTATCTCGCCGACATCGATGACTGGGGCCGTTTCAATGCGGCGTACAAGGAGTTGATGCCGGAGCCGTATCCGACGCGAACGGCGTTGGGAGCGAATCTGCGGGGGATCATGGTTGAGATCAGCGCCGTCGCGTATATGGCGTCGGTGTAGAGACAGCTTGGTCTCGCGAGACGAGATCCGAGAAGAGACAACAAGGAACAACGACGAGTTCTGACAAGATCTGACCAGATCGGAGCGAGCTCCTCTTGGCGTTCGGGATTTCCAGATTTCGTCAGATCCGGTCGGATCTGGTCTTTTTTTCTTGTTGATCTCGAAGCAGGCTCGCAGCGCCGGCCTCGGCCGTTGCCAGCAACCAGCCTTAACGCCACCGAGCCACCAGCGTCTACCCAGATGTAGTCCACAAACATCTGGAGAAGTAATCATGTCTCAGTTTCGTTCGACTCTGATCGCCGCGCTCGTCGCGTTGGGCGGAGCTGCGGTTGCAGGTGCGCAGGCTCCCACGCAGACGCCGGCGCAGGTTCCGCAACAGCACGCGCGCGCCGGAAAGGGCCATCGCGGCAAGTTCGCCAAGCGAGGCGATCGTCAGCTCTTCAAGAACATCAAGCTCAGCGACGCCGAGAAGGCGAACGTCAAGGCCGTCCGGCAGAAGTACGCGCCGCAGATGAAAGCGTTGCGCGCGCAGTTCAAGCCGCAGATCGAGCAGGCGCGCCAGGCGCGTCAGCGCGGCGACACCGCGGCGATGAAGAATCTGTGGGCGCAGTCCAGCGCGCAGCGCGGGCAGGCCAAGAAGCTCCGCGATGCCGAGCGTAACGATCTTCGCAACGCACTGTCGCCGGACAACCGCGCCAAGTTCGACGCGAACGTGACGAAGGTCGAACAGCGAGTCGCACAGCGCGCAGCGAAAGGCGGCCGCAAGGGGTAATTCCGCTCGCGAGAGTGAGCTCGGGCGTGCGGGTGGGCACGTCTCCTCCTCCGCGGCGATGAAAACAACGATCTGGAGCTTCGGCTTCAGGTCGTTGTTTTTTTTAGTATTCTCGAATCTCGAGGGTGCGGTGCACTCGCGATCGGTGAATACTGTATACGAAAATGCGCGCATATCGTAGCGGTGGATTGCGTTCTCGCTCGAGGATCACTCTGGACGAGCGTCGCGCACGGCGGCAAGTTAGGTCGCTGCTTCAATCCTCCCTCCGGCGCTGACGCCGCATGCAGCCACCGTCGCAGACATTTCCCGTGCTGTCGTTCCTCGGCGTCCTCGTGCAGTTTGGCGGCGCGCTGATGCTCGTCGCGCTGTTCGTGATGCTCCGGCGCTTCGTGCTGCGCCGCGCGTACTTCGGCGCGTGGATGTCGGCCTGGCTGGCGTTCTCGGTCGCGATCGCCGCATTGGCGATTCGACTGGTGGTCGTGCCGGCGATTGCCGGCAGCACGCTCGCGGAAACACATCCCGTCGTGCGCGCCTCATACTTCGTGTATCAGTTCGCGAAAGGGATGGGATTCATTCTCTTTCTGCGCGGCACGCTGATGTACGTCGCCGGAACGGGAAGCAGCGTCGCCACCACGCGACGGTTGTGGGTCATCGCGCTCGTGTTCGCGATCGCGTCGACCCTCGCATCGCGACACGGCCTGAACGAGATGGTGATCTGGCAAAGCGCGATCGCCGTCCCCGCGCTTGGATATTGTGCATCGGCGCTGCTGTGGCTTCCGCGTCGCCGGAAAACGTTCGGCAATTCAGCGACCGGAGCGTGCTTCGCGTTCCTTGGTTTGTTGTGGCTGATGTATGCGGGCGCCTTCGGCGTGGCGATTCGGAACAGCGACTCGATTCTCCCCCAAGCGGTGAGTGTCGTCGTCAGCTTCAACACCTACTTCGATCTCGCGGCCAACATCCTCCTCGGCTATTCGATGGTGTTGATCCTGATGGAGGACGCCAAGCGGCAGATGGATGACGCGCAAGCGGAGTTGCAGGTGACGCACGATCAGCTGCGCCGCGCGGCGCTCTACGATTCGCTCACCGATTCGATGAATCGCCGCGCATTCGCCGAGGGCGTCGGCCTCGACATGGTGCGCGCGACGTTCGGCACCGTGGTGCTCGCCGATCTGGATAATCTGAAAACTGTGAACGATGAACACGGCCATTCAGCGGGCGATCAGCTGTTGCGACGCTGCGCCGACGTGTTGCGATCGACACTGCGCCCTTACGACAAGTTGTATCGCTGGGGCGGCGACGAGTTTCTGCTCATCGTCCCGTCCGCGCACGCGAACGACGTCATCGAACGCATACGTAACGTCGTCGAGGCCGCGGAGCCCGTGCTTGCGGGTCCCACCGCGCAGCGGATTCGGCTCGCCGTCAGTCTGGGCGCCGCCGATTTTCCAAGCTCCGAGGAGCTCGCGCTGGCCATCGAGCACGCCGATCGCGCCATGTACGCCGACAAGAGCCGCCGCAAGAGCGATCCCCGCCACACAATCGCCGGCGCGTTACCGCCAACGTCTGTCACAGCGGTGCGTTAATACAAGACGGGGCCCGGGTCCCGTCCCCGTTCAAAATTCCCCACCCTCGGAGTCCCTCTGATGTCCCTCCGTTTCTCCACCGCCGCGACGGTGGCACTGCTGCCCGCGACCGCTTTCGCGCAACAAGTGCAACAAGTACAACAGGCACGACACGCGTTCACTCCCGCGGACTGGTACAAGGTCACGACAGTTGCCGCGCCGGCCCTTTCGCCCGACGGCGGCAAGATCGCTTTTACCGTGACGACTGTGCGCGAAGCGGAGAATCGCCGCCACTCGGAAGTCTGGGTGGTGCCAACGCAGGGCGGACCGGCGATGCGATACACTTCGCCGTCATTCGAGAGCAGCGCTCCGCGATTCTCCGACGACGGCAAGATTCTGTATTTCACCTCGGAGCGCCCGGAGACGCGCGGCACCAATTGGGCGTTGCGCATGGATCAGCCGTCGGGCGAAGCGTTTCAGCCTGAACGCGCGCCGCAGTTCGAGTCGGGCTCGCAGCCCGCGGACAAGAGCTTCTCGGTGCGCGTGACCGGCAATGGTGGTTTTGGTCGAGGTGGACGCGGCGGCGGAGGACGCGGCGGCGCCGCGCAGGACTCGACCAGCGATGCGCTGCCGAACGATCCTTTCGCTCATATGAAGCCGATCGCGCGTCCGCCCTACAACGCGATCACGAAGCCTGAGAATCCGGCGCGCTTCGATGGGCGGCAGATCGACGAGATGCTCTACAAGTCGAACGGCTTGCACGAATTCATTCCCGGTCCGCGCACGGCGCCGCGCGTCAATACGCCGCGTCCCGCGCAGATTGAAATCGTTCGCGCAGGCGGCGCGCCGAAGCAGATCACGAACACCAACTACTCGCACCGCGACGTCGTCGTGTCGCCTGACGGGAAGTGGATTGCGTTTACCGCCGACGCGAAGTTGCGTTCCGACTCCGCGGTGACGGCCGAGCGTGATTCGATCGCGAAGCTGGCACCGGATCGCAAACGCGACGAGATGCCCCGCAACGACACCGAGATCTTCGTGCTGCCCGTCGCGGCGTGCGAAGCACAGAGTGCCGAATGCGCGCCGCGAAAAATCGAGTACGCGGGCAACGAGACGAACCTCCAATGGTCGCCGGACTCGAAGCGCATTGCGTTCGTCGGTCAGCTGGGGCGCTTCAAGAACCAGCGCTTGTTCGTGGTCGACGCCGGCGGCGGCAAGCCGCAGGACGTTCTCGGCAGCTGGGGATACGAGCCTGGGCAGATTCGCTGGTTGAAGAATGGCGAGATCGCGATGATCACGTCGACCGGCGGAAGCCGCGGCGTGTACACCATCGATCCAGCGACGAAGAAAATCACGACCGTTCTCGGCGGCCGTCGCGTGATCAACAACGCGACGTACGATGCGGACGAGAAGCACATCGTCTTCGTCGCGACGGACCTCACGCATCCGACAGAGTTGTTCATCGCGAACGCCGACGGCAGCGGCGAGCGCAAGCTCACCGCGTTCAACGACAAGCTGAACTCGGAAGTCGAGTGGGCGGACGCCGAGCGTTTCGTCACGAAAGGCATCGGTGGTCTGGACGTCGAGTCGTGGCTCATGAAGCCACCCGGCTATACGGCGTCGAAGAAGTACCCTGTCGTGCTGTACATCCACGGTGGACCGCACTCGGACTACAACGAAGGGTGGTTCGACGAGTTCCAGAGTCTCGCCGGCGCCGGATTCATGGTGCTGTTCACGAATCCGCGCGGATCGAGCGGCACGAACACCGAGTTCACGTATGCGAGCCGCGGCGACTGGGGCGGCCGGGATTTCGATGATCTCATGCGCGCGGTCAACATCGTGGCCAAGCGTCCCGATGTGGACTCCACGCGTATGGGCGTGACGGGCGGCTCGTACGGCGGCTTCATGACGGCATGGGTGACGACGAAGACCAATCGGTTCAAGGCGGCGGAAGCCGATCGCATGATCAGCGAATGGACGTACTGGTACGGTGCGTCGGATGCGCAGGGCCTGACGGAGGGTGAGTTCTTCGGCAAGCCGTGGGAAAATCAGGTGATGTACGACACGCTCTCGCCAATTCGGTACGTGAAGAAGGTGAAGACGCCCACGCTGCTCGTGCAGAGCGAAGAGGATTTCCGCACACCGATCGGAAACGCGGAATTGTGGTTCATGGCGCTCAAGAAGCAGAATGTACCGGTGGAGTTCGTGCGGTATCCGCGGTCGAATCACGATCTGTCGCGGACGGGCGAGCCGTGGCTGCTCGTCGATCGTCTGAGCCGGCTCAGGCAGTGGTTCGACTACTGGCTGGTGGACAAGCCCAACGAGGCGGTGCAGGCAGGCACTGCCAAGAAGTAGCCGCAGAATCTCGGCCACGGACCTGAAACAGCGACGTTCACGGACAGGCACGGAGACGGCGTCAACGGCCGTGAACTGCCGCTGACAGCAAGTAAGAAAAATCCCTCGGCTCGCTTCAGCATTGAAGCGGCCGAGGGTTTTTCCTTTTCTTGCTTTGAAGACCACAAGCCCACTGCTGTCAACTGCACTTCACGCCCTCTCCGTGCCGATCCGTGAACGTCGCCGTCCCAGTTCCGTGGTCCCCGGTATGGTTCGTGATATTTTCCACGTACGATGATGCGTCTCTTCCTCGCCGCGTTCGTAGTCTTGTCGTCCTGCTCCTCGGAACACGAAGCGAGCGCGTCCGGCGACGTCTCTCACTCCTCGGCACAGAACGTCTCGAGCGATAGCGCGCTCCGCCCCGCGCAGGCCTTGATCGACAGCGGGCATCCGTGGCGCGCGACGCAGTTACTCGGTCCCGTGCTGAAGTCACCGGCGCGCCGCACACCGGCTACGCTGCTCGTTGCGGCGCGTGCCGCCGCGGGGTGGGACGGCTGGGTTGAGGTTGACAAACTGCTCGCGCACGAGACGTGGCTCGACACTGAGAACAACGGCGAAGGCCGCGAGCTTCTTGCACGCTCCGCGCTGGAGCGCGGCGTCGATACGCTCGCGCTGACGAATGCGGAAGCGGCGCTACGAGACGCGACGACGCCCGACACGCGCGCCGTCCGAAGCGTGTTGCTCGCGCGCGCGCTGGAGCGCGGCAACTACTTCGATAGCGCCGCCGTCATGTACGCGCGCGCGGCCGCGGCGCTACGGCCCCTGCATGATTGGCTCGCTCTGCGCGTCGCCGGCGTCGAGCGCGACTCGGCCGACCGCGCGAAATCGTATGCGAGTATCACGCTTCCGGCCGCGCGCGCTCGCGTACCGTGGACCGAAGCGCAAACGCGCGAACGCTACGAAGATGCCTTGGGCGCCGCGGCGCGCTATGCGGCGTTGGGTGCGACGGTCTCCGCGCTGCGGCTGAGGATGTCCGTGGCGCCCGACACCGTCAGACGCGCCGCCGTGCGCGACGAGTTGCTGTCGTTCATTCGAATGCACCCTGGCAGCGCCGACGCCAAGGCCGCGGTCGATGTACTCGACAAGGCGTTTTCGTCGCTCTCGCCGCCGCAGGAGCTTGTGATCGCTCGCAGCGCCGCCGTGTCCGGACCGCCGGCGCGCGCGGTCGCCGCGTTCGAGCACGCGCTCTCGCAACCCGCGCTCACCACGCCGAACGACCGCATGCTCTATGCGCAGGTGCTCGCGCGTGTGAATCGCTCGCGTGATGCGCTCGCGCAGTTGGCGCTCGTTGAAGGGCCACTCGCCGGGCAGGCCGACTATCAGCGCGCACGAGTGCTGCTCACGTCCGGAACGGCGGATGCGACTCGCGCGGCCCTGCGCGACGTCATCGCCAAATTTCCGAACGATACGGGCGCGGCGAGCTCCGCACTCTATCTCCTTGCCGATCTCGCCACTGATGACGGCAACGATCAACAGGCACGCGCATACTATCAGCAGTTGTACGTTCACTATCCGACGAGCAACCGCGCATCCAACGCGCGATTTGATGCGGCGCTGCTCGCGATGGTGCAGGGCAATGCACACGCGGCCGCCGCGGAATTCGATTCGGTCTGGACGCTCTCACCCAACGCGGATGATGCGACCGCCGCGCGCTACTGGAGCGGCCGCGCCTATGCCACGACGGGGAATTCAACGTTGGCCAATACGCGTTGGCGTGAAGTAATCGCACAATCGCCGACGTCCTACTACGCGTCCCTCGGCGCCGAGCGGCTGAAGCAAGCGGCGTGGACGCCGGCGGCGCGTGCGGATTCATTCGCCGCTTTTCCTGCGATCGACAGCGCGTTCAAGCGCATCGCGCTGCTCGAGCGGCTCGGCATGGACGTCGAGGCGCGATTCGAGTACGACGCGCTCGATGAAGCCGCGTCGTCGTCGCCCGAGCGGCTCGCGGCGACCGCGCACGCGTTTCTCTTGCACGGCCAACCGTCGCGCGCCATTCGGCTCGCGCAGAAGCTCATCGAATCGGGACAACGCGACGCGCGCGCGTACCGCCTGCTCTATCCGGTGCTCGACCGCGACGAACTGCTTCGCGACGCGAAGGCGCACGATCTCGATCCGTTACTCGTCGCGGGCCTCATTCGGCAGGAGTCGAACTTCAACGCGCATGCCGTGTCGGTCGCGGGCGCGCGCGGTCTCATGCAAGTGCTGCCGTCCGTTGGCGAAGACGTCGCGCACTCGCTCGGTTTCCCGGTTTGGTATCCAGCGCTGCTGTTCGATCCCGACGCCAACTTGCAACTCGGCACCGAGCATCTTGCCGGAGCGGTGAAGCAGTAAGGAACGATCGCGCGCGTGCTGGCGGCGTACAACGCGGGCGGCTCGCGCGTCACGCGATGGGCGGCGAAGCCCGGAGTGGATGATGCGGAGATGTTCGCGGAGCGCATTCCGTTCGTCGAGACGCGCGATTACGTGCGTACCGTGCAGAGAAATCGCGCGCTGTATCGAGCATTGTACTCGTGGTAGGTGGTCGAGCGCGCGCCGACTACCATCCCGGCGCCAACTGGACTCCCCAAACCCAATTTTTCTTGGGTCTCTGGAACGGATGCGCCGCGTACGCTTCCATGATCGCGTACCCCATCAAGTTGAACCGGAACGACACGCCGGTGCTGAACACCGGAATGCGATCGGCGCAGGGATAGAACGACTGCGCCTGCGCCTGCGCGCTCGACGCGGCCACCGGACATGAGACCGGCTTGTCGCCCGACGACGAGAAGCGGAAGTCCGGACTCTGCGCATTCGTGTACGACACGCCGGCATCGAAGAACGGCGACACTTCAGTCGGCAGGAACGGGAAGTTCACGAGACCGAAGCCTTCGACGCCGAACAGCGGAATGCGGAACTCCGTGTTCACGACGGCGACCTTGCTGCCGAACAACCGCTCGAACGCCGGGCAACCCTGTGTGTTCGCGTTGTTCGCGGGCGTCCCGGCGGTGCTGCTGCTGCACTCGTCGCTCGTGAACGAGCCGTAGCCGTACCCGCGCATCAGCGTTTCTTCACCGAGATAAATCGGCCACGTCGTGTTCACGTCTTCGGCGCCGCTGCCGTATCGACCGAGCGACAGCCCGCGGAACGCGAGCGTGAACGGCCGGAAGAACAAGTATCGCCGATAGTCGGCCAACGCGGTTTGATAGGTCACCGACCCGAAGGTCGGCGTGTACTGCAATCGGAATCGTTCGCCCTGCACGGGCGACGTGAATGCGTCGAACGCGTTGTCACCGACCAGCGCCACCGACGGTTCGGCGAACAGCACCGGTTTGTACTGGTTCTGGAGCGTCGTCGTTCGCTCGTCGACGATCGTGTTGCCCACGAACACGGTTTGGAAGAGCTCCGTGTCGAAGCCGTAGTGCGTCACGTTCGCCGTGAACTCGAATCGTCGCGTCGTCGAGAAGGGATACTGCGTGAAGATCGCGGCTTGATCGATGTAAATGCGTTGCAGCAACTGGTTGACGTTGTACCCCGCGACGCTATTCCCTCCACCGGCATCGAGCGTCGTGTCCGTGAGATAGACGCCGCCCGTGAGATACGGAACGTGTTCGAGTCCGACGCCCCAGTTCCATCGCTTCTTCATGTTGTAGTACTGGAGCGCGCCGCCGATGTCCTTCACCGTGCCGTTCGCCTGAATGGCCGCAAAGATCTGCCGGTCGCTCAACTGATCGCCGAAGATCATCGACACGCCGCCCGCCACACCGGTGCCGAACGGACCACCGGCCACCACGCCCAGGCTCGGCTGGCCGATGGCGTCGAGCGAGAACGACGAGTGATACGGCTCGACGGTGAAGTCACTGCCACTCGGCAAACCGGACGTCGCGTCGGCGAGATAGCCAGTGACGAGACTGCGCGTGACCTGCGGCGGCGGCAGCATGGAGCCTTCAGCCACCGACGCCGCGACGACCGGCGTGCCGACCGTCTGCGAAGCGTCGAGCGCCCGAATCTCGTTGCCCTGATCGTAGAACGTGTTGAACAGCATGCGTCCCGTCGTCCGTGAGACGGAGAGACACGGGGAATACGTCGTCAATCCGTTGACGCCCGTTGCGACGTGCGTCACGCGGAAGACTTCCTTGGACTCGAGGTTCAACCGGTAGACGTCCGGGAACCCGTCCTGATCCGAGATGAAGAACAGGTCCTTTCCGTCGGGCGAGAACTGCGGATTGAGATGCTTGCCGTGCGCGAACGGCGAGAAGACCGAGATCCGCCCCGTCGCGAGGTCGTACGTCGCCAGCTGGAGCTGCGAATCCTGCAGCTTGTCGAAGTCGGTCTCCGGACCACGATCGGTCGAGAACGCGATCGTCTTGCCGTCCGGCGAGAACGTCGGCTGATAGTCGGCGTACTTGTCGTTCGTGAGCTGCCGCACCGTACCGGCATTTAAGTCCAATAAATAAAGATCGCTAATGCCGCCCGCCTGGCCGGTGAAGACGAGCGACTTGCCGTCCGGCGACCACGAGATGTGCATCACCGAGCCGATCCCCGGCAGCTTGATACGCCGCTCGACGTTCGTCGACTGCGTGTTCAGAATCGCGATCTCCTGATTGCCCTCCGCATACACGATGAACGCAAAGTGCTTGCTGTCCGGCGACCAGTCGCCGGCCGACTGCGTCCAGCTGATGGCGTCGAAGTGCGAGTCGCTCTGCGGCCCGCCCAACGTCTTGATGATCCGCCCGGTCTGCGCGTCGCCCACGAGCAGGTCGATGCCGAAGAGGTTCTTCTTGCTCGAGAAGAACGCGAACAACTTGCCGTCCGGGCTGATGGTCGGCGACAGGTTGTAGCCGGGCCCGCCCTTCGCGTTGCCGATCAGCGTCGTTCCCGTCGAATCCGGATGCGTGCGGCCCGCCAGCTGAGGCAGATACATCGCCTTGTTGGCCGCCGCCCAGTCCTTCGAAAGCGAATCCTGATTCTCGCCAAGCACGCGCACGAGCGCCTGATCCCAGCCCAGACGGAGCGCGGTCCGATACACCTCGACGATCGCGCGATCGCCCCAGCGTCCGCCCACATACGCCCACAACGCTTGCCCGTAGCGATACGGGAAGAAGCGCGGATCCGTCGTCAGCTGCTTGATCGTCGGGAACTTGTCGCGCATCACCGCGTCGCGCATCCACAGCGCGGTGAGCGGATCGTTGCGGCCGAGCGAGAAGTATTCGGCCATGCCCTCGATCAGCCAGAGCGGCAGCGCGTCCAGCCGCATCAAGCCGCCGCCCGGCGTGCCTTCCGCGATGTTGTACTGGAACACGTGCACCAGCTCGTGGCCGAGCACGTGATCCTCATCCTTGTAATAGCCCGTGAAGGGCATGATCACGCGCGTGCGATTCGACTCGGTGACGCCGCCCGTGCCTTCCTCGAGCTGCTCCGAGATGACGTTCGTTTGCTGGAAGTCCGGCTGATCCGCATAGAAGACGAGCTCCTTGCGATCGAACGCATGCCGGAACGTGTCCGAGTGACGCGAGTACCATCGCTCGGCCATCCGTCCCGCGTCGTGCACCATCACGGATTCCGCGGGATAGAAGAAGTTGTCGAAGTGCTCGGACTTGAGGATCTTCCAGTCGAAGTTCTCGTACTGGACCTTGTTGCGTCCGAAGTACCCTTGCGCGCCGACGCTCGTGGAAACGCCCAACAGCAGCAGCGGCGTGAGCGAAGCCAAGGCGGCTGCCCAGCGCAAACGAAGTCGAGCCATGTATTGTCCCGCGGCCCAAGCCGCAGCAAAAAGTCTTTCGGGTCCTTCGACCAGACTGGTCAGGACCGACCCTCGCTTGGCGGGCAAGGGACGTGCCCCTTCAAGATGAAGGACTAGCTAGCCCGAGAATCCCGTCAAGGTGCAGTTGGGTTCGCCGCATCTCGATACATTCGGCGGAATTAGCCGTCCTTCGTTCGATCGTGTCTCGCCGGTAACGCCGGACCGCCCGATCCTTAGCATTGACACGCCACCCCGCGACTTCCCTGCACCCGGACCATGGCTGAACCAAAGGAATACAAGCCGACGGTGATGGACCGATATGGGCCGGAAGGCGCAGCCCTCGTTCGCGTCGCCCCGTACTGCCTCATCTCATTTGGCCTCATCCTCGGCGTGCTGATGTACGAGGGCCTCGGCATGCTGATCGCCCTGCTCGCCGCGATCGTCGCGGGCATCGGCACCGGGTGGTTCGCGATTGGCCTGAGCAACGCCGCCGGCGACACCTACAAGCGCTTCATGGTCGACGGCACGAGCACGCCGTACGTGGAGCAGTACTCGTATCAGCAAGCACTCGTCATGCAAGGCAAGACCGACGAAGCGCTCGAGTCGTTCGAGGCGGTGATCGCCGAGAAGCCGGACGAGTTCGACCCGCGCGTGAAAGCGGCGGAGCTCTACGCGCGTGACAAGCGCAACTTCGTTCGCGCGGCCGAGCTGTTTCGCGAGGCGCAGCGCATTCCCGCCGTCACGGCCGGGCAGTTCGTGTACGTCACCAATCGCCTGACCGATCTCTATACCGGCCCGCTCAACGAACCCGGCAAGGCACTCGTCGAGCTACGGAAGCTGATCGACAAATATCCGGGCTCTCCGGCGGCCGAAAACGCGCGAGATGCGCTCGCGACGCTCAAGCAGCGGCACGTCGGAACAGATCTGTCATCCTGAGTGAAGCGAAGGAGCTCTCGGTTCCGACTAGTCCAGCTCGACCCGCCGGTTCTTCTTCTTCTCCGACAGCTTTTTCTTCTCGCTGATCCGCCGCTCCTTGGCGGCGCGCGTCGGCTTGGTCGGCTTCCGCTTCTTCGGAACGTGCAGCGCGTGCTTGATGAGCGCCGCCAGCCGCTCGTCGGCCGCCTGGCGATTCTGGCCCTGGCTCCGGCGATCGCTGGCCACCACGCGCACCATTCCGTCCGAATCGAGCCGCGCGGCCAGGCGGTGGCGGAGCCGCTCCCGCTCGTCGTCGGTCACCGCCCGCGACGCGTTCAGGTCCCACAGCAGCTCGATGCGCGTCGACGAAGTGTTCACATGCTGGCCTCCGGGCCCGCCCGCCCGCGACGCGCGGTATTGAAGCTCTGAGCGAGGAATGGCCAGCGCGGGGCTGACGTTCAGGAAGGTCGTCTCATCCATCGGCACGGTCTCCACGATCTGGGTCCGGTGCGAGGCACTGTCGCGATGATGTCCCGAGGCGTGACCGTGCTCCCCAGACCTCGTCCTTTTCCTAGCAGAATGCAAGACTCTTCGATGTCGCCGAGTTCTCGCAGTTTGCGACTCTCCCTACCTCTCTCGTGCGACTCCCTTCACGACCGTCGGCGCCCGCCCTGAAGGCAATTCTCGACCCGCGGCGTTTCCTCCGCTGGGTCTTCATCGGACGTCTGTGCCTCGCCAGCGCGATCTTCATCGCCGCGGTCGGGAACTGGACGGCTGTCGATGCCAGCCAGACGCTGGTCGCGTCGCTCGCCTTCGCGTTGTCCACGGTCATGACGGTAATCTCCGCGGGATACGCCGAAATATATCGAAAGCGGCTCGGCCCCACGTTCCTGTACGCCCAGGCGGCGTTCGACGTCCTGCTCGTGACCGCCGTGATTCACGTGACGGGCGGCAACACGTCGCCGTTCTCCGCGGTCTACATCCTCGTGATCGCCACCGCGTCGCTGCTGCTGCCCATGGGCGGCGGTCTCCTCATCGCGGCGCTGTCGCTCGTGCTGTACTTCGCCGACGTCGTGCTGTTTTTCCGCACGCCGCAGGGGGTCGAGCCCGCCGTCTGGCTTCAGCTCAGCGTGTTCGCCCTCGTCGCACTCGGCATCCGCTACCTGTCGGCGCAACTCAAGGAGAGCGGGGAAGGCAAGGACCTGCTCGTCGCCGCGCTCGAGCAGTCCGCGCTCCAGGCCGAAGACATTCTGCGCAACATTCGAAGCGGCGTCGTCACGGTGGACGTCGAAGGCCGGCTGCTCTACGCCAACCCGATGGCCGAGCACCTGCTGGGCGTCGATCTGATCGATCACTTCGGCGAGCCCATCGTTTCCACCATTGGGGGCGTCGCGCCGGAGCTGGCAGAAGCGGTCGTGCGTGCGGCGAAGACCAAGCAGCGAACGACGCGCGGCGAAGCGGTCATCTCGACGGTGTCAAAACGGTATCCGATCGGCGTTACAACGACCTATACGGAACACGACGATACGGGCGCGGGCCGCACCGCCACCGCGATCTTCCAGGACATCTCGGATCAAAAGCGCATGGACGCGCTGCGTCTCCGCGCCCAACGGCTGGAAGGCATCGCGGAGCTGAGCGCGTCGCTCGCGCACGAGATCAAGAATCCGCTGGCGTCCATTCGCAGCGCGGTGGAGCAGATCTCGCGCATGCCGAGCGTGGGCGACGATCAGAAAACGCTCACGGTGTTGGTGATGCGCGAATCCGATCGCCTGTCGCGCTTGTTGTCGGAGTTTCTCGATTTCGCGCGCGTGCACGTGGCGCGCGTGCGGCCGGTCGATCTCGCGTCCGTCGCGCAGGGTGCGGCGAGTCTCGTCTCGACCCATCCCGACCGCGACGCGTCCGTCACCGTGACGTGCGTCGTGCCGCAGGACGACCGGCTCGAGATCGAAGGCGATGAGGATCTGCTGCACCGCGCGGTGTTCAACCTCGCGCTGAACGCCGTGCAGGCCGCGCCGCCGCGCAGCGAAGTGCGCATCGAAGTGTCGCGCGGCAGCGCCGACTCGCTCACGCTCGCCAATCCGTTCGACGGCGATGCCGTCTCGCTCCGCGTCAGCGACGCGGGCTCCGGCATTCCGACGGACATTCGCGATCGCATGTTCGATCCGTTCTTCACCACGAAAGCAAACGGCAGCGGGCTGGGGCTCGCCGTCGTGCACCGCGCCATCGAGGCGCACCGCGGCCTGGTCTTCGTCGACAGCAGCGCGCGCGGCACCCGATTCACCGTGGTGCTGCCGCGTACGCAGCCCGCCGGCATTCCCGCAGGGAGCCTCTCATGACCGACGCCGTCAAACCGAGCGTGCTCGTCGTGGACGACGAGACGGGCATTCTCGATTCGCTCAACATTCTCCTGCGGAACGAGGGCTTCACACCGCATCTCGCGCATGGTGGACGCGCGGGCCTCGATCGTATTGGCGAGATTCGGCCCGACATCGTGCTCACCGACATCCGCATGCCGAACGTGACCGGGGTCGAGATCCTCGCCGCCGCGCGCTCCGCCGATCCCGACGTGCCGGTCATTCTCATGACGGCGCAAGCGACGCTGCAATCGGCCATGCAGGCGGTGAACGAAGGCGCCTTCTATTACATCCAGAAACCGTTCCGCAACGACGAGCTGGTCGCGATCCTCAAGCGCGCGTCGGAGCACCGCAAGCTTCGCGTCGAGAACAAGTCGCTCAAGCAGGCGATCAAGCGTGCCGAGCGAAACGGCCTGACTCGTCCCGTGGGGACGAGCAAGTCGTGGCTCGACATTCTGCGGCTCGTCGAGACCGTCGCGCCGACTGATTCGACCGTGCTCCTGCAAGGCGAGTCGGGCACTGGTAAGGAGGTGATCGCGCGCTACATCCACGAGCTGTCGGCGCGTTCCGAGGGGCCGTTTCTGTCGATCAACTGCGGCGCGCTTCCGGAGAGTCTGCTCGAGAGCGAATTGTTCGGCCACACCAAGGGCTCGTTCACGGGCGCGGTGCGCGACAAGATCGGTCTGTTCGGCGCGTCGTCGAAAGGCACTTTCTTCCTGGACGAAATCGGTGAAACGACGCCGGCGACGCAGGTGAAGCTGTTGCGCGCTCTGCAGCATCGGGAAGTGATTCCGGTCGGCTCGACGGAAGCGGTGCCGGTGGACACGCGCGTCGTCGCGGCGACGAACCGCGATCTGGACGAAGAGATTCGCGCCGGCAATTTCCGCAGCGATCTCTATTACCGGCTCAACGTCATCGCGCTGCATCTGCCGCCGCTGCGGCAGCGCCGGGACGACATTCCGCTCCTGGCCGAACATTTTCTGCACCGCATCGCGGCGGCGCGCAACGAGGCGCCGAAGCGGATCGCCGACGAGGCGCTGGAGCAGCTCGTCGAGTACGCGTGGCCGGGCAACGTCCGGGAATTAGAGAATGCTCTTGAGCGTTCTATAATCCTGACGCCGGAGGAGGAAATCCGCCCGTCCGCGCTGCCGGAGCGCATCACCGAGCGCCGCGCCGAGCCGCTGGTCTCGACGCGCACGCCGCCGAATCCGACGCTCGAGGCCGTGGAGCGGGCGTACATCATGTGGGTCCTCCAGAGCGAAAGCGGCAACAAATCGCGCGCCGCCGAAGTGCTGGGCATCGACCCGTCGACGCTCTACCGCAAGCTCTCGCGCTACGGAGTCGAGGCATGAGCGGTGTCGACGGCGTGAGCGGCGTCGCCGCGCCGCGACACGCGCTGACCGGCGAGCGGTTGGCCGACCGCGTCGCGGATTGGCCGGTGTTGCTGCCAGTCCTCACGGGCGCCCTGGTGCTGCTCGTTGGCGTGTTCGCCATGGACGGCGTGCCGGTCGGGGCCGTGCACGATGACGCGATGTACGTGCTGCTCGCCAAGGCGCTGGCAACCGGCCACGGCTATCGGTGGATCAACGTTCCCGGCGCGCCGGCGGCCACGCACTTTCCGCCGGGGTATCCGGCGCTCCTGGCGCTCGTGTGGCGCCTCGTGCCGTCGTTTCCGGAAAACGTCATCGCATTCAAGTTCGTGAATGCGTTGCTCCTCGCGCTGGCCGCGGCGACGCTCACCCATTTCGCGCGGCGGCGACTGAACTTTTCGGCGCGAGCCGCGTGCGCGGTGGTCCTCGCCGGCGCGCTCGCCGTTCCCACGCTGGTGCTCAGCACCGTCGTGATGTCGGAGATGTTCTTTCTGGCGCTCCTCATTCCCGCGCTCTGGCTGGCCGAGCGTGTCGTGGATGACGATTCGTCGACGCGCGACGCGGTCGTTGTCGGGCTGCTCGCGGGCATGCTCATGCTCGTGCGCTCGCACGGCGTGGCGTTCGTCGTCGGACTCGGTGCGGTCCTCGCGTGGCGCAGTCGGTGGCGCACGCTCGCGATCGTTGCGGCGACCTCACTCGCGACGGTATTGCCGTGGCAGCTGTGGGTTCGCGCGCATCGCGGCGGCGTTCCCGTCGCCATGCGCGGCGACTATGAATCGTACGCCGGCTGGTTGAGCGCCGGGGCGCACGACGGATGGTTCGCGCTCGCCGCACGAACGGTGGCCGGAACGAGCCGCGAATTGTTCGCGATGATCGCCGGCGTGAGCGCCGCGGGATTGCCGGCGATCGCGTTGCGCGTCGCCGTTGCCACGGTCGTGGTTGTCGCGTTCGCCTTCGGACTGTGGCGGTTGCGCCGGAGCTCGCCCGTGCTCGTCGCGTTCATCGCCGCGTACCTATCGATCGTGCTGCTCTGGCCCTTCACACCCGCGCGCTTCGTGTGGGGCGTGTGGCCGTTGATCGTGTTGGTCGTCGCATGCGCCGCGCGCGACGCGTGGTCGCTGCCGCGCGCGCGGCTCGGCGTTGCGTCGGCCGGGATCATCGTCTTGGCGGGCTACGCGACGTACAACGTCCGCGGCTACCGCGGCCGCTGGTGGTCCGCGATTCCGCGCCAAACCGCGGGGCTCGTGGGACCGAGCCTGATGTGGGTCCAAGCCTACACCAAGCCCTCCGACGTTGTCTCGAGCAATGCGGAGGCGACCATCTACCTGTACACCGGCCGGGCCGCGGTGCCGGCCACGAGCTTCTCGGTGGCGGACTACTTTACGCCCGCCACGGCACGCTCGGCCGAGGCGGCGCTGCGGTCGATACTTGTCGCGTATCCCGTGGGCGTCGTCGCGATCGTCGCGAACGATTCGCTCGAGGCAGCGGCGCGCGCCATGGCCGCCGCCGCACCGCCGGTGCTGGCGAAACGGGACAGTGTGCCGCACGGCCTGATTTACTCGTCGCTCGTTCGATGACCTCGTCCTCCATGCCGCCGAACCGTTCTCCGCTCGACGATCCCGCGCGCTCGCGGCTTCGTCCGCGCACGCCGATGGACCCCAACAACATCCGCCTCTCGGTGTTGATTCCGGTCTACAACGAGCGTGACACGATCGATCTGATCGTCGACCAGGTGCGCGATACGCCCCTGCACCTCGAGATCATTTGCGTCGACGATTTTTCGACGGACGGCACGCAACAGATTCTCGAGACGCTGCTCGCGCAGAGGCGAATCGACAAGCTTCATCGCCAGCCGGAGAATCGCGGGAAGGGCGCGGCCATTCGCCAGGCGCTCTCGATGAGCACCGGCGACATCGTCATCGTGCAGGACGCCGATCTCGAGTACGATCCCGATGATTGGCCCGTGCTGCTCGAGCCCATCCTCGACGGACGCGCCGACGCCTGCTTCGGCTCGCGCTTCCTCGGCGGACCACACCGCGTGCTGTACTACTGGCACTCGGTCGGCAATTCCTGGTTGACGACCTACAGCAACATGCTGACGAATCTCAACCTCACCGATATGGAAACGTGCTACAAGGCCATGCGCGGTGAGCTGGCGCGCTCGCTCCTCCCGAAGCTCACCGCCAATCGATTCGGCTTCGAGCCGGAGATCACCGCGCGGTTGGCGCACGCGGGCGCGCGGATCTTCGAGGTGCCGATCAGCTACTCCGGCCGCACGTACGCCGAGGGGAAGAAGATCGGCTGGAAGGACGGGATCGCCGCGTTCTGGCACATCACGAAGTTCAATCTTTTCTCATGATGAATCTGGCGACGGGTCGACGGGGTGTCGGAGCGCCGGGACGGGCGGGCATCGCGATCGCGCTGCTCGCGATGGCGTCGTCGGCGATCGGCGTCGTGAACTTCTTCACCTACGACGACCGCTACATCATCGAGTTGAATCCGTTCTCGCACGGGCTGCACCAGTGGTGGCGCGTGTTCGCCTCGTCGTACTGGCCCAAGGACTGGGGCGGCGACGGCTATCGTCCGTTGACCATTCTGATGTTCAAGCTCGAGTCGGCGATCGGCCACGGAATTCCCCTGCCGTTTCACGTGGCGAACATTTTGTTATACGCCGCGGTCTCGGTGATGGTGTTGTGGCTCGCGCGGCAGCTCCTGCCGGGATGGGCGGCGTGGGTCGCGGCGGCGCTGTTCGCAGTGCATCCGGTGCACGTCGAGGCGGTAGGGAATGTCGTCGGTCAGAGCGAGCTGCTCGTCGCGCTGTTCACCATTCCCGCCATCGTGATCTACATCCGCGATCGGCAGCGCGGCGCGCTGCGCACGCGCACGGCCTTCGCGGTCATCGCGCTGTATCTCGGCGCATGCTTCTCCAAGGAGAATGGCGTGGTGCTGCCGGCGATACTTGGGCTGGCGGAGCTCACCGTGATCGCGGAGCGTCGCCCGTGGCGCGAGCGCGTCGCGGCGCTTCGGCCGTTCTATCTCGCGATGACGGCGTTCGCCCTCGCCTACATCGGCATTCGCGCGCACGTGCTGTCCGATCACGACCTGTCGGGATTCCAGCCGTTCATGCCGTTCGCCACGCTGCACACCACGGCGTTTCAGCGAGTGCTCACGGCGATCGGCGTCGTCCCGGAGTGGGTGCGGTTGTTCTATTGGCCGGCGCATCTCTCCTCCGAGTACGGGCCGCCGGAGATCGACATCGCGCAGGGCGTGAGCATCACGCAGCTGCCGGGGCTCCTGCTGCTCGTTGGAATTCTCGCATTGGCCGTCATGCTGCACCGGCGGCGTCCCGCAATTTCATTCGGCATTGGTGTCATCTGCGCCGCGCTCTTGCCGGCCAGCAACTTCATTCTGCCCGCGGGTATCGTGCTCGCCGAGCGCACGCTGTTTCTGCCGAGCGTGGGCGCGATGCTCGCGCTGGGTGGCGTGCTGGTGGCGGTACGGGAACGTCTCATCGCGACGAACAGGTTCGACGTGCGCGTCGTGCGCGCCGCGCAGCTTGCGCTCGTCGCGGCGATTGTGGCGGGCGGCGTTCGCAGCACGCTGCGCACGCGCGTGTGGTACAACAACGAGACGCTCTTCAACCACGCGGTGCAGGATTCGCCTCGATCGTACCGCGCGCACTACATGCTCGCGGCGTGGGATTTCGAGCAGAAGCGAAAGCGGCTTGGCGAGCAGGAATATCGCAAGGCGATCGCGCTGTTCCCGTTGGATCCTTTCCTGTCGTACAACCTGGCGGAGCAGTATCGCCAGGTCGGCGCGTGCGAGCCGGCGATCCCGTTATACCAGTTTGCTCAAAAAATCCAACCGACCTTTCCGTTGGGCCACACCGCGCTCGCCGTGTGCTTGCTGAACGTGGGCCGCTACGACGACGCGAAGGCGGCGTCGTGGGACGTCATCAAGGCGGGGGGCAGCGTGAAGGCCGCCGAGTCGATCCGTCATCTTGCGGATTCGTCGAAGGCCGCGGAGGCCAGGGGCGGGGCGGAGCACAAAGGGATTGCGAACAACGGGGTGGCGAATCGTCCGCTGACATTAGTCGGTGTCCCTAGCAAAGTGCCACAGACAGTGCAAAAGGCGGTATCGAATCCGTCCAATTCCGGCCAGCGCTGACACTGTAAGTCCTTGTTGCATTGCTAGTTATGATGTTTAGTGCAGTTCGGTCCGGGCGTTGCCTTAATGGCGGCCGATACTTCCCACCAACGCCCCTTTCTCCCCTACTTCACGGGACTCCACACATGCTCAAGCTCCGCAAGGGTTTCACGCTCATCGAGCTCCTGATCGTCGTCGTGATCATCGGCATTCTGGCCGCGATCGCGATCCCGAAGTTCGCGAACACGAAGTCGAAGGCGTACATCACCGCCATGAAGTCGGATCTGCGTAACCTCGTGACGGCCGAA
>Ga0134127_10000046_pt1 | contig 178986 bp, 163 predicted proteins | sample KB31753_FD_96459 | JGI IMG/M metagenome (GOLD analysis project Ga0134127, IMG submission 96459) | Terrestrial soil microbial communities with excess Nitrogen fertilizer from Kellogg Biological Station, Michigan, USA - KB3-175-3 | ecosystem: Environmental > Terrestrial > Soil > Unclassified ...
ATATTTTGCCGGTTGACCGACTAACGTAATCAATTCAAATCGTCACGCAACAAATAAGCCCTTAACTAATAGACTATCAATGATTTCAAAGAACAATTTTTATTTTTTAATGGACACTAATGACAAGAACTACTAATTTATTAAATCATTTTAGGCAAGGTAAAGGCATGTCATGTTTGTTAAACCTATATAAGGAACTCCAAAATTATTGAGAGCCCAAATTAGCCCTAAAACCGGATTGTTAGTTTCCCACAAATAGTCTTCTTTTTTATTGCCGAAGGTGTTTAAGGTTGCAATCGTTTCAGCATTCCGATGAGTTTCGCCCAACACGATATAACCATTTTTTGAGGTATTATGTTCTAACACGATAACAAGACTAATATTTGATTTAGCGATTTTAGAAATAATAGTGTTTAGCGATACATTGCAACTTAAGGCTATTAAAAAATAAGGAGGGGCCTTTTGTAGCGTATCTGTCGAGCCATAAAACTCGCCTGAAAGCATGTTGTTATTCTCGGAATGTCTTTTAAAGTTCCCAATTGCTTTAGCACTTTTAAGTGCCAATCCCAATTGTTCGGTGTTTAATAATACCTTTGCCTCTCCAATTGCTATTATTAAATCGTAAAATAAAAGATTGGGTCTTCCATCTTTATAACCTTTTGGATGGGATTCATGAGCAATTGCAATGTCAACTTGACCAGATTGATTGCCAAATGTGTCTATAATTTCTCCGTGCGTAACAATATTTGTTGAGGGGATATAAGCTGATATTAAATTTCTTAATACAGTTTCAAATCCGCTTCCTTGATTGGTTGTATTCTTAAAGCTATTTCGAATTAATGTAGTCTCAGCTTGGAGATTATGAGACAGTTTTTCCAAAAATAATTTTAAGCTCATAATTTACCTTAATCATAGATCGGCAATATTTATTGCCCTAGTTTCACCTCTTTTAACCTGCCCCATGCTCTCTTCTTGTACTTTGGTTACAAATTCAGTGTTATATTGGGATATTTCTCAACTTCAAAAAACATATTAACATCTGGCCATTTGTTTAAAAGCTTTGCATAAACAACCAAAGCATCTATCTCTAATTCATCACTCCAGGCAACAGAATAGCCATTCGAGTAAACCCTGTTAAATGAATCTTCGTTTTTCAGAACCGAAAAAATGCCTTTTTCAATAAAACCTCTCAACTCAATTTCACCCGAAACACCATCTTCGAATTTAATGTCCAACTTATAGTCCGGCAGGGGACTAAGGCTAATAATTTTCATAATTCTTAAATCAGATAAGCCTCTTCTTAATAATGTCCTTTTAAAGAAAAAATATTTAAAACATCATTTTCAACACTGTAGACGATGCGGTGAGTGTGATCGATACGTCTCGACCATTTGCCTGATAGTTCGTGCTTTAATGGTTCAGGTTTTCCTATTCCCTCAAAGGGCGTATCACGAATTGATTGAAGTAGCTTCTCTATTTTTTTCTGTACACCGATATTCCCGCTTTTCTTCCAATCTTTAAGATGCGATATGGCCCTGGGCGTAAATACTACTTCCATAAGTTATCAATGTCCACCTTAACCCCTTTGCCGGCCTTAAGGTCTTCATCGCCCTGGCGTATCATTTCTACAAATTCAGGATCATATGTTGATATCTCATCCTCGTAAGAAATCTTAAAAGCCTTCATGAAAGTTTTGAGAGCAGCTAATTGCTCCTTTGTATCAGGATGAACTATTAGTGTTTCCATATTACAAATCTAATAATTTTAACCAAAAACACGTCTTTTCAAATCACGACTTCCCCAGTTTTATTGCTCTGCTTCAATCGCCTTTATCGCCTCATCATATTGCTGTATCAATCCCGGCGCTCTGTCAACGGCCCAGCCTTTGTAATTATCGCGCAGCAAAATGAGCGTTTGCCGGATGTTGTTCTCATTCCTCGACTCATAGCTTAAAAATATCCCGCCGATCTTATCTTCCAGCTTGCCGATGCGTTCCTGGTCGTCATACAGGTTAGTGAGCTGCTTCACCAGCGTATAGTTGATCTTCGGAAAAATATTCTGGCTTTTGGCCACTTCCCAGGCTACCTTGCTTAAATCGCCGTAAAGCACGCCATGGTTGCCGGAGAAAACATATTCATAGTGAAATTCGCCGCTGTTGACGATCTTACGCTGTAAAACCGGGTTATTAATGGCCGAATCGAGCCGGCGGATTATGCCGAGGTGATAAGCATATTGGGCCGTTTCCAGTTGTTTGTTTTTTACCAGTTCGTTTTTAATATTTTCCATCAGTTCGCGCGTTTGGCTTTTTTCGTGCAGGGTGTTGATATATTCGGTAACCACCAAAGCCAGGAAAACGCTGAAAATGATGAGCAGCGATTCGCCAAGGTATTCTCGCATGTCGCGTAAAATGTAAACCTCCTGTTTGGGCTTTTTGGCGGTGTGTTGTGGTTTTTTAGGAAAGGCTGGTTGTTTTTCGTCCATTTGCTTAAAAATTCTGCAATGAAGGTAAGGAAACGTTCGTAGAGACGCAATATTTTGCGTCTCCGAAACGGCGCGTCGACGTTTAACTGTATATTTCGATGATTGTGGTCCGAGACGCAAAATATTGCGTCTCTACAAAAATCCTTTGAATAAAAATATAATCCTTAATTTAGTGTCGACATTACAGTTATTACCAAACATACCCATTATGCTATTTTATCTTGCTTCTGTGCAAAGGGCAGCCCGCCTGTTTTGCCTTTGTTTTTTCGCCTTGCTGCTTTTTTCCAAAAGTTTTGCGCAGCGGACCGTTGCCGATTTTGATAAAGGCTGGCGTTTTAATCTAGGTGATGTTAAAAATGGCGAAAGCCCAAGCCTTAGCGCTGACAACTGGCGCATTTTGGATTTACCTCACGACTGGAGCATAGAAGGGAAATTCAGCAAAGATAATCCTGCAACCCCCGAAGGAGGCGCCTTGCCGGGAGGAATCGGTTGGTATCGCAAAACCTTTACCGAGCCGGCATCATCTAAAAACAAGCTGGTTTATATTGATTTTGACGGCGTTTACCAAAAAAGCACGGTGTGGATCAACGGGCATGAATTGGGTTTCAGGCCGAACGGGTATATCTCGTTCAGGTACGAACTAACCCCTTACTTGAATTTTGGTGGTAAGAATGTGATCGCGGTAAAAGTGGATAATTCGGTTCAGCCTAATTCGCGCTGGTATTCTGGCTCGGGCATTTACAGGAATGTTTGGCTGGTGACGACAAATAAAGTGGCTGTTAATCATTGGGGTACTTATGTTACCACCCCATTGGTGTCCGACAAGCTAGCCCAAATAAATATTAAAGTACAGGTACAAAATACCGTCAATACAAATGAATTATCTTTAAGCTCGGTAATTTATGATGACCAAAATAAAGAGGTAGCGGGGGCTGGATTCATTTATCCTTCGATGCATATAAACGACTCCACCTTAAGTGTACCCTTGCAATTTAAAATCAAAAACCCCTTACTGTGGTCGACTGAAAGGCCTCATTTGTATAAAGCGGTTGTCAAGGTACTCCTGGACAAAAAAGTGGTAGATAGTTACACAACCACCTTCGGTATCCGCACCTTCAATTTCGATGCCGACAAAGGCTTTTCCCTCAACGGCAAGCCAATGAAAATCCTCGGCGTTTGCGATCACCACGACCTGGGCAGCCTGGGCGCGGCCATCAATACCCGCGCTTTGGAACGCCAGCTGCAAATGCTGCGCTCGTTTGGCTGTAATGCCATCCGCACCTCGCACAACCCGCCGGCGCCTGAGCTGCTGGACCTTTGTGACAAAATGGGCTTCCTGGTAATGGACGAAGCCTTCGACTGCTGGGAATGGAAAAAAGCCAAATACGACTACCATTTATTTTTTAAAGAATGGCATAAACGCGACCTGGAGGACCAGGTGCTGCGCGACCGTAACCACCCGAGCGTGATCATCTGGAGCATCGGCAACGAGATACCGCAGCAAAGCGATACCAGCGCCTTACGCCTGGCGCCCGAACTGGCGGGCATAGTACATAGCCTTGATAAAACGCGGCCCATTACAACCGCTAATGATAATCCAGGCAAAAACAATAAAATTATCGAATCGGGCGCTATCGACCTGATCGGTTATAATTACCATGAATATGACTACGCCACCTTCCACGACCGCTACCCCGGCAAAAAGTTCATTGCCACGGAAACTACTTCGGGGCTTGAAATGCGGGGCTATTACGAACAGCCGTCAGACAGCATAAGGGTGTGGCCCACAAGATGGGATAAGCCATTTACTCACCCCGGCAACGCCGTATCGGCGTATGACAATACCCGCCCGCCATGGGGATCCACCCATGAGATGACCTGGAAAGTGATGAAGAAATATGATTTCCTGTCGGGAATGTTCATTTGGACCGGGTTTGATTATCTAGGTGAACCTACGCCTTTCAGCTGGCCATCAAGAAGCTCTTATTTTGGCATTATCGACCTGGCCGGCTTTCCGAAAGATGTTTATTATATGTACCAAAGCGAATGGACCGATAAACCGGTGCTGCATATCTTCCCGCACTGGAACTGGACACCCGGCCAAATGATTGATGTGTGGGCCTACTATAACCATGCCGATGAGGTGGAGCTGTTTTTAAACGGAAAATCGCTGGGTGTAAAAAGAAAGGAAGGCGACGACCTGCACATCATGTGGCGGGTAAAATACGAGCCGGGAACGCTGAAAGCCGTTTCGCGTAAGGACGGCAAAGTGGTATTAACCCGTGAGATACACACCGCCGGCCCTGCGGCAAAAATTGAACTGATCGCCGACCGTAAAAACATCAAGGCAGATGGAAAAGACCTGTCATTTATCACCGTTAAAATATTGGACAAAGATGGCAACGTCGTTCCTGATGCTGCCAATTTGGTAAACTTTAAAATAAACGGCCCGGGGTTTATCGCCGGTGTAGATAACGGCGACGAGGTAAGTCACGATCCGTTTAAGGCCAATTATCGTAAGGCATTTAACGGGCTGGCGCTGGCAATTGTGCAAACGAAACAAAAAGCGGGTAGTGTTACGTTTACGGCTGCATCGGACGGACTAAAGCCGGCAACAGTTGTTTTGCATGTAAAATAGTAACGCATACATCCCGGTTAGCTCAGGTAATTGTTGTATAAAGATCATCAGTGGTTAAACATTTAACGTCCATTGTACGGTACTTGCTTATCATTTGGTTGAGTTTTTTGTCGGATTTGGCAGCGAGGCAATCCGTCAGCACGTTAACAGAATAACCGTTTTTGATAGCGCCATTTATGGTACCATAAATACAGCCTTCGGCAAAAAGGCCCGTCACGTAAATTTCGTGTATACCGTTTTCCCGGAGAAAGCGGCTGAGAGACGGATTAGTAAAAGCATCGTTTCGATGCTTTGGAAAGTAGTAGTCTGAAGCTATTATTAACCGTGAATCCTGTTTCGTTCCGGGCGTGCCCTCTATTGCAGCATTGTGCCTGAAAAGGTTTGCGATTGAATACCGGGGAAATTCGTTACCGATGTACACCGGGATCGCAGATAGCTTGCCGATCTTATCCAGCAGCTTGTTGATCCGGGTGATCATCCTGCCAGCCTGCACTTTATCAACCGGCATTTTGGCGTTATCGCCTGTAAAATCTGCCTGAATGTCGATGATCAATAAAGCCTTCATTGATTGCTGTCCACCCGTCGCTTCTTTGGTGGGATGCTAACAAAGGTACGGTCTTTCAATAATTTGTTAAACTCCGGAACGGGAATCCGTATACTTTGCGTTTAGATCTGTAAACAGACGGCTAAAAATTGATTGATAATTAACTTTTTTAGCAAAAAATTAGCTTAACTTTCAGGGCATGAAAATCCTTCATATCCTTAACGGAGATTCCACAGCGCAATCCTTTGCCGAAACGGGGCTTGAAGGGGATGTTCTCGTTTGGCGCGAAGTTTTATCGGAAGGGCCGCTGATCGAAAACATCACATCGGCTGAGTTTTGGAAAGGCCGGTCGGAATGGATAAGCGAGGCTTTTGGCGAAACTGCCGGAGGGTACAGGCAATCCATCCTGGATGAACTGGCCAGGTTAGAGGAACCTTATGACGAGATAAACCTGTGGTTTGAATTCGACCTGCATTGCCAGGTAAATATGCTGGGGGTGATGAATTACCTGAAACAGAAAACTGACCTTTCGGGCCCGGCGATATTTTTGATATGCCCGGATGATTACCCGGGAAAAGAAGATTTCAGGGGCATGGGAGAGTTGACCGCGGAGGAATTGGAGTATTTATACGATAATATCCGGACACAGCTAAGCGAAATTGATTTTATATTGGCTGCAGAAGCATGGGGTATCTATATCAGCCGTAATGCCGAAACGCTAAAAAACTATTTAAACCATACACAGTTTTGGGGCAGTTTGCATTGCCTGAAACCGGCGCTGGCGGCCCAACTGAAACGCCTGCAGGTAAACGAAAAAGGGCTGAATTACATCGGGCAAAAACTACTGGACATTTACCATAATGGCTATCACACCTGGCCTGAAATATTGAGTGTATTTTGGCAAACCGAAAAAATTTTCGGGATGGGCGATATGGAGATCGATCTTTACCTTAAAAAACTAATTGCTAAGGGATTGATCAGCCTTTCCGGGCAATAAGCAATGCAAAACTGACGTTTAATTACATCAATACTTAAATCTGTAAAAACCCCGTTCATATGAAAAAATCAGGAATTCTATTACTCTTTTTTGCCATTATCTTTCAAATCAGTAACGCGCAAACGTTTGTTGCATCAGGTACCGTAGGCAGCCAGGAAGGTTTACCATTGCGTTACGCCTTCGTTTATGACAAAGAATCAAAAAGCGCTACCTATACGGATTCGCTCGGACAATTCAGGCTGACGGTGCAGAAGAATGCGCAACTGACGATCAGTTGCAAGGGCTATACCGAGGCCATCGTAAGTGCCGGCGGGGGACCTTTGAATATAACTTTGAAAAAGAGCCCGGCAGAGTCGGGAAAGAGTGAGTCGGACGCTGATGTGAAGGCCGTGGAGGACGCATTCAAGCCTATACACGACCAGTTAACCGGCCCCGGGGTTAGTTCATTCGGCGCACAAACCTTTATCAATGTTAAAGAGACTGTTGGCAGCCAGTTTTTATTTAAACAGTGGGTGCACGGGTATATTGTAAAAATGAATGGCGATGTTATTCAAACGCCCGCCCTGCTGTTGAACTATAACAAAATGACAGGCGACCTTTTTATGACAGAAAATCTGACCTCGGTAATGACGGGGGACAAAAATACGATCAAATCATTTGTGCTTGTTGGCCCTGACGACGTGCAATATACGTTTGAAATGATGACCGGCATAAGCACCGATCATTATTGCCAGGTAATCAGCGCCGGCCCGAAGTACAAAATATATAAATTGATCAAAACAAAGTTTATTCCCTCAAATTATAAAACGGACGGTGTTTATTCAACGGGCAACACGTACGATGAATACGCCGATAGTTATGATTATTATGTGATCAATCTTACCACTACTGCTTTCCAACCCTTACCGCTCAACAAAAAATCGATAAAGTCGATTTTTGCTGCAGAAGGTAAAAAAGCGGAGGACTTTGTTGCGGCCCACAAAATTAAAGAGAATGACGCCTGGGTAAAAAGTTTTGGGGATGCAATGAACCAATAAAGCGGACTGAACGCCAAACATCCGAAAGAATAACTATTTTGGCGTTTATGAAAAAAACGTATCTCATCAGCGGCGCAGGCAGCGGTATCGGGCGTGCAATAGCGCAAAAACTAAGCGGCGATGGGCATCGGTGCATTCTGATGGGGCGGAATACCATAAAACTAGAACAAACACGGGACCTGCTACCTGGCGATCGTCATTTAACAATCTCAGCTGACATCCGGGATAAACAAAGTTTAAAAGATGCCGCTCAAAAACTCAGTGCGACGCCATTGGACGGACTGGTTGCGAATGCAGGCATCGGCGGCGAAAACCATTGGGGCGATGATGACCGCTGGCAGGAGATCATCGACACAAACCTAACGGGAACTTACAATTTCGTAAATACGTTTTTACCATATTTGGCCAAAACTCCGGGCGAAAAGCATATCCTGATCACATCCTCTATCCTGGCCCGGCTCGGCGTGTCAAATTATTCGGCATATTGTACTTCAAAGGCCGGCTTGCTTGGATTAATGCGCTCGTGGGCCGTACAATACGCTCCGCAAAAGATATTGGTCAACGCCATATGCCCGGGCTGGGTAGATACGGATATGGCCCAACAAGGTTTGCAGGGCATAGCCGATGGTATTGGCATCAGCAAGCGGGAATTTTATGATATAGCTATGGAAAGCGTGCCCCTGCGGCGCATGAGCCGGCCTGAAGAAATTGCCGGCCTGGTGGCTTACCTGTTAAGCCAAAGCTCCATAACCGGCCAGGCCATCGATATAAACTGCGGGGCTATCATGAACAGTTAATGTGCCAAACCAAATAAATCAATATATTAGCCATTGTATTTTCTTTTAAACTACTGATTTTTTCCCCCTCCGGATGGCAGAACAACCCGCAAAACTTGGCCTGTGGACCAGCACGTCGCTGGTGGTGGGCGGCATGATCGGCGCCGGCGTTTACCTGGTGCCCGCCGCAATGGCTTCATTCGGCAGCATCAGTTTACTCGGCTGGTTATTCGCGGCGGTGGGCACATTTTTTATAGCGAAGGTTTTTAGCGGGCTTAGCAAAATGGTGCCCGGCGCGGCAGGCGGCCTGTATGCTTACACACGGACCGGTTTCGGAGATTTTGCAGGATTTTTAATAGGATGGGGATACTACATTTCGGTGGTTACGGCAAATGCCGCCATCGTAGTGTCATTCACAGGCGCGATGAGCACATTTTTCCCGGCATTAAAAACGCAGCCGATAGATGCAGTACTGACCGGGCTGGGAGCCATTTGGTTTTTAACATGGATAAATAACCGGGGCGTAAAGGCATCCGGCGAGGTGCAGCTCATCACTTCTATTTTAAAAATACTGCCCCTGGTAGTGATCGGGATCGGCGGGTTGTTTTTTATTAAAGCTGCCAATTTTTATCCGTTTAACGCTACCAGGTCATCCGCGTTTGGGGCCGTCACCAATGCGGCGGCCATCGCGATGTTTGCCCTGGTTGGCATTGAGTGTGCAACTATTCCTGCCGAAAACGTGGAGAACCCGGGGAAGACTGTTTCGCGCGCCACGATGATCGGCCTGTTTGTCACCGTTGCGGTTTACCTGCTGGGAGCGGTAAGTATTATTGGCGTTATCCCGGCTGCACAGTTAAAAACGTCAGCTTCTCCCTATGCTGATGCTGCCGTCGTGATATTTGGCAGCAGCGCCCGCTATTGGGCGGCCGCAGGCGCGGCGGTGGCCGCATTTGGCTGCCTGAACGGCTGGATCCTGGTACAAGGCCAGATACCGATGGCACTCGCCCAGGATAAGCTTTTTTCGGGCGCATTTGGCCGGCAAAATAAACGGGCCGCACCAAACGTGGGTATCATCATTTCCAGCATCATGGTTTCCCTGTTTATGATGATGAATTATACCAAGGGTTTGGTTGACCAGTTTAAGTTTTTATCCCTGCTGGCCACCATCAATACGCTGGTGCCTTACCTATTTTGCGCGGCGGCCTATATCATTATCCGTTTTACTAAAAAGGAAAACCATGGAGGCGGCTGGACAGCGGCCATATTTGTTGCCGTAATGGCTTTTGCATACTCCTTATGGGCCGTTGCCGGGGCCGGTGAAAGCGCTGTTTTTTGGGGATTTTTGCTGATACTCGCCGGGTTGCCGTTTTATGTTTGGGTGGCTTATAAAAAAACGTCTTGAAGTAACTGGTGTTTCTTAAGGTCAATGGTTATATTGTATCAACAATTTAGTTAGGTAATGACGACTTTAATAATTGAGATACCTGAAAATGAGGTCACCGATATATCTAATATCGTTAAAGCAAGGGGCGGGAATGTTTTTGAAGCCAATCCCGACGACGAAAACTTAACGGTTGATGGAACTTGAGCCCCTTAAGAGAGGGTTGAAAGAGGCGTTGTTTATTCGCCGTTCAAATTCGGCAGTGAATAAAATTCTATTCATTCCACAACTTCGATAGCGGAGTCCCTTCCATTTTCCCCGGCTTATCAGTATTGCTTCAGTAAGCCCCTGTTTTAAGGACGCCAGTTGAGCTTTCTTCACTGCCGCCCGCGACATTTTTTCAATAACCTTCCCTCCATTTCGCTTCACATAGGTTGATATTTCCTTCACTTCCTTGTCCGGAATCTCAATGGTTAATGTGGTCATTGTGCGTTTATTATAAGATGTATATCAAATATAAGAAATATGAGAAAAAAAGCGCTGATAATTTCAACCAAACACCTCTACGCCGCCATCGCACGAAGCCCAAACCATATAAGGATGTGTATCCCCATGGTAAATTTCTCCTGAAGCCGAGATGCCTATCACGCCCGCAAAACCGTCAAAGGGCTTCAATTCGCCAAACGTTTTTTCAGTGGCCAAAGCCAGGGGCATACCATCTGTAACGCGTGTTACAATATTGCTGGCTACCGCGCCGCTTACAATGTCCTCGCCAACCCCGGTGCACGAAATACCGGCAAAGGCATTGGCATAATTGCCCGCAGTGGTGGCCGAGTCGCTTACCCTGCCGGGTATTTCGAAGCCCTTACCACCCGTTGAAGTTGCTGCCGCCAGGTGGCCAAACACATCCAGCGCTACGCAGCCCACCGTACCCAGGCGGATGGAATCGCCCAGTTTTTGCTCATACTCTTTTCGCCGCTGGGTAGTTTCAGGATTATAGTAAGCAAACCCGTTTTCGCGGGCAAAATTCTGCGCACCTTTGCCGCTCAAAACGCGGTCGTCATAACCCAATAGTTTTTCGGCTATGCAAATTGGGTTTTTTACTTCTTCGATATTGATCACGCCCGAAAAGCGCAGGCTCTGGCCATCCATCAGCGAGGCGCTGAGCCGTATTTTTCCATCGCTTTGTATTTGTGACCCGGTGCCTGCGTTAAACAGCTCGCTGTCCTCCAGCAGGGCCACCGTGTAAACAGCGGTTTGTGCCGCGGTATGGTCCTGCAGGTGTCTATAGCCGAGCCGGACGATCTGTTCCAGCGCATCCTGTTTTGCCTTTTTTATTTCCTGGTTAGTTTGCGATTCGCTAAAAAAACCGCCGTGAATGATGAGTTTCATGTGTAGAATTTAGAGCCAAGAAGCAAGAGTCAAGAACCAAGAAAAAGCAAATTACAAGATCAGTTTTGTCTTGACTCCTGGTTCTTGACTCTTGATTCTCAACAATTACCCGTTATCATCAGGCATATTTACAAACGGCCCGCTTTCAGGCTTAACAATTTTTTTGATGATTAGTTGGCTTTCGGTAAGGTCATATTTATCAAATATCGACATCACACTCACCCGCATATTCCGGATGGAGACCGGCGAACCCATTTCCACGTCGTAAATATTGGTTTCCGCCATTTTTCTGCCGTTTACCAGTATCGTAAGGCCCGAGCCGATAGCTTCCATCATGGTACCGCCGGTGATCAGCAGCCCGGCATCTTCGCCTAAACCAATGCCCAGCATCCCCGGATTGCTGGCAACAGCATACAGCAGCCTGCCGATGCGCCCGCGTTGCACAAAGTGGGTATCGATAATAACCGAGTCGATAAAGCCCAGCCCGGCGGTGATCTGCACTTCGCCCTTGATGAGCGCTTTATTGCTTTGGCCGCGATAGATCATATTGGTTGACGCTGCTGCGGCACCCGCTGAAGTACCGGCGATGACAAAGTTCTCCGCAGCATAACGGGCTTTTAACACTTGCAAAAATTCGGTGCCGCCAAAAATGGAACTCAGCCGGAGTTGGTCGCCTCCGCTGAACATCACGACATCGGCCTTGCGAATACGGTCGATGTAGGCGTCGCTTTTCGCGTCTTCGCGGCTGCGGATATCTAAAACACCAGTATGGTTAACATTGAAGTGTTTAAATGCCGCTATGTATTCTTCGCCTACCAACTCAGGGATTTGCGAGGCCGTTGTTATAATTTCAACGACTGATTCCTGTTGTTTGGCCGATTCGGTAACAATGCGTTTGAGTATCCCCTGTTCAAAAAATTTAAGATAGTTTGGTTTGATGATCCCTTCGCCCGAACCCAGGTTGGTCCCCATGTCTACTGCGCCGCCTATAATAATTAATTTACCTTTCGGGATGACCATTTTAATAAGTTGACTGGTTGATTAAGTTGATTGACCTGATATTTTCGATCCCGGAAAAATCAACATTCGCAATATCCACCGTTTACATTACAAATTAAATTAAAAACCGGGACAAACGCCCACGGTAATAAATATTTCTTGTTTTCAAGTCCAAAAGTTTTTTAACACTATTAAGTTTTTTAGTTTTAAAAGAAAATTGAGATCAGGCAAAGTCTGCAAACCTATGAAGATTGAAAATATACAAGTACTGCGCGGCCCGAATATCTGGAGCGTAACCCATAAAAAGCTTATCCAGATGCGGCTGAACCTGGAGGATTTGGAGCACAAACCTACCAATGCCATTGATGGTTTTTATGAACGAATGAAGGAACTGATGCCCAGCCTTTACAGCCACCGGTGTTCGCCGGGCGTGCCGGGAGGCTTTTTTAAACGGGTTGAAGCCGGAACGTGGATGGGGCATGTGATAGAGCATATAGCGCTTGAGATACAAACACTGGCCGGCATGGACACCGGTTTCGGCCGGACGCGCGAAACGAAGTCGCCGGGGGTTTACAACGTTGTTTTTACTTATATTGAGGAAAAGGTGGGTGTTTTTGCCGCTGAATCGGCTGTAAGGATAGCCGAAGCATTGATAAAAGGCGTGGATTACGACCTGGAAAAAGATATACAGGAAATGCGCGAGATCCGCGAAAACACACGTTTAGGCCCGAGCACGGGGTCGATAGTTGAGGAAGCCATTATGCGGGATATTCCCTGGATCAGGCTAAATAACCAATCGCTGGTGCAATTGGGCTATGGCAAAAACCAGGTCCGCTTCCGCGCCACCATGACCGAGAAAACCAGCAGCATAGCCGTCGACATTGCCAGCAATAAAGACGAAACCAAGCGCATGCTGCAGGAGCAGGCGATCCCCGTAGCGAAGGGCATTACCATTTCGTCCACCTTAGGCGTTGATGAAGCCATACGAAAGGTTGGCTTTCCGTTGGTATTTAAGCCGCTCGACGGCAACCACGGCCGGGGGATCTCGATCAATATCCGTAACCGGGAAGATGCGGTTGCTGCCTATGAACATGCCGCGAAAATTTCGCGCCGGGTAATCGTTGAGCGTTTTGTTACCGGGTATGACTTTCGGGTTTTGGTAATCGATCATAAAATGGTGGCCGCCGCTTTACGTGACCCCGCGAATGTGGTGGGTGACGGTGTATCGACCATTCAGCAACTGATCGACAAAGAAAATACAGACCCGCGCCGCGGTTACGGGCACGAAAAAGTTTTAACCCTGATCACCGTTGATCGCGATACGCTCGACCTGCTCGAGAAAAAAGGCTACACCCTTGAAACCGTACCTGCCAAAGGCGAAAAGGTTTTTGTAAAATCTACCGCAAATCTCAGCACCGGTGGAACTTCCATTGACGTAACGGATCATGTGCATCCGCAAAATGTGTTTATCTGCGAACGCATCTCGAAAATCATCGGTCTGGACATTTGCGGCATCGATATTATGGCCGAGAACCTAACCCAGCCCCTTACCGAAAACGGCGGCGTAATACTGGAAGTGAATGCAGCGCCCGGTTTCAGGATGCATATTGCGCCAAGCGAAGGCTTGCCCCGCAATGTGGCCGGTCATGTGATCGACATGCTGTACCCGCCGGGTAAATCGGCCAGGATCCCTATCATCGCCGTTACCGGTACCAACGGCAAAACCACCACCACGCGCCTGATCGCCCATATCGTAAAAAACAATGGCTACCGTGTCGGCTTTACCACCTCTGATGGTATTTACGTGCAAAACCACATGATGCTGAAGGGGGATACCACCGGGCCGGTAAGCTCGGAGTTTATTTTAAAAGATCCAACCGTGGAATTTGCGGTGCTGGAAACCGCGCGCGGCGGGATATTAAGGGCCGGCCTGGGTTTTAGTTTTTGCGACATAGGCGTAGTAACTAATATACAGGAGGACCACCTTGGCCTGGCGGATATCCACACGCTGGATGACCTTACCCGTGTAAAAAATGTGATCGTTGATTCGATAAAGAAGGATGGCTGGGCAGTTTTGAATGCCGATAACGAATATTGCGTGCGCATGGGTAAAAAGGCTTCGTGCAAGGTGGCATATTTCAGCATGAACGAAAATAATCCCGTCATTAAATCGCATTGCAAAAAAGGAGGGATAGCCTGTATTTACGAGAATGGCTTTGTTACCATTCAAAAAGGCGACTGGAAGATACGCGTGGAGCGCACCAGCCTTATACCGGTTACTTTTGGCGGCACGGTGCCCTTTATGATCGAGAATGTGCTGGCTGCTACGCTGGCAACCTTCCTGCACGATTTTAAGACAGAGGACATCAAAATATCACTGGAAACCTTTATTCCGTCGGCAGCCCAAACACCTGGCAGGATGAACATTTTCAACTTCCGCAACTTCCGCTTTATGATCGACTTTGCGCACAACCCGGCGGGCTTTAAAGGCATAAAGGAGTTTTTAACCCATATCGATTCGCCGCTTAAGATCGGCATTATCGCCGGCACCGGCGACAGGAGGGACGAAGACATCCGCGAACTGGGCAAGTTATCTGCCGAAATGTTTGATTACATCATCCTGCGCCAGGAAAAACACCTGCGCGGACGCACCGCCGAAAATATATTAACCTTGCTGATAGAAGGCATTGAATCGGTTGATGTGGAAAAGAAATTCGAGATCGTACCGAATGAAATAGACGCCATTAAACATTCCATGAGTATTGCCATCCCGGGTGCGTTTATCGTGGCTTTAAGCGACGTGATCGACAACGCGATCGAGACCGTACAAAATTACCAGGAGCAGGAAAGGAACGGGACGTTTGAGGTGTAATGTTGTTTTGTCATCCTGAACGCAGTGAAAGGTCTTGAAGAGACAGGTAGCGAACTTTGTATAAACGCGTTCAATACCCGGTAATACAGCGTTACACGATCAGCGACCCGCCAGTCGCTTCAAGACCCTTTGCTGCGCTCGGGGTGACAAAGCGGCTCTTTAATCAACAAAAACGGTATTTTTTAATTTTTATTCACTGTGTTCAACATGACAAAAAATAATTGTGAAGGATAAAACCTCACGGGCTGCGGCCATGTTATTTACCAGGGCATTGCTGGGGATCATCTTCCTGATGCAGGGATATGGAAAAGTATTTACCTATACTGTGCCCAAAGTTTACAATATGTTTTTTAAAGATTTTGAAAAAACCTTTTTGCCCAAATGGTTGATCTGGGGTACCGCATATTATACTTCGTATGTCGAATTGATCTGCGGCTTTTTATTGATCATCGGCCTTTCCCGGAAATATGCTTTATACCTTCTTGCCGCTGACCTGCTGATCGTTTCGTTTGGCCACGGGCTGCTTGAACCGATCTGGGATTTGCAGCATGTAATACCAAGGGCAATTCTGCTCATTACTATCTTAGTTGTTCCTGGACAATGGGATAGATGGAACGTGGATAGTTTTTGGTCTGCTGAGATTAGTGAGGGATAGCCCGGCTGGATTAATTCATCAATGTGCCATTGTTAGAAATTGTATACCAGGACGATCATTTGGTGGCCATTAACAAACCGCATGGTTTGCTGGTGCACCGCTCACCGATAGCCGGCGATGTAAGTGAATTTGCGCTGCAACTGCTGCGCGATCAGCTCAACAGGCGTGTATTTCCCGCCCACCGGCTGGATCGTAAAACAGGAGGGGTGCTGCTGTTCGCTTTAGGTAAGGACACGGAAAGGCTGATGCAGCAGCAGTTCCAGGAAAATTTGGTTGATAAAAAATACCTGGCTATCGTTCGCGGGTATACTGAAGACGACGGTGAAATAGATTACCCGCTCCGGAAAGAGAACGGCGCGTTGCAGGAAGCATTTACCCGTTACAAAACCCTTGCCCGTGCCGAATTGGAGGTGCCGCTGGGCGCTCACCAAACGTCGCGCTATTCGCTGGTGGAGGCTAACCCGGCGACAGGGCGCATGCACCAGCTGCGGAAACATTTCAGCCATATTTTTCATCCCATCATCGGCGACCGAACCCACGGCTGCAACAAACAAAACAAATTATTTAAGGAACGCTGGCAGCTGGACACGATGCTGCTGCATGCTGCGCAGCTGTCATTTCGACATCCTGTTACCAACGCTCAAGTCGATATCGGGGCGCCGCCCCAGGCTGAATATTTGAGGATGATGAGGCTGATGGGATGGGCATTTCACGTTGCCGGAGCGTAAAACCCGGGCGTTCACCAGTGTTCAAAATTGAACGATTTTTGGCCCGCCGAAATTTTTTCGATAGCGTTTCGTAGCCGTTTGAAGGTGTTTCGTAGTGGTTTCGAAAGCAATTGAACACCTTATTGAGGCCGGTTTGATATGCTTTGAAAGGCGTTAACAGGCCTGTTTTTGGGGAAAGGAATAAAAAAAGCCAACTTTTTCAGTTGGCTTTTTTGAGTGAGCATAAGCAGGTAGCTTCCAGGAGCGCCTAAATTAAAAAGCTCGCGTATAAATTGGGGGCCTGCACTGTATTGGCGTGATGCATTGGTGCATTATTCGCCCCCTTTCTTTAAAATGCGGTTTACCGTGCCGACGGACACATTAAGCTGCGCGGCAATTTTACGCTGGGTGAGGCCCATTGCAGCTAGTTCGAGGGCAAGCGCTTCAGTGTTTATTTTTTCGGGCCGCGGAGTGTAGTATAAATGGCTGCGTTCGGCCGCAAAACCTTCAAATTCGAATTTTAAAAAATTCAGCGGTTTAACCAGCCGGAACAAACAAACATTGTCGGCGCCGTAAACCTGGCGGTACTGGCGCTGCTTTATCTGTTTGAGGTAACGCAGATCCGGGTGCAGAAAACTTTCGCCTACCGCAAAGGCGCTGTCGGCAAAGTTGATCAGCATTTTGCTTCCCTGCAAATCATTGCGTGTAATGGGTTTGGCGGCATTGCGCTTGGGTGTATGTGCAACTACCAGAATGGACAGCCCGCGCCCGGTTTTGAGCTCTTTAAGATGCTGCATCAGCGACAACGCTTCGGAAGCGCGGTCGGTGCCGCTGCGCAGGCTGGTGATATTGTCGATAATGAGCACCTGGGCCCCGGTATAATCTACCACATGTGCAATAGCGGCGTTCATGTGCTCATTAAAAGTTTTAAAATCTGGCGACGGCAGGGGATGGGGTTTAATTTCGGCACGGTAAAAGCCTTTGGGAAAAGTATACCGCACATCATTTGCCGTATAACGATCCCTGAATTGGCGTGCAGAAAGTTCAAAATCGACGTAAGCAACGTTACATGGCATGGGCTGTACACAAAAAGGGCTTATAGGGCTTCGGGCCGCCAGGCTGCAGCCGATCTGCACGGCCAGTGCCGACTTGCCCAGGTTGGTATCGGCAAACAGGATACAAAGCTCGCCCTGGTACCAAAACTCGCCAAAAAGCATTAAGGGCTCGGCTGAATTTTTATCCATATCCATCCATTGGTTGGCGGTATGGATGGCGAAAAGGTTTTTTCCACCCTCGGGCACCTGGCCAAATTTGCCGGCTTTTATGGTGCGGTCGGTGCGTTCGCGCACTTCAGTGCGGATAAATTCGATCAACTGAGGACGATCGGATGCAGGATAGTCATGTATCATGGTTTGCTAATTATTGACGAATATTGAAATTGGAATAAGGGAGACGGGAGGCACAACAAATCTAAATAAAAGCTATGGCCTGAATGGTGACACTGTTTTGTCAGTAGTAATGTGTAAGCCGGGCAGGCGCAATTAACGGGAGAATTGATTTTTTTTCAGGCAGGGGGCCGGTGTTCAATCTGACTTTAAATATTGAACACTTAAATGCAGGAAAAACGTAATTTAAAGATAGTACATAAAAATATAATATGTTCTTTTACAGCAAGTAAGCTGTTTGACCGGAAGTGTTCAAAGTGTTCAAAGTGTTCAATTTTCAACTCGGTTGAACAGTTGAACACGCTATGTAAAGCGTTATATAAAGCTGCCGGGAAGTCGTCCGGAAGTTAAGCGCAAAAAAAAAGCGTTCCGTATCTCACCCCGGAACGCCTCAACATTTTGTTAATAATGCCGAACAAAACTAAACCTCAGATGCCATGCTAACAGCACCCAAATTCTTTATGATGGTCAATCAGTAAATTACCAGTTTAAAACATCCGCTGTGGCAGACAAGGCCCGCGCATTTATGGGACGCATACACCATCGTCAATTTAACATATATAAAATAAATGCAATTACGCCGGGTTTGCTAATTGTTTAATCAGTTTTTAAGCTAAAGCAGGGTAATTAAAAGTCAACAGGCTGTTAATTAAATAATTACCAACAGGCCCGTGTAAAATAATATAATACATATTTAACAAATATATATACGGGTTTGGCTTTTAAAATGCCGTATCGCTAAAAAAGGAGGTAACCCTTAAAACCAAAACAGGCCTGACGTTTTATCAACGGCAAGCCTGTTTTAATAAATCACGGTGTTTATTTTACCGTCACGTCAATATCGCCGCTGCTTGCGTGTGCCTCAACGGGTATGCCGCCGCCGTTAACGCTGCCGGTTACGTGCCTTTTATCCCAGGTACCGGTAAAGTTGGTGAGCATGTTATCGCTGATGCGCTGCGCGGTCAGGTCAAGATCGAGGCCCTGCTTTGCGGGTATTTCAAGGTCGATGTTGCCTGCGCTGGTCCTTAACCGCAAGTATTTTCCCATTGCCCGCATTTGTGCGCGCAAGCTCCCCGCACTTGTATTGGCCTCAAGGCTGCAGGCCATATCGCTCAGGTCGATGCTGCCTCCGGACGTGCCGGTAGTCAGTTCCCCTTCAATATGACGGCCCTCAACACCGCCTCCGCTGGTGGGCGTAAATAGTGCCCTTCAGGTTCTCGAGCTCCAGGCCGCCGCCCGAGGTAACCAGCCGCATTTTGCCGTCGCAATCTCTCGCGATGATGCCGCCGCCGCTGGTATGCAGGTCCATATCATCCCCGCTGTTGGTCACCTCGATACCGCCGCCGGATGTTTTACCGTTGATGACGCCATGGACCCTGTCGATCAGCAAGCCGCCACCGCTGGTCGAAAAAGTTTCGTTTCCTTTCAAATTGTCCAGCATAATGCCCCCGCCGCTGGTATGCAGGTTGGTTGATACCTGCTCAGGTACATAAATTTTAAACGATATGCTCAATCCCCGGTGCCAGTCGGTTATCTCATGCCTGTGTTTAACGGACGCATTCAATTCATGGCCATTAACGGTAATCGTCATCTCGTAATCTTCATCAAGGCGTTTCTTGATTTCTTCTTTCGATAGCTCACGGTCGTTATTGCCTTTGATGTAAACCTCTATCCGGGGCGCTTCGCCGCTTTTGCCGCTAACATTGATGCCCCCTGCCGAGGTGCTTACCACAACGCTGTTAATGCCATCATTGGCCAGTGATTTGGTGAGATATGGCGTTTGGTTGTCCTGTGCCAGGGCAGCGGCGCCAAGGCAGGTCGCAAATAATAAAGTAAAAATAGTTTTCATAATTTTTTTAGCTGGTTTACTACAACAGACAGCCGATCCTGGCGATACGTTGCACCGGCGTCAGATTTATTTTACCGGCATTGGGGCAGGGCTTTATACATTATTTTTCCAAAACCCAACAGGTTGATAAAAAAGGCAGCGGCTTCCTTCATATTATACGATGGGATCATCGGGCTGAGATGCAATGCTTTATACATGGCTTTGTTTGATCGGATTTAATAACAGGAGATTTAAAGTTAAAAACATCAATTGTAATTTTTATATCTTTCGCCTGTAATTAGTTCTATCGATGGACGAGAAATATTATATTTTGGAAGGCGGCGAACAAACCGGGCCGTTTACTTTTGAAGAATTAATTGAAAAGGAGCCCGACCTCCATACCCGTGTGTTGTCGCCCCGTGAAAACGCCTGGCGGGATGCATGCGATCTACCCGAACTATATGAATATTTCAGGGAACAAGGCTATTATTTCCCCACAGAGGATAATCTCGCGTCTTTCTGGATAAGACTAGGAGCATTTATTATCGACATTATTTTGATATCGTTTATAGCGGATTTTGTCATTGCCTTTCTTGCCTCGAGGGGGCTGATGCCCGGCCTGCAAACATTAAGCAATATGCAGGCGTTGAGCAAACTGCCGTCGCGCCAGATCATTTTATTGCAGGTAGTGATCTACGTTACCCTGATCGCCTACAACGCTATCGGCGAAGCATCGGCTATAAAAGGCAGCATTGGGAAAAGGGTGTGCGGCCTGGTGGTGGTTAATGCGGATGGAGAGGGGATCAGCTTTCCAAATGCCCTGGCGCGCAGTTTGGGTAAGGTGGTGTCGCTTAACTTCTGGTGCCTTGGCTTTATTACCATTTTTTTCACTGATCACAAGCAGGCTGTGCACGATCTTATTGCTAAAACCTACGTGATCAGGCGGAACGCGTAGGTCAGTTGGCAATGCGCAGCTGACAGTGCGCAATTTTCAGTCAGCAGTTGGCGAGCACAATTAAGTGCCCGCCTAAAGCAGCCTGTCCTTCATCACCAAAGTGCCCGCCATCATATCGTGCAGGCATTGCTGCTGTTTGGTAAAAAAGCTGATGAAATAGCCTACAAAAAAAGTAGCCAGGCAAAATATTTTAGCCAGGTTGCGCCCGATTGCCCGGCCCGGGCTGATGCGCCTGCCGTTCATATCGCAAACCTTTATCCGGATAAGCTGCTTGCCATAAGTGGCTTGCTTTGCCGAGCATTCGGCTATGATGTGGTAGATAAAGTTAACCAGCGGAATGATGGCCAGCAGGCTGAATGTTAATGCGAGCCGGACCTCTTTGTCAGGAGTTAAAATGGCGATTGCAAACACTATCGGTACACAAACCAGCGACACAAAAAACCAATCGAGCGCTGAAGCTGCGGCCCGCTGGTCGAAACTCCCGAAATATTGCGGAATCACACCCTGCTGCTTAAAACCGAAAAGACCGCGAAGCTCGGCAACTTCATGTGCTTGTTTATAATCGGTCATGTTTTCAGCTTTCACAAAGTCGGCCGGCTTAATGTCGAACTGCTTTAACTGCTCAATATTATAAGGGCCCTGCGGCTTACCGTTAATCACCAATAAATAATCGTCGGACATAATAGGTGGCTTTAATAAAACCGAAACCGGATCTCAAATATCGGACAATGAAGTGGTTATTTCAAAGTTCGATATTTCAGACCCGGATTGGTGTTAGTCCTGAGTCGAAAGTCTGAAGTCTTGAGTCAAAAGACGTGAAAAAGACATTAGACTTGAATTAATATCGTTTTACGTGAAACCCGGAGAATCCGCCGCTGATGTGAATATGAAACTTGGTTTTTGCGGCGTCATAGCCTGCGGTCTGAAAATGATCATCGCTCACCTTCGGAACATCGTCGAAATCATTGCCCGACAGGCCTGAATCAGTTTCAATGCTGCAGGCTGCATCTCTTGGGATGGATATGTCTACTCCCGCCATGCCGGTGGAAACATCAATGTCGGTGATGGCCTCTGGCGCGCCCATTTTAACATGGAAACCTGCCATTCCGCCATGCATTTTAAGGTCGCGAACCTTAAAGTTGGAAAGGTCGAAATCTACTGCGCTTGCGCCGGTTTCCACATCGATCTCCCAAACAGGTTTGGGATTCAATTTAAACTCTACCCTGTTTCTTTGCGAGCCAAAATGGAAACCGACATGATCTCTCATGCTGAAGTCCATTACACGGATGGAGTCGTCTGTCGAGCTGGAAAAGGTGTATTTAGCAGTTTGCTGGCTCGTATTGGCGCTAAATAACTGGTTGGTAGTGTCGGATAGGTGATAGGCTGTCGCGCCGCCGCTTATATTTAACCGCGCTATTTTTGTATCGGCATAAGGCTCATTAAAAGTGCCCTTAACAGGAAACCTTTCACCGTCGTTATCATTATCGCCGTCGTTATCGTTGTTGTCACTGACGCGGAAAGCGTGCCTGTGATGATAGGATGAGTAATTATCATCGTTATCAAAATTGCCGAATAACAGCAAACCGATACCGAATATAACTACGGCAATCCTGAGGATGATAGCCCAGGGGGTTTTATTATGTGACAGCACCAGGTTTACGCCGATGATCACGATGAAGATGGGCCACAGGCGTTCAAAGTTATCCCAATGAAATTCAAGGTATCCGAAATTGGCCAGCAGTATTACCGCGCCTATAATTACCAGCACAATGCCGGGAATGAGTTTATCGCTTTTCATGACTTTAAATTGTTTATGATGTGATATTATTCCTCCTTCGCGGCAGCGTTTTCAGTTGCCGGCGGGGTGTTGTTGGTTGAATTATCTGTGGTTTCTGTTTCTGTGTTTTGCCATTTGGCTTTTGCCGAGCTGCGGGCCTGTCCGCTGATCAGCAGCGCGGCGCCGGCCACTACAATAGGTACGGGCCACAGCCTGCTAAAATCAAAGTCAGGGATCAGGTCGAAATTATCGATCAGGATCAGTCCCCCGATAACAATCAGCACTACGCCCACGATTATGCCGGCGTGCGAAGGTTGTTTGGCAGGAGGAGGCGTGTTTGGCACAGGCTCTTTATAGGCATCGTAGCCAAAAGGATTTCCGCCAAATGGGTTGTTGCCGTAGGGGCTGGAAGCCGGCGGCGGAGTTGTGCTTTGCGGGCCGTCAGCAGGTTGTTGCGGAGGTACCCGGTAATCAACCGTAGGGTTATTAAAGTTATTATACACATACCCTTTTTTAGGAAGCACTATCCATAAAATGATATAAGGTATGAAGCCTACACCCATAAAAAAGGCGGTAAAGGCAAAAAGCAGGCGGACCACGGTAACATCAGTATCGAAATACTCTGCCAGGCCTGCACAAACACCACCTATTACTTTGTGATATTCGTCCCGATATAGTTTCTTGTTCATTTTGCTTTGTTTTTAAAGAGTTGATTTATATTTGGCCGTAAGCCGGTTTTATTAATATTTCTTCTACATCCGCCCCTGCGCTCATCTTATAAGCGCCGATGATTGCTGAGGCGATATCTTCGGGCAGGATCATTTTACTTTTATCAACATCCATACCTGCCCATGAATTGGTGAATGTTGAGCCTGGAATAATGGCGGTAACCTTAACGCCGTGTGGCTGCATCTCGGTGCGCATCACTTTGCTGAGGCCCAGCAGCGCATATTTAGTAACGCTGTAAATGCCGGCCTCGGCCAGCGGGTTGATAGCCGCAACAGAGCAAATGCTAAAAATATGCCCGCTTTTTGCGGCGATCATTTTCTTCCCGAAGTAGCGGTACAACTGGTATGCCGCTCCAAGGTTAATGTTTACATGTTTCTGGAAGGCTTCATCGTCATCATCCAGGATACTGGAGTAGGTATACATCCCTACATTATTTACGATGATGTTGATGGCCCCCAGCTCATTTTCAGCAGCCGCCGCAAAATCCAGCACCTGCTGCTTCACCGAGCAATCGGTAACCGAAGTGTAAACCTTTATGGCGGGGTTGATATCAGCCAGTTCCTTTTTAAATGCCGCAAGGTCATCGCCGTTTCTTGAACAAATGGCCAGGTTTGCTCCCTCTTTTGCAAAAGCGATTGCAATGGCCCTGCCCATTCCTTTTGTTGCTGCGGTGATGATTGCGTTTTTCATTTATTTGTTTTGGTTGACAGGCCTTACCAGCCTTATTACAAAACAAATCTAACAGATAATTAAAATGCCGCCATTAGTGTATTGGCAAAGAATAATAAATTTTCGGTAAACGGGGGAAATAAGGCGGTGAATGAGATGGGAAGTCCGAAAGTCGGGGAAGTCCGAAAGCTCAAAAGATGCTGAAACTGACGAGGCAATAGGAAAGGATCGGCGTTTGTTATTCGCGTCTCAACAGGGTCCTAGCGAGAGGCCCATCGCGACTGTAAAATCATTTTCGCCAGCATTTTGAGGTGAAACTATTACTCAACCGTCTTCGTCTTAAAGAAAAAGTAGGTCTGGCTGGTATAGCTGAAAACGATCACCAAAATAGTTGTCAATAACTTTGAAGGGGTGGCATACCAATGGAAGTAATCCACAAAGAGTTTCAGCAGAAGGAAGTTAAATACCACGCAGATCAAAACCACCAAAATATACCGCATTAATTGATGATGCCGCTTTAACCCCGATTCCTGGAAAACGATATACCTGTTCAAATAAAATCCTGATGGAAGGCTAAAGCAAAACGCAAAAAACAATGATGCAATATGCGGGCTAAGGGTAGTAAAGCCCAGGCTATAGTTATGCTTTTTGAAAACAAAATGATAGGCGAACGCAAACAGGCAGTTATCAAACAAGGTATTGATCCCGCCCGCGGCAGCATACCGGTAAGTTTGCAGCGGAAATATCTTTTTAAAAAGCGGATAAAAATAATCGATACTGACTAAGATCGTCCGCCTTAAGCTATGGTGCACTTTTTTCATTCAAAAACTTGTTATCGTCCAGGGGGTGGTATATGACTAATTTGCGGGGCAAAAGTAAAAAATGTCGGCCGCTTTTTAACGCTTTTCGCCTGCAAAGCAGTCCTTTATATCGACTATCGCCCAAAAATAGCCGATAAAGTCCGGTTTTTGCCCGATGAATTGGGTAAAAACAGGCTGTAAATCAATGATTTGCCTTTTATTGCCAATTAAACGGCCTTCGTCTATAACCGCCGCGCCGCGGTCTATTTCGTTTTACGGGCCGCGAAATAAGCCGTTGCTTTGGACATTGAAAATAACAAACAAACATTCACCACTAAAAAATATTACGACAATGAAAACAACAATTTTAACCATCGCCTTCGCACTCATCACCATGTTCGGCATCAGCGGCGCCACTTATGCAGCCACTAAATGTAACACCGAAGTAAGCACCATGCTAACCGGCGTCAGCAACATCAGCCAAATTGAGGTACACGGCAACGTTAAGCTATATGTTACCACCGGTAACACCGAGCAGGTAAAAGTTTATAACGATTATTATGCAGAAGACGCTTTGGTGCAGGAACAGGATGGTGTTCTGCGCATCGCCTCGTACAACAGCCAAAAACTGGAAGTTTGGGTAACCGTTACTGACCTGTCGAAATTAACCGCCTATGACAACGCAGAAATAAAATCATTCGGAAAATTCAGCGCGATTGATTTTACCATGGCACTTTACAACCATGCCTCGGCGCAAATGGATATGGAAGCTTACACAGCCACCATCAGCCTGAATGACCGGAGCGCCGCGGATTTAAGCGGCACAGTTACCGAAGGTAAATTGCAATACGCACGCTCGTCATATCTGAATGCAGGAAATTTGGCCACGACAGCGCTTACAACAATCATTACGGAGCATCCGCACAAACATCTTCGCCCGGTTGAATTTGCCGCCCTCTAATTATACCATTATATATTGCAAGCCCCTTCAATTAATTTTGAAGGGGCTTCTTTTATTTACTTTTCGCTCAAAAAAATAAACAAGAAATCCGACTTGTTTTAACTTAATATTAAATAATAGGATCAGAGCCCGTTTTGAGTGTAGTTTCCGTTATTTTCGCACACAACGATCACGCCTCGTCAAAAACACTTGGGTAGTTTAAGCCGGTCAGCACTATTTATGAGCTTTTCCATAAAAAAAATAATTTTTAAAACATTAAAAATAACAGCGATCACCATTGGTGTTTTGCTTTTACTGCTTTTTGCTTTGCCCTACCTGTTCCCAAAAACGGTGAGCGACAAAATAAAGCAGTTCGCCCGGGGCAGCATCACCAGCCAACTCGACTTTTCGGAAACACGGCTATCATTTTTCAAGCACTTTCCCAGCCTTACATTAACGCTGTATGACCTGTCGCTGAAAGGCAGCGCTCCTTTTCAGAAAGATACGCTTGTTTCCGCCAGGGAGGTTTCATTTGGGATCGGCCTGAGCTCGGTATTTCAAAAAAAGATCACCATCAATAAAATATTTCTCGACGACGCTTTTATCAATATACAGGCCGATACGGCAGGCCACGTAAACTACAACGTTTATAAATCGACGCCAAATAAGGCCGCATCCGCTGCTGATACATCGAGCGCATCCCTGGGTATCGAAGAGATACTCGTCAGGAACAGCCGCCTGGTATATAACGATCGGTCCATCCCGATGGTGTTTAACGCACGCGGCATCAATTATACCGGCAGCGGGGACTTAACCAAAGATGTCTTCGACCTGCATACCCACACCGAGATGGCTTCGGTTGATTTTATTTATGATAATAGGGCCTATGTGCTCTCAAAAAAAATTAATGCCGACCTGATCACCCGCGTTAATACCAAATCGCTGGCCTTTGAGTTTCAAAAGAACGACTTGCTGATCAATAAGCTGCCTGTTCAGTTTATCGGAAAATTCGCCTTTATAAAAAACGGTTACGATATGGATTTTAAGGTCGACTCCAGGCAAAGTAACCTGCACGACCTCATCACCGCGCTCCCTCCGCAGTATTTGAAATGGCTGGAGAAAACAGATGTGAACGGAACGGGCGATCTGCAACTCCGCCTTGCCGGCAAATACATTGCAGCGGATAGTATCATGCCCGATCTAAGCCTGAATTTTAAGGTGCGCAACGGATATATCAATAACCAAAAATCGCCGGCGCCGGTCAGCAACCTTTTTGTGAATTTTGAAACCAAACTGCCCGGCCTGGATCCCGACAGCCTGCAGGTGATCCTGGATTCGGTATATTTTAATATGGGGAAAGACTATTTTGGCGCTGTTTTGCGTGTAAAGGGGGCTAAGAAACCAGATATTTTCGCAAAGGTCAATACAGAGATCGACCTTGCCAAATGGAGCCGGTCATTCGGGTTTAAGTCTTGTCAGTTAAAGGGGCGATACTCCCTGCACATGCTGGCAAAAGGTACATACGCTACGGCTATTAAACACAGCGGCATACGGAAAGTTGATACCGTTATCACCAGCATTCCGCAGTTCAATTTAACATCTTCCTTCAGCAATGGGTATTTTAAATATAATTCGTTGCCCGCCGCCGTCAGCAATATTAATTTTAATATAAATGCGCGCTGCCCCGATCATGATTACAAACACGCATCGTTTGAAATACAAAACCTGAACGCGAGCGTGCTGGACAACTTTGTGAGGGGATACATGAAGCTGAGCGCCGGGCCCGGGTTTCCTGTCGATGCCGGCTTGAAAGCGAAATTTAACCTGGCCGATATAAAGAAATTCTACCCGGTGAATGGCATGGAACTATCAGGCAACCTGCTGGCCGACCTGGAAACCAAAGGAAAATATTTACCTGCCAAACGCATATTCCCGCAAACCCAGGCCCATATCAGCCTGCAAAACGGGTCGGTGCACACCAAATACTACCCGCATCCTATCCAAAACATCCAGGTTAACACCCAAATTAACGATAACGGCGGCTCGATGCACGGTCTGCACGTCGTTTTTAACCCCGTCTCCTTTGCTTTTGAAGATAAGCCGTTTTCGGTTAAGGCCGACTTGAAAAACTTTGATAACCTGGAGTATAATATCGCTTCGCACGGCACGCTGGACATTGGCAAAATATACCGGGTTTTCGCGGTAAAGGGCTACAATGTAAACGGGTTGATCGCCACCAATTTTTCGCTCAAAGGAAAACAAAGCGATGCCGTTGCCGGGAACTACGCCAAATTGAATAATTCAGGGTCGATGACCGTGAAGGATATTGCCTTGTCATCCGACCTGTTTCCGAAACCGTTTATGATCAAAAACGGCAAGTTCAGCTTTAACCAGGACAAGATGAATTTCGATTCCTTTAAGGCCACCTACGGCAAATCGGTCATCGTTTTAAATGGTGCTCTTTCCAATGTCATCGGTTATGCTACCAAACCCGATGATACGCTAAAAGGCAACTTTACCTTTATCAGTGACGGCATCACTGCGGACGATTTTATGGCCTTTGCCAATAGCTCGCCAAATTCAGGCGTCAAAACTTCCGGCGGCCCGTCCGGCGTGATCATGGTGCCGCGAAACCTGAATTTGGGATTCAGCGCCGCCGTTAAAAACGTAAAATATAACGGATTGCAATTGAGCGACGCGAAAGGGCAGATGACCATTAATAATGGCAGCATTATATTGAAGCAAACCGGCTTCACCCTGATCGGCGCGCCCGTAATTATGGATGCCACTTATGCCAGCATCGACCCCCAAAGAGCCACCTTTGATTACCATATCAATGCCCAAAATTTCGATATCAAAAAAGCGTACAAGCAGGTGAAATTGTTTCATGACATGGCTACCTCCGCGGCGAACGCCGAGGGCATCGTTTCGCTGGACTACAAATTAAGCGGCCGGCTCAACAGCAATATGCAGCCGGTTTATCCATCGTTAAAAGGCGGTGGCGTACTTTCGGTCCAAAAAGTAAAGCTCAAAGGCTTTAAATTATTCAGTGCGGTCGGCCACAAAACCAATCACAATGGTATCGACAGCGGCGATGTTTCGAAAGTGAACGTGGAGACCACCATCGCTAATAATATCATCACCGTAAAACGCACTAAGGTAAAAATGGCTGATTTCAGGCTAAAATTTGACGGCCAGGTAAGCTTTGATAATGCGCTGAACCTTCATTTCAGGCTGGGCCTGCCGCCGCTGGGCATTTTTGGTATACCGATGACCATCACCGGGACATCATCAAAACCTATCATCCACTTGGGTAATGGCAAAAAAGACGATGAATTGAAAGAGACGGCCGATGACGATCAGGATAATTGACTTTATACCGCTTATTCTTTCTCCAAAGATTCAATATCACCCAAGTCCTTTTTTCGGCCGGATGCACGTTTGTTTTTTATAAAGCCGGGGATATTTAAAAACTCAATAAATCGACGAAATTGTTTTCGAGCATCACATTTTCCGGTAATGGACCACTTTTCCCATTTTTTTAGGGAACGAACCGTTAAGCCAGGTGTAATAGTTTTTCCTCAGCCTTACAACTTCGGCAAGCCTTTCAGCCGGCATTTTGCTTAGCCAGAATTCAACGTCTAAAGCATCCTCATCGGCCATTTTCACATGGTTGACGACAGGCGAAATTTTTCTCTCAGCTTTCAAAACATCATGATTTGACTTCCTCAATAGGCGAAATTACGCATTGATTGACTCAAATTTACGAAAAAGTCGCCGCTCATCGGAATTTTACATAGCAGATAACCATCAAACTTTCTTAATTTCAGCTTTGCAATATAAACCGCATGCTGAAACGTTTACTGGTATTCTGCTGCCGCGACGGTGTCACATTTTCACCCAAATTCTCCAGTAAGGGTTTTTGGTTATGTTGTTCTATTGCGTTCCTGTGGCTTACCCCGGTTAACCTTTTTGCCGAAGGCAGTAAGGAGCTTAACGCAAACGGCGGTTACAGGGCATTTCTCTTTTCAAGTACGGTTGGCAACGCTTCTTTTCCTTTTCCCACGCCAGGCACCATGAAAGTTTATGTAAATGCCGGCGAAACCATTTATGTGGGATCGAGCGCGCAGGGCGACAGCCTGGGCACCATTAATCTCCGCGCACCGGACGGAGCAACCTATACCAGCGGCAACAGCAAAACAATTGGCCTGATTGGTAACCGCAGCCAGGAAGTCGCCGGCCCATTGCCCAACGCAGGCGGATACACGCCTTTTATGGTGAAAGTAAAAAGCGGGCAGGCAGGTGTTTGGGAAATAGATTTTGTTTCGGAAAGTAATGGACAGGATTTTGGCAACCCCGACCCGGTGCCGTCAAATGCTGATTGGGCGCAGCCGCAGGGCCAATACGTGGCGGCTTTTGACGTGTCAGTACGGGATGCAGCCAATACCAAATTTATCAGGGGCAGGGCATTCACCAATGTATTTTCGGGTTTGCTGGGCACTTTTAATGTTGGGTTTAACGGTATCTTCCATATCCTGACGAAAGACGGCTATCAATACACGCTCGATAATAATGGGCAGGCCGGGAACGGTTTTACCTTCTTTGTAAACAATAAAGGATTCAGGGACGCGAATGGTAACGCATCCTATAAAAGCGTCACCGAGATCAGCAACCCGGATGTGCAGGACCCAACCGCCCCCGATTCGCCTACGGACATTACGCAAAAAATATTTTTTAACGCCCCATCCGCCGACCTGCCGGCATCTGCAAATACGCCTGGCGGTTTGGTAACCTGGCTGTTAACCGATCCTGCCGCCCCAACGATCAGCAACGTTGTTTTTAAGGGTATTGAAGGTACTACGGGAAAGGCCGGAACGAACCCGCTGGGCGCCAACTTTACTTTTACAAGCTCGGCGTCCGGAACATACCAGATTGCCATCGATGTAAATAAAAACGGCCTGTTTAATGAGCCCGCTGACCGCCTGCTCAGCGGCACCGTTACGGTGGGCGACGATTCCGTTTTCTGGGATGGGTTGGATGGGCAGGGTAATAAAGTGCCGTCCGATACTGCAAGCTATAACGCCCGCATCACGCTGATCGCTAAGGCGGGCGAAGTACATTTTCCGTTCTTTGATGTAGAGCGGAATGTAAACGGCATAAAACTTACCCGCATAAACGGCGTTCATGCTCCCGACGATACCATTTATTGGGATGATTCTCCGTTGCCAAAGATTGGTACACCCTCGAACCCGGTTACTAACCTGGGTGGGATAAGCAGCCTGGTAAACGGCCACAAATGGGGCATACCGACCGAGGACCCTGCCAACCAAAACGATTTTGGCAACGAGGTGGGGATAGATACCTGGGGCTACATTTCGAGTGCGCCGATAAAAAATACAGTGAGTTTTGTTTTGCAGCAAGCCGACCTGGCTGTAGACAGCATTGTGTCCGCTGCCAATTGCGCCGGACAGCCGGTAACATACACCGTTACCGTTCAAAACAATGGCCCTTCTGCTGTAGCCGGGGCGAAATTTGAGTTTAATTTCCCGGCTCAAATCACCGGTGTGTCGGTCAGCAGCGCGGCAATTTCCGGAACTTCGTCAGTTTCGGGCGGAGCGGTCTCGGCGAATGTTTATAATGCTGATATCAGTATGTCCAACGGCGCCGTGCGCACTTTTACCGTCAACGGGATAATAGCGGTAAATGCAACAGGAACACTTAACGTATCGGCGAGCATGATGCGGCCCGCAGACGTTACCGACCCTGATGCCACCAACGCGGATGCAGATCCTCCAACCGACCCAACCGCAGAGTGTAATGCACCACCATCCGGAACGGGGTGCAATAACATAAAAATAGCGACAACTGTTTACAATGCGGCGCCGGATGCGGGACCCGACCAAACCATCTTGCGCAATGAAACTGTTTATTTGATGGCGAACGGCGAGGGTAGCTGGTCGCAGGCGGCTGGCGACCCATCTGTTGCAGTGATCAGGGATATTGCTAACTCGTCGACAACGGTAAGCGCTTTAAACACAACAGGCGCCTATCACTTCGTTTTTACGAATACTTTAGGCTGTGCTGACACGGTGGCCATAATAGTCGAGTCGGCGGATATGATCATACCAAACATTTTTACGCCCAATGGCGATGGCAAAAATGACGTTTTCAAAATAAAGGGGCTTGAAAGCTACCCAGGCTCGCAGTTGCTCATTTTTAACCGATGGGGTAATGAGGTTTACAAGGCCGATAACTACCTGAACAACTGGGATGGCGGCAACCTTGCCGAAGGCACCTATTATTATATTTTGAACAGGCACGACCTAACGGGCAGTATCTCCACTTTTAAAGGCTGGGTATTTATAAAGCGAAGTAAATAATGAAAAGGCTTCAGGTTTACATAATGGCATTAGGCCTGGCATTATTTGCAACCCGCACATGGGCACAGCAAACGGTGCAGTTTAGCCAGTATGTGTTTAACGGCCTTGCAGTAAATCCGGCATACGCCGGCTACAAGGAAGACTGGACCCTTAACCTGGGCAGCCGTTTGCAATGGGTTGGCTTCCAGGGCGCACCGCAAACCGGCGTTACCTCGTTTGATGGTACCGCCGGGAATAATAGTAATGTTGGTTTAGGATTAATCGCCACTTTTGACAAACTGGGGCCTGAAACCAGGTCGTCCATATACGCGAACTATGCCTATCGCCTGCAATTAGACGAACTGGACACGAAACGCCTGTGCTTTGGGCTGGCTTTCGGCGCGGAGCAATATAGTGTTAACGGAAGTGCATTTAACCCAATTGATGGCGGAGATTCAGGAGTTCCTGCCGGGGTGGTCAGTAAATTTACGCCTGATTTCCGCTTCGGCGTATATTATTACTCATCCGGCGTATATTTTGGCGCCTCGGTATTTAATTTGCTGGCGCAGGCTGTTGAAAATGCCGACGGCAGCACACCCCTGATAAAACCTGACCGAACGCTGTATTTAACCGGGGGGGCAATGGTGCAGCTTTCCGAAGGCGTAGACCTCCGGCCTTCACTGATGATCAAGGAAGACTTTAAGGGGCCGACCAACCTTGATATAACCAGTTTCCTGGCCTTTAACCGCAAGATCTGGCTTGGTGCATCCTATAGCACCGGCGTTCCGATATGGAATAAGGCAGGTTTACAAAACGACCTGGATAATGCCGACGCTGTAACTGCCATTGCGGAGTATTATATCAACGATCATTTCAGGGTGGGGTATTCGTATGATTTTACAACCAGCAAGCTGGCGAGTTACCAGAGCGGTTCGCACGAAATTTCGTTGACAATCAGTTTCGGGCGCGCGAAGCAGCGGATCGTAAGCCCCAGATATTTTTGAAGAAAATGAAAAAATGGACATGCATCGGTTTTTGGATATTGTCACTGGTTAAATTCGCCGGCGCACAGGAGCAGTTGAGTACCAGGCAGCAGGCAGAGAACCTTTACCGGCGTTATGATTATTTTACAAGCGCCCGGCTTTACCAAAAGCTGGTTAAAAAAACAAAAAACGATGTAAACATTTTAGAGCGCATAGCCGACTGTTATCGCTTGATTAACCAATATGAAGAGGCTGAAAAGTGGTATGCCCTAACCGTGGCGGATCCCAAAGCCAGTGCCGCCGCGCACTATCACTACGCCGAAATTTTGCTTCGCGGGCAAAAGTTCGACCTGGCCAAACAGCAATATGAGCTTTGTTTTAAAAGCAACTCACCCTCATTAACCAGGAAGTTGGCCACCTGCGATTCCGCTGCTTTGTGGATGAAGACTTCTTCGAATTACACCGTCAGTGATCATCTTTCGTTTAATACAAATTTTTCAGACTGGGGGCTCACTTACGAGGGCAAAACGGGCCTGGTATTTACATCTGACCGTATTAATGATGAGAACGACCTGGATTATCGCACCGGCAACAATTGGTTTAAACTCTACGAAGGAGATATCAATAGCGAAAGGATCAGCCAGTTTGATGTGGTGGATGCCAGGGGGCATAGCTACAACAATTACTATCATTTTGGTCCGATAGCATTTAACAACGCTGCCGATACCGCTTACATTACGGTTACCACCGGGCGACCGGCGCTGCTGTTGCCTGTAGATTCAGACTCCGAACGGGGACACAACTTATACACCCGCCGCTTACAGCTGCTGATGGCGCGTAAAAAGGACAATCAATGGATCGCTATCGGCAACTTTCCGTACGATGATGTTAACCATTATTCGTTGGGCGATGCCACATTGTCGAAAGACGGACGGATAATTTATTTTACGTCGGATATGCCGGGAGGGCTGGGCAAAACGGATATTTGGTATTGTGAAAAAAAAGCCGGGGGCGGCTGGGACACCCCGGTTAACTGCGGGAAAACCATTAATACTGCGGAAGAAGATGAATTTCCAACTATCGGCGGCGACGGCGCACTGTATTATGCGTCCAAAGGGCTGCCCGGAATGGGCGGATATGATATTTATAGAGCCAAAGGAGGGAAGGCTGAATGGACAACGCCGGAAAATTTGAAATATCCCCTCAACTCAACCAGCGATGATTTTTATCTGGAGACAAGAGACGGCCTTACCGGCTATATCTGCTCCAATCGCGAGGGCGGTAAAGGCAGCGATGACATTTATAGTTTTACGCTCGTCCCCAAAAAACCGTCGCAACCTGCGAAGCCAAACGCCCAGGCCGATACGCCAAAGACTAAACCTTCGCAGCCGATCAGGTTTGAAAAAGGATTTATACTAACAACGATATACTATGATTTGGATAAGTCGGACATCCGGCAGGACGCAATTTTGGAAATGGATAAATTGGTGTTGTTGTTAAATCAACATCCTACCCTTACGATCGAGCTGTCATCGTATACCGACTCACGGGCATCCGATCAGTATAATATTGCCCTGTCGCAGCGACGCGCTGCCGCAGCTGTGAATTATTTGGTAAAGAACGGGATTTCCGCTTCGCGCCTGGTGTCAAAATATTTTGGCGAAACGCACCTGGTCAATCAATGTGCTGATGGGGTAAATTGTACCGAGCAGGAGCATCAGCTAAACCGGCGGACTGAGTTTAAGGTGATCAGCGGTGGAGACGGACGATAGAGGAAATTTTTTTCAAAGTGAAAATTGTATCCAGCCTTGCCCCTCATATCCAAAAATAAACTGTTTGGGATTGATGATCTCGGCAAGTATCTCGATCGAATCTACAATTCGCGGGCCGGGCCGGTTGAAATATTGGTTGCCGTCGGCGATGTAAAGCCCGTTGTTTGTTACTGCTTTTAAATCCGAAAAGCCGGGTTGCTGCAACAGAATGGCCATCTCGTTCAATGTTCTTGCTATCGGGAATCCACAAGGCATAACAATCACTATGTCGGGGTCGGCTGAAACGATCTGTTCCCAGGTTGTATAAGTTGAATGTTTGCCGGGCTCAGTTAAAATAGCAATTCCGCCGGCAAGGGCCACCATTTCGGGTACCCAATTGCCCGAAATCATCAGCGGCTCCAGCCATTCAATGCACGCAATAGTTGGTTTATTTTCAACGAACTTTAATTTGTGACGAATAATATCAGTCCGTTCCTGTAATTCTTCCAATAGCAGCTCACCAGCTTGTTTTACATTCAGCGAATCGGCAATGGTTTTTATATCGTTGAAAATATCATTCAAAACATTTGGCTGAAGCGAAATGATCCTGACGCTCTTATCAAGGCAGTTTTCAAGCGCTTGTTCCACTTCTTTTAAGGAAACGGCACAAACTTCGCACTGCGCCTGCGTGATCACCACATCCGGCGCCAGGCTTTTAATAACTTCCCGGTCCACGGTGTAAATGGACAGGGCATCCGCCAGTAGCTCTTTTACCTTAACATCTATTTCGCCGCTGCTTAAATTGTCCGGCAAATTCGCATTTGAACACGCCGGCAATTGTTTAACTGACGGCGGGAAATCACACTCATGCGACCGCCCGACGAGATTATTTTCAAGGCCCAGTGCGCAAACTATCTCTGTAGCGGCGGGTAACAATGAAACTATTTTTGGATACATACTTATCAGCGCAAATGTAATTATTGTTAAAGCAGGGTGATGCTTTTTGTCACAACAAACAAATACCCATTTATCTTATTCCATCAAAAACCTGTTTATTTGGATGATGGTATTTTTAACTTTCTTTATCGGGTTGTTCGCAAACTTTATTGGCTATGTACCACCGGGTAATATCAACCTTACACTGGCACAGATAACGGTTAACCGCGGAATGAAACAGGCTTTGATGTTTATCACCTCTTTTTCGTGCGTAGAGCTTTTTTTTACTTATTTTATCATGCATGCTGCAAAGTGGCTCGCAGCCCAGGTAAAGCTGGATATGGTGATCGATTGGGTAATGGTTGTGCTGTTCGGCGTTTTGGGCATGATCACCTGGATACACCGCAAAAAGATGCCTAAAACAAATTACTCAAAAAAGGCCAGCCTTCAGCACGGCATCCTGCTTGGATTTTTAAACCCGGTGCAAATACCTTTCTGGATGATCACCGGCACTTACCTCATCACCCATCAATGGATAGAGACCGGAAGAATGTCGCTGTTTATTTTCAGCCTGGGGGCAGGGGCTGGCGCATTTTTAGCGCTGTTTTTATATGCCGAATTTGCAAATTTTATTAAAACGAAATTTGCCTTAAGTACGAGAGTTATTAATACAGCAATTGCCATCTTATTTTTTGCGTTCGCAGCTTACCACGTGGTGAAACAAGTGTATTTGATATGCTTTAAAGTATAGGTTGGTCAATCAGCCTGAACCAGCCCGAGGCTCACACCCTCAAATTCCAGATGCGCTCCGCTTTACGGCCAATCAGCCAAAATGACAAGCCCAGGATGGCAAAAAACAACGTTTTATTGGTATTGTCCCAAAAATATTCGAAGTATTTGGTGTAGACGAAAATAAGCAGGAAGGTGATGCCAAATTCACGGGCAATAACGTCTTTAGTTTTTAAACCATAAAACATAAAGCCGGCCGCGAATGCCCCCGAAATAACCCCCCAGTAAAAAAAACTGATTTGCCTGATATGCCACCAGCGATCAATATTACCAAAGTTACCAAAAATACTAAGCAGCCAAAGCGACATGAAAAGGTAAAGCAAACCCACTATATAGGTGAGCTCCCAAAATCGGCCGAATGATTTTTGCGTTTTGAGGAGGTGACAGCCGGCTACCAGCACAAGGCCGAAAAGCACGAAGCGCAACGGGTAATTCATCCCTAAAAAATAATCGTGCCAGTGGGTTTGGTAACCGGTTTCGGTGCCGAACCAACTGCCCAGCGAAACCAGGGCGAAAAGCCATATCAGCCTTGAATCCATGCGCCAGGCTAATATACCATACACGAAAACCGACAATAAAAATAGCAGCGAAAAATGCCCTGACCCGTGATCGATCGCCTTGCCTAAAAAAGCAATACAACTGGCCATAAACAAAACCCCTGTAAAAATAATAGCCTCGTTGCTGAATATTTTTTCCGGGTGCTTCGTTTCGGACTGCTTGCCAAAAATGAAACAAAATGCCGAGATAATACCTGAGGCGACGCTGATGACGATATCCGGTGTGTAATAAAGGCTTTTGATCCAGGCAAGCACCCTGGCATCGACGATCAATGAACCCACAGCAATTGCGCCGCAGATCAGGGCGATCCAAAACGAATACTTCGCCAGGCGCATCCAGTCGAAACCTTTAACCTGGTAGGATTCGCGAAGGTTTTGAGCCGTGCCGGTATCAACCAAACGGTTTTCCTCCCAATGAGCAATGGTTTTATTCAAAAATTCGCTTTCCTGTTTATCGAGGTTCAGTTTCATTTTCTGACGAATAACCCGTAGCCGATGGATTATAGCAAAGCTATTTAAAACAATTTTTGTTCCAATCTCCTAATTTCAATTAACGGGTGAAAAATAAATGAAACCGGTTATGATCCTGCGGAGAGCAACCTGATGGCGTCAAGTTTATCCTGTGCTATCTGCGCTTTTAAGGCATCCAAAGATTCAAATTTGATGTCGCCGCGTATATAATTCATAAATTCCACTCTGATCTTTTGGTTGTAAATGTCCCGGTCGAAGTCAAAAATATTCACTTCGATATTGCGTGTCAGGCCGTTGATGGTTGGCCGGGTGCCAATGTACCCCATGCCGTCATGAGTTTCGTCCCCGATTCTTATCCTTACCGCAAATATCCCCCCGGAAGGTACCAGCTTATACCTCTCGGAAACAACAATATTAGCCGTGGGGTAGCCGATCTGCCTACCGATCTGGTCGCCGCGGACCACTGTCCCGCTGACGAAAAAAGGATAGCCCAAAAAGGAGTTTGCTTCTTCAATATGGTCATCCATCAGCGCAGTCCGGATGCGTGTTGAACTCACCGCCACATCATTGATGTCCTGCTCGGGTATTTCCACCACCTCAAAACCATAAACCGGTCCAAGGCGCTGCAAATCTTTCAACCCACCCTGCCGATCTTTCCCGAAGCGGTGGTCGTAACCGATGACGATGGTTTTTGTGCCTATGCGGTTTACCAAAACATCGCGGATATATTCCTCGGCACTCTGATTTGAGAAGTCGCGGGAGAAAGGCGTGATGATTAAATGTTCGATACCTAATTCTTCCAGTAATTCCGCTTTTTCAGGGATCGTGTTAATCAGCTTAATGCTTTCATCCTCCGGATGCAGGATCATCCTGGGATGCGGAAAAAAAGTAAGCAGCACTGTTTCACCGCCGGTGTTTACCGCCAGTTCCTTTATGCCCGCAATGATTTTACGATGGCCAACATGTACGCCGTCAAAAGTACCAATGGTAACAACCGCATTTTTTAATGGAACAAATTCTTCTATATTGTGGTATATCTTCATTATTATTTTTTGATTTCACCGATTGTTGAGTGATTTCACCGATTTAAAACGTGTCAACTTAATCAACTTAATCAACTTAATCAACCCAATCAACCCCCAACTACTCCACATCAGGCGTATTTAACTTTAACTCGCGGATGCTGTTTACCAATTCCATTACTTCCCGGGCATCTTCAATCCGGTAGTCCCCGCTGCGGGTACGCCGCAAGCGCGACAAATATGCGCCATTGTTTAGCGCCTTGCCGAAATCATTTGCTAATGAACGTATATATGTGCCTTTGCTGCAAACCACCCTGAAATCCACTTCGGGCAGGTTGATGCCGGTTATCTCAAACTCGTTAATGGTAACCGCTCTGGCCCGCAATTCAACTTCTTCGCCGCGCCGTGCTTTTTCGTAAAGCCGCTCGCCGTCAATTTTAACGGCCGAGTGTGCAGGCGGGTACTGTTGTAACTCCCCGATGAACTGTTTGGTTGCCCCGATTATTTTTTCTATCGTAATATCGCTGATATCGTATCGCTGATCCTCAGCGGTTTCCAGATCATAGGAGGGGGTGGTGGCACCCAGTACCAAAGTGCCTGTGTATTCTTTTTCCTGCGCCTGGAAGCTATCGATCTGTTTTGTCATTTTGCCGGTACAGATGATCAGCAGGCCCGAAGCCAGCGGGTCAAGCGTTCCGGCATGGCCCACTTTTAATTTCAGCGGTTTGAACGCATTGCGGATCTTGCCGACCACATCGAAGCTGGTCCATTTATAGGGTTTATTGACCAGGAGAAGCTGCCCCTCGGCGAATTCGTGTAAGCTGGTGATCACAGAGTTTGAATGATTTTTGATTTAAATCACAGATTTTTAATGATTTTTATGACTTCACTGATTTGGTTTTCTGTTTATAATCTGTGGCATCATAAAAATCCTTTAACATCTGGGATCAAAATATGCTATGTAATTTCAACAATGATCTGCTCAATCACAGATTTTTTTAAGATGATTTTTATGATTTCACTGATTTAGTTTTCTGTTTTATAATCTGTGGCATCATAAAAATCACTAAAAATCTGTGATAAAGATATCATCATTCATTTCGGGTATAATGTTTTTTTCCGTTGCGGTATTAAAAAGCAATTTTATCGCTTTTTTGCCTTCCGCTCCTAAATCTACTGAATATTTGTTTACATAAAGCTCAATATGCTTATACATTACGTCTTCGCTCATCTCCTGCGCGTGCGAACGGATAAACTCAAACCCTGATTTTGGGTTTTCGAAAGCAAACTCGACCGACTTACGAATAACGCGGTTTATTTTATGCTGAACCTCCACAGGCAGCCGGCGGCTGGCTACGATGCCGCCCAGCGGGATGGCGCAGCCGGTTTGCTTTTCCCACAGTTCACCAAGGTCGACCAATTTCTCCAAGCCTTTATCTTTATATGTAAATCTATTTTCATGGATAATTACTCCAAAATCAACTTCATCTTTTAACAAAGCATTCTCAATTTCAGAAAAAACTAATTCAACTTTATTCAGGATGCCTGGGAAAGCCCAGCTTAATAAGAAATTGGCAGTCGTATATTTTCCAGGGATGCCAATTTTTGATTGTGAAATAGCAGAGACCAAACTTACACTATAACCTGACCCTGACTTACCGGTATAAAATTCTTTTTCATTTTCGCCAATAAACCTTTGAATTGGAGGTTTGTAAATTAATAAAGGGCCCACTCCAAAACCCAGTGCGCTGCCTGCATCAAGCAAAACGTATTTATCTGCCACATAAGCAAAGGCGTGATAGCTTAGTTTTGTTATATCCAGTTCGCCACGCATGGCTTTTTGGTTCAGCGTTTCTACATCGTCATAAAACACTTCAAAAGCGAGGCCCTCGGTATCTATTTTATTATGGATAAGTGCATCGAATATAAAGGTATCATTGGGGCAAGGCGAAAAGCCGAGGGTAAGTTTCATTGTTCAAATTTTTACTGGAGGGTTTTATGGCCTCTGTCGACTGCGTCGGCATTTCTCCTCCCCTACAGGGGAGGCCGTGAGGGGTTATGCATACAGCTTTAAAAACTCCGCCGCAAAGATATTCAGATTTTTCACGGCGAGCCCTATATTCCAGTTATCGCGGTTGCGCTTTTCTACATAATTTGACACAGCCCTGATCTGTATGCAGGGTACATTCATTTGATTACAGGCATAAAAAAATGCGGCGCCTTCCATGCTTTCCAATTGGGGGTTGAGCCTTGCCGTCACTTTTTTTATCGATGCATCATTGCCATGAACAGTGTTTACCGTAATTGCCCGCGCAGTTTTTAAGTTGAAATTATTAAACAGGTTGTACAGGTCGGCAAGTTTGGTCGACGGGTAAAACGTATCTTCGCCAAAGCCCAATTGACCGATGGTTAAAAACGACGCGTCATCTTCGGCTCCCAATTCGGCAAGTGTATCCTGGGTTACCTCTGCCAACTCGCCTAAGCCAATATTCCTGTCAAAACAACCGGCAATGCCCAGGTTAACAGCAAGGTCGTATTTGCGTTGAGTCAGACATTTTCCCAATGCGAAAGCAGTTGCAACCATCCCGACGCCGGTTACCAGCAGTTGGCAGTTGGCAGCCGGCAGCTGACAGATGTTATCTTCAAAATCCGAAACCGAATCCCGATAGCTATCGGGACCAAAATCCGAAATTAAAGGTCCCAGCTCGGCCGCAGTTGCCGCTACAAGCAATATCCGCATGCGCTTTTTTTTGACCGCTAAGATAAAACATCAGCCCTGTTTTTGTTTTGTATATTTGCACCATTATTTTTTATGATGATATATATTACGCGGAAAGAACATTTTAACGCGGCACACCGGATGTATCGCGAGGAATGGAGCGAGGAAAAAAACTTTGAAGTGTTTGGCAAATGCGCCAACCCCAATTGGCACGGCCACAATTACAACCTGTTTGTAACGGTAAAAGGCGAGGTGACGCATGCTACCGGTTACCTGATAGACCTTAAGGAATTAAAGGTTATTATTAACGAGTTTGTGATCGAAAAGCTCGACCATAAAAACATTAATAAAGATGTTGATTTTATGACAGGTAAAATGGCTTCGACCGAGTTACTTTGTATTGAAATTTTTAACCAACTGAAAAAACCGGTGGAAGCCTACCCGGGCGTGTTTTTACACTCGGTGAAGCTTTATGAAACAGAGAATAACTCTGCGGAATATTTTGGCAATTAAATTGCAATAATGATCAAAGAAACTGATATACACGACCGCAATGAATTTATTGACGGTTACGAAAAAATTGACCGGTACAACCCACAACTGATTGAAAACCTATCCATTCATTACAAGGATATTTTAAAGCAAATTGGCGAAGTGCCCTCGCGCGAAGGCTTGTTAAAAACTCCGGAGCGGGTTGCCAAAGCGCTGTTATATCTTACCCAGGGTTATGACCTTGATGCAACCGAAATCCTTAACTCGGCGATGTTTAAGGAGGATTACAGCCAGATGGTGATCGTAAAAGACATTGAGGTTTACTCGATGTGCGAGCATCATATGCTGCCTTTTTTTGGAAAGGCGCATATCGCCTATATCCCTAACGGCTATGTGGTTGGCCTGAGCAAGATACCGCGGGTGGTGGACGTTTTTGCCCGCCGCCTGCAGGTGCAGGAAAGGCTTACCAACGAAATCAGGGACAGCATACAGGATACCCTAAACCCTCTCGGAGTTGGGATTGTTATTGAGTGCCGGCACCTTTGTATGAGTATGCGTGGCGTTCAAAAACAAAATTCCGTTACCACCACATCTGCCTTTACCGGCGAATTTTTGAAGGAAAAAACCCGCGGAGAATTTTTGAACCTCATTTCTTCCAGGCTGGGGTAGTTCATTAGTTCACTTGTTCATTAGTTCATTGGTGAAAAGTTCGCTATGCGGTTAAAATTCCCTTAATTTGCGTAGGGTTTTTAGTTTGTTACCACCAAATACCAATGAACTAATGAACCAATGAACTAACAAACCACAATGAAAGCATATATTTTTCCGGGACAGGGCGCCCAGTTTGTAGGGATGGGTAAAAATCTTTACGAACAATCAGAAGAAAGCCGCAAACTATTTGAACAAGCCAATGATATATTGGGCTTCCGCATCACTGATGTAATGTTTGAAGGTACCCCCGAAGACCTTAAGGAAACTAAGGTTACCCAACCTGCCATATTTTTACATTCGGTTATACTTGCCAGCGTTTTAGGCGAAAGTTTTAAACCGGATATGGCGGCAGGACATTCATTAGGCGAATTTTCGGCACTTGTAGCCTGCGGGGCTTTATCTTTTGAAGATGGGTTGCGGCTTGTAGCCGCGCGTGCCAATGCAATGCAAAAGGCATGCGAGATACAGCCGTCGACTATGGCGGCAATTATTGGCTTGGATGATTTTACGGTGGAGGATATTTGCCATCGCATTAGCGATGTTGTGGTACCCGCCAATTATAACTGCCCCGGGCAACTGGTTATTTCAGGAACGATTGCCGGCGTGGATAAAGCTTGTGAAGAACTTACTGCGGCGGGTGCAAAAAGGGCATTAAAGCTAAACGTGGGCGGGGCTTTTCACTCACCGCTGATGGAAATAGCCAGGGTTGAACTGGAACATGCCATCGTTCACACAGAGATCCGTGTACCAATTTGTCCTGTTTACCAAAACATCGATGCAAAGCCTTATACTGATCCGGCAATGATCAAACACAATTTGATAGCCCAGCTTACCGGCCCGGTACGTTGGACCCAAACGGTTAAACATATGCTGGAAGACGGCGCCACGTCATTCACTGAAGTTGGGCCGGGGAGTGTTTTGCAAGGGCTGGTTAAGAAAGTGGACCGCCAAATACCTACAGAAAGCGCGGAAATTTAATAATTAGGCCATCACATAAAACATGATGGCTTTATTTTTGGTTGAAGGTTAAACTATTAACAAAGTGGGGGCTCAAGGTAAAATACGCTTATTGCTGGCATTGCTTTGTGCCAGTTTGCTATTTACATCGATAATAGTTGAAAAAATATACACTCCCGCCGCCAACCTTGAGGAAACCGCCCAAACGCTAAGCAAAAATCTTCATTCAAAAGAAAGCTTCGTTACCAAAGTTATCTACGACCAAAAGAAATTCAGTGAATTAAAGGGCCTCGCTAAAAACCCGGCTGCGGCTGTAAGGTATATTCAGCAATTCACCGGTGAAAAAAACATTTGGTTTATTACGCTTACCAATGGTAACCTGAGCTTTTGGAGCGGCGTAAAGGTTATCCCTGAACATCCCGGTGAAATAAAAGATGGTTTTTCGTTTATTAAAGAGCCAAATGGTTATTATGATGTGATCAAACGGACCGAAGGTGATTTTTCAGCGATTTTTTTTATCCCTGTTAAGCTTGATTACGCCTTTCAAAACCAGTTCCTCAGAAATACCTTCGCCATGGACCTGCTGGGCGACAACAGCATCGAAATGGCAAGTATCGCCGACAGGAACGTAGTAGAAATACGAAGTGTTGACGATACGTACTTGTTTTCTGTCAAATTAAAACCTGGTGAAACAAACATCTACTATTTATACGACGAACTGGCTGTCTGGATATCCACACTGATCAGCCTTTGCATCCTGGTAACCAATGTCTGTAATTATATCAGCCAAAAGGGATATACGTTTATCTCATTTGTTGTTTTGGGGACATTTATTGTTTTGCTCAGGTTTATTAACCTGCACTTTCATTGGCCCGATTTTACTTCAAAGCTGCAGTTGTTTGCGCCTGCCATCTACCGTGCGGGTTCTCTTAATCCGTCGCTGGGGGATTTTTGCATCAACATTCTTTTAATCTCGTGGCTTGTCATATTCATTTACATCCACCGGAAAAAAATTCTAAAAAAACCGACCGGCAAGTTCACCGGCTATTTTGTTTTTACCTTCAGTATCTTGTTGCTGGTGATTATATCTACCGCCCTGCAAAACATGTTTTACGGGCTGGTGGTTAAGTCACGGGTCAGTTTTGATTTAAGCAACATACTCAATCTTTCCTACTTTAGTTTGCTTGGTATACTGATGCTTTGCTTCAGTTTCCTGATCTTTTTCCTGCTGTCCGAGGTTTTTTTAACGATCGCAATTAAGCTCCCGGTACCAAACAATCAAAAGATAATCATCTTTACGTCGATTATCATTTTAACAACCGTTACGTACGCGTGGTTAAATGTTTTTACCTGGTTTTATGTGCTTTGGGCCATATTGGTGCTTACAAGAGCGAATGCCTATCGCCGATGGGCCGGCGCTATGGATGCGGCATCGCTTGCCGTTATTATTTTGGTGTGCTCGTTTATGTCGGCCATCCGTCTTAATTATTTCCAATCCGTAAAGGAAAAATATAGCCGCAAAATATTTATTCAAAAATTGGAAGTGCCGGACGACTCCACGGCGGATAATATTTTTAAGAGGGTTGAACAACAAATAATTACGGATACCTCCATTAACAACCATTTTGATGACAGTCTGCATACCGGCGCTTTTATAAAAAGCCGCCTGCAAAAGCTGTATTTTAACGGCTATTTGTCCCGGTATGAGTTTAACGCTTATGTCTATGGCAGCAGGGAACAGCTTTTATCAAACGACAAAGGGTACGACTTTGGTGTTTTTAAAGATATGGTGCTGTATAGTTCATACAACAAAGTAACCCACTACTTTTACCGCGAAAATCAATCCTTCGGATTCCTCAAATATTTCGCCATTCTGCCTATTACCCGGCATGGCGTCAAATTGGGCACCATTGTTATTCGGCTGCAAACCAAGCCCATACAAACCAACGCTTCATTCCCCGGCCTTTTGATAGACGGCGAGTCGAATGAAAATGAGCAGTGGAGCGGGTATTCCTATGCATTTTATATCGATAACCACCTATGGAACCAAAGCGGAAGTTATTCATATGACCTTTTGAACAGCACGCTGACGGGACAAACCCGCAAATATGTTTTTAAGGAAACCAAATATAACGGGGATATATGGTTTAAGCGATTTGATACTTTCAGCCATTTGATTTACAAACCCACGGCCCGGAACCTTATAGTAGTAAGCAAGGAGGAAAACCCGGTATTTTTTATCACTGCTGCCAGCACCTTCTTTTTTGTGGTATTCATGTTTTTTAGCGTATTGGTGATTTTAGTGAGATGGCTTTGGCTGAGGATAAAAATTCTTTCTATAAAAAATAATCGGATCAGCTGGAACTTTAAAATAAATCTTGACCTGGTGCTGTACAAAACGCGGATACAGTTTTCAATGGTATTTGCGGTGGTCGCAACACTTATCCTGGTAGGCATCATTACCTTCATCTCTATAAGTACTGAGTACCAGGTGCAGCAGGACCGGGCTATACGCGACAAGATCACAAAAATTGCAGCCGTCCTCGAAGACGGCCAATATGCCCGGTATCTTACTAATTCGCCTGAAGAAAACCAGGTTGAGTTTGACAATTTTGCCAACGATTATTCGGCTGACCTTACCTTGTTCGACCTCAACGGTACCGCGCGGGTCACCACACAGCCCAAAATATACGACTTTGGCCTGCAATCCCGCAGGATGAACGCCCGCGCCTATATCAGCCTGGCCGGCTTAAAAAAATCCGAGTTCGCTAATGATGAAAAGATCGGACTGTTGGATTATAAGGCTGTTTTTATGCCGGTACGTAACTCGAACGGCGAAACCGTGGCTTACCTGCAGCTTCCCTATTTTTCAAACGAATCGGACTATAAAGAGCATATCGGGTCGCTGCTTAATATTATGCTTAATGTTTATGCTATCGTTTTTATGGCCATCGGCTTGTTCGCGGTGTTTATTGCCAGGCAAATTACCTCGCCCCTTAGTTTTATCCAGCACAGTTTAAGCAAAACGGTTTATGGCAAAAAAAATGAACCCATCAAATGGAGCCGCGACGATGAGATAGGCGGGCTGGTAAAGGAGTATAATAAGATGATTGCCCAATTGGAAAACAGCGCCCAAAAGCTGGCGCAGTCCGAACGGGAAAATGCCTGGCGCGAAATGGCTAAACAGGTTGCGCACGAAATAAAAAACCCGCTTACTCCTTTAAAACTGGGATTACAGTTGCTCGATAAATCATGGAAGGATAAGGACCCTAAGTTCGATCAAAAATTCGAGCGGTTCAGCAAGTCGTTTGTCGAACAGATAGAAAGTTTGTCGTCCATCGCCTCCGAGTTTTCGGCTTTTGCCAAAATGCCTGAAACAAAGATGATGCCGCTCAATATATTTGATGTGCTGAGTCAGGCGGTCACCATATTTAAGGAAATGGACAATATCAAAATTGTTTACCAGGTTCCTGACACGCCTTTTACCGTAAATGCCGACCGCGACCAGCTGCTGCGCTGTTTTAACAACTTGTTGAAGAATGCTATAGAGGCAACACCGGCCCGCCAGCCCGGAATAATAGAAATAAACTACCTGCTTACCGCAAAAAACATGCTTTTAACCATAAAAGACAATGGAGAAGGCATACCCGAAGGCATGCGCGAAAAGATATTTGAGCCAAACTTCACCACCAAAAGCTCAGGTACCGGGCTTGGCCTGGCATTTGTAAAAAACTCCATCGAGAATGCCGGCGGCAAAGTTTGGTTCGAAACCGCTTCGGGCCAGGGGACAACGTTTTACATCAGTTTGCCCGCAGCCGGGCAACGGGTGTAATATTTGCCCGGAAGATGAAATGCGGGTAATCATCAGCCAAATCATCACCATGATCCTTGTCCTGCCTTGCGGAAAAAATCGATGACTAAGTATTGCGGAAACGGTTAACTTTGCGCCAATATGAAAAGTAAAATATGGTTGCTGGCGTTGTGTTGCTTCTTAGGTTCAAGCGCGTTGGCCCAACCCAATACCGATTGCGCAAGTTTGCTTAAACGTACCATTGATGCCGATGGTCCGCAAAAGGTTTTTAAAAATTTAGCCACCCTGAGTTGTTTCGGATTAGATGCCATTGACCGGCAAATATTTATTAACCCGCCCGTAATGGGAACCTTGTTGGTTAAAATTTCGCAAAAGAAGGGACAGGAAAACGTTACTTACGGAGACATCCTGGCAGAGATAAATAAACGCAAGACAAACGGGGCTTACCCCAAACAACGGGCTGAAATAGTTGCGATGAACCGTCTTGAATTGATACCTGCAACATCCGGAAACTGGCAAAAGGCCAAAAAAATACTCGGAAAGATCGATACCCCGGGTGATGAGATTGAACAATTACATACGTATATGCTGCAAAACCAGGATAAGGGATGGAATTACAGAAAGTTGTATGTGCTTTTTGAAATGAAGAAAAATAAGGAGAGCCATAGCGGCTAAGCTATTTTAGATACCTGGCCCGTGACGCAATGAAGTGAAATCGAGAATAAAATCTTGATCCTCAATTTTGGTTTTAAAAATGAGTGACGAATAAATACATAAAATTCTTTACAAAAGCATGCAAACTACAGAAAAAATTCCTGTCCCAGGTGGTCCAGGTGTATTCAGGTGTTCCAGGTGGTTCAGGCGGTTCAGGTGCATCGCCGGCGTGGTCACGGTTGTTCCGATTTTAATAGTTTATCGCTATACAAACAACAGGCTGTTTTTAAGCGCGATTTCCCCGCAATTATTACCTATAAATTTCAGGGTTCAAAACAAATTTATACCTTTGAAACAAATTTTTTAAAAACGTTATTTATTAAAAAAGGAGCGCGCCCGCTCCGAAAACTTATAAAATATGAAACCGTTTATCTCCACCTCATTTTACGGATTTTTCAAGTATTTTTCGTCGTTGTTCCTGATCGCATCGCCCTGGGTGTTTAACCTGGTCGATGTTTCGAGCGCGGCACTGCTGATCCCTATGTTTTTTGGCTGGCTGCAATTGATCATGACGATTTTTGCGGATACCGAAGCAAGCCCCATCAGGCAGTTTCCAATCCAGATGAATATGGTGGCCGATATGATCATGGGCTTCTTTTTATTTGTTTCCCCTTTCCTTTACACATTTTATAACAAAGCACATTGGCCCGAATTGCTCCTGGGCGGAATGCTGATGTTTTTGGCGCTATTCACCAAAAAGTCTCCGTTCCTTTCAAAGCCACACGCAGCGGCGCCCGAAGGTCAGCTCACTTCGCTCGATTCAACAGAAGGCCGGCTGAACATTTAAGATATTATTTAAACAAGTTTGAAGCTTACGGGGCTTTAAAGCTTCGTAAGTTTTTTGTTTTTACAGATATTCCCACAGTTTCGCCCGCAATATTTCTATCAGCTGTCCGTTGCCAAACCGGTAGTCATCTTCTATCTCCATAATGATCACCTGTTTTTCCGCCAGGGCCGATGGAAAACGCTCCGCCAGTATTTGTTTGTGCCGCCGCTCCATCACAAAAATTACATCGGCCCAAAGCAGCAGTTTTTCGTTCACCTTTATCCGCGCTTTTTCGCTTGTACCGGCCGAACGGGCCTTGTTTACGGGATGGTTTTTAAACAGCGCTTCGGCAGTGGGGCTTCGCCATTGATTTTTACTGCAAATGAAAACAAGGTTTGACAAGCCGTAAGTTGATTAATTTGCAGTTAGGATCATTCTCCGTTTATGGCTTTTCGTTGCAGCCAGGCCTGGCTTTTTATTAACCATTTGCCGTTCTGCTGCCGCAACACGAAAGTAAAGGCGCCTTTAACGGCAAAGTTTTGTTTGTTGGGTAGCTTGCCGCTGAAGCTAACGGGAACCACTATGTAAACATTGTCGGCTGATTGCTGAAAAACATTTACGGGCTCTATGGTTCCCTTCAGTTTGGTAACTCCATTATCCTTACAGGCCTTTTCAACCGAATTTAGCCATTGAACGCCCGCTGTTGGTCCGTTCCACGAATAGGGCGCTTCATCGTCTGCCACAACTGCGTTAGGGGTATATAAATTGGCAACTTCATCAATATTAAATGAATTTATTGCGTTAATAGCCTTTGTAACCACTTCCATCACATCTAAGGGGGGCGCCGTGTCGGCCACTGCACTAACATTCGCTTCAAGTAAGCGGAACGGCTTATAGCCGCTTCTTTCAGCTCTTCTTGCTGCGAATGCCCCGGTAAAGGGAATCGCGATCATGATAAAAATGGCAATTGATAACCGGGTAAATTTCCTCATAATTTATAAGCAGGCTGATAATCTGGCGCTTTCCGGCTGCAAAGGTAAATACTTAATTGCTTTTCGCCATAAAATAAAAAACCACAGATGATTTGCACGGGTAAGGTTTATACATTTGCAGCATGGAAACCATTGCCTGGCATGATTTTGAAAAAGTAGAGCTACGTGTAGGAACAGTTTTGGAAGTTGCCGATTTTAAGGAGGCCCGCAAACCTGCCTATAAGCTAAAGGTAGACTTTGGCCTTTTTGGGGCCAAATGGTCCAGCGCCCAAATCACCAAACATTATACCCGGGAGCAATTACCCGGTCGCCAGGTGGTGGGCGTAATAAATTTTGCGCCAAAGCAAATCGCCAATTTTATGTCGGAGTTCCTGGTAACCGGCTTTGCCGACGAAAACGGCGATATTATTCTGGCATCTGTTGATAAACCCGTCCCCAATGGGAGTAAGCTGATATAATGAGATATGTAACTTTTGGCGACGAGCCCGCGGTTTCGCCCGATCAGTTTTTTATGAACGAAGCCTTGCGTGAAGCCAAACTGGCTTTGGATGAGGATGAAATACCCATTGGCGCCATCGTAGTTTGCAAAGGAAAGATCATCGGCCGTGGCCATAACCTTACGGAGCGATTAAACGATGTTTCGGCCCATGCCGAAATGCAGGCGCTTACCGCCGCGGCCAACTTTATGGGCGGCAAATACTTGCCGGATTGCACGCTTTATGTTACGCTGGAGCCCTGCGTAATGTGCGCCGGCGCTTGTTACTGGTTCCAGCTGGCGCGCGTTGTTTTTGGCGCTTACGATACTAAGCTCGGTTTTGGCAGGTTGAACCAAAAAATAACACATCCCAAAACCATTGTCACGGGTGGCATTATGGAGAACGACTGCGCGGAACTGGTGCGTGGGTTTTTCAGAAGTAAGCGGAAGGGATGAAATTTTCGTTCATGGTTCATAGGTCATGGCAGGAGCAAGGTTCATAGGTCATGGCAGGAGCAAGGTTCATTGGTCTTGAAATATGGAGTGGCTACCAACCGCCATTGTTTTTTTACCATGAACAATGAACTATGAACCTTGAACTAAATATTACATTTGTAAGAACAAAAGTCCTTCGCAAGCATTTATATTTGTTACACACTTTCATTAAACTTAAAACTATTTGTTATGGCATTTACACTACCGGCGTTACCATACGCAACCGATGCATTGGAACCTACCATTGATAAAATGACCATGGAAATTCACCATGGCAAACACCACCAGGCTTATGTTACTAATTTAAATAAAGCGCTTGAGGGCAAACCTGAAGCCGACTGGAGCATTGACGAGATCATCAAAAATATTTCAAAATTTCCGGCGGCGGTACGCAATAACGGCGGGGGACACTACAACCACAGCCTGTTTTGGACCATTTTGGGCCCTGGCGCGGGCGGCGAGCCTTCAGGTGCGCTTGGAGATGCCATTAATAGCACTTTCGGCTCATTCGCTGATTTTAAAACAAAAGTGAGCGAAGCGGGCGCTACCCGGTTTGGCTCGGGCTGGGCATGGCTTATTGTTACCCCGGATAAAAAACTGGCAGTAACGTCAACCCCCAACCAGGATAATCCGCTGATGGACATTGCCGAAGTAAAAGGCACCCCTATATTTGGCATTGATGTTTGGGAACACGCCTACTACTTAAAATATCAAAACCGCCGCCCTGATTACCTGGCTGCGATATGGAGCGTGGTGAACTGGAACCACGTTGCGGAATTGTATAGCAAGGCGTAACCCACCCCCTAACCCCCTAAAGGGGGAACAAAGGGGAATGGGTTTAGGAAAACGAAACATGAAAACGGCGGAAGATGTTCCGCCGTTTTAGGTTTGAAAAATCAGCGAAATGATCATCATTACAAATCAGCGGTCATGAAAGCAGTAGTTTTGGAAGCGGCGGATAAGCCGCTAGTGTTAAAAGAAGTTGATAAGCCGGTATTAAAGCCCGGGGAGGTTTTGGTGAAGATAAAAGCTGCCGCCCTGAACCGCCGGGATTACTGGATAACTATTGGCAAATATGCGGGTATAAAATACCCTGTCATCTTAGGCTCGGATGGCGCAGGCATTGTGTACGAAGTTGGTGATGACCAGGATAAGTACCTGATGGACCAGGAGGTGATCATCGATCCGGGTTCCGGATGGGGTGACGACGAGAATTTCAACGCCGATGATTTTAACATATTGGGCCTGCCTGAAGATGGCACGTTTGCCGAATATGTGAAAGTTAGCGCAAGTCAGTTATATCCGAAACCGGCCCATTTGAACTGGGAGCAAGCCGCTGCCGTTCCGCTGGCCGGTGTGACATCCTTCCGCGCATTGTTTACCAAAGGCAAGGCAAAAAAAGGAGATAAAGTACTGGTGACAGGGGTGGGGAGCGGTACGGGCACCCTGGCGCTGCAATGGGCGATTGCGGCAGGTTGCAAAGTGTTTGTGACCTCGGGCACAGGTGAGAAGATAGGCATGGCTAAAGAATTGGGCGCCTCCGCCGGGGTAAATTATCATTCGCAGGATTGGGCCGAACAGTTGCAGCACCTGGCCGGCGGTTTCGATGTAATCATCGACAGCGCATTGGGCGATGGGTTTGCCAAACTGCCTGACCTGTGCAAGCCGGGCGGGCGCATCGTGATTTTCGGCGGTACAGCCGGTAATATCCCGGCGCTAAACGGCCGGAAGCTGTTTTGGCGGCAGCTGCAAATTATCGGTACTAAAATGGGCAGCCCGGCGGATTTTAAGGCGATGGTCGATTTTTTAGCTAAACACCGGGTGGTTCCGGTGATCGATGAGGTGTTTTGCCTTGCTGATGTGGCGAAAGCAATAGCCAAAATGGAGCATTCATCGCAGTTTGGTAAAATCGTAATTAGCCTCTGATCAATGCTTCGACTAAAGGTTGAATCCATCAAATGGGAGCTACCCGATGCGGCGACTTTCTTTTTTTCCGAGCTGTCGGGCAAAAAGATCAATTATACCGCCGGTCAGTTTATCACCCTGGTTTTCGACCATCACCGCGAAGAGATTCGCAGGTCATATTCCTTAAGTTCAGCTCCGGGCGAAGAATTGTTGGCCATCACGGTAAAGCGGATCGCTAACGGTGAAATATCGAGGTTCCTGCTAACGAAATTAAAGCAGGGCGATATCCTAAATGCCGTTGAGCCGGCGGGGCGGTTCATTATCACAAACTTTAAAGCGGAAAAGGATATTTTTCTTTTTGCCGCAGGCAGCGGTATCGTTCCGGTATTTTCTCAGCTAAAACAGCTCTTCTCAGTCGCCGGTAAAAGCAAGGTTACCCTGGTTTACAGTAATCAAACTGAAAGCACCGTCTTATTCAAAGATGAATTAAACAAGATCGCGGCACTGCACGCCGACCGCTTTAAGATCGTTCATTTATTAAGCAGCGAAGCTAACCGCCTAACTAATCACCTCGTCGAGAAATTGGTAAAGGAAAATCTGAAATTCAGCCCCGGTCGGGCTGAATTTTATACCTGCGGGCCATTCGACTACATGCGGATGATACGGCTGACGTTACTCTATATGGGCTTTGAAACCGGGCAGATCAGGAAAGAAAATTTTGTTTTGGAGACGATACCGGTTAGCCCTGTGGCGTTGAATTATCCCCCAAGGCGGATCAGGATAGCCTTCAACAGTGAAATGTTTGATATTGTAGTTGGCGAAAACCAATCCATACTGCAGGCTGCGCTGCAAAACCACATTCCGCTGCCCTATAGTTGCCGCGTTGGTGATTGTTCAACCTGTTCGGCAATATGCAACAGCGGCGAGGTGGAAATGGTAAAAAACAACGTGCTCACCGATGTCGACCTTGCGGCTGGATGGATATTAACCTGTACCGGCCATCCCTTGAGTGATGATGTCCTCATTGAATATTAACTCAGCGGCGCAAATTTTTGGCTTCCAACGTTACTGACCAAAAAAGTAGTTCACCCCAATAACAGTATTCTGGGTAAGGAAGTGAAAATATGCCTCGAAGCTTTGGATCTGCGAGGTATAATAGTCAGCGTATATTTCCCAGCTTTTACGTATCCTGAAACCTGCTTTAAACATAAATGCAGTATTTGCCGTTTGAAAATGATAAGATTCCTGGGGAAAGCCCGCATTTTGATCGGATTTGTTTTGTGCTTGAAACACCGGGTTGGTAAAATTCGAATATGTTAACGAAAAACCCGTTCCCAGGTAAAACTTGAAATCGGGAGCGTTGTAAAAGTTGTACATGGCCTGAGGCGTAAAGCATACCATCAATTGGTTGTAGGATGCTACGGCGGGCACTTTAGGCGTAACCGTCAGGTTGTACATTGCATCCATTTTCCCCGGATTTACGGATACATCAAGTCGCAACTCGGCCCTGCCGCCATTGGGGTCGGGAAGCAGGTCGGCTCCGATAGAAAACATAGGCAGATAGGAAGTGTATGGCACGCCGCCGGCAGCCGTATATGCCGTATTGGCGTCGGAACTGGTGTGCGAAACATTTACGCCTGTACCTGCATAAATACTCACTTTGCTGTGACCTGAATATTTTTTTGCGAACTCGGCATTTGATATGTTATTGACGCGGCTCACAATCCGGAGCAGATCAGTTTCGCGGTAGGCTAAAAACTGGTCCTCCAACATCGATGTCATTTTATCGTCCAGCGCATTGTACTTATTGGCCAGGGCAAATAGTTGCTTTTGATAGGTATTCTCGTTAACGGTGTTGCCCGATGAATTTGAAGCATCAATGTACAACCTGTATACTAATTCCCGTGGCTTATAATCAGGTGCCTCGCCAATGTAAAACCTGGATTTCAGGTCGTCGGTATAGGCATAAAGTGCAAGGTTTTTGCCTCTTTGCAGCACCTTTAAAAACACGCTATCTATCCTGAAGCTGGTATCACGTCCTTCAATAACGCGCCTGTTATCGGTGATATCCGTACTAATTCTGCACAGAAACTTTTCGTATGAGGCAATGTCATTCACACCAAAGGCGTGCATGCTGCCCATCGAAAATGTTTTTTTGTATCGGTCGGCCAGCGTCGATTTAAATGCAATTGACTTTGGGTTATTATCCCATGCCTGGTAGTCAATAAATCCTTTAACCGTATCGCCTTTTGAGTTGACAATGTAGCCAGCACGGTAATTGCTTTGTGCCGCCGAAAAAAGAGGCAACAGAAAAAGAACAGCGAATAATTTACAGGGGATTTTCATAATGGTTTTGGTTAATAAGGTTTTTTAGTGATGAGCGGTAGCGAAATCATGAATTACCCAAATGGCCACGCCAATAGCCCCGATGATAATAATTGCCGTGCGTAGTGGATTAGGTTTACTGCCATTGTTTTTAGATACATCAGATGCTGAAATTCCGTTTATGATGCTGGCGATATGTACCACATCGTCTACCCTGTACTCGGCTTTTGATATATAGTTTTTTAGCGATGGCGTCATTACCCCGGCCTTTACAGCCTCGTCGTAAAGCTGACCTTTAAACGCGGTTTCGTAACTGGTACGGTCGCGGCCATTGGCGTCCTCGCTGTTCCAATATATCCGGTAGGTGAGCTCAACCGGCTGGTCCGAAAAGTTTTCAGCTATAAAAAACCGCGTTTTTTGGGCGTCAGTATATTCAAATAGGTTTAACCTTTTACCATCCTGCAAAACCCTTAAAAAAATGGTATCGATTTTAAAGCTGGAGTCGCGGCCGATCGATAAATGGTTTATATCGGTATTGTCAGTAGTTATCGGGCCGGTATAACCTTCGAATGCCTCCAAATGGCCAACGGAAACACTAAAGAACTTCACCTGGCCTGCGTTCAGCCTTTCCGGCGACGCAGCTGCATCTGATCTAAAGAGGATGGTTTTTGGACTATTTTCCCAATCCCGGAAGTCGATCATGCCGTGAATAGTGTCACCTTTTGGGTTTACAATAAGTCCCGGTTGGAAATTTGATTGGGCAAAGGCGCTAAAGGGTGGCAAAAATAGTAAGGAAAGTAACTTGTGACAGCTTCTCATGTTTAAGTTTAATTGGGGGTAAAAACCGGTGTAATTTAAATCTTTTCGTCAGAAAACAAATAATTAATAATCAAAATAAATTGCGATCGGGTTAAAAAAACCGATAAAATACCGGTACTTTTAGTCATGCATCACGAACATCATTTAAAAAGCTCGGACACGATACGCGATATAGTTATCGGTATGTCTGATGGGTTAACCGTGCCTTTTGCCCTTGCGGCGGGCCTTAGCGGCGCCGGCAGTACATCGGGTATTGTGGTTACCGCAGGGATAGCCGAAATTGTGGCCGGTTCTATCGCCATGGGACTGGGCGGTTTTTTGGCGGGCCGTACGGAGGCCGATCATTATAAATCGGAATTGCAACGGGAGTACGATGAAGTTGAGCGTGTGCCGGAACAGGAGAAGGCCGAAGTTAAAGAAGTTTTCGCCGAGTTTGGATTGTCGCCGGCCCTGCAGGACCAGATCGCTAACGAGATGGCAAAAGATAAGGACCGGTGGGTTGATTTTATGATGCGCTATGAGCTGGGCCTTGAGAAGCCCCAGGCAAACCGGGCCACGCAAAGCGCCGTCACCATTGGTATATCGTACATTGTTGGCGGGGTCATCCCGCTTTCGCCCTATTTTTTCATCCGCGAATCGCAAACGGCCTTGTATTACTCCTGTGCTATTACTATGGTTTGCCTTTTTGTATTCGGATATTTTAAAAGCAGGGTGACCGGCCAGCCAGTGTTCACGGGTGCGCTAAAAGTGCTGGTTATAGGCGCCCTGGCTGCCGCCGCTGCATTTTTTATGGCGAAACTGATTAACGGGAAGTAGTCTGGAAGTCCGAAAGTCGGGAAGTCCGGAAGAAGGAGCTAAATCGTTTGTCTCTTAATTATCAGCGTAACTTTTATCAATATTCAGTGTAATCTGTGATAAACATTCAGTGTAATCTGTAATTAAAACAAAATAAATTTATCCATCTGCTCTTCAGTAAACTTAACGGTATCTTTTTTAAACAGATCGCCGTTTTCGTTAAACTCCAGTTTGATATCAGGGATATGTATCTTAAGCGACATCACGTGCAAATGCATATAGTGGCATACCCCCGTAAAATGATCCACGCCCCTTATGTTTCCGTATTTGCCTGATGAAAGGCCGGTTAACGCCGCTTTTTTTTCGTAAAAGCTTTCGGGGAAAGAACAGGCATCCACAAATGTTTTCAGTACGCCCGGAAAACTGCCATTATATTCGGGTATGATGAACAAAAACTTTTCAGTATGGGCGATGAGCTCCTGAATCGGCTCAAACTCCGGGCTTCGCCTCCCATAAAGGTCCGTTCCGATTAAGCAGGCTGGCAACTGCTCAAGCGACAAAAGCGAGCTATCGGCCCCTTTTTCGCGCAGCCTTTTGTGGTAATATTTAGCCAGCTTCAAAGTCCAGCTCCCGGGCCGGTTAGTGCCGGATATGATGGTAGTCATTTAATCAGTTGTGAATTAGTGAGTTAGCGAATTAGTGATTTGTGAATATTTTGACATCCCTCATTCATTCGCAGAACAGGCAAATTAACTCAAAAATTATCCAATCACCAACCAGTCGCCAGCTAACCATTCACTAACTCACCAATTCACTAATTGATTTTTGTTTGTAAATAGCCTAAACCTGTGGATTTCTGAATCAGATTAATACATTATCTTTATCGCGGCGTAAAATGCTTGCAAAACCGGCTGTGCCGGCCCTTTGCGCGGGATGCCCGAAAAAACCTTTTTTATAAATTTTTTTATATAAAATGAGTAAAATTATTGCTTTAGCCAACCAAAAGGGCGGTGTTGGCAAAACTACATCGTCCATAAACCTGGCTGCCAGTTTAGCTGTGCTGGAATTTAAAACTTTGCTGGTTGACGCCGATCCGCAGGCCAACTCGACTTCGGGCATCGGCTTCGATCCGCGAAATATAAAGGACAGTATTTACGAGTGCATCATTAACGATATCGATCCGCGGGACGCTATTCAGAAAACGGACACCCCGAACCTGGACCTGCTGCCCGCACACATCGACCTGGTTGGCGCCGAGATTGAAATGATCAATATGGCCGACAGGGAATATAAAATGAAAGCGGTGCTTGACGTGGTGAAAAACAACTACGATTTTATCATCATCGATTGCTCGCCGTCCCTGGGGCTCATCACCATCAATGCTTTAACCGCAGCCGATTCGGTGATCATCCCGGTGCAATGCGAATACTTCGCCCTGGAAGGCTTGGGCAAGCTGTTAAACACCATTAAGATCGTTCAGTCAAGGTTAAATACCCAGCTGGAGATAGAAGGGATTTTGCTAACCATGTATGATGTAAGGCTCCGCCTGTCCAACCAGGTGGTTGAAGAGGTGAGGACCCATTTTGAGGATATGGTGTTTGAAACCATTATCCAGCGCAACACCCGCCTGAGCGAGGCGCCGAGTTTTGGTTTATCGGTAATTATGCACGACGCAACCAGCAAAGGGGCAATAAACTATTTGAATTTGGCCCGCGAGATATTAAGAAAAAATGGTTTGGTAAAAACCGAGGCTGCAGAAAATACAGTAACAGTTTAACAAATGAGTGCAGAAAAAAGAAACGCTTTGGGAAGAGGGTTAAGCGCGCTGCTGAACGATAACGAAAATGTACATCAAGCCAAAACGAGCGTTTCAAGCCAGGGTGATGTAACAAGCCCCGGGTCGATAAGTGACATTAAGCTGGCGGAGATCGAGACCAATCCTTTTCAGCCCCGCACTGATTTTGATCAGCAGGCATTGGCTGAACTTGCCGACTCAATTAAGATACAGGGACTTATACAGCCCATCACCGTAAGGCGCCTGGGCCCGCACAGCTACCAGCTCATCTCCGGCGAACGGCGTTTCCGTGCATCGAAACTGGCAGGGCTAAGTTATATCCCTGCCTATGTCCGTTCGGCAAATGATCAGCAGATGCTGGAGATGGCGCTGATTGAAAACATACAGCGCGAAAACCTGAATGCCATTGAGGTAGCACTGAGCTTTCAGCGGATGATCGAAGAATGTCACCTGAAACAGGAAGAACTTGGCGATCGTGTCAGCAAAAACCGGTCGACTGTTACTAACTATTTGCGCTTGTTAAGGCTGCCGCCCGTGGTGCAGGCGGGTATACGCGACGAGCAGATCAGCATGGGCCACGCAAAAGCGCTGTTGTCCGTTGAAGATCCCACCAAACAAATATTTTATTACCAGCATATTATTAAACAGGGTTTATCCGTTCGTATGACGGAAGAGCTGGTTAGGAATGCCGTACACGCCGGTACCAATAAACAGGCAAAACGGCCCGAACCGGTTTCATTCCAGGTACAAAAGATACAGGACGACCTGGCATCGAAATTTAGTACGAGGGTTAAGCTAAAGGTTGACAGCCGCGGAAAGGGCACCATTGAAATACCTTTTCTGTCGCAGGATGATCTGGGCCGCATCCTCGAAATTATGGAATGGTAATAAAATATGGCCAATTGTGGCCACCCGTGAAAAATGTACAGATACCTGCTCATTCTGCTGCTGGCTGCCTTCAGCCTGTTATCCGCTTCGGCACAAACAGCCGATACCACTTCAAAAGCTGCCAAACAGGCCGGCAGCCGGGACACATTGAAAGGCAAACGCCAGGACACCATCAATCATAAAACACCACGAGTAAAAAAAGAAAAAGTTTACCACCCTGACAGCTTGCATAGTCCGCATACCGCGGTAATGCACTCGTTGATTTTGCCCGGCTGGGGGCAGGTATACAATCATCAATGGTGGAAAGTGCCCATCGTTTACGCCGGGCTCGGCCTGCTTGCCGATGCTATTATATATAATAACACCTACTACAAAGAGTTTTTACAGCTATCCAAATACCGGGAACATGGGGTTATACCAGTGCCGGGTCAGCCCTATTACGCCGATGCTATATTGTACCAATCGCAGCCAGACCAGGCAATATATGATGCTAACGACGGCTACCGCCGCAATCGCGACCTTTGCATACTTGGTTTTGTGGGGGCCTGGGGCATACAATGTATAGATGCCTATATAGATGCCAAGTTTATCCACAGCTACAGCGTTGATAATAACCTTTCGTTTAAAGTTGAGCCGGGGGTATTGAACCAGCCCTCGCTATTTGCGCAAACTTCAGCAAGTTCCTTAGTTCCGGGATTAAAAATTACCTTTACATTTGGAAAATAATGAACCGGGCTTTTTAAGCAACCAATTTTTAACACGCAGTTAACTAACAAGGTTTAAAGAGCGCAAAAGAAAAAATAAATTGATAATTTTTAAACTTTTTGTGCGCTGCTACTTCTCCGTCTCTCTGCGTTAAAATTTTGCGTTAGTTATTATAGAAATATTCAAAATGAAAATCGCATTATTGGGCTACGGTAAAATGGGGCATATTATCGAAAAGATTGCCACCGACCGCAAACACGAGATTGTATTAAAGATCGACTACGATAACCAGCATGATTTAACGGCGGAAAACCTGGCCATGGCAGACGTTGCTATAGAATTCAGCACCCCTGCTACCGTTTTAGGCAATATAAAAAGCTGTTTTAACGCTGGCCTGCCGGTAGTGGTAGGGACTACCGGGTGGTACAACTGGCTGGGCGAGATAAAACAACAATGCCAGGACGGCGACCATGCATTAATCTACGCATCAAATTTCAGCATAGGGGTAAACGTGCTTTTTTACGTCAACCGGGTGCTGGCAAAGCTGATGAGCAACTATCCTTACTATGACGTACAGGTAGAAGAAATACACCACACCCAAAAGGTAGACTCGCCCAGCGGAACGGCAATTACGCTGGCCGAAGGCATAATCGAAAACCTTGACAGCAAAAAGACCTGGACAAATGTGTTAACCACCGACGGGGATGAATCCTCCGGCGACGCCGTTGCACCTGAGCAATTACTGATCGAATCCTTCCGCATCGACAGCGTGCCCGGCACACATACCGTGCTGTATGATTCGGAAGTGGATACGATCGAACTAAAACACACCGCCCATAACCGTAATGGATTTGCCCTGGGGGCCGTGATGGCCGCTGAATGGATACAGAACAAAAAAGGATTTTTTGAAGCAAAAGATATGTTTAATTTTAGCCTTTAAACTTTTACACGTGAGCGTAGCTGAAGCCCTGATCTTATTTATACTGTTTATCATACTGCCCTATGCAGGTTTGTGGAAATTGTTCGAAAAAGCCAAAATGCCCGGCTGGCTGGGCATCATCCCGCTGGTGAATGTTTTTATCATGATAAAGTTGAGCGGCCGCCCGGCATGGTGGATGCTGCTTGTTTTTATCCCGGTGATCAACGTACTGATCCTGATGGGCATTACTATCGACTTTGTAAAATCGTTCGGAAAGTTTAAGCTGAGCGAACAAGCGGGAGCTGTTGTATTACCGTTTATTTATTTGTACAAATGGGGATCGGACAAAGAAACCAAATACATCGGCCCGGCAACCAGCCCCGGTTTTCGCGAGAAACATAAAACCCAGTTAAAAAAATCCCCGGCCCGTGAGTGGACCGAGGCGATTATTTTCGCAGTGATCGCGGCCTCGCTTATCCGTACTTTTTTTATCGAAGCTTATGTTATTCCAACTCCGTCGATGGAGCGGTCACTGCTGGTTGGCGACTTTTTGTTTGTAAGCAAGGTGAATTACGGCCCGCGCACGCCGATGACGCCTATTGCTTTTCCCTTTGCCCATCACACCATGCCCATAACCGGCACCAAAGCTTACTGGGATGGGTGGGAGCTGCCGTACTACCGTTTGCCCGGGTTGGAAAAGGTGAAAAGAGGCGATGTGGTAGTATTTAACTATCCGGCCGATACCATCAATAACCGGCCGGTTGACAAACGCGAAAATTATATCAAGCGCTGCCAGGGTATTCCGGGTGACAAGCTGAGTGTGGTCAATGGCCAGGTTTATGTAAACGAAGTAGCTGCGCCAAACCCTCCGGGAGAGGAAATGGAATATAATTTGAAAACAACTGACGGTAGGGCTCTGACGCCCGAAACAATGAAACGATTAGATATTACCGTTTACGAACAACATTCCCTGCCGGCAATGACGGCCGCATCGGCCAAAGCATTGCGAAGTGAGGCTGATGTGAAAGAGTTAAAGCCTGATATTGTGCCGAAGGGTGCTCCTGAGGAAGTTTTCCCACGAGGAACCACAAGTGTGCTTGACGCCAGTCTTGGCACGCCGCTCGAATATCATTGGAATTTGGACAATTACGGACCGATCATCATCCCTAAAAAAGGCTGGACGGTGACCATGGACGCCATGACCTTCCCCATTTATGAGAGAGCAATACAGGTTTACGAACACAACAAACTGGAAGTAAAGAACGGCGACCTGTACATTAATGGCGTTAAAACAATGTCGTACACCTTTAAAATGAATTATTACTGGATGATGGGCGATAACCGCCACGACTCTGAAGATTCACGTTTTTGGGGATTTGTGCCGGAGGACCACATTGTAGGGAAAGCGCTTTTTATCTGGATGAGCTGGGATGAACATGCATCGTCATTCTTCAGTAAGATCCGGTGGGACAGGCTCTTTAACGGGATACATTGAGTTCGGGATTCGGAATTTTGATTTCGTAATTAAAGAGCTGCGTCGATCAGGATTTGTGCAAGGAGGCAAACAATAATTGTTAACTTAAGCCCTTAAATAGCACCAATTGAACTTTGAATACCGGCACCTACGTTTTCCTGCTCATTGTCGCCTCACCGTTCCTCATTCTGTGCGCTGCCGGTACCTGGAGGCTATTTCAAAAAGCCGGCGAGGAGGGATGGAAGGCACTAATCCCGTTTTACTCGAGCTATATAATGCTCAAAATCAGCGGGCGGCCGGGCTGGTGGCTTGTTTGGCTGTTTTTGCCGGTAGCCAGCTGGATTGTGGGGGTGGGAATCATAATCGACTTCATTAAATGTTACGGTAAATTTGCCACTAGGGACCGGGCGGCGGCGGTGCTGTTGCCGTTTATCTACCTGCCGAAATGGGGATTTGAAGCAAAAACACTGTATTTGGGCCCTTCGGCCAAAGCGGCTTTTGGGGCAGAGTATCCAAAAAGCAGGAGGCCGCACACAGCCATACAATGGGGGCAAGGGTTATTTTTTGCGGTATTTACAGCCGCCTTTATTCGCGCATTTTTTGTTGAATTCTACGTCATACCAACGCCATCCATGGAACGGACCTTGCTGGTTGGCGATAACATCCTGGTAAGCAAACTAAACTACGGCGCCAGGATACCGATGACGCCAATCAGCTACCCATTTGCCAATCATACTTTCGCCAACACTAATTTAAAAGCTTATTGGGACGGCCTGGAGTTGCCTTACCTGCGGCTGCCCGGCTTTGGCAGCGTAAAGCGTGGTGATGTGCTGGTATTTAACTATCCGCAAGATACGATCGACAACCGGCCCGTGGATAAAAAAGAATTTTACATCAAACGCTGCACCGCTTTGCCCGGGGACATGTTGCAAATTGACAACGCACGTGTTTTAATCAATGGAAAAGTTGAGCCGGAGCCTAAGGAGATGCAGTTTGAATATAAAATTGACACCACAGGCGCCATGAACCCCGGGATTTTCAGGCAGTTGCACGTCACCCTTTATGAAGCGCACTTGAACTATGCGATGACTCGCCAGGCTGCAAGCATACTGCGGACTTATTCAACTATCAAATCGGTTACGCAGGTTATTGCACCTAAAGGGCAGCCCGATAATGTTTTTCCGCGTGCTTATCCTGCAAACGCGTTGTTGGGAATTCACATTCCCGACTATAAATGGAACGTGGACAATATGGGCCCCATTATCATTCCCAAAAAAGGCTGGACGGTTAAGCTTGATAGTATGACCTTTCCTTTGTATGAGCGCGTCATTGAAGTTTACGAGCGTAACAAAGTGGAGGTGCAGGGGAATGATATTTTGATCAATGGCAAAAAGACCGACGTCTATACCTTTAAAATGGATTATTACTGGGTAATGGGCGATAACTGGTACGATTCGGAAGATTCCCGCTATTGGGGATTTGTGCCTGAAGATCATATCGCCGGTAAAGCGCTGTTTACCTGGCTGAGTTGGGACGCTGATGCCCCGCTATTGAGTAAGATCAGGTGGAACAGGTTTTTGAAGGGGATTTATTAGTGGATTAGGTTGATAGAGTTGGATTGGCTTCAATTTTTCCGACACCGAATTTTGCTGCCAGATCATTTAACTCACTAAGCACGGAATCAACTACAGGTATTCCATTTTCTTTTCTTTCCGCCTCTGCTTCCAGTTCCGGCTCGCCGGGGATGATCACTTTTTGCCCGGAATTGATAGTTGCTGCCGACTTAAACCGATCTATCCAGTTATCCATGTGCGCCTTAAATTCATTAATCGGACGAAAACCGTCCACACGCATCGCGCCAACAAAATGACCGATGCCTGCGCCAACCGGTTCATCGGGGGGCTCCAAAAACGCCACGAATGGTGGCACCCAAGGGCCATAGTTAGCGCCGGATAGCACCGCCGAAAGAATATCCACCGTTGCACTTAACCCGAAACCTTTATGGCTGCCGTGCTCCCGGTCGCTGCCCAGGGGCAGCAGTGCGCCCCCGGTTTTTAGCGCGTGAGGGTCGGTGGTGTAGTTGCCGGCAGCATCCTGAATCCAGCCATCCGGTACCCGCTTACCCGTACGCTGGGCAATCTCCAGTTTACCATTGGCCGCTGCCGATGTAGCCATATCAACCACCACCGGCGGGTATTTACCTGCGGGGAAGGCGTAGCACATCGGATTAGTGCCCAACAAGCGCTCACTCGAAAAAGTTGGCGCCACCAGCGGACTGGCATTGGTCATGGCAAAACCGATCATGTCTTTTTCAACCGCCATCAACGCATGATAACCGGCTATGCCAAAATGATTGGAGTTGCGTACCGATACCCAGCCGGAACCATATTGTTCCGCCTTTTTTATGGCCAGCTGTATGGCGAAAGGAGCTACCACCAGGCCCAGGCCCGCATCACCATCAACAGTGGCCGTGGTGGCGGTTTCGTGCGCAACGGTAATATTTGGCTTTGTGTTGATGCGCTTTTTCTCCCACAAACGCACATAACCAACCAAACGGGCAACCCCGTGCGAATCAATGCCGCGCAGGTCAGCCTGTAGTAAAACATCAGTAGCCAGCGCGGCGTGTGCTTCGCTGCAGCCCATAGCTAAAAATACGTTTTGAGTGAAAGTGCGGAGAGCGGATTCGGAGATAAGCATGGCGCAAAGATAATATCCTAAAACTTTCGAATTTTTTAAAATTTAGTAGGTCTACGCAAACGCCTGTGGAAGTCAAGTTCCGCGGACTTTTTATTGATATAAAATTTCAAAATAAATTTGCGCAACTGATCAATTGCGCATATATTTGCAATCGATCGGTTGCAAAGTAGACGAAACATGAGAAGAGACGTTTTCCAGGCCATTGCCGACCCAACACGGCGGCAGATCATTAACATGATCGCCCATCAAACTTTAACACCGAACGGCGTTGCAGATAATTTTGACGTAAGCCGGCAGGCCATTTCAAAACACATACAAATACTGGCCGAGTGTGGTATCATCAGCATTAAACAACAGGGGCGCGAGCGTTACTGTTACGTTCAACCTAAAAAGCTGGATGAGGTGACGGATTGGCTGGCTGACTTCCGCAAATCATGGGAAAGCAGGTTTGATAAACTGGATGGCCTTTTGGCCGAAATGCAGACGTCACCTAAACGGTGACACCTATATGAAATTCACTCCTGAGGGAGCGGGCTTAAAAGAATAACAGACTTAATGACATTAATAAATCAATAATTATGAAAAATCAAACAAAAATAACTGCGGAAAAGGGGGTACAGGAGTTGTTTATTCGCCGCGAATTTGAAGCACCACGAGAATTGGTATTCAAAGCATTTTCGGACCCCGAATTGGTCCTCCAATGGCTCGGCCCCTGCGATATGGGGATGCGAATCGACTATTTCGACAGCCGAACCGGCGGTTCATACCGTTTTATCCACACCAACGCACAAGGGCAGGAGTTTGCGTTTAACGGCGTTATTCACGAAGTGCTTGAGACGGAAAGGCTGATCCGCACCTTTGAATTTGAAGGCCTGCCGGAACGCGGGCACGTTGTGCTTGAAACAGCAACGTTTGAAGCGCTGCCTGATAGCCGCACCAAACTCACTATCCAATCGGTTTTCCGCTCGGTAGCCGACCGCGACGGCATCGTGGCCGCAGGCATGGAATACGGCGTGAATGATTCCCATAAAAAACTGGACGAATTGCTGGAAAAATTAGTAAACCAACCAGCTTAAATATAAAAAAAATGGATGTACTCGTATTTGCAACCAGTGTTGAAAAACCGCGGCAGGTGAGCAGGATAAAACCCCTGCTTACCGCCGTACCAACGATCAACGACTGGAATTTTGACCTCGAAGACTGCGATAATATTTTACGGGTAGAAGCCAGCGACCTTTCGCCGCGCCATATCGAAAGGTTGTTACAAAGCGCAGGATTTGAGTGCCGGGAACTGGAATAGGCGGATATTTCACCCAGGGAAACTAAACTTCCCCATCAAAACCGCCGGGTTAATGCCAATGCGCATCGGCTCACCGCAGATGGCTTCGTTGCCTACCAAAGCAAATAAAATAGCCTCCTTGGCATCCGGGTCGATCCGTAATGCATCCGTTCCCGAAATTTTGCACTGCGGCAACGCTCTTTTTAAATAATCGATGACGTATCGATTTTTGGCGCCGCCGCCACTGGTAAAAATATGGATATCGTCAGCGTTAAAATTCTCCGAAATAAAGTTGGCAATGCTTTCAGCGGTAAACGCGCTCAGCGTGCAAACCAGGTCTTCCCCACTGATAGGTGAAGTAGCCGACTGTTGTTGAGCCTTCTCCACATATTCCAGGCTGAACAATTCTGGCCCTGTTGTTTTCGGGGCCTTTTCTTTAAAGAACGAATGAGACAGCAAGGCTTGTAACAGCGCCTCATTTACGTTGCCGGAAAGGGCGATCTTTGCGTCTTCGTCATAAGGCAGATTGAAATATTTGCGGCAGGCAGCGTCGATCAGCGTATTGCCGGGGCCGATATCGGTACATAAAATTTCATCTTCATTTACATCAGCGGGCAGCCAGGTAAGGTTGGCAATGCCGCCGATATTTAACAGAATCCGGTTTTCGCCCGCCTTGCTGCCCAATATCACATCGCCATAAAGCGCTAAAGGCGCGCCCTCGCCACCTGCTGCAATATGTTTTTGCCGGAAATCACTGATGATTAATATGCCGGTTTTTACCGCCAGGTGATCGCCGTCGCCAATTTGCAGGGTGGCATTGGGATAGCCTTCGCGGTTGTGCAATCGCTTAGGCGCATGGTAAATGGTTTGGCCGTGACTGGCAATAAAATCAACATCAGCGGGATTTATCCCCCATTCACTAAGGGCCTGTAAAACCAATTCGCCGTGGAAATTGCCGATAAAAGCGTTGAGCAGGCAAACTTCTTCCAGGTCTGCCTGCCTTTTGGCAAAGACTGACTGTATCTTACTTTTAAAATCGTCCGAGTAAGGGACCGTTGTAAATTTTAACAGCTTGAATTTCGTATGGATGCCACTACCGGTAAAACTACACAATGCGATATCCAGCCCATCCAACGAAGTGCCCGACATTAACCCAATGCATACTTTTTCTTCTTTTTGGGTGATTTGAAATAGCTTTTGCAGATTGTGATTCATAGTTAGCAAGGCCTCAATTTAGGTATTTGTCAGCGCACAATGAAATTTTGTGTTAAAGCGCTGAGATTTTGCGATTTGGGAACGGAGCCGCTTACAAAAAGGGGAATAACATTGTTAAGTTTACAGCAAATCTCGCAGTTATGAAAGCCATCGTCATCAGCCGCCCCGGAGAGCCCGAAGTTTTACAAATGGAAGAAAAGCCAATGCCCGTTTGTAACGCGAGTGATGTGTTAGTAAAAGTTGCCGCAGCCGGCATCAACCGGCCTGATGTTTCCCAACGGAAAGGCAACTATCCTCCGCCTCCGGGGGCATCGCCTGATATACCCGGCCTGGAGATTGCTGGCACTGTTGTTGAAACCGGTCAGGATGTCGCACGCTGGAAAGTTGGGGATAAAGTTTGCGCCCTTGTTACCGGCGGCGGCTATGCCGAATACTGCGCGGCGCCCGAGGGCCAATGCCTGCCTGTTCCGGGCAAGCTATCCTTTATTGAGGCCGCATCTCTGCCCGAAACCTTTTTCACGGTTTGGAGCAATGTGTTTGACAGAGGCCAGCTAAAAGCTGGTGAAACGCTGCTGGTCCATGGCGGCTCAAGCGGCATAGGCGTTTCAGCCATCCAAATGGCAAAGGCGTCGGGAGCAACTGTTTACGTTACGGCGGGATCTGACCAAAAATGCCGTTTTTGTGAAACGCTGGGAGTTGCCAGGGCCATTAATTATAAAACAGAAAGCTTTGTTGACGTGATAAAGGAAGTAACCGGAGGAAAAGGAGTGGATGTGATATTAGACATGGTAGGCGGCGACTATGTGCAAAATAATATCCGGTCCCTGGCAAATGACGGTCGCCTGGTAATGATCAATATGATGATGGGCAAGGATGTGCAGGTGGACCTCTCGCCGGTGATGACTAAACGATTAACCATAACCGGTTCGACATTGCGATCAAGAGATATGGTGTTTAAGGCTGCGATAGCCCGAAATCTCGAAGAACATATCTGGCCTTTGCTGAAGTCGGAAAAAATAAAACCGGTGATCAATAAAGTGTTTGCAGCGGAGCATGCTGCCGAAGCACACCGACTGATGGAAAGCAGCGGGCATATAGGAAAGATTATATTGAGTTGGCCATAAGTAGCAGGCAGTTGGCAGTTCTCAACTTGCGGTGGGCAGTTTACAATGGACAAGGTGCTGTTTGTGGAGGTTTTACCGCCGGCTGCGAACTGGCCACCGCGACCATAAATGGCCAACTAAAATTTCTTATCTCCATCTATTTTAATATTTACTTATAACTCTTATCTTTGCGCCTCGAAATGGCGGGTGATTTTGTAATACCCTTTGTTTCCTTGAAAATACTTTAAATTACCAGGTTATAATATGCCAAACATTGGAAAAATATCACGGATCATCGGTCCGGTAGTCGACGTGAGCTTCGCAAACGATGCGCATCTTCCAAAAATTTATGATGCTTTGGAAGTCACCAAAGATAACGGCCAAAAGGTTGTTTTAGAAGTTCAGCAACACCTGGGCGAAGACCGCGTGCGTGCTATCGCGATGGACTCGACCGACGGTTTACTGCGCGGAATGGATGTGCTTGACATGGAATCGGCTATCAAAATGCCGGTTGGCGAAAACATCAAAGGCCGTGTATTTAACGTGGTTGGCGCCGCCATAGATGGTATTAAAGATTTGGACAATTCAAAAGGTCGCCCTATTCATGCAAGTGCACCTCGTTTTGAGGATCTTTCTACTGAGACGGAAGTGCTTTTTACCGGTATCAAGGTTATCGACCTTTTAGAGCCATACAGTAAGGGCGGTAAGATCGGTCTGTTCGGCGGCGCTGGTGTAGGTAAAACCGTATTGATACAGGAACTGATTAACAACATCGCGAAAGCATACGCAGGTCTTTCGGTATTCGCCGGTGTAGGCGAGCGTACCCGTGAAGGAAATGACCTTTTGCGCGAAATGCTTGAATCAGGCATTATAAAATATGGCGATGAGTTTATGCACTCGATGGAGTCAGGCGGCTGGGATCTTTCCAAAGTTGACGAGGAAGCATTAAAAGACTCAAAAGCTACTTTCGTTTTCGGCCAGATGAACGAACCTCCCGGTGCGCGTGCACGCGTGGCGCTTTCAGGCTTAACCATTGCTGAATATTTCCGCGATGGTGACGCAGAAGGCAAGGGCCGCGACATATTATTCTTTATTGATAACATTTTCCGCTTTACTCAAGCCGGCTCGGAAGTATCGGCGCTGCTTGGCCGTATGCCTTCGGCGGTAGGCTACCAGCCAACATTGGCTACCGAAATGGGTGGCATGCAGGAACGCATTACTTCCACTAAACGCGGATCGATCACCTCGGTGCAAGCTGTTTATGTACCTGCTGATGACTTGACTGACCCTGCACCGGCAACAACATTTGCCCACCTGGATGCAACTACCGTGCTTTCGCGTAAGATCGCCGAGTTGGGTATCTACCCTGCAGTTGACCCCCTTGACTCTACTTCGCGCATCCTTAGCCCAATCATCCTGGGCGATGAGCATTACAACACTGCTCAGCGCGTAAAAGAAACTTTGCAGCGTTATAAAGAATTACAGGATATTATCGCCATCCTTGGTATGGATGAGTTGAGTGAAGAAGATAAGCTGGTAGTTGCACGTGCACGCCGTGTACAGCGTTTCCTTTCGCAGCCATTCCACGTTGCCGAGCAGTTTACCGGCTTAAAAGGTGTGTTGGTTGATATTAAGGATACCATCAAAGGCTTCAACATGATCATGGACGGTGAAGTTGATGAATACCCGGAAGCAGCGTTCAACTTAGTTGGCAGCATTGAAGAAGCCATAGAAAAAGGTAAAAAACTATTGGCGGAAGCGAACGGATAACAATGTGCAGATATGCAAATGTGCGGATGTGCAGATGAAAAGATGCAAGGCGCATATCTACACATAAAAAACATCCGCACATTTGCACATCCGCACATTTGCACATTAGAAATATGACATTAGAAATCCTTACTCCCGATAAAACAGTTTACGAAGGCGAAGCCGTGTCGGTGAACCTTCCCGGCGCATTGGGATTTTTTGAGATAATGAATAACCACGCACCGATCATTTCCACCCTTGATGACGGAAAAGTGATCGTTCGTCATGGTGGTGCCCGGGAAAACGTTTACTTTATAAAGGGCGGCGTTGTGGAAGCATCTAACAATAAAGTGGTAGTGCTTGCCGAAGGAATAACACAGAAATAAGTTTAAAGCACTCATATTTAACGCCCGGGCTAATTGGTCGGGCGTTTTTTGTTGCCCCTTTTTTCTGCATGATTTACAAAAAAGCCGCCCTGTTTTGGTGCAGGGCGGCTTTTTAACTATCGGTAGGCTTTCTATTATTGATTTGCCGGTTTTGGTGCCGGATTGTCTTTTGGCTTTGGCTTATCGGGCTTAGCTGGCGTTACCGGTTTTTGTTTTGCTGGGGTGCCCGGCAATCCCTGTGGCTTAGCCGGGTTAGTTGGGTTCCCCTGGGGCTTTGCGGGTGTGGTTGGCTGACCTTGCGGCTTAGCCGGGCTGCCCGGTAAGCCTTGCGGTTGAGCCGGCTTGGCTGGCTGTCCCTGGGGCTTGGCAGGGTTGGTTGGCTGCACATCCGGCCTTATTGCATTGGCCGGCTGACCGTCAGGTTTCGACGGATTAGCCGGAACAGACAGGGGTTTTGCCGAACTAACAGGTTGCTCTCCTGGCTTTAACGGGCTAACGGGCTGTGCTTCAGCTTTCGCCGGGTTTACCGGTTGTGCCTGGGATTTAGCAGGGCTGCCAGGTAACCCTTGTGGCTGTGCCGGCTTAGTTGATTGTACGGCAGGCTTTACCGGGTTGGCTGGCTGACCAACCGGCTTAGCCGGACTATTCAATCCTTGCGGTTTATCCGTATTAGCCTGCTGCCCGGGCTTCACCGGCGTAATAGGCTGCTTTATGTTGTTACCTTTCGGTCCGTTAAGGCCATTTCCGCCCTTTGCGCCACGTTTATTTTCCGGGTGATAAACGATCGGTTTTGGAGTGGCCAATACCGGCGGCTTACCGCTGGGGTTCGCTTTAACAAATTGATTGGGATTATTCCTGGCACTTAGCTGGTTCCCGTTTTGCTCGGGAGTTGGCTTTAAGTGGTGCTCTCGGGATGCGGATATTTCTTCAGGCGTAGGTTTTACATCAACTCCCCCGCGGCCGCCGTTAAAGCTGGTGTGATTATTATTGATCACCACATTATTGATGACAGTTTTATTAATGTAAGTATTGTGGACGACTGTGGTGTTTACCCTGACTACTGCTGTATTGTATCTGAAATGACCTCTGTGCCATTCACCACCATAATAGCCGTGACCACCATAACCGTAACCATAGTTAATTCCGCCATAAAAACCTACGTGATCGCCCCAATAACCTACATGGAATACAAAACGTGATCCTTCATAGCCCCAATAAGGCGGTGTCCATAATACACCGGGACTTGGCGGAGCTACCCAGGCGCCAGGTACCCAATAGTAATCGCGTCGATAAGGGCTGTATGACCAATACCCTGGCTGCCATAAATAACCGTCAGCAGGACATTCAGGTTGCTCATATTCCGGCATCGCCGGCGGCGCAACATCGGCAACTACATCAGCATCAACCGGCGCATTCAAATCAACAGACACGTCGACACCGGCTCCGCCTCCTCCCTGGTTCGCCAGTTCCTCATTAAGTTGACGGGCGTAAGTAGCCGTTCTTCTAAGGGCGAACAGATTATTGGAGGCTATTTTTTCCCTTAACCATTGCTGGCTGGCCGGATCAAAAAAATACAAAGTATTATCGTCGACGTGGTAAGCAAATATATAAACATTGGTGGCCGGGCTATTGTCAGTGGCGGGATAGTCCAGCGAAACCTGGTAGCCATTAATATTGGATTCAACGCCCATTTGGGTTACAGTAAACAACCGTCCTTCTTGCTGCGGAAGTCTGCCGTTCAATATTACCTGTGATCTTTGCGTATTTTTTACCAGATCGAGCAAAGCATTTTTAAATAAAATGGCCACATCGGTTGTAACAGGGACTTCCTGCCCCGACTGCGCGTCGATCACATAGATTTGGGCCTGCTGGCGTGGGTCAACTACCTGGTTTTGTGCATATCCTGCACTAAAAAGAGCCAGGATAAATATTGCAGTAAGGAATGATTTCATAACGAAAAGAATTAAATAAAATTGAACTGTAAATTGTACTTTGAATGTGATTAATAAAACGGTGGGGTATTATAAAATTAGTATTTTTTATTATTTATTTTTCAACCAAAGTGCTATTAATTGAAAAATTGTCATCAGTTACCTGTATTATATCATATTGTCGGCAAGTGCCTGATTTCTATTGTTTTAATATTAATAGTCTGCGGGTATTTGTTGGTATGACATGAGAAGACAGCGAGGGTTTAAGCGTTACAAACATTTATTGCAACTTTATTGCAGCATAAAACGGCGGTCGGTCAGTAAAGCCTGACTAAATACAGGCCTTATTTACCCGGAATAAAAATACAAATATTTATCGTTATTGGTAGCTCGCGCAAATACCTAAGCCCGGGTTTCGTTCTTCGGCCCGGCAAAGGTGTTGAATACTAACCTGATTATAGCTCGTTGAGCAGTTTTGGTTATTTTAAATGGACGGTCCAACTGGTCAAATTGTTGCAATTTTCAACAGCAAATAGGCTGCCCGCAGGTTTCCTGTCTTTATATTAAATCCTCCGCTTTAGCGTTAGGATTACGTTATCGTATTTGTTGTCGTGAAAAATAACCAACAATAAATTTCTGTCCGGCTGTGATTTAAAAATGCCGTCAATTTGCTCCAGCGTCATCTTGGCCACCGGTTTAAAGTTTATTTCCATGATCTCGTCACCAGGTTCAAGGCCGATAGCGTCTGCCGGCGAACCCGGTTCAACCCGGCTGATGATCACATGCTGAAAGTCGTCGCCGCCGGCGTAATATTCCAGCCCGCTCATGTCATGCTCAAACGGATCGTCAAAATTCACGGCCGGCTTTAGGTAAACGGCACTGTCGGGGTAATCTATTATCAGGTTAAACCGTTTTAAAATGCCAATGCCAAGGTTACCATCGCGGTGCTGCTCATCAGCCGCCGGTTTCAGGCTTTCCACCGGAAAGGAAGCGAGCACGTTTTTCAGCTTAAATCTCCCTATATCAACCTCGCTCAGCCGGCTTATAAAACCATCAATTGGCCCCGTAAGGCCCACACCAAGGTTAGCCGCTATAAATTTATCAGGCATGCCATGTTTTTCGATCATATTTTCAAGCGACAAAGGATGGCCGGCCCCGAGGTCGAGTATTAACTTGTCATCGGTTTTGGTACCATTCGGAAAAGTTATTTTGGCATGTAAATAGGGTTTCCGGTTCTCAATCACGATGGGGATTTTGTTGTTTTTACCAAAAAACCTGGTGCTTTTAGGCTTCGATACGGTCAGAGTACTATCTGAAAAATCGATCTTTACAGCCAGATTGTTAAAGAATTCGTAGCCGATGAGACCATGTATAGGAATTCCCGCAAAGCCGGAAAGACCGAAATGATCGGTTTTTAAGATGGCAGCCACTACATCGTAGCTTAACAGCCCCGGGATGTTAATATTTAACGGTGAGGTAATGTAGGCCTCAAAGTCTTCGCCTTTGCCTAGCCCCGCGATTTTTATGGTGCGCTTATTGGCAACGTTAATGGAGTCAACGAGTTTAGGATCGGTAATAAGCATAAAACCGACGCCGGAGTCTAAAATAAAATTGAAAGGCCCCTTGCCGTTGATGTCCAGTTTGATGATGATCAGGTCCCTTATCATCTTAAACGGCAGCGTTACGCGCTTGCGGCCGCCTTGCAGATCGAAATATTGTGCTTTTGCGGTGAAGCTTGAAAAAACCAGCATGACAAGTATAAGGGGTAAGCTAAACCGGCCAGCCTTGCGGGCAACGCTTTTTATGATGGAGAGCAGAGCGATCAAACTAAGGGTTATATTTGGAAACTAAATATACAATTTAAACACGTAAATGCCGATGCAAAGCAAACTATTTATACTGGTGACGCTGGTTTGTGGGTTGATGTTGCAAACAACACACGCCAATGCGGGCCACATTCGGAAACGAAAGATCAAAAAACAGTTTAAACACTCGTTTATATTAAACGATCACTTTACGGGCTTTGCGCTCTATGATCTGGATGAAAAAAAAATGATCTGGTCGCAAAACGGCAGCAAGTTTTTTACTCCTGCGTCAAACACCAAGCTCTTCACCTTTTATACCTGTTTAAACATGCTGGGCGATTCTATCCCCGCAATAAAATACGTGGTCCGGCATGATTCGCTGATCTTTTGGGGTGTAGGCGATCCGGCCTTTTTGCACAGTGATCTGAAAGGCACAAGAGGATTTAATTTTCTGAAGAACAGCGGTAAAAAATTATTTTTTTCGATCGGGAATTACACCGGTGATTTTTACGGCGACGGCTGGGCCTGGGACGATTATAACGACTATTACCAAGCCGAAATAAATGCGCTTCCGATTGAAGATAATGTAGCTACGTTCTACGCCGGTAAAAATGATTCGCTGCAGGTCAGGCCGGCCTATTTAAAGAGGTTTTTAAAGTGCGACAGTAATTTCCATCCCCCTCGCTTTAAAGTTCAACGGGATTTTGTGAACAATACGTTTGTTTGTCCGCCAGGCAATCCGCCCAAAAACTTTTCGCAGGATGTGCCCTGGAATGTAAATGATTCGCTGACACTTGCCCTGCTTCGGGATACGCTTAAACTGGCTGTCGTGCCAATAAACATGCCCTTGCCCGACAGCGCCAAAACCATTTATGACGAAAATGCCGATACGGTTTACAGGCATATGCTGCAGCCCAGTGATAATTTTATAGCGGAACAATTACTCCTGGTTTGCTCATCGGCGAAATTTAGGACGCTGAATACCGATTCGACGATCAGTTATTCCAGGAACCACTTTTTGAACGACCTGCCTGATACACCGCAATGGGTCGACGGATCGGGGCTTTCGCGCCGCAACCTGTTTACGCCACGGGATATCATCGCACTATTGTGCAAAATATCGGATAAAATAAAAAACGATGGTCTGCTGCATAGCATGCTGCCGGAAGGCGGTGTCGCCGGGACCATCCGGCATGCCTACAAAACCGATAAGGGCAAGCCCTTCATCTGGGCAAAAACAGGTTCGTTGTCCAATAATTATAATCAAAGTGGCTATTTTATCACGCGCAAGGGCAAGCGCCTGGCTTTTTCGTTTATGAACAACAATTTCACGCGACCCGCCGGCCAGGTAAGGGATGAGATGGTGCGGATCATCACCTGGATACATGAGAATTATTGAGTTGGTTGATTAAGTTGGTTAAGCACTTAGTTGATCAGGTGACCGCGTAAAACTCATTCGATTTAATGAACTACTCTTTGAGATTCCCCTTGAGTTCCGGGTTTTGCGGTGGCAGCTCTTTTACTTTATGCTCCACTTCGGTTTGCAATATGTGAACGGCGTACTCCGCGGGCTCGATGTGGCTGCCCCGAGCCTCAGCATACACCTGGGTAAATTCAGCGCCGATGTATAATATTGCAGATGAATAATATATCCATATCAAAACGATCAATATGGAACCGGCAGCCCCATAAGCCGAGCTTTTAGCCATATATTGAATATACAGATTGATGCCGTACTGGCCAAGCATAAAAAATATCGCCGTAAAAAACGCGCCACTGCGTACATCGCGCCATTTTATTCTTACATCAGGCAAAAACTTGAAGATGATGGCAAAAAGGATAGAAATAATAATAAAGGTGACGCCCAAATTAATCCCTTTTATAAGCAGCGCAGTGATAGTATGCATGAACCGTTCGATCCAATCCCCAAGGGTGGTGATCACCAGGTTAACGATCAGCGAAGTCAACAGTAAAAAGCCCACGCCGATGATGAGTGAAAAAGATAAGAACCGGTTTTGTATCAATTTAAGCCAGCCCTTTTTCGGTTTGGCCTTTACCCGCCAGATGATATTCAGCGAGTCCTGTATCTCGATAAAAATGCTGCTGGCGCCGAGCATCAAAACAATTGTTCCGATCACCACCGCTGTTGACGATTTCCCCGCAAGCGCCCGGCTTTTCAGGATGTCCTGTATCTGTAGAGCCGCATCCTTACCAACGTAGTGTACGATATGCGGATAAATGGCATTGGATGCCGCATCGTTATGAAAAAAAAGGCCCGCCAGTGAAATAATAATAATGAGCAGCGGCGCGATGGAAAAAACAGTGTAATAGGCCAGGGATGCGCTTAGCTTTAGTCCGTTGTCGTTAATAAACCCCATAATTGTGGCTACCAGAATTTTCCATAACTGATGAAAGTAGGCCCTGCTAAAAAATTTCATGCTGTTGATAAATGCCTAAATCGTAGATACACCGTCTTTTGCGTCTCGTGCGCATAATTATCCGGCGACGCAAAATGTCGCGATCCTTACAGCGATAAAGATATAACGCAACAAATTGTTTGAAAGAATTTTTAGCTATTTGATTTCCGTAAAAGGAATATCAAGCAAGGGGTATTTGCTCCAGCCATCAAAATCAAAATGCCACCACTCCGAAGGTATTTCATGGAAGCCATGAGCCTCCATCGCCGTTTTCAGGATAGCCCTGTTGCCGATCTCGGTTTTGGGCAAATCCATATATGCCGACGCCGCTCTTTTACTAAAGCTGTCGAAACCTGTCGGCATCTCCAACTCTTTCCCAGTTTTTAGGTTAATTGCGGTCAGGTCGATGGCGCATCCCCGGTTATGCTTCGAGCCTTTACGCGGATCGGCCACAAAATTGGTATCGTGTGCTACTTCGTAAAATTTTACCGTAATGGCGTAAGGGCGATAGGCATCAAATATTTTTAACCCTAAACCTTGTTTCTTCAAATCGGCCTGAACCTGCTTAAGGGCCAAAACCACCGGAAGCCTGGCAAAAGCCCTTGCCTCGCGGTACATCTTTTGATGCGTGAAATTATTGGTAGTGGCATAGCGAATATCCAACACAATATCAGGAATGTAGTTTTTAATCTCCACCAGCCGGGTTTCGGGGTGGGCCTTTATGTCTTTCAAATAAGGGCCCAGACTCATCACTTTCGAACTATCGATGTATTTATAGTGCTGAGGAACGGCGATGAACCAGGCAGTAATGAATGCGCCGGCGAGGATGAGGATGAGTGTTTTCATAGATCAATGGTGGGATACAACAAGCAGATCAATGTCTTTCGATGGAATAGAAAACCGCTCGCCCATGTGTTTACTGGTTAAATGGCCCTTGTAAATATAAACCGCCTCGCGCAGGCCGGCCTTTTGCCAGATGAGGTTTTTGAGGTTGCCGTGCTCGCCGATATCCAATAAAATAGGTGCAAAGATATTGGTTAGCGCATAGGTAGCTGTTCGTGCAACCCTTGAGGCGATATTGGGCACGCAATAGTGAATAACATCGTACTTCCTGAAAACAGGGTGCGTGTGGTTGGTCACTTCCGAAGTTTCGAAGCATCCGCCCTGGTCGATACTTACATCGATAATTACCGCATTGGGCTTCATCCGGCTCACGGTCGCTTCTGATACCAGGCAAGGGCTGCGGCCGTCCTCGGCACGCATAGCGCCTATCGCCACATCACAGGTGGTAATTGCTTTTTCTAAAACAATGGGTTGAACAACCGAGGTAAATACCCTGGTGCCGATGTTGTTTTGCAGGCGGCGCAGCTTATAAATGGAGGGATCAAAAACCTTGACCTCGGCGCCGAGCGAAATAGCGGTACGTGCGGCGTACTCGCCCACGGTGCCTGCACCAAGTATCACAATCTCTGTTGGTGGTACGCCGGTTATGCCGCCAAGCATCAGTCCTTTACCATCAAAAACATTGCTAAGGTATTCGGCGGCGATCAGGATAGAGGTAGCGCCTACGATTTCGCTCATCGCCCGCACTACGCTCAGTGATCCGCCTTCATCGCGCAAATGTTCGAAGCACAATGCTGTTACTTTTTTATTCATCAGCGCGTGCAGGCATTCCGCTTTAAAAGTCGACAATTGCAGGGCGGAGATCAGTGTTTGCCCCGGCTTCATCATTTCAATCTCGGCCAGCGTGGGGGGCGCTATCTTGATGATGATATCCGCCTCGTACACTTTCTTCGCATCGTAAACAATCTGGGCGCCCTGTTCGCTGTAGTCTTTGTCGAGGAATTTGGCGGCCAGCCCGGCGTTGCTCTCCAGCATCACGTCATGACCGTTATTGATCAGCAGCGCAACCGACAGCGGTGTTAGCGGGACGCGATTTTCCTGGAAGGAAATTTCTTTGGGGATGCCAATATAAAGCTTGTGCTTTTTGTTCTTCACCTCCAGCATCGACTCCTGGGGTTGCATCATGGCTTGTTTGGCAATGTCGGAAAACCCGCTTAATTTCCCTGAACTCATCTCGTTTTATTTTCGGATGATGAAGGTAAGCAAAAAAAAGGATTAAGTATAAATTAAATACTTTCGGCATTTATTTGCCTTGAGCCGGCACCCGTTACCTCAATTTTAACGCGGATATAATGTTCCGGCAGCAGGTTCGGAATTTTTTCAGGCCACTCGATGAAACAATAAGCGCCCGAGTAAAAATATTCTTCGTAGCCCAAATCCAGTGCTTCAGTTTCGTTTTTTAACCGGTAAAAATCGAAATGGAATATCTTGCTTTCGCGTCCCTGGTATTCATTTACTATCGAGAAAGTTGGGCTGGTGACGGGTTCGGTTACCCCTAAATGCTGACACAATGATTTGATGAGGGTGGTTTTGCCGGTACCCATTCCGCCGTAGAGGAGGAAAATGCGGGAGTTTTCGGAAAACTTTAAAATTGCTGATGCCGTCGACTTTAGCTGAACAATTGACTGAAGGGTGAATAACACTTTTTAAACGATTTGCTGTTGAACGAGCCAACCCACTATGTCATTGCGAGCAAAGCGAAGCAATCGCGAATATGCACAGTTCGCGATTGCTTCGCTTTGCTCGCAATGACATGGAGGGGCGTCGGTCAAAAATAGGAATTTTACTTTTTATTTCGGCCCGTAAACCGCTATCGGTATCAGCATTTCCTCAAGCGAAATACCGCCGTGCTGGAATGTCTCGTTATAAAAATTAACAAAGTGGTTGTAATTGTTCGGATAAACAAAATAGCTGTCTTCCTTGGCAAAAACAAAGCTCGAGCTTACGTGCAGCTTCGGCAGCATGGCATCGTGCGGGTTGCGTATGTGAAACACCTCTTTTGGGTTATAATTCAGGTTTTTGCCTTGTTTATAGCGCAGGTTGGTATTGGTATTCCTGTCGCCTACTATTTTGCTGGGGTTTTTAACGCGGATAGTGCCGTGGTCGGTAGTAATAACCACCCTGACTTGTTTCTGTGCTAAAAACTTCAACAGGTCATAAAGCGGCGAATGCTCAAACCACGATAAGGTTAACGAACGGTAGGCTGCATCATCGCTTGCCAGCTCGCGGATCATCTGCATATCGGTGCGGGCATGCGAAAGCATATCCACAAAGTTGTAAACCACCATGTTCAGATCATTGCTCATCAGGTTGCTTACGGAGTCATTCAGCGCACGGCCCTCATCGATGTTCAATATTTTATTGTAGGAGAATTTAATGTCTTTCCTCAGCACGCGTTTGATCTGGTCGGCTGCGAACTCGCCTTCGAAAAGGTTTTTTCCGCCTTCGTCCTCGTCATTCTGCCACATTTCGGGGTAGCGTTTTTCCATATCCAACGGCATCAGGCCCGAAAAGATCGAATTCCTGGCATATTGCGTAGCGGTTGGCAGGATGCTGTAATAAGTATCTTCCTCTTCCAGCCTGAAATATTCAATCAGGATAGAATTAATGATCCTGAACTGATCATACCGGAGGTTATCTATCAAAATAAAAAACACCGGGCCTTTGCCGTCCAAAAGCGGATAAACCTTCTTTTTGAATAACTGTGGTGACATTACCGGCCCGCTTTCCGGGTTCTTTATCCAGCTTAAATAATTCCTCTCCACAAACTTGCAAAATTGCGTATTGGCCTCTGCTTTTTGCAAAGTCAGTATCTCGTGCATACCGGCATCTTCTAACTGCTGCAATTCCAGCTCCCAGTATACCAACTTTTTGTACACGTCAACCCATTCGTTAAAATCCAGGTTGTCATTCAACGTCATGCCCAGTTGCCTGAAATCCTGCTGGTAGGCCATAGTGGTTTTCTCGGTCACCAGGCGCTTGTTTTCCGTGAGCTTTTTTATCGTGAGCTGTATTTGCTTGGGGTTAACCGGCTTGATCAGATAGTCGTCAATCCTGGAGCCGATAGCGTCCTCCATCAGGTATTCTTCCTCGTTTTTGGTGATCAAAACGATGGGGACATCATTATTCAGATTTTTTATTTGCGACAGTGTTTCCAGCCCGGTTAATCCCGGCATGTTCTCGTCAAGGAAAACCAGGTCGAAATAGCTGTTTTTAAACGCGTCGACGGCATCTGTCCCGTTGGTTACAGTAGTTACTTTATAGCCCTTTTCGGTCAAAAACAGGATATGTGGTTTTAAAAGGTCGATCTCGTCGTCGGCCCAAAGTATAGTGGTATCTTGCATGGTATTTTTTAATTAGTGATTAGAGACCAGAGGTTAGAGATCAGGCAGAAGACGGATGAACCTTTTATTCCCAACTAATCTATAATGTTCAACCTCTAATCACTGTCTAACTAACCCCAAATCACGCCATTTGTTATTGATTAATAGCAGACTTAACAAAAATTAACAAATATACCACAGGGTTGTTACCTTTATTTTACATTTTTGCCCGCATAACATCGCTTTGAATAAAAAGAAGATCATAAACGACCCGGTTTACGGGTTTATCAGTATTCCCACCGACCTGGTGTTCGATCTTATTCAGCATCCTTATTTCCAGCGGCTGCGATACATCAAGCAATTGGGGATGACCCACCTGGTTTACCCGGGCGCGCTGCATACCCGTTTTCACCATGCGCTCGGCGCCATGCACCTGATGGGTATGGCCATCGAAACTTTAAGCAATAAGGGGCATGAAATTTCGACCCTTGAAGAGGAAGCGGTTATAATTGCCATTCTATTGCACGACGTTGGCCACGGACCGTTTTCGCACGCGCTGGAGGAAAGCATTGTTGAGGGTATTTCGCACGAGGATATTTCGACCATGCTGATGCAAAAGCTGAATGTTCAGTTCGGCGGCAAATTAACGATGGCGATCGAGATCTTTAAGGGTAGCTATCACCGCGAGTTTTTGCATCAGCTGGTTACCGGGCAGCTGGACATGGACCGCATGGATTACCTTAACCGGGATAGCTTTTTTACAGGTGTTTCCGAAGGGGTGATCAGCTCAGACCGTATCATCAAGATGCTGAATGTGAAGGACGATCAGATCGTTGTTGAGGAAAAAGGGATCTATTCGGTTGAGAAGTTTTTGATTGCGCGCCGGTTGATGTACTGGCAGGTTTACCTGCACAAAACTGTGATTGCCGCTGAACAATTGGTGGCCAGGATACTCAGGCGCAGCCGTGAACTGGCACTGGCGGGAGAAGAAGTTTTTACAACGCCTGCACTCAGTCATTTTTTGAAAAAGCCGATCGGGCGCGACGCTTTTATGAACGAGGACCATCACCTGGAAGCATTTGCCTCCCTGGATGATACCGACATTATGGCGGCCATAAAGGTTTGGGCAAACAACGACGACCCTGTTTTAGCAAAACTATGTGCAGACATGGTACACCGCGATTTGTACAAGGTTGACATTAGTAATGAGCCGCCCGATAAGCAATTCATTGCAGACCTGGAGTATAAAGCGATTAATCGGTATGGGATAACCGCGCATGAGGCCACGTATTTTGTTTTTGAGGACACCGTGCGTAATAATGCTTACCGGCCAGGTGACGGAGACATCCGCATTTTAATGAATGATGGAAGTATCCGGGATATTACCGCCGCCAGTGATAACTCCAACCTGGAGGCACTGGCCCGGACAGTGAAGAAGTATATTTTGTGTTATAAAAAGGATTTGATGGTTTAGTCCGCAAGTCGGAAAGTCCGAAAGAAGAATATGGCTTCAAATCTACCGATGCGTCTTCCAGACTTTCCGACTTCCGGACTTTCCGACTTTCTCCAATAAATATTTAACTTTGCCGGATGCAATTTACCGCACATGAACTAAGCTTACTGCTAAACGGAACTGTGGAAGGGGACCCTTCGGTTGCGGTAAGTAAACTGGCTAAAATTGAAGAAGCGCAAAAGGGCTCGTTATCGTTCCTTGCTAATCCTAAATACGAGCAATACCTGTACACTACTGATGCCTCCATTGTAATCGTAAATGACGACCAGGCGCTTACGCAGCCCGTAAAAGCAACTCTGTTAAGAGTGCCCAACGCTTACAGCGCTATCACTGTACTACTGGACAAATACAACACCATCAAGTTAAATAAAAGCGGCATCGAGCAGCCCTGCTTTATCCATCCCTCCGCCACAATTGGCGAAAACGTTTACGTAGGAGCATTTGCGTACGTGGGGCCAAATGTTAAAATAGGGAACAACTGCAAAATTTACCCCAATTGCTTTATTGCGGATGATGTAATTTTAGGTGATAATGTAACGTTGTTTCCCGGGGTGAAAGTTTATTTTGATTGCGTGCTGGGCAATAATGTGATCATCCATTCGGGAGCAGTGATCGGAGCTGACGGCTTTGGCTTTGCCCCGGTAGGTGATGGTACCTATAACAAGATAAGCCAGATAGGAAACGTAGTAATTGAGGATGATGTGGAGATAGGCTCAAATACGACAGTTGACAGGGCGACCATGGGATCCACCATTATCCGCAAAGGCGTAAAGCTGGATAACCTGATCCAGATAGCCCATAACGTGGAGATCGGCGCTAACACAGTAGTGGCTGCGCAAACAGGAATTTCGGGCAGCACCAAAATCGGCGAGAATTGCATTATAGGCGGCCAGGTTGGGGTAGTGGGTCATATTACAGTTGCAAAAGGATCGCAGGTACAAGCGCAATCGGGCGTGAGCAGGACGATAACCGAAGAAGGTAAAAAATGGATGGGCTCACCCGCGTTTCCGCTGAACGACCACATGCGCTCGCAGATCGTGATCAACCGGCTGCCGGCACTTGAGAAAAAAATTAATGAACTTGAAAAAATAATTACACAGTTAAAAAAAGTTCAATAGTTCAATAGTTCACTGGTTCATTAGTTCATTGGTATTGTCTGATGGCTATTAAGCAAAATTGCACTAATGAACCAGCGAACAAGTGAACCAATGAACACTAACAAAAGATGAATGTAAAACAACGAACTATTAAGGCGCCGGTTTCGGTTTCGGGTACCGGTTTACATACCGGCGAACGTGTTACGATGACGTTTAATCCCGCGCCCGAAAATCATGGTTATAAATTCAGAAGGGTTGACATAGAAGGCCAGCCAATTATCGATGCGGATTGTGACAATGTGACCGATACATCACGAGGCACCACCATATCACAAAACGGCGCAAGTGTAAGCACCATCGAACATGTTTTAGCGGCGCTGGTTGGGCTTGAGGTAGACAACGTGCTGATCGATCTGGACGGCCCTGAAACACCGATCATGGACGGCAGCTCGATCGAGTTTGTTGATGCTATAAAGGAAACCGGTTTAGTAGAACAGGAAGCTGATCGCGAGTATTACCATATCCCCTACAATATTCATTATTCAGAGCCTGACCGCAAGGTTGAAATGGTAGCTATGCCCCTGGATGATTACCGCTTTACCTGTATGGTCGATTATAACTCGCAGGTTTTGGGCAGCCAGCATGCCAGCATCTCTACCATAGCGGAATTTAATAAAGAAATTGCCTCCTGCCGGACGTTTTGTTTCCTGCACGAGCTGGAGATGCTTTTGAAGCACGATCTGATCAAAGGCGGCGACCTGAATAACGCCATTGTAGTGGTGGATAAAGAGGTAGACGATGAAGAATTAAACCACCTGGCCAAAATTTTCCATCGCCCTGATATAAAAGTGGCGCCGCAGGGGATACTAAATAATATCGAGCTCCGCCACCAGAACGAGCCGGCGCGCCATAAGCTGCTGGATATGATCGGCGACCTGGCGCTGGTGGGGGTTCCGCTTCGCGGCCACATCATGGCAGCCAGGCCGGGCCATGCGGCCAATGTTGCTTTCGCAAAAAAGATTAAAACGCTCATCAAAAAAGAAAGGAGCCGCAAGCATGTCAAACAGTACGATCCAAACATGAAGCCTGTTTATGATGTGACGCAGATTATGAACATCCTACCGCACCGGCAGCCGTTTTTGATGATCGACAAGATTTTGGAGCTGACCAAAAGCAACGTAGTGGGGCTGAAAAATGTAACCATGAACGAAGACCTGTTTGCCGGCCATTTCCCCGGTATGCCTTTATTCCCCGGGGTACTGCAGATAGAGGCCATGGCGCAAACCGGTGGTATCCTGGTATTGAATACCGTCCCCGACCCCGAGAATTATATCACCCTGTTCCTTAAAATTGAAAATGCAAGGTTTAAGGCGCCGGTGGTGCCCGGCGATACGCTTATTTTTCATTGCAGCCTGATCGCCCCAATCCGGAGGGGTATTGCGCAAATGAAAGGAATAGGCATGGTCGGCGAGCGCATTGTTGTTGAAGCTGAACTGATGGCGCAAATTGTAAAAAAACAAAAAACAGAAGAAGCATGATCCAACCTCTGGCATATATACACCCGCAAGCCCGGATTGCCGACAACGTGGTGATTGAACCGTTTGTAACTATTCATAAAGATGTCGAAGTTGGCGAAGGAACATGGATAGGCTCAAACAGCACCATTATGGATGGCGCCCGCATTGGCAAAAACTGCCGCATTTTTCCCGGTGCGGTCGTTTCTGCGCCGCCACAGGATTTGAAATATCGCGGTGAGCAAAGCACCGTTACAGTCGGCGATAACACGGTTATCCGCGAGTGCGTCACGCTTAACCGTGGCACGGCCCTCGACAAAAACACGACCACTATCGGCGCCAATTGCCTGCTGATGGCTTATGTGCATGTCGCCCATGATTGCGTCATCGGTGATAATGTGATCATTGCCAATTCCGTGCAGCTGGCTGGCCATATCAATGTGTACGATTATGCCTTTATTGGCGGCACATCGGCGGTACACCAGTTTGTAGAGATTGGCGCACACAGCATGATATCCGGCGGGTCCCTGGTACGTAAGGATGTGCCCCCCTACACAAAAGCAGGCCGGGAGCCATTGTCATACATCGGCATAAACTCTGTCGGCCTGAGGCGAAGGGGGTTTTCGGCGGCATCCATTAACGAGATACAGGAGATCTACCGGATCATCTTCCTGAAAAAATATAACGTTACCAAAGCGCTGGATATCATCGAAGCCGAATTTAACCCTACCGTTGAACGCGACGAGATCATGAATTTTGTGCAGAACTCGCAACGGGGTATTATGAAGGGGTTCGGGAATTCGTGAGCTGAGTTCATGGTTCATAGTTTATGGTTCATGGTAACTGCGTAGCGTTCAGCCCCTGGGCGTCGTAGCTAACCAACCATTTTCTTTTCGGCCATGAACTATGAACTATGAACTATGAACTACAAGATTCTCCTAGAAAACATTGGCCGCAGATTTAACCGCGACTGGATATTCCGGGAGGTTAATTATACTTTTAAATCCGGCAGCATTTACGCTATCCTTGGGCCAAACGGTTCGGGGAAATCCACTTTGTTACAGGTTTTAAATGGAAGCTTAGGGCCTTCTGTGGGGACGATCAGCTATACTTGTAACGAAAAACCCGTCGAAGTTGAAGCTGTCTATCAGCATTTAAGCATTGCTGCACCATACCTGGAGTTGATAGAAGATTTTTCCTTGAGTGAAATGATCGATTTTCACTTCAAGTTCAAATCGTATAAAAGCGGGATGAATAATGAGCTTTTAACGGACATATTGGCGCTGCCCGGCAGCAAGAACAAACTGATCAAATACTTTTCGTCGGGCATGAAGCAAAGGCTGAAACTTGCCCTGGCATTTTGCTCAGATACTCCCATCCTGATGCTGGATGAACCCACTTCCAACCTGGACACCCAGGGCGTGGACTGGTATTTAAGCCTGGTACAAAAATTCGCCGAAAACCGGCTCACTATCATTTGCTCCAATCAACTGCACGAGTACAGCTTTTGTAATGAATCGCTGGATATTACCGATTTTAAAAAAGTAAAAGCTTAAAGCGAAAAGACCAAAGCTAAAAACAGGACTTCGTTCTGCTAAGCTTTCAGCTTTAGTCTTTCTTCTTTCAGCTTTTCTCTCCTTTCTTCTCCAGCACCAGCACCACCTTATTAAAATCCGCAGAGGAGTTAATGATCTTCCTAAACGTAGCAAACTGGTCCATAGGGTAGTACTCATGCCTGTATTGCTCCACGATGTGAACAGACAATACGTTCCCTTTTATTTCGTAGCTGCAAACAAAGCCCATGGTTTGCTCACCGTTTTCGCTATAGGTTTGATCGATCTTCAGCTCGTTCGGGTTGCTGATGGTATAGCCATCCGGGATCACAAAATCTATCCTTCTTTCTTCAACATGGCCAAATGGCATGTTTACCGGTTCCTGGCGGGGTTTTTCCTGGTACATCTCTTCCTGCGGGCCTATTGCCATCCCTATTTTTAACAACAATTTATTCCCGGCTCGCTCTATCAATTCCCCTGATTTGGTTTTGGTATGCAGGATAAGCGGCTTATTGGTGGTCTCGTCTTCAAAGCTCTGGTTCAACACTTCCGAGAAAAGTATATTTTCAGAACTGGCATAAGCTTTTGTAAGCTCCTTGATGATATTTTTCTTTTGCTCATCATTTGAAAAGTTGAAGGCATCGCGATAGTTGATCGATGCATAGCCCTGGAAGATCTGCTTTTCATCAATAGTGAGGGAGTCCAAATCCGGGTTAAGCTCCAGCTTTGCTTCCAGGTTTTGCACGGTTTTACCATAGTCTTCCATCTGAACCGGCTTTATTTCGGCCGTTACGGTAGCAAGGCTGCCCGCTCCGGTTTTTTTGCAGAACAGGCCATTGGTGGAAGCCCAGGAAGGAAATATCCATGGGTAACGGTAATCGGGCCTTGTTGGCGCGATAAATTTATTTTCAGCCGGAAAATAAAAGATCGGGTACTCGCAATTATTCCAGTCTTCAAACTGCTTATCTATGGCAAATTTTTCGCGGTTTCCCGATAATACATATTCATAGTTAACCCCCAGGTTTTGAAAAATAGCGGTATACAAACGCATCGTGCCGATGGTTCCGCCTATCTTATCATGCAGCACGGTAGCCAGGGTGTTTCCCCCGGCGCTGTTCAGGTCTTCATTGTACGAAAAGTTTTTCTTGATGAAATCCTCGACGGCCGTAATTTTTGCTACCTCATCCGGCAGCTTGCCCCATCCGTTTGCAGCAACCAGGTCTGATACAGCTTTGTTCTCCTTGTCCGCGTAATCGCTATACACGCTGTAAACCCTTTTAGCCAGCTCATCCCAGGTAAATAATCTTTCGGCAGCGCTGCTCGATTCATTATAAGATAGTTTATACTCTATCCGGTATACATTTGCGCCAAAATAGGCGTATTTCTCTTCGTCAAGTCCCGGTGTGTTTTTCACCGTGCATTGCACTATCCGCTTGTTACCGGTAACGCTGTCTGTGGCGGATACTGAAAAATTATAGGGTTTGATCTCGAACTTCAGACGGGCCGGCGCCATAACCTGGAAAGTGGTTTCCAGTACGGGTATACGTTCCTGTATAGTTTCGCGGCCAAAAAAGGTAGTCGACTGCTTGATGGTATAATAGTACTCCACCTCGCAGCCTTTTTCAAGGCCGTCCACGGCAAATATCTTGTAGGTATTGCCGTCTTGCTCCTTTACATCCTTGATATTGCTTTTGTCCAGCTCGAGGGTTTTTCCGCCGGGCAGGATACTGCGCGCTTTTACATCCGTAATGTCCGAATTCTCGCTCAGGCCAAGGTATATCTTATTAAATCCCTCAATCCCCCTGTCATCGTTAATATGGACGATGCGGTGAACAGTGGAGTATTCCGTCATCTGGTCCTTTGACTCATCAACAAATTCTATTCTTTTTTTATCAAAAATAATGACAGCTGCTTCCTCGCTGTATTTATTGTCGATAGCGTGGATCGCGGGCTTATCCACCCAGGTTTCTTTTTCAATATTTGGCGTTTGTGCAAGCAGTTGCTGCGCTGCTGCCGAAGCAATTAGCAGGAAAAGCGTTTTCTTCATCCGTTAATTTTTTGAAAGGCTTAAAGTTTCTTTATACAAAGGGAAAAGGTTTTGCAGTACCTTATTCCACTGTTCAAATTTATCGCTGGTAAGCAGCAGGTGGTCGTTATCATACTGCTGCGTCAGACTAACCCAGTTGCCGCTTTGGTTGTACTGCATGTCAAAACCAAATACATTGTTATGGTATACCTTGCTTGGGGGCAGGTAAGTGAGCTTGTACCCATCGGGCACCTTCAGCATGGTGACGTATTTTCGTTTCGAAATGAAATTGTATTCAACAGGCAATTTTCTTTCGGGATAATCAATCCGTTTTCCTTCAAAAAATCTGAACAGATTCAGGTTAAGGTAATAGTCGTTCCCGATGTTCTTGGCATAATCCGGCAAAACGAAATCGCCCGAAAGCACAATCTCGTCAGTCGGTAATTTTTTGTCGACATAAAAAGTATCGAGGTGAAATTTGTTGGTACCCCTTGCAAATTCGTCCTTCATGTCCTCTATCATGTTTTTCTTGTCCCAATACATCAGTTTGGCATAAATCTCGCTGGCATAATATCCCGTCAGCGTGCGTTTAATTTTACCTTTCAGGCCGGCAGGAGTGATCTCGAGCCAGGTGGTATCGGTAACGGTATTCCTATCTTTTTCAATCACGGGTACTTTTAATATTTTGTATTCCTTTTCATTGATGGAGATCATGGCTTCCTTATCCTGTATCATTGACGAAGGCATGCCGAAAACGCAGGTGGGGTCGGTGCCGTCCAGGAAAATATATTTCCCGTTTAGCAGTATGGTGCAGATCATGTGATTGCTTACCAGCGGCAAGGGCGTTTCGCTGAACTTGTAGGGCATATCGCGCGTGCCTATCCAGGTAAAATGGGCCTGCACACCTGCGTAATTCAGCATTTCGGTAAGGATGCTGGCCATGTCTTTACAGTCGCCGAAGCGCCGGCTGCATACCAGCCCGGCATCGCGCGGAACAAAGCCGCCCATGCCGTCTTCAAAAGCAACATATTTGATATTACCCTGCACCCACGAGTAAATGCTCCTGGCCTTACTTTCCAACGATGTCGATTTAACAGTCAGCGAGTCGACAATGTGTTTCAGTTCGGGACTTATCTGTGTGTTTACCGATTTGATATAGCTGTAGTTAAGGCGGTACAAATCATCGGCGTTTGACAGGAAAGGCACGGTGTTGCCCTTATCGTCCTTGTAATGGTCGATATAAAAGATCACATGCGGCGAATACCACGAAAATCCGGGGGCATCGCTGTACGATTTATCGCGGGGACAGTTTTTGTATTGAAATGTATAAACCAGGTCGTGGTGCTTCTTTTCAACCGTAACGGTGATCTTGCTGGTATCAAGCCCCATCAGGTGGTATTTCAGTGAGATATCTTTTGATACGGTTAATTTCAATTCACTGTTAACCACCGGCATATTGGCCGAAAAATAAAAGGGTGACAGCAGGTGGGGTTCCTTATTAACCCATGACACATGGAGGTTGCCCATTGCGCCGGGCTCAACGGCCGGAAAATTAAAGGTGGTTAGCTTTACATCGTCATAAAAAACAAAGCTTTCCTTATCAATGCTGGTTTTAAACTCGCTTACTTTTAGCTTTTTGTCATCGGGCGTGCGGGTAAATGCATCATAGGTGATCAATTGCTGAAAATCGCTGTGCGAAAATCCGTATTGCCCCGAATAGGTATTTGCCGTACCGAGCACGTATTCTATCTGCTGGGTCTCCTCGCTCTCCACATAGGGCTGGTTATTTTTCAGGTTGATGTTGTATTCGTAAATATGGTTCAGCATTACCGCTTTCTCATTGGGAAATTCCCTGCGTATCGAATCCAGGCTTTGGGCTTTAACTGAATTAAAAAAAAGGATAAGGCACGCCACAACTGCGGTCATCACACAACGGACACTATTCATTTTTCACTAAAATAAGTTTATTATCATACACCAGCAGTTCCAACGACAGCCTAAGCAATTTCATTAACGGGTTTCAATAGTTTTTAGCGCGGTGAATATATATTTTTTTCTTAATTAAAGAAATATGTTTTGTTCGTTAACAAACGAAACTTAGAAATAAATGAGTTCGACATAGTTTCTTAGCTCTGGCATTCCGTCTCGCCTCACCTAAACGGCGAAGCACTCACTCATCTTCTCCAAAGGAGAGGACTTTGATGCAAAGTGGTTTAAATTAAAGCATTTTAAAGCCCCTCTCCTTTGGAGAGGGGTTGGGGTGAGGCGAATACAGCGCTGACTATTCATCCGCCAACTCTATCCAAACCGGCCCATGGTCGCTTGACTTTTCCCAGCCCCGCACATTCCTGTCAACACCACCTGCTTTGAGTCGCCCCAGCAGGTTTGGGCTAATCAGGAAGTGGTCGATCCGCAGGCCGGCGTTACGCCCGTAAGCATCGCGGAAAAAGTCCCAGAAAGTATATATTACCTCGTCGGGATGCAGCTTGCGGATAGCGTCCGTCCATCCCTGGTCGATCAGTTTTTGGAACGCCGCGCGGGTTTCGGGACGGAACAGTGCGTCATTCACCCAGCGCTCGGGTTTGTAAACGTCTATTTCCTGCGGCATAACATTATAGTCGCCCGTGATAATAGCGGGTTTGCCCGAGGCAAGGAGGCTTTCGGCGTGTATAGCCAGCCGCTCAAACCAGCCCAGCTTATAGTCAAACTTTGGCCCGGGGGCCGGATTTCCATTTGGTAAATAGATGCAGCCCAGGGTAATGCCATTGATCTCCGCTTCGATGTAGCGGCTATGCTCGTCGGTAGGATCGCCGGGCAAAACACGCCTGATCTCCTGCGGCATACCGATGCGGGAGAGGATTGCGACGCCGTTCCAGCTTTTCTGACCGTGCCAGATGGCCTGGTAACCCATATCGGCCAATGCAGCCTCCGGGAAGTTTTCCTGCGGGGCCTTCAGTTCCTGCAGGCACACCACATCGGGTTGTGTTTCGGCAAGCCAGGGCCGCAAAATATGCATGCGGGCGTTAATACTGTTTACATTATAGGTGGCTATTTTCATATTCTGGTGGGTTGGATGACCAAATATAATGGGAAAAACAGGATGATGGTTAATTTAACGTGACTTCGATAAAAGGGTTTAATTCTGGCATTACCTGCGCCTCACGCAACCCCTCGCCAAAGTGGGTGCTTAGCGATTAAAAAAGCTTATTAAAGCGGCGGGCAGTGCGATTCCCCTCTTAAGAGGGGTGGAGGGGTGTGTTCCTGGGGTGTGTTTTTGCTTCACCAATCCAGCGAGACGGAGTGACACACCCCCGCCCCTCTCAAGAGGGGAACCCGACCCGCAAAGGCCGAAAAAGCGGCGAACCCATTCAAATCCCTCCTTACGCTCAAATGACTTTCTCCAGGTAAATCGGGCGGCCGTCTTTGTCGAACCCCTGCACTACCACCCTGTATTTTTTTGTTTTGCCGTTGGCGACAAAATGCACACGGGCCATCCCATTGGCATCGGTTTGCACGTCATGCGCCCAAAATAATGTGGTGCGGAAACCCGGGCCGGCTCTTTGTTTTCCGGCAACGGGGGCTTCTGCCAAAAACTCGCGCGGCGTACTGTAGCCATTAAATGTAAACTGGTTAAGGCGGGTGTTTTCCGGGTGTCCGCCGCGAATGCTGTTTACATCATCCTGGTGTGTTTTGGTGTAGATCACGATCGCCCCGATAAAGCCGCCATTCAAAGGCGCAAACCAAACGGGCGGCGGCACAAAACGGATCATGGCGACGTCTGTCATATTCATATATTCCACTTCATCCGAATCTGCAAGCATTTCATCAATATAGAAATAAGGCTTTGGCAGAGGGCCCTTCACCCCCAATGAAGACACTCCGTGGTAAATCCAAATAGTGCCGCCGTCGGCCGTTCGCCTCATGTCCAGGCCAGGTACACGACCCATTAAATAGTCAAAAATGTTTTGACTCGGCGGACCAGGCAGGTCGACCAAATCGAACGTGTACGCGTTGTCGACAGGAAAGCGTTTAACATGGCTGTCGATCATTATTTGGACTGCGTCCTTCCTTTGCTCTTTAATATTAACCGTTTTCAGCATAATGCCGTTGGCCGGGTAGTAATCTTTTAAGGCCAGGGCGGTGCTATCGATAAAGCGGATGTTGATACCGGGATTCGCCAGGGCGGCGTTCGGCAACTTACCGTTGCCGGTATACACCGTATCCAGGTTTTCGCTAAAGAAAGTAACTTTTGCTTCCTGCCTGCGGTTTTTTGCGTTTACGGCTTCATACAGCACATCTGCATTGCCGGGTGAGTCAAAATGGCCCAGTTTGAACAGCCCGGTATTGTCGGGCGCCACATAGGCCATTACTTTCCCCGAATCCGCTGCCGTGATCATCATTTTGAGCTTCAAACCCTGCGCGGGGTTATACTTCTCCACACGGCCTGCAATAAACTGCGACTGTTCCACGGCGTGCTGAAGCGGGATTGGCTTATTCGCGATGATATCTTCCCATTTGGCGTAATGTGCCTGGCTTGTCAGCATAAGCAGGTCCAGTTGCCGGTGCAGCGTATCGCTGTTGTTTTTAAAATAGTAGCCCGGGTCGGGCAGATAGGCGGGTGTCACCGAGCTTAGCAGCGCGAAGGACCCCAGGTTGTCGGAAACAGTGTTGCCCATGTCGGCGTCAGTTACCGAAACGGAAAGATTTCCCTGCACCGGGCGGCCCGATGCATCGCGGATATTGACTGTTAAAACATTCGCGCTTCCTGCAGTAAAGGTTACCGTGTCGGCTTTTAACGTAGCCGGGAGCGAATCGCCCTGGTCAACAAATACTGCCCGCTCGCCGATGAGCCTTCCGCTTTCGTCAAACAAACCGAAGTGCACTATCCCGGTTGAGAAATTGCTTTTATCGAAGCTGAAAACATTGATCCCCCGCGATAATTGCAGGGGGTAGCCGATCGCCACGCCATTATCCTGCACCGCCTGTACCAACACGTTCTGTACAGCAGGCTGCTGCGCGCCGGTTGCAAATACCAGGTCCACTTCGTTGGGCGGGCCGGGGTTAAGGCGCATGCTGATGCCGACATTTTCCACCACCGGCAAAGCCACGTTTTGCACTGAATTCTCCGGGAAGCGTACCTGCGCGGTGTAGGCCACTCCTGTGTGTGTTTCAAAGGTAAAGCTGCCCATGCCGTCATGCACAGTGCTGATGGCGGCTATTTTGTTTTTCTGCCCGTCCAGCACTTCCCCATAGGCTGGTACAGGGAGCCCGTTACCATCCACGGCCTTAAAAGCGATAGTACCAGTCGCGCCGTCGATCAGCTTGCCGCCCTCGGGGTAAAACGTGATACTGTAATGGTTATCGGGGTTTATAATGAATTTACCAGGATTTACAGGCTCGCGCGGGTTTTGTATGTACAGCACCTGGGTAAAAAGGTCGGCACGGTTAAAATTGAGCATCCAGGCGGTGAATGCCTGCAAACGGTACCAGCCGCTTCGCAATGTATCAGGCAGGTCGATATTTCCCCAAGCGGCGCCATTCTTAAGCGGCAGCTTGTCCTGTTTTATGAAACGGCCGCTTTGGTCGGAAAGGCGGACGTAAACTATTTTGCTCAGGTCCGACGGCTTGCCGTATGCCATTGCGTAAACCTTGTACCATACCGTTTGGCCGCCTATAAAAACATTTTGGCTGGCATGCACAAAAACCTTTTCATCGGGATAGCTTTTAAACCTGGACTCCAGCGTGGCAGATAGTTTTTGCTGAAGGGCAGCAATTGCGGGGGATGGGCTTTGTGCCTGCGAAAGCCGCGGAACCGATAAGCAACAAAGCAAAACAACGTAAGCCACTGGTTTTTTCATTGCTATTTAATTTAAGGGTTTATAAATCCTGGCCGGCAAAGGCTAACTGGTTTATTAATGCAATTTAGCGTTAATTTTTTCGGTTTTGAGATATTTTATGTTGGGTTCGCGAATTAGATTTGTCATCCTGAGTACCCTCCGGCAAGCGTAGAAAAAACAGGAATGACGTCCTTTCATAAATTTGTCATTTCGACGAGCAGCGCGGAGGATTGCATGGCGGGCGAGGAGAAATCTTGGGCACTTTGCATCCGAACTTTGCAGCCGGCAATATCGCTCATACAAGATTTCTCCTCGTTCCTCGTCGAAATGACAAGTTTATTCTAGATTGACCATCAACGTGTTACAGACAAGTCATCCTGAACGCAGCGTTTGTCATCCTGAGCGCAGCGAAGGATCTTAAAGCGACATTACCGCCTGAAAAGTCCGGATGCATGGTGCAGAAGCTCCTTCGCTGCGCTCAGGATGACAAAAATCCAGAAGGAAATAGCCCCGGAGTTTTCACCCCGGGGCTGCAGAATCGGTTAAAGTAATAGTATCTTTAATTAAAATCCAGGTCGCCGACATACACGGTGCGTTCCGAGTCCTTTTTCATCTGCAATACGATCAGTTCTTTCTTTTCCTGCGGGGTACCGTAATGGGTAAACATTTCGGCCATGATGGTGGTTGGGCCGGCGATAGTAGCCTGCCTGTCGCCAAAATAGTCGATCTGGATTTTATAGGTGCCTTTGACCGCATTTTTCAGCAGGAACTGTTCCGGACCGAAACCCTGGGTCATATCATGCGACATACGGCCGCCGATTTCGGTGCGGTTATGCGAGTAGTAGCATTTTTCGCCGTTAGGATCGGTTACCCAAAGGTCGATGTCGGTATTGTTCATGTTCCAGTTCATCACGATGCGGATATCCACAGGCATCGGTTCAACAATTGATTTTGAAATTTTTGAAAGATCAAGCTTGCCCTTGTTCATGGCGATGATGCGGTTGATCTCGGGCAGGAAGACCTCCTGTATGCCATGATAAAGGCCGTCGGCATCAGGCGAGTAGCTGCGGGTCATGGCTTCATAAAGCACATCCAGCGCTTTTTGGTGCTCGCCGGCATCTTCCAGCGCGAGGCCGTAATCGCGGAAGCTTTGCGGGTCGAGCGGACGCAGGTCGGTTACTTTTTTAAAGGCATAAACTTCGTCCTGGTAGTCGCCTTGCTGTTTTAGCTTATAGCCCAGCATTTTGTAAAGCTCGTAGCTGCCCAGGTCAAGTTCGGCAAGGTTGCTCAGGCCTAGTTCCTTGTCGCCCATTTTCATAAAATAGCCTGCAACGGTATAATAGTAAACCGGGTCGCCGGCATATTTTGGCCGCAAACCCAGGTAAACCTGGTAGCGCAGGGCCTTTTCAGCCTTTCCGATGGTTTTCAGATAATCGGTTTCGGCCTCCTTATAAGCGATATCAATAGCCGCGTTTTTTGCCGGCGGATTGGCGGTCGGGTGATCGCCGTCAGTTTCGGTACTGTCGGCGTCGCTGGTTTCTGCGGTTGTGCCGGAATGAGTGAACGTTCCTTTTTTGGTAGTGATGATCATGGCTCCGTTTGAGGCCTTTGAACCATAAATGGCAGCGCCAACCGCACCTTTAAGGATGGTGACATCCTGAATATCCTCCGGATTAATACTGTTGAGGTAGGAGTTATCCTCAATTGGCACGCCGTCAACCACTAAAAGGGCCTGGTTATTCCCGGTGATGGAACGGTTACCGCGAAGGATCATACGGGTTGAAGGGTTTACGCCGTTGTTGGTTGTATTCACCTGCAGGCCGGAAACTTTACCCTCCAGTCCCGTCGCAACATTTGTTGCTTTACCTTCTGTAAGTAGCCTGTTATCCACAGTCGCGGTTGAATAACCCAACTGCCTGGCTTGTGTTTTTATACCCAGCGCGCTGGTGACTACTACTTCGCCCAGTTGCTGCGTGCCTGTTAATTTATCAGATTCCGCGTTATTAGCCCCCGCCGCCTGGCCTTTTTTGGTAGTTACCACCACTACTCCGCTGCCTCCGGCCGCGCCGTATACTGCGGCGGCTCCTTTATCTTTCAACACGCTTATGCCCTTAATATCATTGGGATTTATTGCAGAGATATCAGCTACCTGGACACCGTCAACCACATATAACGGCGATGGGCTTTTTAAATCACCAATACCGCGTATATAAACGTTGCTTGGTGAACCGGGAGCACCGTTATTAACAACGGTAGTACCTCCTGCCTGTCCCTGCAATAACTGCTCAGACGAGTTAGCAAGGATCGTATTATTTCCAGCCGGAGGCGTAATAGTAGTGCGGGTTGTTTGGGCCGGCGGGTTCTGTACGGTGGTTTGTGCTACCTGCAACTCCTGCTTTTTGGCAGGGTTCAGCCAATTGGCCAGGTCCATCTTCATTTGTTCCGACGCAGTCAAATTCTCCCGTTTGGGCGGCGGATTATCGGCCTCGCGTTGTTTCATTATCGCATCGTATTGCCCGCGCAGGTCATCCGGCGGTTCAATCCCATAGGTGATATAGTCGTTTATATTTTCCAAAACGATGAGCGAAGTATTGCGGGTGATGATGCCAAACCTTTTGCCCAGCGACTCAATGTCCTGGCGGTTTGCATCGTAATTGATATCCAGCTCGCTGATCTTTTTCTGTGCCCATAATTTGGCCACATTCACATTTTCTACCCCGTTCTGCCCAAGGTCGAAGACAACCGTTTTCTCGAGACTTACTTTATTGCCGTAGCCAAATTGTAGTGTTACAGTTTGATTAGCGTTGCGGGTGATGCCGGCGATGGAAAAGGTGCGGCCCACCACAACCGGCAGCGATGGATAACTATCTTCCAGTGCATCGCCTTTTATCCCCAGGAAGCGCAGGGGTTGCGTAGTGAGACTGGCCAGTGCTTTTTCGTTGTTTTCGGCGGTGAGATCGATCAGTTCGCCGCCGGTTTTCAGGGCGATAAATTTCAGATTACTGTAATCGGCCATCGCTGATGAGTTGATGCAGTAAACCTGCCGGCCATTCAACTTTGCCTGTTTTTCGCCGAAGGTTTGATGGCCATCGCTCATCAGCAAAAACTCGTCGGCTGGATACTTTGAGAGATCAAGGCAACCAAAATTTGTTGCTCCGTCATAGCTCACCTGTGCCAGGTCGTGCTTCAACTGCTGCCAGTCGCCGGCCATTATGGTATACTTTTTTGTATTGATCACAGCGTTGCTGAAAAGCACCAGTGTCACTTCGGCATTGTTTATTTTCTTTAGATAAGCATTCAGCAACGCAAATTCTTTGGTTGTATCCCGGGCGGCGCCGCTGAGCGAAGCGTCCCATAGTAAACCAATGGTATGCGGCAGAAGCTTGTCTTTCACCTGCGGATGCAGCAGGGTATTGATAAAATAATAATTTTTGTTGCCTTGCTCCTGCAACATCACTTCGCTGGCATCATTGGGTTCGGGAATAGTGAACGACAATGAATGGCCGGGCACATAGTTATCCCGGTTAATGGCTGCGGTATACGTTTTTTGGCGATGGTCAAACTGCAGGTTATCCGGGTTTGATGCGTCAGGAAGTGGCGCTGCGTCGCTTTGTACCACCGAAGCATGCAGCGAAAATTTTTGTACGGTGTCTTTCAGGTTAAGCGGCAGGTTAAATTTCAGGTCGCCGTTATCTCCAAGCGGTATTTCTTCTTCATAACCGATAATGATGGTACGGGTACCGTGCGGATTAATGGGATAGATCCGGGTGCGAAAAGCATTGCCGTCCACTTTCTCCAGCAAACCAGGGTCAATGCGCCGGCGTTCAACAGCCTCAAATACCACGGTGCCTTTGCCGCGGTCGACGGGCACGGCCTCGCGCATGCGGCCATTGATATCCAGCGCGTAGCGGCTTACACTAATGCCGTCTTTTAATGGAAAGATAAGGGTGCCTTCCAAAATCCGCGAAGTGGAATTATAAAAAGTCATCTCCCAGGTAGTGCGGCTGATGTTGCCGTAAATGGCTACGTCAATTTTTAATTGCTGCAGGCTTACCCCGTTATTGCTTTTACCGTCGACGGTAAGCTGCGGGGCCTGTGCGCGGGCAAATGATATCTGCATGATCAGCAATATCATCGCTGCTAAAGTGAGTTGGTTCGATCGTTTCATATTCGCTTAGTTTCCCTATTGATGCGGGGACGGTGAACATTCCATAAAGAGGGGTGAAAATTTTTTAGGGGATACAGAATGCATCGGGGAAGATTCCCGGCGTTGGTTAAACCCCTCCCGGCCTCCCCTAAATTTAGGGAAGGAGTCGTTGGGGTTCTTTTCCCTGCAATTTTTCTCTCCCTATATTTAGGGAGAGATGTCGACGAAGGAGACAGAGTGGGTAAAGGGTGGTGCAAGAGAATATCGAAAAGCCTGCGGATTGTTACCCCATTCCCGGCACGCATTTGCCCCCGGTATTTTTAAAAAGCAATTTTCCAGGTAGCTATTGTTTTTTTCCGGAAACATTTCTCTACATTTATTTCAAATAACCTTTTTCATGAAAAAACTTATCCTCATCCTCGTGCTGGCGCTGTTTGGCTTAAATTTGTTGGCTGCGGCAAGTCCAACAATTCCTGCAACTGCAATCGTTACCGATGCTTACGCCGAAGGAAGTGCCAAACACCTGTCTGCAGGCATAAGTGATATTTTAATCGTTCACATAAAAAACTGGGACCTCCAGTCGGCAAATCAAAGCGACCTGAAACAACTGAGGCTTTTTATTAATGACACCGAGATTGAAGATTCGGCGCCTATGGGTTGGGCTAAACAGGGAGATGGCTCGGATGTTAGGTTTTACCTGCAGCGGATTGAAAGCAATACCAAAACATGGAATACCATTTTAGGTTACCCGGAGGTAGGCAAAGCATTTTTTGATTTGCCGGTAAGTGTAAGCGTTGGCTTTACGGGACAAACAAGCTGTGCCACACAATTGAGCACAGTTTCTCCGAATAACAGGCCTTTTCTATTTGCCAGGATATACCGCAACTGGTTTTGGTTTTGCCAGGTGATCGTTTTGGCTTACTATGTGGTGCTTTTTACCTATGCCAAAAAAACACCCATGCTGCGTGATGCGCCTGCTGACCTCAGCCCGCTGAATATTCCCGGTTTAGCTGCCGGCAATGCACCTTACAGCCTGGGCAAAGTGCAAATGGCCTTTTGGTTTTCCATTGTGGTAACTTCGTACCTGTTTATCTGGCTGATTACCGACAATTACGAGCTGATCACGCCAGGCACCCTTGTGCTCATCGGAATTGGCGCCGGTACTGCACTAAGCGCCGTCAGCATAAACAACAGTAAATCGGATGCTACAGTAAAACAAATACAGGATCTGCAGGCGCAGCAAGCCGACCTTAAACAGGCGACTGATCTGCTTAATGCGGCCCCCGGGCCGGGGGTGGAAGGAAAGATCGATTATAATAACTTTCTGGATGGCCAGCTAACGACAAAAATTAATAAGCTGATCGACGGATTGAAGACACAAAAAGACAACTTTTTTAACGATATACTTACAGACGAGAACGGCGTGAGCTTTCACCGCCTGCAAATGGTGGTTTTTACGCTGGTATTGGGCCTCGTTTTTGTTTATTCGGTTTGGGCAGATTTAACCATGCCGAGTTTTTCGGCGAACTTGCTCACCATGCAGGGAATAACCGCCGGAACTTACCTGGGCTTTAAAATTCCGGAAAAGCAGAGTTGAGGTGCCGGCGATTGTTATTTAGTTAGCCGGGCTGTTACCACGACACCCATTAAGCCGCCACTTTTGCCGCGGATGAGGGCGTACCATTTCTCAGGTAATCCAGCGCTTGGGTTAGCCCGGAATTTCAATACCACTGTACACTGTCCGCGCAGCTAATAATGGCGTTTTTTAGCGCAATGGAGGTGTTTTCGCCAGGTATTTGAAACGAGCAGTGCGGTTTTTTGACATCTTTTAGCTGTAAGTGTTCAAAAAAAGCCTCAAAAACGTGTAGATTTTCACCGTTAACTAACGTTAAAGTGCTCAAAAACAGAGTTTTCGTTATTCGTTTAGTGGCTGATCGCGTGCAAAATTTGAACACTAAACAAGCGGTTTAGAGCCGGTTATATTTTTAAAAACTCTTCAACCAGCATGGCCGTAATGGCCGCCATCTTTTCACCCCCCGCACCGCTGCCCGCCTCGCCGATCATAACGCCATGCGTGCCGGGGAATATAGCCAGCTGAGCACCCGGAACCAACGCCGCCATTTGAACTGTATGCGCGGGTGTAACCACATCCAGGTGCGATGACATGAAAAGCGCCGGGGCTTTAATGGAACTCAGATCGTCATCCGACCAATCTTTAAACGTTTTCATCCGCTGCACATCTTTTTCAAACATCACCTGCAGCTTGCCGGGGTCGGGGGTCACCCGCAAAAAGTCGGCTTTCAAATGTTCAGGCATGTTGGCTAAAGTGGCATGCTCAAAGCCGTCAAAGAAACCGGGTATAAAACCATCCCTGCGGTAAGCGCCCGAAACAGGTATTATTTTGTTGACGATCTCCGGATGCCGGATAGCTACCTGTAGTGCGGTGCTTGCCCCGTTGCTAAACCCAAGGATATTGGCTTTACCTATTTTGAGGTGTTTCAGCAAACCGGCTACGTCATCGGCATCCTGCACAAAGGATTCCGGTGCGTTGCGGTCGCTGGTGCGGCCATGGGACTGCAGCTCCAGGGCAATGATCGTTTTATCCTTCGACAGCAGCAGTAGCAGCGTGCTGAAGGACGACTGTATGGTCGAGCCACCACCGTGGATCAGTACCAGCGGTATCCCGCCTTGGCCATGTATTTCGTAGTACATGCTGAGGCCATTAACCGGAGCATAGCCGGTTTTTATTTGCTTTTCCATATTTTTTGAATTTTCATTGCCAACAGATACTTATGGTTGGCCGTTCAAAAAAGCAACCAGTTGATTTACCGCCCCCGCGCGGTGACTGATACCGTTTTTTTGTTCGAGCGTCATCTCCCCAAAAGTTACGTCATAGCCGTCCGGTTGAAAAATGGGATCGTAGCCGAATCCCCCGGCGCCTGCACGTCCCCTGCGAATGGCGCCCTCTACCGTCCCTTCAAAAAAATGCTCCTCATCATTCCAAATCAGCGATATTACGGTGCGGAAGCGTGCCTTGCGGTTCGGGTTGTCGCCCAACTCCCGAAGTATCTTATTCATATTTGCGTCGTGGTCGCCGTATTTGCCCGAATAACGCGCCGAGTGTACGCCCGGCCGGCCATCAAGGGCGTCAACTTCCAGGCCGCTGTCATCGGCAAAGCAGTTTATTTTGTATTTTTGATGAACATGGTGGCTTTTGATAGAGGCGTTATCATGCATGGTTTGGCCGATCTCGGGTATATCATCGTAACAGCCGATATCATCAAGGCTTAATATTTTTATGCGGCCCTTTATCTTTTCTACAACTTCGCGCAGTTTATGGGGATTGTTGGTGGCAAAAACTAATTGCTGCATGGTTTAAAATTGTTTCATCGCTTCCCAAAATTCCTTTTTGTTCTCCATGCTTTCCATCATTTCGCCGAAGCTGAAACTGAGCAGCGTACGAATATTGTTTACCGGCTGAGGCTTATTTGGATCTATTTTGGATATGGCCGGCGGCAGCGTATAACTACCCAGTATCAGCATTTTTTGCGGTTTGAAAAAATCGACGATTTGCTGAAACTCCGCCCCGGGATGACGTGCCAGGTTAAAAATGGCAATGTCGTCCAATTGATTTCCCAGGCGTTTCAGGGTATTCTCCAGGGCGGTTAAATGCGGGGGCGTCATAAAATCCGCATCGGGGTAATGGGTTATAACCAGGTATTGTTTTTTGTGGCCACCAAGGTACTTAAACACCGGACTCGCCGTTTCTGTTACTACAACGGTTTCTGATGCGGGCCGCTCCCTGTTTTTAAGTGCCTGCTTATCGGCTTTCAGCAGGTAAATATCATCCTGCAAAATAAAACTGTATGCTAAAGGGTTTTCGATGTTCATAAAGCTGGTATTCTTTGGTTTTATCATCTGCCCCATTAAACGGACTGCATTGCTGCATTACCCTGGAGGATACTTTAACAAATTTTAACAAAAGTAGCTAAACAGTTTGACGCATTATCAGCATATTCGCACAATTATAAGTGGCGCCTATTAATAACAACCGGGCGCTAACGTTATAATTCATAAATTTTGCCGAACTTCGGCGTTTTTATTGCTCCCTTGCGGAGCAGGATAATAGTAAAAGATACATGAGAAAGATTGGGTTTGCCCTTTTAAGTTTAACATTGAGTTTAATGGTTTGCTGTTCGGTTGCCCAGGCGCAGCCGAAGGTGCATAACCTTGATAAAATTGCCGCGGTGGTGGGCGGAAGCATTATTTTGCAGTCGGATATTGAGTTAAAATACGCTACCTACCTGGCACAGGGCAACCCGCCCGACCCGAGTGTAAAATGCCAGATCGCCCAAAATTTTATCAGCCAAAAGTTGCTGGCCGCGCAGGCCATAATTGACAGTATTGATGTAAAGGACGATGAAGTAGATAACGATATTGACCGCAGGATGCGCAGCATGATACAAAGGGCCGGCGGGGAAGACAGGCTGGAAACGTTTTTAGGCCGATCGATCATACAGTACAAAGACGAAATTCGTCCGGATATAAAGGAGGGATTGGTAGCGCAAAAAATGCAGGCGAAGATCACTGCCGATATCAATACCACCCCGGAAGACGTTAAGCAGTTTTTCAGCAAATTCCCCAAAGACAGTCTGCCTACGTTTAATAAAGAAGTTGAGGTTGGTGAAATACAATTCAACCCCAAATTAACCGAGGCGGAAAAAGCTGTATATAAGGAAAAGGCGCAGGCGCTGCTTGACAGGATAAAGAAAGGCGAAGATTTTGGTGCGCTGGCGCGGCTTTATTCGCAGGACCCGGGTTCGGCGATACAAGGCGGCGACCTGGGTTTTGCCGACCGCACCAGCTATGCCAAGGAATTCACGGCCTGGGCATTCCGGCTGAAGGCGGGTGAATATTCCCCGGTTTTTGAAACCGAATTTGGTTTCCATTTTTTACAGGTAATTGAGCGCCGCGGGGAACAGGTGCATGTAAGGCATATACTGATCATCCCGGCCACCACACAAGCCAGTTTGGATAGGGCAAAGGCAAAAGCCGACAGCGTGTATGACTTCCTGGTAACCAATAAAAAGATCGATTTTTCGACGGCAGCGGCCTATTATTCGGATAATAAAGACACTAAATACAACGGCGGTATGCTGCTGAATGCCGACAACGTGGAGACACGCACCACCTTTATACCGACCGACAGGCTCGATCCTCAAATAGCGTTGATGACCGATACCATGAAAGTTGGCAACATTTCCAAACCTGCATTATTTACCGGGCCCGACGGCAAAAAAAGCTATAAAATTATTTACCTGAAATCGAGCACTAATGCACATAAGGCCAGCCTTGAACAGGACTATCCCAAGATAAAAGAATACGCAACAACCGACAAGATCAACCGAAAGCTGAGCGAATGGTTCGAAAAAAAGCGGAAACAAACTTTTATCAAGATTGACCCCGAGTACCAGGTATGCACACAGATGAAAGGATGGGCAACGCCGGTTGATGCCACCGCTAACGCTGAAGTTAAACCTTAAAATATGATGCAACACCGCTCGGAAGTAGATGCTGCTGACGCTTTGGGTCATGCTTACCGTCAAATAACGGCCGAGATAGGCAAAGTTATCATCGGCCAGCAGGAGGTACTGAAATCCGTGCTGATCTCCATTTTCAGCAATGGACACTGTTTGCTTGTTGGCGTACCGGGCTTAGCCAAAACGCTGTTGGTTCAAACCTTAGCCCAGGTGCTCGACCTTGATTTTAAGCGCATACAATTTACTCCCGACCTGATGCCATCGGATATTATCGGCTCGGAAATTTTGGGCGAGGACCGCAATTTTAAATTTATCCCCGGGCCGGTGTTCGCCAATATCATCCTTGCTGACGAAATTAACCGTACGCCGCCAAAAACGCAGGCGGCGCTACTGGAAGCCATGCAGGAAAAAGCTGTAACTGCCGCAGGCATTACCCATAAACTGTCGCAGCCATTTTTTGTACTGGCAACGCAAAACCCGATAGAGCAGGAAGGTACCTACCCGCTGCCCGAGGCACAACTGGATCGCTTTATGTTTAACGTGGCCCTGGATTATCCTACTTTTAAAGAGGAGTTGCAGGTAGTTAAAAACACCACAAGCACCCAAACGCAGGATGTAAATAAGCTGCTGAACGCCGAGCAGATCATTTATTTTCAGCAATTGGTTCGCAACATACCGGTGACCGATAACGTACTGGAATATGCTGTGAAATTGGTGGCCAAAACCCGCCCAAATGGCGAAATGGCGGCGCCGCAGGTAAAGCGCCTGATCAATTGGGGCGCGGGACCGCGTGCTTCGCAATTCCTTATTTTAGGGGCAAAATGCCACGCTGTGATCAACGGCAAATACTCGCCGGATATCGAAGATGTGCAGGCTATCGCCAAGCCGATACTGAGGCACCGTATTGTACGCAGCTACCACGCGGAAGCGGAAGGGCTGAGTACGGATAATATTATTGAGCAGTTGTTCTGATCAAACCCCAGCATATTATTCGTCGGATTCAACCTTATATTTTTTGAGAGTTTCGCGGAATTCTTCCTGAAACGTACTGCTATTTTCTATAGGCCGATGAGCGTTAGTTCATCGCCGACATTTAGCGCCCTTTCAGGGCTACAGGACTTTGCCCCTGTAAGTAGGTCATATCATTAGTCAACATCCTCCTTATAGTGTTTTCCTGTTGCGAAGTATTGCCAATATTTACATACTTTAGTCACGCCAATTTTATGGGCGATAAACCTGCAATAAAATGAATGCACAAATTACGGCTATAGCTACTTATGCGCCCGAAAGACGGGTACCCAATGCCTATTTTGAGGATATTATTGACACGAACGACGAATGGATAGTGAGCCGCACCGGCATAAGAGAGCGCCGGTTTGCCGCCGAAGACGAAACCATGTTCAGCATGTGTGTAAATGCCGCCAAAAACCTGGTGAAAGACAACCCGGCGCTAAGCCTTGACGGCGTTGACTTTATCATAGTAGCTACAACAACCGCCGACCAGGTGATGCCCAGCATGGCCAGCCAGATACAAAACACCCTTCAAATACCCAATGCCGGCTGTATAGACATTATGGCCGCCTGCGCTGGATTTGTTTACGGACTGATATTGGCCAAAGGCATGATTACCGCCGGGACTCATAAAAAAGTGCTGGTCTTCGGCGCGGAATGCCTGTCGCGGTTTACGGATATGACGGACCGTACCAGCTGCATCCTTTTTGGTGATGCTGCAGGCGTAGGATTGGTTGAACCATCGGCCGAATCTAAAATATTACAAACCGTAACCGGCACTGACGGCAGCTATGGCAAGGACCTGTACCTTTCGCAAACCTCTACAACGGTTAATGGGGAGGAGATCAAACGCGATGGGAAAATTCACCAGAATGGCCGCGTGGTATTTAAATGGGCGATAAAAACCATTGCCCAGAACGCCGGCGAGCTGCTGCGTAAAAACAATATGACGCTGGACGACCTGGATTGGATCATCCTGCACAGCGCCAACCTGCGCATCATCGAAGCTGTTTCTGCCGAAATCAACTATCCGATGGAGAAAATGCTGACCAGCATCGAGAAATTTGGCAACACTTCGTCGGCATCCATTCCACTTGCTTGGGATCTGGCCCAAAAAGCGGGGAAAATTAAACCCGGGCAGAAAATTTTATTATTGGGTTTTGGTGGCGGGTTGACCTATGCAGGTACGATAGTAATAGCATAATCATTGTGTACTGAATAGACCGGCATCTTGAATTGTGTCTTTGGTTTTACTATAAAATTAGCTGTTATGAAAAAAATCATTTTTTGCTTTATCGCCTGCGCGCTGATGAGCTTCTCGGCTTCAAAATATCATTTACAAGACGGTTGGATATCTTTGTTTGATGGCAAAACCCTGAACAACTGGAAAGTGGGTGATAATGCTGAAACTTTCTCTGTTGACAGCGGGAGGATTGTGGTGCATGGCAAAACCGCTCATTTGTTTTACGATGGACCGGTTATGGATCATAACTTTAAAAATTTTGAGTTTCAAGCGGATGTTATGACCCATAAGGGCACCAACTCCGGTATCTATATCCATACTGCTTACCAGCAGGGCGGCTGGCCGGCGAAAGGCTACGAGGTGCAGGTGAATAACTCACATACCGACTGGATCCGAACCGGAAGCCTGTATGGTATTGTAAATATTAAAGAGGTTTATGTAAAGGACAACGAGTGGTTTACCATGCACATTACCGTTCAGGGTAAAAGGATAGTGGTAAAATTAAATGACAAAGTAGTGCTCGACTATACTGAACCCGATAATGTAAAACGCGGCGAAGGTGATGAGCAACGCGTACTTTCCAGCGGTACCTTTGCCCTGCAGGGACATGACCCCAACAGCCTCACCTATTTTAAAAACATCATGGTAAAACCGCTGCCCTGATGCGTGAAAAAGTCCTTAGTCGGTAGTCTTTAGTTGAAAGTCAAAATATAGCTTCGGGATTTACGATTAAAGATTTTTGATTTAGTGTTAATAATTATAGCGGTCGCCCCAAAGTTTTTTTAGCTTTTCCCTGGTCTCATGCTCCTTCGCGTTGGCGCCCGGCTCATAAATCTTTGTGCCTTTTATGGCATCGGGCAGGAAATCGAGATCAGTGAAGTTGCCTGCATAGCTGTGAGCGTATTTATAATCCGTGCCGTAGCCCAGGTTTTTCATCAGTTTGGTGGGCGCGTTTCGCAAATGGAGCGGCACCGGCAGATCGCCGGTTTGCTGAACCAGGCCCATAGCGGCGCCGATGGCGGTTGTTGCCGAATTACTTTTTGCCGATGTTGCCAGGTAAATTGCGGTTTGCGATAAAATAAGCTGCGATTCAGGCATCCCGATCACATTCACAGCCTGGAAACAACTTTGCGCCAGCAACAGGGCATTGGGATTGGCATTGCCAATATCTTCCGAAGCGAGGATGAGCATCCGCCGGGCGATAAACAAAGGATCTTCGCCGCCGGTGATCATTCGTGCCAGCCAGTAAACCGCGCCATTGGGGTCGCTGCCACGCAGGGATTTAATAAAGGCCGAAATGATGTCGTAATGCTGTTCACCGGCCTTGTCGTACAGTGCCATGTTTTGCTGCACATGTTCCAGCACTGCCTCATTTGTTATCATGATCTTTATGCTGTTAAAGGCATTTACCAGCAGCTCAAATATGTTCAGCAGCTTACGTGCATCTCCGCCTGACAGGCGCAGCAGGGCTTCATTTTCTTTGATGACGATGTTTTTGGCGCGAATCAGCTCATCTTCGGTCATTGCCTTTTTCAGCAGGTTGACCAGGTCATCTTCAGATAACGGCTGAAGAATATAAACCTGGCAGCGCGAAAGCAAAGCCGAGATCACCTCAAAGGATGGGTTTTCGGTAGTAGCGCCGATCAGCGTGACGATACCCCGCTCAACCGCGCCTAATAACGAATCCTGCTGTGATTTGGAAAAGCGATGGATTTCATCGATAAACAAAACCGGCAGCGCCTGCCCGCCTTTCTTTAACAATGAAGCCTTCTCGATAACTTCTCGCACATCCTTAACGCCTGAATTAATGGCACTTAAGGAAAAGAAAGGCCTGTCGAGCTGTTGGGAAATGATGTAAGCCAGCGTGGTTTTTCCAACTCCAGGCGGGCCCCAAAAGATCATCGAGGGCAAATTGCCCGATTCGATCGCCTTACGCAATACTGCGCCCGTGCCCACCAAATGTTTCTGGCCGACATAATCGTCCAAAGTCCGGGGTCGCATGCGCTCGGCCAACGGCGGCAGATTGTTCATAAAGTAAAAGTCAGAAAAGTAAATGCCAAATCCTAAAAAAATTAGTACGATTAAATTGAAGTATACGAGCTAAACAAATCATAACTATTTTTGGGTGCTTTTCAATCCAATATGTAATGGGCCCGGGGCGATCACTTTTTGAATTAATTGCGTTTATCGCTATAAAAAAAGCTCAAATTCGGGGTAAAAGTGTTCACGTTTTTCACACGATCACCCTATAAACCACTACGAAAACTGTTGATTTATAGTCGATTAAAAATAAAATTTATCAAAATCTGTCCATTTTTGACGAATTTTTTGAACACTTACAGCTAAAAGCCGGCAAAATGGCGTACCACCATTTTTAAAAAGCCCGAAAAACCCTCGCCGGAGCCTCCAAACGCTGTAAACCCCTGTCCAACTAGGTGAACACTTTGCTTTCGCGAAATGCCGTATGCACCATGGTATTTTTACCAGTTGATTATACCGCAAATGGTATAAATAAGCAAAAAGCGCGGGTTGTGGTGCTGAAATATTGCGCGTTAATGGTCAAGCATCCGCCTTGTCCCGCTTGTTCACCTCGCCGACCATTTTCCAGGTCAGTAGTGAAAGCAGCAGCAGCGCCACCAGTATCGCTGCCCAAATGATGATGGAGCGTTCGTTTGCATGGTCGGTTGCCGGGGCAACGTAAAGTTCATTTTTCACCACCGGGTCGTGGGTTATCCGCAATGCGTGATTTTTGGCGCTGTCGGTAAAAAATTGCAGGTCGTAACTGGGCGGCGTGGCTTTAACGTCGCCGGTTAAGAGTTTGTACGTACGGCCCGCTTCCAGGTAGGCCAGCATCGATCTGTCGGTTTGGAATAGCTTCACCTTGTCCACGTTCAGCGGCGGGTTGTCTTCGTTCTCAATTTCCAGCACCAGCTTGTTTGTTTTTACATTAACCGGCAAGGCACCATCATCGCCCGACCGCAGCGCCTCTGTCGTCAGCAGCTCATACGGACGTTTGCTGTAATCGTATATCGATACGTTCCGGTTATAAAACTTCGGGGCCCTGGCACCCAGGCTTATTTTATCTACCCAATAATCGCCGTCAAGATTGATGGTAATAAATGTTGTTTTGCCGCTATCTCTTTTTGAAAACTTGGTCCCGCTTATTTCGGCATAGCGTACAGGCAAAAGCTGGTGCTGATACGTGCCCGCCGCCAAAAATTTGATGGGAGCCTTATGTTTGTCATTTACCAGCAGTTTCAGGTAATGGTAGTTGCTGGGTGGAAATGAAAGACGTTGCCCGTATTCACTGCCTGCAGACGAAACAACCGGCTGCACTGGGATATTTTCTTCAATCACAAACCACTGCGCTAAATCATCGCTGCCATTTAAATTCAGCGTACGCTCAACAGCAGCATTCTTTAGCTTTATTTCCAGGTTGTCCACGGGCGCCGGGCTGATATTTTTCACAACAAACGTCGTCCCGGTATCTGTCGCCGATTTTATATGAACGATGGGGAACGAAATGTAAGGGATTGAATTGTCCAGCCAGGCCGGCTGCCCGTAAGCCAAAACGTACGGCACAAAATGCCCGCTGTCATCTATTAACCTCAAATCCGACAGGTCAGCTTTGCTTTTAGCCACCAGATCAGGCTGCAACACGATGGAATAAAACCCTGGTGTGTCAATTGCCCCCACCTTTGCCGCATACTTAAACGTTTTTTGCGCCGACGCTGTAAATACCAGGCCCAAACTACAGAGCAGCAATAAGGCTTTATTCATCTTTTGGCTTTTCTGCGTCATCAGTAATTATCTTTTTAACTTTTTGGTACATAAACGATACGATGAGCAGCAGCACGCCCAGGCAAAAGAACGCCGCAATTTTGCCGCCCACCGGGATATTCACAATATCGTACACAAACAATTTTACCAGCGTCAGGGTAAACAGCGTGAGCGAAATAATGCGCAGGTTGCGCTGCTTATTCCGCATACCCAGCCACATCAGCGCAAACGAAGCAACGCCCCATAATATAGGCAGCCCGGTTTTTATGTAAACAATTTGAATGTCGTACGGCAGTGATGTTTGGGAATAGAATACCGACTCGCAAACCAGGCATACCTCCAGGCTTAAAAACGTCACCACGGCGGCCGAGATCAGCCAGTTGGCAGTAGTTTGCTGTTCGTCATTCAACCGTTTGCGGCACAGGCTGATCAACTGGTAAAACAATATGACCATCACCACATCGCTTACCCAATGCACGGTAAAATGCGAAACCGAAACGCCTTTTTCCGTCAGCAATTGTTCCACCTGGTCAAAGTACGTTTTGCTCAGCACCAGGTAAACCCCAATGGTACAGGCCAGCAAAGTCATATTCAGCGACACCAGCCAACCGGGTTCCCCATTTATTTTGACCGATACAACATGATAAATGCTTATAAATACCGGCACATACAGCATCAGGTACAAAATATTCAGGCCGGTATTTGGATAGTAGTAAACAAACTGGTGATTGATCTCCAGCAGGCCCGCCAAAAACAACAGCATCAGCGCAATCACCCGGTAAAAACCCGGGTTAATGCTCATGCCGTACACATCGGAGCCACGATCCTTTTTGGCCAGCAGGTATAGGGCATAAAAGCCAACGGCCGCAAACATCGTAGTAATAAAGCCCCTGTTGGCAACAATGGCTAGGCGTAATTTTTCACCCATATAGATATTTTGAATATCCATCAGCAGGCTGATCAGCGTGAACAGCCAAAGGATCATCGAAGCCAGTTTCATCAGTTTGATGCCCGATTTTTGACCCAGCCAGTACAGCAAAACCATTTCGCAGGTCCAAAACAGGGTGATGGTATTGCCGTGCAGCTGTATTGGCGCCGTTAACGAAATAAACGTAAGCGTAATGCCGATGAGCAGGTACAGGATGTTGGGGTCAACCGTCTTCTTTCTAAATAAAATATAGGAGAGCACCAGGTTTATAAAGGCCAGCGAGGCGCTAAACAGGCCGCGGTATTCCATATCGCCCATTTGGGTAAGCAGGTACAGGCCGGCCGCAAAGTACAGCGCCGTATTAACCAGCAATATGGTAAAATCAATGGCGATAAAAGCCTTATTCTCCCTGATGTTATTGATGATGTTGATGGTGAAAAACAGCAGATAAAATATGGTGGCGTAACGCAAACCGATATAGTAATTGGACGCATTAAGGGAGTAAATGAGCGTAGCCACCACGATAACCGACAACACAAACGAAGATATATTCAATATCCGCCAGGCCTTATAATAGGCAATGGTCAGCAAACCGGCATTAAGCACCAGCAGGTAAATAAACAACCCGTTGTAATTGGCCGTACCGTTGCTCAGCAAAAACGGGCTGGCAAAACCGCCGATCAATGCAATAACCGCCAGTTCCTGCTTGTCATACAACAGCGACAGCGCCACCGCAAAAATGGTGATTACGATCATTATACACAGCGCTGTAAGTTGCGAAAACAGGTGAAACTGCTGGAAAGCCAGCGTTATGCTGAAATAAAAAACAGCAATACCACCGCCCGCCAGCACCGAACTAAAGGCCTTGTAACTGTTGCGCAGCCGATGCGCCAGGCCCACCAGTATGGCCCCGCAAAAAATACCGATCCCCACCCGGCCAACCGGGCCTATCCAATGCTGATCGATGGCGTATTTTACAAAAAAGCCGATGGCCAGCACCAGGATGGCAATACCGATCTTATTCACCAGGTTTTCGCCGATAAATTTTTCCAGGTCGGGGTAGCGTTCAAAAAACGAAGGCTGTGGTTCGGGTGCGGGCCGCTGGGATGGCAGCGATGTCCGTATAGCCCGGTTAATGGAAGACCGGCTGTCGCTAATCACTTCGGCATGCCATTCCACTACCGTTTCCGGTTGTACTTCAGCAGGTCTTGGCGCTTGTGGCAACGGCACTTCAACGTGTTGCGGTGGTTCCGGCGGCTTTACTTCGGCCGGCTTTAGCGGCTCAGGCGCCGCAGCAACTACAGGCGGCGGCACAACGGGCTTTACCTCCGGCCTGGCAGTTTCCGCCGGTTTAGCCTGCCGCTCCTGCTGTTTAAGCAGGTTTTGCAGCTCCACGATGCGGAATTCCAGCTGCCTGAATTTTTCCGACACGCTGGCTTTTTGAGCAATCACCAGGATAAGGATCGCCAATAGTAATAGCACGGTAAATACGTCCATATAATTAGGTTGGGAAAATAAAGATAGTGGATTTGGGGAGAAAAGAAGGGGTGGGGGGAAATAATTGAGGGAAGCAAAAGCGGCGGCCTGTGCGATTCCCCTCTTGAGAGGGGTGGAGGGGTGTGTTTCACCACGAGTCGAGCTTTTTACGTCGGACCTTGAGGACTTTCCAATAAAACTGCCGACTGCCACTGCTAACTGCTACTATAAATATGGGCGTTCCCCCCGTTGATAGAAACGGGGGTCGCGCTTTCCATTTATACTGCACAAGGCGTTAGCCGCGGCCGGCCCGCAACCCACGACACGGCCGGTATTCATTGCAATCGCTAACGCAACGCGCCGTAGTAGGAAGCAATGCATAGGTGGTTTTAGAAGAAATTGATAAGCACGTTTTAGGCTTGTTGGCAGAGCTGCTCGTTTGGTGTACGCATGTATACAGGCTTTTCTGCTAGCAACCCGATCTTGACATAAAAAATAAAGCCGCGGGGAAATAGTTGAAAGAATTGTATATTTGTTTTATTTTACCCTCGCTTGAAGTAAACCTAAGTAGTCACAATTATGTCACAGACCAAACAGAGACCGATTAAGGACTTAAGCCTTGATTTAAACAACTTCAGAACAATCGTGCAACCCAATGAACTTGAAGCGATTAAAGCTATGATTTCAATTAGCCCTGATCGCTTTTGGGCTCTTATGGATAGTATATTAGACGATGGGTATCTTCCGACGGAGAATATCATTGCAATTAAAGAGAGCACCTCAAATAAGATGATCGTCAAGGAAGGTAATCGGCGTATAGCGGCTATGAAGATCATGTATGGACTGGTTTCTACAACGCAACTTGGGATACCAGCGACCATTGTAAACAAAATCGCCAGATTGAGCGATGAATGGAAGATGAACAATAAAAAAGTCCCGTGCACTTTATTTGAACACACTGATAAAAATTTGGTTGACAAAGTAGTAACAATGGCGCACGGCAAAGGTGATAAGGCTAGTCGTGACCCTTGGCCAACAATAGCAAAGGCAAGACATAATAGAGATATTAACAGAGCGTCCGAGCCCGGACTAGACTTACTTGAAAAGTATTTAATGCATGGACGTAATCTCACAGGTCAACAAAAGGAGCGGTTCGCTGGTGACTACCCTCTTACCGTTTTGGATGCAGCTATGCTAAAAGTGAACGGGCGAGCTGGGGCAACTAGCTCTTCTGACTTAGCCTCCAAATATCCTAATTCGCAATTCGTTCACCCAACAGAAGCAATGTTACTTGGTATTGGCTTGAAGCAAATTCGGTTCGAGGAAGTTAGGAGTACAACTGCTGATTTTGCCATTGCTCTGGGCTTTCCGCCGCTAACTCCTCCGAGTCCACCGACACCCAATCCGCCTGGCCCGACGCCGAGTCCACCGGCACCCAATCCACCGGCACCAAACCCTCCAGGACCAACACCATCACCGAATCCGCCAGCACCGAACCCTCCTTTGCCGCCTCCCGCAGCCGCTACAAACACGCCAAAAAGTGTTGAAAATAAACTTAAGCAGTTTATTCCTCGGGGTAATAATCGGGAAAAGATCGTAGACCTCCGTGACGAAATACTTAGACTGAACATTGCAAAGTCACCACTAGCCTTCTGTTTCCTATTGCGCAGTTTATTTGAAATATCAGCTAAAGTGTATTGTACAGAAAATAATATTTTGACGACTTATACTGTAACTAACAATAATACCACTCGAACATTTGATAGAAAACTGATTGACCTTTTGACTGATGCGTCGAATCGATTGACTGGCGGCAATACAACATCTGGGATGGGAAGGCAGCTTTTTGGAGCCATTCAACAATTGAATAACCCTAATAGCATCCTGTCGGTGACCTCAATGAATCAGCTTGTTCATAATCCAGCATTTTCAGTTGCCGTCGCGGATGTATGCGTTTTGTTTCATAATGTTTATATCTTGCTTGAAGCAATGAATTAATAGAATATTCTGATGACCATTAGCAGTCCCTTGAGGTATCCAGGAGGAAAACAAAAGCTCACACCTTTTCTAGTTGAGCTACTAGAGAAAAATGACTTAATAGGAGGACATTATATTGAGCCCTATGCGGGTGGTGCAGGGGCAGCGGTACAGCTCTTGCTCTCTCGTCAAGTACGCACTATTCACTTAAACGATTCAAGTAGAGCGATATACGCATTTTGGCAAGCGGTGTTAACATACACAGAAGATCTCTGCCGGCTCGTCAAGTCCGCCTCTCTTACGGTTAAAGAATGGGAGCGTCATAAATACATCTTAAAGAACTCTGAACAATATGACGACTTGACATTAGGATTTAGTACATTTTATCTCAATCGAGTTAATCGCTCAGGCGTGTTATCAGGAGGGTTAATAGGAGGGATTAATCAAACAGGAAACTATAAGATGGATGCTCGATTTGCTCGCAATGAGTTAATCAGAAGAATCGAAACGATTGCGATGCGTGCTGACGATATAACCCTTAGTAACCAAGATGCCGAACAATACCTTGTCGACGACATCAACCTCCTACCAGCAAATACGTTAATTTACTTTGATCCGCCGTATTATGAAAAGGCAAGCGGTTTATATCTGGATTTTTACCGTAAAAGTGACCATGCTAGATTGGCTGGTGTTATACAATCTATAACAGACGTCAAATGGGTACTCTCTTATGACGGTGCACCTCAAATTATTGATCTTTACAAGTCCCGGAAATTTTTCACTTATGACTTGCAGTATAACGCATCGACAATATATAAAGGCAAGGAGGTCTTTGTCTTTTGTGACGACCTGCTTATTCCAAATAGGTCAAAACTACACTATATAAATACTGGATTGCAATTTTGTTAAGTTCCTAGGCAGGGTAAATAAATGCCAGGGCTAAAGCCGATTTTTTTGTCCCGGCGAGAATTTCTGAGAATCATCTTAATTTACTATAAAGTTTCTTTTGCGAATGCTTTCCTAACCACAGGCTTTATGCGAAATAAATTAACTATACTTGTTTTAGAACCAACAGAATTTGTACATTCTACAATTGAACGCTTTTATGAAGGTGTTTTTAAATCATATGGTTATGAATGTGTTTTTCTATTTGTTAAGAATGCCTTTGCGATTATAGGAAACGGAAAAGAAACGCTATCTATTTTCAAAAAGAACAAAATTGACTTGTTTATCTGCGAACTAAGTCTTTTTAAACGAGAAGGCGATAATGATCGCGCGGGTCTAGAGGTAATAAAGAGGGTTAAAACTGACTTTCCTAATCTTTTCGTTATCTGTCATTCATCGCACAACTTGCATTTCTCAGCTGCCCAACAATTTCATCCGTCATTTGATCTTTTTACCGATAAGAAAAAACTTCCCGACTTGACATATCAACAATATATAAGTGACTTTTTAAAAACAAAGTTACCACTGCCAAATGCATATGATACCTCTTTGTTTAGAAAGGTTTTTATTAGCTATGCAAGAGAATATTTTAACTATGCGGATGACCTTTATACCTTCTTAAAAGACCATGGCTTCGATCCTTGGTTAGATAAGCGTAAACTTTTGCCCGGTGCAAATTGGGATAATAAAATTAAGAGAGCGTTGAAGGAAAGTGATTTTATAATTCTGTTATTATCTTCGGTTTCTGTCAAAAAACGAGGGTATATACAAAGGGAATATAAAAGTGCCTTAGATTATCGCGAGCAAAAACTTGATGATGACATTTATATAATTCCCGTATTGATCGACGATTGTATTGTGCCAGATAAATTAACAGCATTTCAGTGGATAAAATATGATGAGAAAAATGCGTTCTTCAATATATTGAACTCTTTGGATGAGCAGCGAATAATTTACCTGGAAAACCAATATCATTGAATTGAACATAATTATTCCAATTCCCCATAGAAGGAAATTTTGCCCGTTCATTTAGTTTGTTCACTTCCTGCTTGGCAGGATCCGGGGCCGGTTTCAATTGGCTAAAGCCCACGGTGTGCAAGGCACGAGAATAAAAATCAATATAACTGTGCGAAGTAACAATTTCGGTTTCATGTGTAGGTGTTTGGTATAAAGCCAAGAAAATTTAATGTAGAAAGTAATCAAACACTTTGGCAATTGATAATAAAGAGATCGCTAAAAATGTAAACGTATAAGCAGTTAAGTCGAATGGTTTGTCGTGAGTGTACCCTCTTTTAAAAAGTTTGGTAAAAGGCAAAGTAATGTATTTACCTATCAAAGTAATAAGAATTAGCATGAGGTAAACAAGGGTAGGGATAAATGTTGTATGCATTACCCAAAAATACGGACCCAAATCCCATTTTTTTCCGTCTATTGAATGTCCGATCAAAACATGAAATGTTTGAATAATATTTACTCTTTGCGGTGTAAAATAAACGCCTAAAAATAACGATGAGCACGCAAATAAAGCAGCTACTAATATGTCAATAATGATTGCGATTGAAATTGGAAACAGCCGATTACTGCCAATAGCTTTTTGAAGAATATAATATGTTAAAAAAACAGTTAAGGTATCAAAGGTAATATTAGAAAGCAGCAACCAAATAAAAACAGGTAAAGGCTCAACCGGTTTTAAAGAATGTCCAAGGAACATAGCAAATGTCGTAAAAAGAAAGCTTGCTCCGAATGAGATTCCTAATAACGCGGCTTGAGTATCTACATTATCCGTACTTCTGCCCAAGTCTTTTAATATTCCCCTCCAAGCAATTTTTATATAGCCCATAGCTGTAACAAACAAGAATGTAAAAATTGGGACAAATAAACTTGAAGTAAAAAATAAGACAATTGGAGACAACCTACTAAGAATTAGTAGGAAAATTATTATCAAAAATCCGTATAACATGAACATGGTAATCGTTAACCAAGATAAATCGTAGATTATAGCTGGCCTTTTCCTTATCTTTTTTTCAAACAATAACGCAACTAGATTCACGAAAACAAGATCCACTACGTATATTACTATATTTATTTTACTTTGAGGATAAGCAAAAACAAAAACCGAGACGATAGGATGGTTTTTGTAAAAAAACTTCATATTAAATAAACCCAAAATCAAAGCCAATCCGAGCGCAAAAAACAATTGTGTTAACATCGATTTTTTTCTTAGTCCTTCTAGACGAACAGCATAGTCTGTAGAAACTTTCTTAAAAAAGGATATTAACCTTTCAATTAGTTTTTCAGATAATAAAAGAAAGCCAGAGTTTTCAATAAACTTCCAAATTTTCCCGAACTTCTCTTTCGTGTTATTTCGATCGCTCTCTGTATTAAACTCACTCATCAGTTTAAAAAGGGCTGCGAAAATTCCAAAAAGGCCAGACATGGCGTAGAGTGTCGTTTTTATAATATCCATAACAAACCCTATTAAGTCAATTTGAGCTATGACGTTGTTGTAATTTCGGATAAAGTTGCACGATTTCGATCATATGCACTATAGCTACCTTTGTAAAAGTATTTCATCCTGTCACCGGAGTTGTCACGCAGGATAATAATGGTTTCAGGATATCAGTAAAATAAATTGCTTTCACTGCAATACAAACCGATCGCTGAGGCTAATCTTTTTGGTCAGCCCCAGTGGTCAAGGGCAATGCCTTTGAAAAAGTGCTTCAATAAACCCCATTATAAAAACTCTTCTTAAACCTAATCTGCATCATGGCATTCATTACCAGTTCAATACCAATATAAAAAGCACCAAAAACCCACCATTGGCCCAGCAAACCTGCCTGGTAGGTAAATAAATTGCAGATTAAACCCGCTATAAAAAATAACGGCACTGCGCATAAAAACCAATAAGCGATCCGGACAGCGTACAGCACTAAAATATTTTTAGGCAGGTAGAATTTTATTCGGTTAATAAACAGCTTCTCCAGCCAATGCCCGCCAAAAACGATGCAAAAAACAATTGACCAAATCATTTCCAATAGGGATAGTTTACTTTTTCCGCCGGATGGAAACAGGTGCACACAATAGATGATGGCTGCAATTATGGTTGTGGTAATAACGGTACGGATAACGGTTTGAATAATTGGCTCCGTGTTTTTCTCAGGATTTTTCATGAGCTTATTTGTCAGCTTATAGATGGTTGAAATGGGAACCGAAATTTCATCGTATTTTGGGATTGAATATATGCAAAGAGGGCACTATGCTGCAAATATTTTCTATAGTGTCGTTGTGTTACGCGTAAAATTACCGGGCATGATTGCTTTCGATACAGCAACGTTCGTATATGAACGATTAAATAGCCGCCCTGTTTGTTAATTCACAGCATTTCAATCAGTTATCCAAATGGCATGAAGTTTGAAAATGCAGCTTCATGAAGTTAAAATTTACCTCCGCGTTGTTTATTTTACTGGTACTGACAGGCTTGCAGGCGAAGCCGCAGCCGGCAACTACCACGAGCCAGGCCATTGAACACCTGAAAAAAGACGTTCCCGACCTGATGCAGAAGGCGGATATTCCCGGAATGTCCATCGCGCTGATCCGTGAAGGCAAACTGGTTTGGACGGGCTCATTTGGCGTGATGAACGCGGACACGCATATTCCCGTAACTGATCAAACCGTGTTTGAGGCGGCTTCCTTAAGCAAATGCGTCTTTACCTACGGCGTGCTGAAACTGGTTGACCAGGGCAAGCTGAACCTTGACACGCCGCTCACCAAATACCTGGGCAACGATTATAATGTACCCGACCCGAGGATAAGGCTGATCACCGCCCGGCATGTGCTTACCCATAGCTCCGGCTTCCCCAACTGGCGCGAATTTGATAACAGCAAAATATTGCAGATACATTTTAATCCCGGCGAAAAGTGGAGCTATTCGGGCGAGGGTATTGTTTATCTCTCCAAAGTCGTCGAAAAAATAACAGGCATGAGTTTGGAGGACTTTATGCAGCAAACGGTGCTTAAACCGCTTGGCATGAGCGCCAGCAGCTATACCTGGCTGCCAAAGTATGTCCCTATTAAGGCTTACCGTCACGACAATCTCGGTAAAGTGACCGGCCGGACCGAAAAGGTTAGCGGCGGCCTGGTAGCCATTACGGAAGAGGCCAACGCTGCAGCAAGCCTTACCACCAATGCCGCCGACTATTCGAAATTCATTATCGCCGTGCTGAATGGAAAAGGCCTTAAAAAAAGCACGCTGGAGCAGATGCTTTCGCCGGGTATCAGGGTTACCAATAAATACCCGGAACTGGCCTGGGGGCTCGGTGTCGGCCTGGAAACCATGCCCGATGGAACCTGGTTTTGGCACTGGGGCGACAACGGCGATGGGAAGGCTTTTTATATGGCATCAGTGTCGTCAAAAAATGCGGTAGTTTATTTTGCCAATAGCTCGACGGGCCTTGGCATCGCGCGCGAAATACTGGCCGACGCAGTCGGCGGCAGCCACCCTTCGCTGGATAACCTCGGTTATGAACGTTATAATTCGCCGGCGCGCCTGCTGCTTAAATCGATCATGGCCGGCGGTGCAACCAACGCACTCGAAACTTACAGGAATGACCGGAAAACCGACACCGCCAAACGAATAAACGAGCAGGACATGAATATGTTAGGTTACACCCTTATCCAACAGAAAAAACTGGATGACGCGCTGGCGGTCTTCAAGCAAAACATCGACGATTTCCCCGCATCCTGGAATGCATGGGATAGTTATGCCGAAGCATACATGGACAAAGGTGATAAGGAATTGGCGATAAAATATTATCAAAAATCGCTTGAGCTCAATCCGCAGAGCGAAAACGGCAAAAAGATGCTGGCTAAGCTGCGCGGTACAAATTAGGCAAATCTTCGCCGCCCGCTTCGGGTGATGCGTTTATGCTTGTATCCAACAATTGTTGGCTCCACGCTGACGCCAGGCGCCGCGATCACGCTTTGTTTCAAACCTTAAAACGATTTCCACCTGGGGGTATATGAGGATAGCAAACGCCTCCTTATATTTAGAAACAATTATAAACCCCCAGATGAAAACATTTTTTCGCGTTTTGCTGGCAACCCTCACGGTATTGCTGGCATTAACCGCATCACAGGCCCAGATCGCCAATGACCATACCGTGTTAAGCACGCCCTGGAACGCTTACTGGATAGTACCGCCTAAAGATCCCGGCAGGGAATACGGGGTTTATTACTATCGTAAAACGCTTAATCTGCCCGTTAAGCCTTCTGCATTTATGGTAAAAGTTTCCGCCGATAACCGGTATAAGCTGTATGTGAACGGCACCCTGGTTTCTGTGGGCCCTGCGCGGGGGGATACTTATTACTGGAATTATGAAACGGTTGATCTTGCGCCGTATTTAACAGCCGGCAAAAACAGCATTGCAGCCATTGTATGGAATGAGGCTGAATCAAGGCCGGAAGCGCAAATATCCCTCCGTACGGCGTTTATCCTCCAGGGCAATACCACCGCCGAGGAAATACTGAACACCAATAACACCTGGAAATGCTTTCAAAATAAAGGATATGCAGCTATTACCGGTGTAGGTTATCCCACCTATTATGTTGCCGGGCCGGGTGAGCTGGTGGATATGAACAAATCTGTAAAAAACTGGATGGGGGCCGATTTTGACGACCATAACTGGCCAGGCGCCGAACAACTGGAGCATGGTAAACCGAAAGGCATGTCAGATGCTTTCGGGTGGATGCTGGTGCCCTCGGCCATCCCGCAAATGGAACGGACGCTGCAGCGCATCCCTGCAATACGCAAAGCGGATGGCATTACAGTTCCTGCTGGGTTCCCGTCAAGCGAAACAGCTGTAACCATACCTGCCAATACAACAGCCGTGCTGCTGCTCGATCAAACTTATCTTACCAGTGCCTATGTTACGCTCAATTTCAGCGGCGGCAAAGGCGCGGCCATGAGCCTGATGTACAACGAAGCGCTTTTTGACAATTTGAAAAAGTTTGGATCGAGAAAAGGCAACCGCAATGATGTGGAAGGAAAAGACCTTGCCGGCAGAAGGGACAGCATCATTTCTGACGGAACGGCCGGCCAGTCCTTCAACACACTGTACTGGCGCACCTACCGCTACATCCGGCTGCGGGTGCAAACCCAGGACGACCCGCTGACCATCGATGATCTGTACGGCACTTTTACCGGCTACCCATTTCAGCGTAATGCCAGTATGCAAACAGATAACCCGGAGATACAAAAGATACTGGATATCGGCTGGCGCACAGCACGGTTGGACGCGATGGAAACTTATATGGACTGCCCCTACTACGAGCAACTGCAATACATCGGCGATACGCGGATACAGGCCATGGTATCGTATTACAACAGCGGCGACGACCGGCTGGCGCGAAATGCCATCAGCCTGATGGACCACTCGCGCATTGCCGAAGGACTAACGCTTAGCCGCCATCCCAGCTACAGCCCGCAGATCATTCCAACATTTTCGTTGTGGTATGTGGGTGTGCTGCACGACTATTGGATGTACCGCCCCGACAGCAGTTTTGTGAAAGACAAGCTCCCGGGCGTCAGGGATGTGCTGAACTTCTTCAGCCGGTACCAGCAAGCCGACGGCTCGGTGAAGAATGTGCCTTATTGGAACTTTATCGACTGGGCAAACAACCGGGGCCACGACTACAGCCATCCACCCACCGGCAAAAACGGCGGCTCGTCCATAATGGATATGCAATTGATGATGGCGTACAGTACGGCTGCCGAAATGGAGAAAAGGATGGGCATGCCTGCCCTGGCGATGCTTTATAAGCAGAAGGCCGTCCAACTGGATAAAACCATCCGTAGTAAATATTGGGATGCCACAAAGGGATTGTATGCCGACAATGAGGATAAAGACCTGTTTTCGCAGCATGCCAATTCGCTGGCTATCCTCACCGGATTGGTAAAAGGCCCGGAGGCTGCGGCGGTCGCCAAAAAAATGCTGGCGGATACCACGCTTACCCAGTGTACCATCTATTTTAAATATTACCTTCACCAGGCACTGGTAAAAGCCGGCCTGGGCGATAACTACCTGGACTGGCTCGACATCTGGCGCAAAAATATTGCAATGGGCCTGACCACCTGGGCCGAAATATCCGACCTCCCCTACGCCCGTTCCGATTGCCATGCCTGGGGCGCCAGCCCGAACATCGAGTTTTACCGGACAGTGCTTGGCATTGACAGCTACGCGCCCGGGTTCAGTAAAGTGAAAATTGAGCCACATTTGGGCAGCCTTACCAATGTTTCCGGCGAGATGCCGCACCCGAACGGGAAGATCGCTGTTGCTTATGTTAAAACAGGTAATAGTTGGAAGATCAGCATCAAGCTGCCCGAAAAAACATCGGGAGTGTTTGTTTGGAAGGGGAAAACTTATCCGCTTAAATCAGGACTGAATTCGTTTTAAAACCTTTATCTAAGACTTACGAAGTTTGAGAACCTTCGTAAGTCTTTCCGCCCCCTTTTTAATCCGCCATGATGTAACGCTTAAATCGAACCATATCATGCCTCAGTCGTGTCAACCAAATGTACCAGTGCATGTTCATTGGTTATTGAAATGCTTTTACCTTTAGTACTGATCGTCCCTTCCTCCATCAGCTCATTCATCATCCTAAACAACGATTCATAGGCAGCGCCGGTAAACGAGGAAAGGTCCTGCCGGGTCAATTCAATATTAATATAACCATCGGCGGTTGTTCCAAATTGCGAGCTCAGGGTTAGCAGCGCCTGGGCAACGCGCCCCTTCACAGGCATATGCGCCAGATTGCGCATCCGCTTCTCTGATTCCTGCAGGTCATTGGCTAAAACGAACACCAGTTGCCGGGCAAGATTGTTATTGATGTTCAGTGTCGATTCAAAAAAATCCATGCCCACGTAACAAACTATCCCGGCCTCAACAGCCGTAGCCGACACCGGGTAAACCGTATCCCGCCCGAGCGCCATGTGGCCCACGATATCGCCCTGCCTGGCAAATCTCAATATCAACTCTTTTTCGCTGCCCCATCGTTTGTGCACCTTTACCGCGCCCGAGTAAATAAAATAGATGCCTTTTACCGGGTCGCCCTCTTTGAAAAGCAGCTGGCCTTTTTTCACGCTGATGTTCTCCCGGTTCGCGGCGACAGCCGGAAGCCAGTCGTTGAGGCAAAATCTGCATAAAAAGCAGCTTTTTAAATCACATTCGTTTTTGATCATCAGCCTGATTAAAATCTGTCGTATGCAATATTATGATAAATAAACAAAAAGAAGCATTCTCCAAACTTACGAAGTTTATAAAACTTCGTAAGTTTTTCCCGCTTGCCAAATACGTCCATTTTTTATATTGCACAAATAATTCTTTCAATCTACATTCATATCATATACGTCATAAAATATTGCACACGCAATATATTTTTTACTTTTCTACTATTTTTAAGAACGTCAAATTTGTACCTTTGCACCAAATTTCCGGGGTGGATATTCGCCGCTGAATACCAATACCGAAGAACATTAATACTGCAATGAACAATATCAATACAGATACTCCTGACGCCGGTGGCATTCCTGTGTCGCCCACATTAAATAAAATAGAAAACCACCCGGCGCCTGCAATAAGGGATATCGTACAAAAGAAAAGGCTGCTCCGCATATCGGGTTTGGCTATCATGGTGGCTGCTGCAGTCTGCTTTATCGCCAAATTTTTGGTGTGGCTCATTAACCTGGTTACCAACCTTTCTTTTTACGGCACAGTGTCGGCAAATTTTCATAGTCCCTCAGCAAACCACCTGGGGTTATGGGTGATCATCATCCCGGCCATTGGCGGCATAATCGTTGGTTTAATGGCGCTTTACGGATCGGCGGCTATCCGGGGCCACGGCATACCCGAGGCCATGGAACAAATTTTAACCAACAAAAGCCGCATAAAACCCTCCATTACCTTTTTAAAACCGGTATCGTCAGCTATCGCGATCGGTACAGGCGGTCCGTTTGGTGCGGAAGGGCCCATCATTGCAACCGGCGGCGCGTTGGGCTCAACTATCGGTCAGCTATTTAAGATCACTGCCAATGAGCGTAAGGTTTTACTCGCTGCGGGCGCCACCGCCGGTATGTCGGCTATATTTGGTACGCCCATCGCGGCTGTTTTCCTTGCTATTGAGCTGCTTTTATTTGAGTTTTCGCCAAAAGCCATTCTTCCGGTAGCCCTGGCCTGTATCACCGGGGCGGCCGGCCACCACGTATTGTTTGATGCCGGCCCGGTATTCCCGATGCCCGATCTGAAAACCCCTTCAAATACCGCCCTGGCCATTTACAGCGGGATAGGGTTGGTTACCGGGTTCCTGTCGTTAGGGCTTACTAAAATTGTTTATTTTGTTGAGGATAGCTTCGAAAAACTGCCTGTACACTGGATGTGGTGGCCCGCTCTTGGCGGACTGGCTGTCGGCGTCATCGGCTATTTTGCGCCGCATACGCTCGGTGTAGGATACGATAATATCATCAACGTTTTATCGGGCACGCTGGCAATAGCCATTGTGATCCGGTTGTGCTTTTTTAAATTTTTATCTTGGGCAATCGCATTGGGCAGCGGCACATCCGGCGGCACGCTGGCGCCGTTACTCACCATCGGCGGCGCCGGCGGCGCTATTTTAGGCGCTGTAATTTTGAAATTTTTTCCCAACTCGGACATCAACATCTCGATGGCAGCATTGGTGGGAATGTCGGCAATGTTTGCAGGCGCGTCAAGGGCATATTTAACCAGCATCAGCTTTGCCATGGAAGCCACCATGCAATCGCACGCATTGCTGCCGCTGCTTGGCGCCTGCACGGCATCGTACCTGGTTTCGTTCTTCCTGATGGAAAACACCATCATGACCGAAAAAATAGCACGCCGGGGTGTTTTTACGCCCGACTCCTTTGAAGCCGACCTGCTGAGTAAGCTAACCGTTGACCAGGCTATTGCTCATGATGCCCTGGTATTGAACATCGATAGCACTGTAAAAGATGCAAAGGAATGGCTGAAGGCCAATGACGATAAAGCGCATGAATTTGTCGTTCTGAACAATGAGGGCAATTATATGGGTATGGTGAGCCGCTATGATGTATTCATGAAAGGGCTTAATCCCGATATGCCGCTAAATGACATTACCACCCCGGGGAATGGCTTTGTCCATGGCACAGATACCTTGCGGCGGGCGGTTGAAATAATGGCGACGCGAAACGCCGAAGTGCTACCGGTGGTATCCGCCGGCGGAAAAATATCCGGCGTTTTATCCTACCGCGATGTCCTGTCGGTTTATAAAGAACAACTGGAAGAAAATGAACACCTGCACGTGCACATTTCCTTAAAACGGCAGCGCTTAAAGATGCTGATCAAGGGCCGGAAACTGGTGCAGGTGGAAAGCAAAGAATAAAAGGCAGAAAAAATTTCAGCAGATCAGGAGGACAAGAATGACCAGGGCGACTTCTTTTCCTAAAAAAAACAGGTAAATTTGATGCGCAGCTGTTATTTACAGTCAATAGTTTGCGTATGGGTATCATAAGCTTTCCTGTTAGAAATTTAATGTTATGAAAACCAAACTGAACCTTGCTATTTTTACCCTTACACTGATATTATTTACATCCGCCTGTAAAAAGGCGGAGGACAGCCCAGCGCCTGCCCAGGTGCAGATCACCGCACAACAAAACGGCCAGCCGGTAACCCTGGCTAAGGGTCAAACGCTGGAGGTGACACTTCAGAACCCGGGCGATGGGTTGTATTCGTTTGATCAGCCCAAATACGATGCATGGGTACTTCGGTTTGTCGCTCACTTGCACCAGGGCCCGACCAATAATTACATAGGCAATACCGGCACGGATACCTGGGATTTTGTAGCTGTAAGAGCAGGCAAAACCACGTTAACGATCACGGCTACGCGAGGCAGCGACGCCAGCACTACCGCAACCATGCTGAGTAACAGTGTGTCGGTAAAATAATTAAAAAGCGACGCGGCAACTGGTTTACTCACCCCCGATAACCCTTACCTTCAGATAGCTTGGGTGTTCCTTTGAGGTATAAAGTTTGTTGGTTGCCTTTTTAAAATCATTATCCCCCGCCTTCATGATGTCCTCAAACACCTGCGGGTTGCGGTCGATCAGCGGAAACCAGGTGCTTTGTACCTGTACCATTATCCGGTGCCCTTTTTTAAAGGTGTGCAAAACATCCTGCAGTTCAAAGTTTACAGGCGCTACTTTTCCCGGCACAAAAGGTTCCGGCTTGTCAAACCCGTTGCGGAATTTGCCGCGCATGGCCTCGCTGCGCACCATCTGCTCATAATGCGACATCATTACCCCCTGCCCGGTAAACTTATTGTTCTTTGCACTGTCGGGGTATACGTCGATCACCTTTACCACCCAGTCGGCATCGGTCCCCGTGGTGGAAACCTTCAGGTTTGCCCAAATATTGCCGGCGAGGGTAATGTCATGATCCAGTACATCGGTTTGATAAGTTAAAACATCCGGTCGTGCTTCAGCAAAACGTTGATCGCCGGTCATGTATTCACGTTTCATGTCCAGATCGGGGTTGGTAACAAAAGGCACCGGTTTGCTTGGATCGGAGACGAATTCATCTTCCCCGGTCCCGGCCGAAGGGGCATCAAACGAAAGTTTTCCGCCGGGGAGAAAGTAAAGATTTTTATCCTCGGCTTCTTTTGGCGGCCAGGTGTTGTAGGTTTCCCATTTGTTAATGCCGGTCTCGAATGCAGATACTTTTGGTATATCACCTTCTGCCCCTTTCAGGTAGTGGCTAAAAAATGCAAATTCTATCTTTTCGCGATAAAATGGCCCTGTCGGCCCGCCAAAGTCCACATCGCCCAGGTGGTCGCCCGGCCCGCGCGCCCAGCCGCCATGTACCCATGGGCCCATGGCAAAGTAGATGGGCGTTGAAGGGTTATTCTTCGCCAGTGTTTTATAAGTATTGATGGCGCCGTACAGGTCCTCTGCGTCGTACCATCCGCCGGTAACTAAAACAGCGGTTTTAATATCGTGCAGATGGGGCAGCACGTTCCGCTCCACCCAATGCTGGTCGTAATTGGGGTGGTCCAGCATTTCATTCCATAATTTGATCGTGTCGGCATAATACCCCGGCTTGTTCGAGTTTTTTACCGAACCCATTTTCATATAATATTCGTATCCGTCTTCGGTCCCATAAACCACGTTGCCTCCTCTGCGCTGGGTCGGCTTGTCATCCTGCCGGTTGGTGAAAAACGGGTAAAAGCTAAAATTTGCCACCAGCATAAATGCGCCGTTATGGAAAGCGTCGTCACGGTAGAGATCAGACATCGGCGCCTGCGGCGAGGCAGCCACCAAAGCCGGGTGCCGGCTCAAAAGGCAGGTGGTGGTAAAGAAGCCGGGGTATGATATCCCCCAGGCGCCCACTTTGCCCGAATTACAGGGGATGTTTTTAAGCAGCCAGTCGATGGTATCATAAGTATCTGTGCCTTCGTCAACATTCTTATTTGTTTTATGCGCCTCCAGCTCAGGTGTCATCTCCCTGAACAGGCCTTCACTCATCCAGCGCCCGCGTACGTCCTGGTAAACAAAAATATAGCCATCATGCAAAAACAAAGACGAGGGGCCTAAACTACCTTTATATTTATCTGCACCATAAGGCGCCACGCTGTAAGGCGTACGATCCATCAGGATAGGATATTTTTTGCTGGTGTCCTTTGGCACATAAACCGAAGTAAACAGCTTAATCCCGTCGCGCATCGGGATCTGGTATTCATACTTGGTATAGTTGGCCTTTACATAAGCGGCGTCAGGATTATTTCCCTGTCCGGGCTGGGCAAAGGAACTGAACGAAAAAAGGATAAAGCCAAAAACTAAAAAGGTAAGCTTCTTCATAAAAAAAATTAAAAAGTTTTTAAAAGTACGCAATAAAACAAAAACGACAACCGGGTTGGTTGTCGTCATGATTTCGTTACAGGGGAATCTAGTTTATTACCTCGTACAATTGTAAGCCTTTGATAAATTTAAAGTCCCTCACGTTAAAGGTAAAAGTTTAAGATCGGCATGAAGAGCTGTTGCTGCAATTAAGGCATCGGGTATAGCAAGATTATGGCTGAGTTTAAAGATTTCCAAAAGGCCTATTGCTATTGAAGTTATTTCCGGATTGATAAGAAGCGTATTAAACCGGGTAATACTTTTGTTGAGCTTATTTAGGCTTACCTTATTTGAAGCTCCTACCATTAACTCCATTTTTGTAACTGCAGAAATCGTTACATAAACTGCAGAAATCGTTACATATTTTAATTCGATATCAGTTTCCAGGATATATCTTACAACTTGATGTCTCTTTTTCTCAGGATTAAGGAAGTCGATCATTACATCTGTATCGCAGATTATTTTACTCTTTTCCACGCGTCCTCTCTAAGTTTTTTAGCGTCTACATCGTTGCCCGTGAAAGCCTTTTCCAACTCCGAAATATCTATAGACTGATCGCCGGGAATCAATATATCATCCAGATTGGAGCGCTTCTTCTTGTTGGCTGAATCTACTTTAAAATCCAAATACTTCGCCAAACTCTTTAATAATTTTAAGGTTTCCGGCTTTTTATATTTGATGACTATCTCCGGCATGACTGATATTTTTTATAAAGTTACGCTATAAAACAAAAAAAGGCAAGCAATGCCTGCCTTTATGTTAAAAGTCCTGTCCTTAATCGTTTATCGCCTTCACCCCCGGCAACTCTTTCCCCTCCATGTACTCCAGCAATGCCCCGCCGCCGGTGGAAACATAACTAACCTCATCCGTAAGGCCAAACTTGGCCACGGCTGCCGCAGAATCTCCGCCGCCGATCAGTGAAAATGCCCCGTTTTCGGTGGCTTTTACCACTGCTTCGCCAATTGCTTTTGTGCCGGCTTCAAACTTTTCCATTTCAAAAACGCCCATCGGGCCATTCCATAAAATGGTTTTGGAGCCTTCCACCACTTTTTTGAATTCAATGATCGAGTCGGGGCCAATGTCAAGGCCCATCCAGCCGTCTTTTATATTGCTGTTTTGGGCGATCTCCGTATTGGCATCATTAGAGAAATTATCCGCAATAACCGAATCGGTCGGCAATAATAAATTCACGCCTTTGGCTTTCGCCTTGTCGATCAGTTCCAATGCGAGGTCAAGCTTATCTTCTTCCACCAGCGATTTGCCGATCTTTCCGCCTTGTGCCTTCGCAAAGGTATAAGCCATTCCGCCACCGATCACCAGGCTGTCCACCTTATCAAGTAAACGTTCTATCAGTTCTATCTTGTCAGATACTTTCGCCCCGCCCATGATCGCTGTAAAAGGCCGAACTGCTCCATTTAATACCTTTTCTGCATTTTGAAGCTCGGCCGCCATCAGGTAGCCAAAGTATTTGGCATTCGGGAAAAACTGCGCGATCACCGCAGTAGACGCATGCGCCCGGTGCGCGGTCCCAAAGGCGTCATTGACATAAATATCACCCAGCCTGGACAACTTTTCAGCAAAGCCCACGTCGCCTTTTTCCTCTTCTTTATAAAAACGCAGGTTCTCCAGCAGCAACACCTCGCCGCTTCCAAGCGCCTTCGCCTTTTCGAGCGCTGCCGCACCTATACAATCATCGGCAAATTCAACCCGCTGCCCCAGCAGATCGGACAAATGCGGTACCAGGTGCTTCAATGAATATTTTTCTTCCGGTCCGCCTTTGGGCCTTCCCAGGTGCGACATCAGGATCACAGCGCCCCCATCCTTCAAAATTTTATTGATAGTAGGCAGCGCGGCAGTCATCCGGTTATCGTCGGTAATATGATAATCCTTATCAAGCGGCACATTAAAATCCACCCTGATAAGCGCCTTTTTACCGGCAAAGCTAATTTGATCTATCGTTTTCATAGTAGTTGTTTCAGTTTGATTTTGCGGGTGCCAAATTCAGCAAATATTTCTGAATTATGAATGTTAAAGTTAAAAAGAGCGTCTGCGTGGTAATAATGTCACCTTATCTTAACATACAATACATAATGCGGCCCTATCTGCGGCAACTCAAATTCGTCAGAAATAATTTCGAAGCCCATGTTCAAATAAAATGGCAATGCTTTCTTCCGGCCATTGCACCATAGGTAATTTACTTTTTGCCCCTTCAGGTAAACTATGCCGAAATTGAGCACCTGGTTGCCAATGCCGCGGCCGTGAAATCTTTCAACGGTCGCCATCCCCCGCAATTGGTAACCTGCACCGGCAAAATCGCCATACGTTTGCGGATGAAATGAGGCAATACAAACCAATTCCTCATTGAGATAATACCCCAGGTGAAAGGCGCCGGGCAGGCTGTCGGTAGTAAACCGGCATTGCTCATTTGTTAGTTTCCCTTCACGCAACAACTCGTTCCGAAGGGGTAATAATTCATCAACGGTTATAAACTTGGTCATCTGCTTTGTTTAGTTGCCTTTATTTAACAGAATGAGGATTGATTTCCCCATGCTCATGAATAATTAATTGTTAATCGACAAAAAAATTAACCGGAATAGCATTTTTTTAACCCTCCCGAAACGCATTTAGTTCAATTTTTGCAATTATGCGAAAAATAGCACAACAATTGCAATACCCATTGTACCTGTTAAATAAGTTATGAAACCAGTTCTTATCCTGTTCCTTGTATTAACCATTGCCTCGGGCTGCCACAAAAGTGGCATTGCTCCCCAACATACCGGAAAAACCTCCGGGGATACAACAAAAACAGGGGGTTTTTCACAAACGCCCCCGGATACAACTCCAAAGTTAACTCATGACGATTCGATACACCTGGCCACTTTTAGCCTTAAACCGCAAATTGTGAAAACCACTCAATCGGGTAAAAAGCTGACACTGGTATATCATGAGGACGTCAGCCTGTTGTTCGCCGGAGAAGGTTACCTAAGGACCTCGGCAGTACACCTGCACGAAGATTTTAGCAAGTCGGCGTTAGCGGGCCTCGATTACACCACTGTTGCCCAGGGAGGAAATATTACGCTCAACTGGGTGGATGATAATTTGAACAATGTTATTTTGAAGACGGTGACGGACACCAGCGTTAACGGCCATAAAATGGTGAAAATAACTGTTCGCCGGGCATTTACTTTTGTAAAAAATTATTCAACGGCTGACGAAGCCGGCGAAGGGCAGAAGGAATTTGCCGCGCGGCAAAATGATGTGGTTACGTTCAGCTCCTATTGTTATTACAATCAGAAAGTTTATCGGCCGGCCTCCATTTCGGGTAACCTGGTGTATTCAGGCGGCAATTAGCCCGAAAATGGCTTATTACAGTAAACTTATTTTCTCCACCAGGTCGGCCAGCCTGCATGAATAGCCCATTTCGTTATCGTACCAGCCCACAACCTTAACCAGCCCACCAACAATAGAGGTTAGTTGAGAATCGAAGATACAGCTGTGGGTATTATCGATAATGTCGACTGATACGATCGGGTCTTCTGTATACTCCAATATGCTCTTCATACTGCCATAGGCCGCTTTTTTAAATGCTTTGTTAATTTCGTTCACCGTTGGCTGTTTTTTTAAAATAGAGGTAAAATCAGTAAGCGAACCGTTTAAAACCGGTACCCTGATACCTGCGCCGCCCAGCTTACCGTCAAGGTGCGGGAAAATTGCGGTAATGGCTTTGGCCGCGCCGGTAGTTGTGGGAATAATGGATGCTGACGCGGCACGCGCCCGGCGCAGATCTTTATGTGGCGCATCGTGCAGGCTTTGATCGCCGGTCATCGAGTGTACCGTAGTGATGTAGCCGTCGATAATGCCCCAATGGTCATCCAGTATTTTTACCATCGGTGCAACATTATTGGTGGTGCAGGATGCATTGGATAATATCGGCGAGTGGAGGTCCACCAGTTGGTCGTTTACACCTAAAACTACTGTTGGAATGTCTTTGTCGCTTGCCGGCGCTGAGATAATGACTTGTTTAGCCCCTGCTTGCAGGTGCATTTCAGCCCCTGTGCGGCTGGTAAATCTCCCGGTTGATTCTATCACCATATCAATAGCGAGGTCTTTCCATGGCAGAGTTGACGGATCCGGCTCGGCCAAAACTGCTATTGAACTGCCTTCGATATGAATATTATTCGCGTCGAAACGGACATCTCCCTTAAAGCTATGATGTACCGAATCATACTTAAAAAGATGGGCTAGCGTCCGGCTGTCTGACAAATCGTTAATTGCCACCACGTGCATATTTTCCCGGCTTAATATGTTTCGGAGAAAAATGCGGCCGATCCGCCCAAAACCATTTATAGCAATTCTCATAACCGTAATCTACGATGGAACAAAACTACTAAAATTAAAAATGCGGAGCGACGGCACAGCAAGCGATGTGCAGTATTTACAATGTGGTGAAGAAAGACCCAGGGACAGGAACAGGCAGGTTAGACAAATAAATTACGGAATGCCAGGCCGCTGCGCTCTTTTGAGCGGATAAGAAATGTAATGCTCCAGTTAAACAGTAGCGAAACACCAACGATCAGTATAATTAGGGCTGAATTGCCGTAATCGGTAAACATTAAAACCATGCAGATAGAAACGATATTGAGACCTGCCAGGATAAGGGTTGTTTGCAAATGGTTTAAACCAAGGCGCAGCATACGGTGATGGATATGGTTGCGGTCGGCTACAAAGGGCGAGGCGCCGTTTGCTACCCGAACGATAAAAATTCTTGCGGTATCGAATATGGGCCCGATCAATATGGCAAACGTCAAGGCAGGAACCGAATAAATTTGAGGCGATGTTTGGCCCGGGAACTTATTTACCTCCATAAATTTTATCGCCATTACTGCGGATATCAAACCGATAAGTAATGATCCGGTATCGCCCATAAATATTTTTGCAGGTGTTATATTAAATTTCAGGAACCCGATTACGGCACCCGTCATTGCCACCGAAACGGCTGCCAATTCGTACTGATGACCATAAATAAACAAGCCCGCGAATGCTGCATTGACAACGATGCCCGTTGTTGCGGCCAGCCCGTCAATACCGTCGATCAAATTAAACGCGTTAACAATCATCAGGATAAACAGGATGGAGATGCACACGCTAAGCACGTATGAAAGATTGTAAATGCCAAACACCCCATACATGCTGGTAAGCCTGATATCGCCCAAAACCACCAGGATGGCGCAAACCACCAGCTGGATAATAAATTTAGTGCTTGAATTAACGCCCGATAAGTCGTCCTTTAAGCCCATCGCGAACAAGATAATGCAGGCGGTGAGCAAATAGTTATTCGGCAGGGATTTATCAGACATACAGAACAACAACGCGGTGATGGTAAATCCAACAAAAATAGCCACGCCGCCCAAACGGGGAATGCCATGATCATGTGTTTTCCTAAAGTGTCCCAGGTCATCGTAAAGATGGCGGAAACGGGCCACATGTAAAATAGATGGAATTGCAAACGTGGTAATCAGGATAGATACCGCGACTATAAAGATGTAGTATAATATTGAATGATTATGTAAAAAATCCATCATGCGCTTAAATCAATTAGGGAAAACCAACACAATATTTATCAATAATTTAATTTCGACTTGCAAATAAGTAAAAATCACCAGCCAAAGGGAAAACATATTATAAACATTTCAACAATCTGCCGGTATCTATAAATACTGCCCGAGTTTGCGTGCCCGTTTCAAAAAAACTGCCGCCAACGGCAGCGAAATTCCGTTTTTTCGCATGGCTTTAAAATCGTTCAGCAGTCCTTTTACGCGACTGCTTAAGTTTTTGTTACTTGCGCCGCCTACTTTCATTTTTACCATTACCTTTTCCAGGTAAAAGGGGTTTAAGTGATGTTTATGCATAAACCTGGCCATCAATTCGTAGTCAGCAGCGGTTCCGTACTCCAGGCTATAAAAGCCGTATTTATTAAATAATTCCCTTCTGCAATAAAAGGTAGGATGAGGAGGCATCCAGCCCCTGTTAAATATTCCCGGCTTGTAACTTCCTGACCGCCATTTGCGGAAAATATTCCCCATATGGTTAACAAAGTCAAGGTCTCCGTAAAGCGCCTGGACGTTTTGGTCTTCGAAAACCGTCGCCACATCTGCTAAAATCCCGTTATCCGCAAAAAAATCGTCCGCGTTGAGCATTCCAACCACACTACCCGTTGCAAAAGCAATGCCTTTGTTCATAGCATCATATATACCCTGATCAGGGCCTGACGAAAAATGCTGAATGTATTTTTCGTAGCGGTTGATATTTTGGACGGTATTGTCCGTCGATCCTCCATCAATGATGATGTACTCGATATTTTTGAAAGTTTGGTTGATAACCGATTCGATGCAGCGCTGAATGGTATCACCGGCGTTAAAGGTGACGGTGATTAACGAAATTTTTAGAGGTCCCACGTGGAAAAAAACACTCAACTATTGGCGGCAAAAATACGTAAATTTGAAATTGAACCATAATAATGGATATAAAGCGGAATCAGAGGCATATATATGCATAAACTAACTTACCTGCTGTTAATTTTAGCCGTAATTTCTACGAGTTCCTCCTGCTCAAACAAGCAATACCAGGTACTTTTTCAACAGAAAAAAGCCCTTTCCGCCGATACGGCAACAAAAAAAGCGGCGGTGACGCTTGATCAATACCGCATACAACCGCAGGATATTTTGCAGATAAGAAATTTGCAGGATGTGGATATTATTGCAAATAAATCTTCGTCCGGCAGCTCAGGCGGCGGGCCCACCCAAAGCCAAACTTTCCAGGTAGAAGAAGACGGCACGGTTAAATTACCGGCGATTGGAAGCGTGAAGGTTGAAGGGATGAGGCGGATAGAAGCTCAAAAAGCCATTGAAGCCATTTACGCAAAACAACTTTTACAAAACCCGATAATTGAATTGAAGATAGTAAACCTGAAAATAACTGCGCTTGGGGAAATTAAGGCGCCGGGTAATTATCTTTTAACGAAGGATAAAACCACCCTCATTGAGCTAATTGGCCAGGCGGGCGGCCTGACGGAGAAGGCCGACGAAAAAAGTGTAAAAATTATAAGGGGAACGGAGCTAAATCCAAAAGTAATTGAACTCGATCTGAATGATATCCGGTCAATTAACGCTCCCGATGCGGTACTGCAAAACGGAGATATTATTTATGTAGCTCAAAATAAGCGCGCCGCACGTAACGATAACCTCCAAAACTTTTCATTAATAGTTCAGCCGTTGTTACTGGTTTTTAATACGGCCCTGATTATTTTTACTCTCGCAAGAAAATAGATGGAACAAACCGATCAGTTACAACCAAAGCTGCCCAACCAGGAGATCGACTATTTTAAGATTGCAAAAATACTTTTGAGCAGGTGGTATTGGATTGTAGGATCGCTGGTAACCTGCGTAATAGCGTCAAATGTTTATTTGTGGTATACCCCAAAAACATACGCTACTGCCGGAACGATGAAGTTTGAAGAAAAAAAATCAGAGTTGCAGGATATCGGGGGCCTTACCTCCTCGACGGACAGGGCAAATGCTTCCAGGATTCAAACAGAGATCATCGTGCTCCAAAGTACGCCGCTGTTGCTCAATGCGATCAAACAGCTTGATTATCGTATCAGCTTTTATGTTGTGGGAAGGGTGCTGAACAGAACCAGCGAGATATATCCCAATAAGCCCCTGGATATTCAGCTGGTGAAGTTTGACAGCCTGAATTTCTTCAGGCCGGTGGTAACATTCAAGCCGGTGAACAAAAACACCTTCACGCTGAGTTACAAAAACGGCGCAAAAGAGATAAAGCATGAGTATAACTACAATGTGCCGTTCTCGCTCGGCCCAACTGATTTCAGCATCAAGTACCCCGGCGATATACCGCAAAGCTCCGCGTTTTTATTTAAACTGAACGCCCCCGAAGACTTTATCGGGCGGGCGCGGGGTGGGTTTCACGCCGGCGAGACTTCTAAAAACTCCAATATCATCACCCTTCAGGAAACTGATTCAAACCCGCAATTTGCGGCGGACATTTTGAATGCGATAATGAAGGAGTACCTGAATTATGACCGCACGCAGCGGGCTCTTTCTACAACGCACATGATCAATTTCATCGATAGCCAGCTTGATTTTTTATCGAAGCAGGTTAAAGGGTCGGCTAACTCCATCGAGCAATACAAGCAAAGCAAACGGATAATGGATGTCAGTTCCGCAGCCGACGTTGCAACCGGAAAGGCCAAAGATATTGACGGCCAGATCTCTATTTTAAGAATGGAATTGCTGGCCATTGATCGCTTAAAGGATGAAGTGATGAAGGAAAAAGATAACATTGAAGTGAATTTTACGATCGGGGATGCTGTGCAACCACAGTTAAGCGATTATATAACAACTTTAAAAAGTCTTTTTGCTGACCGGGCAATTTCTTTAAAAACGTATAATAACAACTCACAACCTATAAAAGATATTAACAACCAAATACTCCAGGTTAAAAACAACGCGCTCAGCAGCATATCAGCTTCCAGGTCGCTGATCGATGATAAGATAAAGTTCCTGAACAACCAGTTGGTGCCCATCAACGCGCAAATAGCCGAAATGCCTGCCGAGGAGCGTGACATGGTGAGCTTAAAGCGCGATTTCGATATAAACGACAAGGTTTATTCATTTTTATCTGAAAAGAAACTGGACGCTCAAATTAACAGCGCAGGGATTTTGCCGGGGGCCACCATAATCGATATGGCGCAACCCAACCCAACACCTGTTTCTCCGGATGAGCAAAGTATACACAAGTCGGCAGTTATTTTTGGCCTGGTGATAGGGATCGGGTTGATCATCCTGATAAGAATGCTGAACCCATATATCTATGATAAGGAGACGATAGAGATGCTGACTACTGTACCCATCATTGGAGTAATAAGAAGATATCCTGAATCTATCGATGAATACAGCTCCCAGATTTTGGCCATCAGCCGGCCGAAATCAATATTTGCTGAGTCAGTTCGGTCCGTCCGGACTAATCTGAGCTTTTTAGCCTCCGAAAAAACAAGCAAGATCATCTGCATAACATCGGAAGTTGCGGGAGAAGGCAAATCATTTGTGGCGGTAAACCTGTCGAGTACCCTATCGCTGATCGATAAAAAAGTGATACTGATCGCGGCGGATTTGCGGCGGTCTAAATTGCACAAAACTTTTAATGTTCCGAACGACCTTGGATTGAGCAATTATCTGGCAAATCAGTGCACCGTTGATGACATCATTCAGCATTCTTCGCAGGATCACCTCGACTTTATTATTTCGGGCCCGGTTCCGCCCAACCCTTCCGAATTGCTTCATACCGATAGAATGATCGAGCTGGTTCAATACTTGCGCGAGCGCTATGAGATTGTAATGATCGATACTGCGCCAATCGGCCTGGTTTCGGACGCTATCCCACTGATCAGGCTCAGCGATGTCAATCTTTTTGTTATCCGGTCGGGGAAATCGAAATATTATTCTGCCACAGTACCACAACGTATTTCGCATGAATATCACCTGGATAACACGGTGATCGTATTAAATGCCTATTCAGAAGATTTGCTGCACTCCAGGTATTATACAACCAAATTTACTGGCGAAAACTATGGGTCGCGGTATTACTATTATTCAGACTACAGCGGATATGAAGGTTCGGGTTATTACATTGATGAAAAGAGGAGAAAATGGTGGGATATCAGAGGTTGGTTCAACAGGTAACAGTTTAGGTAGATGATGCCGTCAAGATCAGCTGCTGGTGCTGCCAAATGGTACCCGGTGTACACTCATCCGCGGGCCGAAAAAAAAGCTTGCCAGGCATTAGAAAATAAGGGAATAGAAGTTTACTTGCCACTGCAACGCCAGCTTAAGCAATGGAGCGACCGAAAAAAATGGGTGGATGAGCCCTTCATCAAGTCGTATTTGTTTGTCCGCATTTACCAGCACCAACAAACTGAGGTGTTAATGACGAAAGGAATAGCGCGGTTTATATACTTTTCGGGCAAAATTGCCTCCATGCCCGACAGGCAGATCAATGAGCTCAAATTACTTATTGCCAGCCCTTATGAATTGGAGATTACCGAGGAGGACCTGCAACCGGGAGAAAGTATTATTATTAAGGCCGGCCCTCTGAAGGGGTTGAAAGGCGAGATCATATCCTATAGGTCGCAAAAACAATTTGTACTGCGATTGGAGAATTTAGGCTATTCAATTATTGCACATGTTTCGGCATCTTTGATTGGCAGGTTTTAATACATAAACTGTTGGTTTTATAATATACCAGGCGCATTTTTATTATATATTAATGCCGGTATAAGTTAATCGTGCAGATTGACTTATTTTATTGATTAACAATCAGTTACATTTTTGTAATGTGACTTACGAGGCGAAGCTATGAATTTTATACACATATGTGCAGAATTGCCGGAATAATATCAAAACGGCATACCCCTAAAGATGCACTTAACAGGGTTGCGTTAATGTGCGAGGCCCTTAAACACGGAGGGCCGGATGATCTTGGTTTCTTTTCGGACGAAGAAGCCGGACTGGTTTTCGGCCACAGGCGGCTTGCCATTATCGACCTGAGCAGGAACGGACACCAGCCTATGACCGATGTTGACGAAAGGGCCTGGATAACATTTAACGGGGAAATTTATAATTTCCCCGAGCTAAAAAAACAGTTATCAGACCTGGGCGTTAAATTTCACTCCCACACCGATACGGAAGTTATTATTAACGCTTATTTAAAATGGGGCGTCGCGGCTTTTTCAAAACTGCGCGGTATGTTTGCTTTTGCCCTTTATGACAAGGCGCGGGCAACCACGTTCCTGGTGCGTGACTCAACAGGAGTAAAGCCGCTTTATTACCATGTTGGCAAAGAGTCGTTGAGTTTTGCATCTGAAGTAAAAGCTTTCAAAGCGGCGGATATTGTAACTGAAATTGACGACGCCTGGCCTATCCGGTTTTTGGCGTTTGGCCACCTGCCCGAGCCGTATACTACTTTAAAAAACGTTCGCAGCCTTGCCAAAGGCAACTACCTGATATGGGAGCATAATACCCATAAATTCAGCATTGCCCGCTTTTATAAATCACCCGAAAAAAAATATATTACCGACGCCGCTGCGGCGAGGGAAGCTATTAATGAAAGCTTGCTGGCAGCGGTAAACCGGCAACTCATTGCCGACGCCCCGATTGGTGTGTTTTTGAGCGGGGGCATTGATTCAAGCCTCGTTTCGTTACTTGCTAACCGGCAGCATCAGCAAAAGCTTAAAACCATTTCCATTTTCTTTAACGAGTCGGCCTATGACGAGCGGTCATATCAAAATGAAGTTTTAAAAAAGATAAAGGGCGAAAAACATGCGCACCTGGTACAGCAACAGGATTTTGAAGATTCTTTTCCACGCATCATCAGTGATATGGATATGCCGACGACCGATGGCATAAATACCTGGTTTATTAGCAAATACGCGCACGAAGATGGATTAAAAGCCGTTTTGAGCGGTGTAGGCGCCGATGAGCTCTTCGGTGGCTACCCTTCATTCGGCAGGATCAAATACATCGAATACCTGCGCCGGTCGCCTTCGCCGCTATTCTTCGCCGCCAACTATTTCAAAACCGACCGATACCGTAAAATATCATTTTTAGCGCATAACCACTACCTGGCAGATTACTTATTGCTGAGGGGATTGTTTGTGCCGGCAGATATCGCTAAAATTTTAAATACTGACGTAAAAGAAGTTGACCGGGTGCTGTTCAGTGAAAAACAGGTCACTGATTTGGGTCCGTACAATGAGGAACATGCCGCATGGTTTGAATCTAACCTGTATATGCAAAATCAATTGCTTCGCGATACCGACGTGATGAGCATGAGCCACGGATTAGAGGTGCGGGTGCCGTTCCTTGACGAAGATTTCCAGGAAATGGTGAGAAACATTTCGCCCGAGATCAGGTTTGAGAAAAATCCGCCAAAAAAGCTCCTCATCGACAGTTTCAGCGATGTTTTACCGGAGGCAATTTGGAACAGGCCCAAAATGGGCTTTACGTTCCCCTTCCAGGAATGGATGGTTCGGCATGCGGAGATCAGTAACGAGTGGTTGTATAAGGGCAAATATGCCCAAAACGCCGTCATCAAATTCAAACAAGGGCAAATGCATTGGTCGAAAGTGTTTGCGTTGTACCAGGTTCAATTACATGTCTAAAAAGGTAATATTATTTACGCTGCAGACTTTTAGCTCAACGGGTGGCATTCAAAAAATGAGCCGTACCCTGGCCCATTCGCTTAACTTTTTATCAAAACGGAATAACTGGAATTTCAGTTTATGGTCGCTGTACGATTCCGCTGAGGACCTGATGCCCCAATATTTGCCGGCAGAAAAATTTAAGGGTTTTGGCAAAAACCGAAGGAAATTTATTCTTAAGGCTGTCGCTGACGCCAGGCAGCCCGATCTGATCATTTTGAGCCATATTAACCTGGCCATCATCGGCTTGCTGATAAAGGCCATCAACCCAAAATGCAAAGTATGGCTCATAGCCCACGGGATAGAGGTATGGCGTCCGTTGACGGCCCTCAAAAAACGATTGTTGAAGCGATGTGACAAGATCATATGTGTAAGCCACTTTACCCGGCAGCAAATGATCAGTTTGCACCAAACCGACCCTGAAAAATGCACCGTCCTAAACAACGCAGTTGATCCTTTTATGAAACTGCCGCTTGATTTCACCAAACCGGAACGATTGTTAAAGAAATATTGGCTGACGGAAAAAAATCAGGTGATATTCACCTTAACGCGCCTGGCATCTACCGAACAATATAAAGGCCATGACCAGGTGATCAAAGTGATCAGCAAACTAAAGGAAAAATTCCCGGACATAAAGTATGTACTGGCGGGGCAGTACGATCACCGGGAAGAGATCAGGATACAAAAATTGATAACACAATATGGGGTGGATAAGGAGGTGATCCTTCCGGGATTTATCGACGAGCGCGAGCTTTCCGATTATTTTTTACTGGCCGACCTGTTTGTGCTTCCCAGCAAAAAAGAAGGTTTTGGTATCGTCTTTATCGAAGCACTGGCTTGTGGTTTACCGGTGGTCTGCGGAAACGTCGACGGCAGCGTGGATGCCATTCGGGACGGAGAACTGGGTACAGCAGTCAACCCTGACGGCCTTGCCGAATTGGAAAGCGCGCTATCCGAATATTTGAGCAACCCTTTGCCCGAAAGCAAAAAACAAGATCTGCAAAAGCAATGCCTGCTCCATTTTAACGAGATGGATTATATGAATACCATCGAAAAATTGATCATCAATGGTTGAAGAAGAAGTTTGGGATACTGAAATATCGCCGAGAAATAACCTTTTCGACCTTAAGTTGAAAGATGTTTGGCATTACCGTGACCTGCTTTTCCTGCTGGTAAGGCGTGATTTTGTTGCCTTTTACAAACAAACCATACTGGGGCCGCTATGGTTTTTCCTGCAGCCTTTGGCAACCATTATCCTGTTTAATTTCGTTTTTGCCAATATTGCCAAAATATCAACGGGCTCCATCCCTGCTCCGGTTTTTTACCTGGCGGGAACGATCATCTGGAATTACTTTTCTGATTGTTTAACCAAAACGTCAACCGTATTTAAGGATAATGCGGCCATGCTGGGCAAAGTTTATTTTCCGCGCCTCATCATGCCTTTAAGCATCGTATTCTCCAACCTCATCCGGTTCGGCGTTCAATTTTTATTATTCCTGGTGATGATGGCTATCTATGGCTTTCAGGGCTACCCGATACATCCCGGATTTTACCTGCTGTTATTTCCCGTACTCGTCCTTTTGATAGCTGCCCTGGGCCTGGGTTTAGGGATGATGATATCCGCCGTTACCACTAAGTACCGTGATTTGAGCTTTGTGATCAGCTTCGGTGTGCCACTACTGATGTACACAACGACCGTAATATATCCTCTTACCATAGCCGAAGCTAAATACCCTAAATATGCCTGGCTGATAAAATACAACCCGGTTACCGGCATAATAGAAGCATTTAGAAAAGGATTTTTAGGCGAAGGCAGTTTCAGTTGGCACTTGCTGGGATATTGCGCCCTGGTGACGGCAGCTATACTCGTTATTGGCACCGTAATATTTAATCGTGTAGAGAAAAGTTTTGTCGACACGGTATAAAGACTGTTTTATATAAAGCGCCCATCAACCCAATGCAAAAAGTAATAAAAGCAGAAAATCTTTCAAAAGCGTATCAACTCGGCGATTTTGGTACCGGTACCATATCTCGCGACCTGGAACGGTTTTGGGCGAGGGCACGGGGGAAAGAGGATCCTTTTTTAAAGATCGGCGAAGTGAATGACCGTACCACCAAAGGCAGCAGCGATGTAGTGTGGAGCTTAAAGGATTTGAATTTCGAGATTGAAAAAGGCGATGCAGTGGGCATAATAGGGCGCAATGGCGCCGGCAAAAGCACCTTGCTCAAGATTCTTAGCCGCGTAACATCCCCAACCACCGGAACCGTAAAAATCAAAGGCCGCGTAGCCAGTTTGCTGGAGGTGGGCACCGGCTTTCACCCTGAGCTCACCGGGCGCGAAAATATTTTTTTGAACGGGGCGATATTGGGCATGCGCAAAGCGGAGATCAAAAGGAAGTTTGATGAGGTGGTTGACTTCTCCGGGGTCGAACGTTATATCGATACGCCGGTAAAACGTTATTCTTCGGGCATGTATGTGCGCCTTGCTTTTGCCGTGGCCGCCCATTTGGAGGCCGAAATCTTAATTATTGATGAAGTGCTGGCCGTAGGCGATGCCGAGTTTCAAAAAAAATGCCTCGGCAAGATGGGCGAGGTAAGCCGCGGCGAAGGGCGTACGGTGCTTTTTGTAAGCCATAATATGGGGGCTATTAAAAACCTATGCAATAACGTTATTATTCTGAATAATGGTTCGATATACCTCAATTCGAACGTCAATGATGGCGTTAGGGCCTATACACAGATCAGTACCGAAAGCCGGGGCACACATTATATCACCGAAAATCCGGACAAGCAGTTTATCGAAGTCGGCATTGAAGGCAGCCAGGGTAAACGCAAATCATCATTTGGTTTTGATGAAGATATAAATATCCGGATGAACTTCCGCGTCCAGGAAAGCTTCAGGGGCGCTAACATCGGCATAAAGGTATTAGACAGCCTTGACCGTTGTATTTTTACATCCGAAAAGAAAATAAGCGATATTGTTCCTTCGGCAACTGAAGCCATTGCTTTGATCGATATTCCGCCGCAGCTGTTAACACCCGGTGGTTACAAACTGTCATTTGGGATACACGAGCCTAATGTGCAGATCATTGAGTTGGTAACCGATGCCATCAACTTTGAGATACTGGAAACAGGTTCGGATTTTTACCAGTTCAGCGGCGCTGACTATGGCTGTGTTTTTGTAGACTGCCACTGGAAAGTGCTATAAATTAAATTTTTATGGAAATAAAGATTCCCGTTTACCGTCCATCGCTAACAGGCAACGAAAAAAAATACGTCAATGAATGCCTCGATTCAACCTGGATATCGTCAAAAGGCAAATTCATCGGTCAGTTTGAAAAAGGCTTTGCCAATTTCGTGGATGCACAGTACGCTGCTTCGGTTTCAAATGGCACGGTGGCCATCCATCTTGCGCTGGTTGTTTTGGGCATAGGCCCAGGCGACGAAGTGATTGTGCCGACGCTGACCTACATTGCTTCAGTGAATGCGGTAACTTATACGGGCGCGAAGCCGGTCTTCGTCGATTCGATAGAAGATACCTGGCAAATGGATCCCGAAGACGTTGAAAAAAAGATCACACCAAACACAAAAGCCATAATGGCCGTCCACTTGTATGGCTACCCCTGCGATATGGACGCGCTGAGCAAGATCGCCAAAAAACATTCGCTGTTTATCGTGGAGGACTGTGCAGAGGCGATAGGCACCGAGTATAAGGGGCAAAAGGTCGGCACATTCGGCGACATTGCCGCGTTTAGCTTTTTCGGCAACAAAATGATCACTACCGGCGAGGGTGGTATGGTAGTAACCAACGACCAAACCCTTTATGACCGGGCTTTTCATTATAAAGGGCAGGGCCTTTCCAAGCACCGTTTTTACTGGCACGATGTGGTGGGCTTCAATTACCGCATGACCAATATCTGCGCTGCGATCGGGTTGGCGCAACTGGAGCAGGCCGATCAGTTCATCGCACGCAAACAGGAGATCGCGCAGCAATACATGGCACACCTGGAGGACCTGCCCCTTAAATTTCATAAAGGCAGCCAAGGCGTTAAACACTCCTACTGGATGTGTTCCATTTTGGTGGATGACCCGGAAAAACGCGATCCACTGATGGATTACCTTGGCGCCAACGGTATCGAAACCCGGCCCCTGTTTTACCCTGTACACACCATGCCCATGTACGCGCAAAACTTTCAGAAACACCCGGTGGCCGAATACCTGGGATGGCGCGGCATCAATCTTCCTAGCTACCCGGGGCTTACAGATGATGAGATTAAAGAGGTATGCGACCATACCAGGCGTTTTTTTCAGTGCGAAATGTGACCTGTTTGGATTCCGAAGAAAGTTTTCCATTAAAAATATCCGCTAAATGCAAAATTCGATCCAAAAATCTGCTCATCACTGCAAAATGGTTTTAGGTTTATTTGGAGCCGGCGGCTTTGCAAGAGAAGTTATGCCTATAGCAAGGCAATTCGTATCAGGATTGCGGTCGTCGGATTCGGAAGGCCAAATCGAGCTATTTTTTGTTGATACAGACCCCAATCTGAAAGAGTTAAACGGCTGTGCTGTTATTTCAGAAAAAGAGTTTTTTGATTTGGATAGCCCGGACAAGCGCTTCAATATTGCCGTGGGCGACTCTCGTATCAGAGAACAAATAGCCAAAAAATGTATTGAAAACGGTATCAGGCCACAGTCGTTGCAATCGGAAAATGTTGTCCTGTACGACTGCAATCAAATCGGCGACGGCGCAATTATCTGTGCGTTTTCAACCATCACATCAAACGCGAAAATAGGGGATTTTTTTCATTCGAATATTTACTCTTACGTAGCCCACGACTGTGTTATAGGTGATTATGTAACTTTTGCACCTAATGTTCATTGCAACGGAAATGTACACATCCATAGCCACGCATATATCGGTACCGGCGCTATTATTAAGCAAGGCGCGCCGGGCAAACCGCTGACAATTGGCCAGGGCGCAATCGTTGGTATGGGGGCCGTTGTAACTAAAGATGTCGCGCCATACACAACGGTTGTTGGCAACCCGGCACGAATTTTTGAAAAAAGATAGTCTTTGGCACCGCAAAAGGCTGGTTTGAATATTTTATATTACATCCCGGGGATTGGGCAGGAGATGGGTGGCTTACGGCAGTATGCCGTCGCCCTGCTGAAAATACTGGCCAACGACACGGCAAACAACTATCATGTATTGCATGACCGCAATGACCCGGAGATCATGGATGTAATAAAGGAGCACAGCAGGCTTACGCTATTAAATTCACCTAAGAAGAAACGGTTGAGCAAGTATACAGACCGTGTTTCCAATGCGTATACACGGGTTACCGGAAGAGCTGCGGCAACCGGTTTTCTTGATGATATCTGCAAAAAACATAAGATAGACATTATCCATTGCCCTTATCAGTTCCTGGCCGAATCCAGGTATTCGCGGTCCATTTGCACAATGCATGACGTACAGGAATTGCATTTCCCGGAATATTTTACACCTGAAGACCGCGCCGACAGGGCTGTGGCCTATCTGAAGTACATTAAAAACGCGGACAAAATAATAGTCAGCTATCAGCATATCAAAGCGGATATCATCAGGTACTTTAATATTGGTGTGGATAGAATCGCCGTCTGCTTGCTCGATATGGGCAATTTATGGATCGATAAGTTTAGTTCTGCTGACATCATATCCCTTACGCATCTCCATATTCCTGAAAAATTCATCCTGTACCCCGCAAATACCTGGGTCCACAAAAACCATCTGAAACTGCTGGAAGCGCTTGCGTTGATAAAGGCGCAGGGGCATACTGACCTGAAAGTAGTTTGTACCGGCCATAAAACGTCCTATTTCGATAGCATTTTGAAATCTTACATCGACAAAGAAGGGCTATCCGGCCAGGTGATTTTTACCGGCGTGGTGAACGAGCAGGAGCTTTACAGCACTTACAAAACCTGCGCCGGCGTGGTGGTACCTACCTTGTACGAGGCCGGGAGCTTTCCCTTGGTAGAGTCAATATTGCTTGATGTGCCAGTCATTTGCTCAAATGTAACCTCGCTGCCTGAAACGATTGACAATGACGCTTTTGTATTTAATCCAACGGATGTGCAGGAACTCAGCAGCATGCTGTTGCGTCTCTGGAGCGACGAAACATTCAGGGGAATGAGTATAGCTAATTGCAAAAAACAGGCACCTAAACTTCGTAAAACGGGCGCACTTAATATTATAAAAGGAGTATATAACGAATTGAAAACCGCTAATTGAATCCAAATCCTGATACAAGCGATAAACCGTTTTTTTCGATTATTATCCCCACTTATAATTCGGCGAGCACCATTGCTGCATGTGTTGAAAGCATTGTTCAGCAAAGTTTCCGCAACATTGAAGTGTTGATCATGGACGGCCTTTCGACTGATGGCACCCTTGAAATATTGGAGGACTTCAAACCAAGGCTACCCGGACTGAAAATCCGACAGGAAAAAGACAAAGGCATCTATGACGCAATGAATAAAGGCATTGATATCGCCAACGGGGAATATTTTTATTTTATCGGCAGCGACGATACTTTATATGACAGGGACGTTCTGGGAGATATCCACAAAGCCCTTATCGCGTCAGCACCGAAGATATTATATGGAAATGTGCGCATGCAGGGCAGTAACCAATGGGTGAAAGACGGTTTGATCCATGCGGGCGAGTTTAACCTGAAACGGTTGCTTAGCCATAACATTTCGCACCAGGCGATATTTTACCAGCGCAGCGTTTTCGATAAGCTAGGCAAATACAATACGAAGTATCCCGTTTTTGCAGATTACGATATGAACCTGCGTTGTTTCGCCAATTACTCATTTGTTTATACAGATACCATCATTGCGAATTTTAAAGTTGGCGGCGCCAGTACCGGCTTGGTCGATGCAGCCTTTGAAAAGGATAAACTGAAAAACATTATCAGCTATTTTCACAAACAACTTTTCAGCCGGACATTTGTGGACTGCAGACTGTTTGTACAGCGAGCTGCATTTTCGGCCGGCACTGGGATCAGCCTGCTAACCAGGCTTTATTGTATAATGGCTTATGCTAAATTAAAAACAGAGGCTTTGCTGGCATGATCTCGCTGATCATATGCTCACGTACCGGTTTCCTTTCAGCTGCATTAACCGCCGATATCGCGGCGACTATTGGCGTTCCGTACGAAATCATTGTGATTGATAATGCCGAAAACCGTTATAATATTTTTGAGGCTTACAATATAGGCGTAAGCCAAAGCAGATACCCCATTTTGTGCTTTATGCATGATGATATCGAGTACCATACCGAAAACTGGGGACAAAATGTTCTGGCACATTTTGCCGATCAACAAACGGGCGCGATTGGCATTGCCGGCAGTCCTTATGTACCTGCTATGCCGGGTTCATGGTGGGGAGGCGGGGTGGTAAACCAGCACTTGTTAGTGAATGAGAATGGGAAGTTAGCAGTCGCCGATAAGTTGGCCGACAATGTTCCCGCTGCAAAAAAACCGGTGATCACGCTCGATGGCGTTTGGATGTGCATCAGGAAAGATCTGTTCACAAAGATTTCCTTCGACGGCGCAGCCTACAAAGGCTTCCATTTTTACGATACCGATATAGCGCTGCAGGTTTTTTCGGTAGGCTATCATATTTACTGCGTTTATGATATCAGCATCTACCATTTTTCAAACGGCAAAATGGATAAAAGCTGGTGCGAAAACGCAATGATCTTTAACAGGAAATGGAAATCCGCTTTGCCGTTGTCATGCGTGAAGCTCGACTTTACCCAACGGAAAAACGCGGAGTTGAAAACATTGAATGAGTTTATTGCGGTATTGACAGAAAACGGAACGCCCGAAAAAAAGGTTTACCAACTGGCGCTTAGACGGGTAATTTCGGCGCCTTCAGGATATTTGTACTATAAAACACCTGCTTTTTTTGCCATTTATTTGGGCCGGTATTTAAAGTCTGCCTTTAAAGCCGCATAAATTCGACTACCCGGTTAAAGTTTGATACGACTTAAAGTTTTAAATGGCCTCCCCCACTGATATCGATATTATTATACTCAGCTATGCGAAAGATGAAGAACTTAAAGCACTCACGAAGCAAACTATCGAAACCCTTCTCGCATCGGAGGATCCTGCTGAGATTCACTTTAACGTTATCGTCATCGAGTCGAACAGGCAGTTGAATAATTATCAGTTTCCACATACCAAGACAATTTACCCTACCGAAAAATTTGGTTATAACCGGTATGCCAACATCGGTTTAAAAGCCGGTAGCAGTGCCAATGTATGTATCTGCAATAACGATCTTGTGTTTTACAAAGGCTGGGCCTCGGCTATTTTAAAGCAAATGGATTTGGATAAGGATTTGCAAAGCGTTAGTCCCTATTGCGAGATCACCCATACCAGCAGTATCCCGGCTGACGGCGGGAATGTGGTGAGCACAACAAACGGCATACTGATCGGCTGGTGCATCTTTTTTAAACGGGCGATTTTGAATACGATCGGTTATTTTGATGAGCATTTTGAATTTTGGTTTGCTGATAACGATTATGGTAACACCCTGGCAAAATATAACATCAAACATGCGCTGGTCACCTCATCAAAAGTAACCCACCTGGGCAGCAAAACGCATGCAACCTTAAGTGAAAAAGACCTTTTTGAAAAAACCTATGGCCAGTTTTTATACTTCGATGCCAAATGGAACAAAAGATCAATTATCGGTACCTGGTTTAAAGGTTTGCTGATGCCTGTGTTTCGTTACTTCTTTATAAAGCGCAACGCAAATGGCCTTTATCCTTTTAGCTTCAGGGTTATCTCCAAACTATACGGGGGCATACGGTAAATGAAAACACCTATCAAAATTCAATTCAGGAATGGTTTGGCTTTCGATTCGGGTGTTAGTGAAATATTAAGTGAGTTAACCGACGAATACGAGTTTATCGACAGCGATAAGCCGGATTTTATTGTTTTCGGACCGTATGGCAACGATATTCCGCCAAAAGGCAACTACGTTCGGATCGGTTATTATTGCGAAGCGATTACGCCCGATTTAGAAAACTGCGAATGGGCGTTTGGCATACCCACCGAAGACGAAGTTGGCAATGCAAGATATAAAAGGATACAATGGCATGGCCTCGATCCCAAACTGCTTGTAAAAAACATTGATGTCAATAAAGTCTACAGCCAAAAAATAAAATTCTGCAATTTCCTGTACTCAAACCCTATTGCTTACCGCGACGAATTTTTCAGGCAATTATCCGCCTACAAGCACGTGGATGCGCCGGGCCGCTGTATGAACAATATGCCGGCCATGGATAGCCAGTATACAGGCACCAAATGGGAAATAAAGCGCCAATTTTTAATGCAGTACAAGTTTACCGTTGCTTTTGAAAGCTACGTTTATCCTGGCTACCAAACGGAGAAACTGTATGACGCCATGCAAACCAACAGCATCCCCATTTATTGCGGCGATCCGTTGATCGCGGATATATTTAATCCCAAAAGCATGATCAACGCCTTTGATTACATTAAAATAAACAACGGCAGGTTGCAAGGCTTTTTAGAAAACTTTGGCCAGTACAATTTCCGCGATTACCGGCCTGCCACGTACGACAGCCTTTATTACAAAGTGCGCCGCAAGCTAAAAACCAAAGCAAAGGCGCAAAAAATGCGCATCCTGTTAAACCGGCTCGATTATAGCCCGCTGATACAAAGGATTAAAGAATTGGATAATAACCCAGAATTATATAAGGCAATGTTAAGCGAACCCTGGTTTAAGGACAACAAGATTCCGGAAAGCTTATCGTCAAAGTCAAGATGGGTCGAAATTTTTAACATCGAAAAGAGTAAATGAAAAACTTATTATCATCATTAATTTGGATTGCTTCCAAATTAATAGGAAGAAAAAATTTAGAAAAATTATTGGTTTATAGCGCCAAAACAATCCATGTGAATTTACATTTACATGGCCTTATACAAAATGGAGGGATAAGTAGCTTTGAATCGAGGATCAATGGTGAACAATTATTCATCGAAGAAATCTTACCGGATTTATTAAGCGCGGAGCATGCACCGATCTTTTTTGATGTTGGTGCAAATATTGGAGATTATTCATTGGAATTAAAGAAAAAGTTTCTCAACGCATTAATTTATTCTTTTGAGCCTGTAAAAAGCACTTTTGATATTTTAGCTAAAAATGTCGGCGATCAATCCGGTAATGTCCACAATATTGGTTTTAGTGATTCAATAGGTACAGGTAAAATATTTAATACAGCTAACGGTGTAAACAACGAAATAGCATCAGTATACAAAGACGTGTTTCAGGAGATATTTAAGAGAGAAGATGAATTAAGAGTGGCAGATTTTCAGATGGATACAATAGACAATTTTTGTAACTCAAGAGATATTACTCATGTTGATTTTTTAAAGATAGATGTAGAAGGGCACGAACTTGTTGTTTTAAAAGGAGCGGCAAACTCGTTGTTAAATAAACAAATTAAAATTATTCAATTTGAGTTTAACTCGCACAACGTTTATTCACGGGTATTTTTAAGAGATTTTTATTTGATCCTCCCAGGTTATAAGTTCTACCGAATATTACAAAATGGGATTACTAAGCTCGGTTCCTACAATCATCTAAATGAAATTTTTGCGCTGCAAAATATCGTTGCAATCCCCGAAGACCTTTGCTATCTAATTCAATCAAAATATTTAATTGAGTTTTATTCGTCATGAATTAACCCTTATGTCAATCATAATTCCTGCATACAATTCAGAAAATCACATTACAGAAGCTATTCAAAGGGTACTAAATAGTAACCGTGAATTCTACAAGTCTATGCTTGCCGGGCAATGGTTTAAGGACAATAAGGCCTCTCAAAATTTATCATCGAAACAAAAGTTGAATCAAACTTTCAACTCGAGATAATGACGAAAGAAAGAAAGATTGTTGGCATACAGTACCTACGGGGGTTGGCAGCATTGGGCGTTGTATTATGCCATTATGATCCATCCTTAACGCACTATAGAATTTTGTATTCGCTATTTAACAGGGGGCAGTTCGGTGTGCACGTTTTCTTTCTGATTAGCGGTTTTGTAATAGTTTACGCCTTAATCGAGAACGACTATCACCCCAGGGATTTTTTCAGGTTCCTTTTAAAAAGATCTTTGCGAATTGAGCCTGTTTACATCGCCAGTATCATTTTAACGCTGCTTACCGCTCAGGCGCTCCGCGTACTGCCGTCTTTAAAAGCAGGTGTCATACCATTGATCCCCGGGCAATTCCTTGCGCATGTTTTTTATATAGTTCCCTTTAGCAAATGGGATTTTTACAATCACGTTTATTGGACCCTAGGAGTCGAATTCCAATTTTACCTGATTGTTGGCTTACTCTATTTTATCAGCACGAATACCGTATTCCGAATTTCATTTTTATTGCTATTTTCGTTTACTGCTTTCATCCCTATGGAGAAAAGCTACTATTTAGTTTTCAACTATGCCCCAATTTTTGTTTCGGGAATGGCCTTAATGCACTATTGGAGAGAAAAAAACAAAGCCTATTTTATACCTCTCGCCGTGGCTGGTGTATCAATTTATATCCACTTTGATTGGATCATTTTCCTGTTACTCTTTATTACAGTATTAGTGATTTTATTTATAAACCGGCCCATAAAAGCACTCGCTTTTATGGGAAGTATTTCCTATTCGCTTTATGTTACACATATCCTGGTAGCTGTTTACGTGCAAGTTTTGCTAAAAAAGTTTATTCCCGATCAGAGCGGTTTAGAATTAGCCATATTCTGTTTGAAAGTAGGACTTGCCATAGGTTTTGCTTTTGTTTTTTATCGACTAATAGAATTACCGGCTATAATATTGTCAAAAAAAATTTCTTATAAATCGCAATGACCTTGCCTTTAGTGTCCATAATCATACCTGTTTACAATTCAGCCACGCATGTTTCAGAAGCTGTTCAATCAGCGTTAGGCCAAACCTGGCAAAACATAGAAATTATTTTGATTGATGACGGTTCGACCGACAATTCCTTGTCAATAATTCAATCTTTTGCGGCCGACAACGTCAAAGTGCTTTATCAAACCAACAAGGGTGCGAGCGTAGCACGCAATCGCGGGTTGCACGAAGCCAGCGGCGAATTTATTCAATACCTGGATGCTGACGATTTGCTCAGCCCCAATAAAATTGAAGATCAAATGAAATTGCTACAGCTCAACAAAGATCATATCTGCACCTGTGGAACAGTTCATTTCCTTGAAGATGAAGATCCTGTTACCCGGCCGGTGGTGCAAAATTGGATGGGAGAAGGTTCGTCCGAACCACTTGATTTTTTAATAAAGCTTTATGGGGGTGACCTGATAGGCCCTGGATACGGGGGGATGGTGGCGGTACATTCTTGGCTATGCTCTAGGGCGATATTAGATACTGCAGGTCGCTGGGATGAAAAATTAAGTATGGACGACGACGGCGAATATTTTTGCAGAGTTATATTAGCGTCAAAAGGAATTGTTTATGCAAAAAATGCAGTTTGCTACTATCGGCAGTATATAAAACACAAGAGCCTGTCCGCGCTATTAAACACAAGAGGATACCAATCTATGCTAGATGCCATTGACCTTAAATATAAATATATGGTGGAGGCAAGCCACGACAAGGTACTAGTTGACAAAATTTTTGGAGCGATGTACGCGCAGGCAGCCATCACAACCTACCCCCATTTTCCAAACCAATCCAACTATGCAAAAAAAAAGGCAAACGCGCTTGGCCTTTTCCATTTCAAGTATAGAGCCGGGCCCATAAGTAATTTCTTAACAAAAATTTTTGGCTGGCGTGTGATGCGAAGGATAAACTATGTAAGGCATAAACTCTAAATAATATGGTTATTATGCAGCTAAAAGGCGGTATTGGCAATCAATTATTTCAGTACAGCCTCGGCCGTCAACTATCCATTAAAAATCAAACCGAACTAAAATTAGATATTAGTTTCTATGATGACGAAACGCTTGAAGATTTCCTGCTACCGCATTCAAAATTTTTAATAAAAGATTTCGATACGAGGTACACGCTTTGCTCGGAATCAGAAAAGGCCAAATTAGTTAATAAATCGCGGCTCTTTTTATCACGTGTAAAAAGAAAGATAAATCCATATAATACCAATCTGTTTATTGAAAAGTCGCTGAAGTTTGACCCGGCCGTTTTGAGTTTGCCAAAAGACGTTTTTCTAACTGGTTGGTTTCAATCCGAAAAATATTTTTTTCAAATTAAAGAGTTGCTAAAAAAAGAGTTGTTGTTTAAAAAGCTGCAAGGAAATGCCCATAAACAGATGGCGCAAAAGATTACTTCCTTAAATTCGGTGTCAATTCACGTGAGGCGAGGCGACTATTTCAAGAATGCTGAACACACAAAATATTTTGGTATACTAAATTTGAATTATTATAAAAAATGCGTTGAGTATATAAATAACAGGGTATCTAACCCGCATTATTTTATTTTTTCTGATGACGTCTCCTGGGTGGTGGAAAACTTTAAAATTGCAGGCAATAAGACAATTGTTGACCTCAAAAACGAATCTTCGGCCGTCGGGGATATGCATTTAATGAGTTTATGCAAGCATAACGTTATAGCCAATAGTTCTTATAGTTGGTGGGCAGCCTGGCTAAACAACAATGTTAATAAAATCGTAATGGCGCCAAGTCCTTGGTTTGGTACAGATACGGAACGTGTAAATGACATGGTCCCGAATGATTGGATCAAAATGTGTTTTCTGGAACTGTGAAGTCGTTTAAGAGAAATCTGAATAAAACTTCTGGTGCTGCTTTAATGATTGTAATTGTCCCACAGAAGTTAGCCGATTGTAGCTGAATAAGTGTTAAAAAATGTTGCTTATGAAAAATAGTATTTCCTCCGTTATAAGACGCGGCATCGCAATGCTTAACTTTTATGAGAGAAGAAAAGAAAAAGAAGCTTTTCGCCTGTTTTGCTCATCGATTAAAAATGGAGAACGGTTTGCTCTAAATTATACAGATAACTGGTATATAAAAAATGAAAAAACTACAGTTACCGAATTTGATCGCCACTATGTATATCACACAGGGTGGGCGGCCAGGTATTTGCAAAAAACTATGCCTCAAGTGCATACTGATATATCATCGTCGCTGTTTTTTTGTGCAATTGCTTCCGCCTTCTGCAAGATCGACTTTTTTGACTATCGTCCCGCTGAATTGATTTTAGATAATTTGAGCTGTCAAAAGGCAGACTTGACAAATTTATTCTTTGCCAACAATTCACTGCAGTCATTATCATGCATGCATACTATCGAGCACATAGGGCTTGGTCGATATGGCGAACCATTTGATTATGACGGCGATATCAAAGCGATTGATGAACTTAAACGAGTTACTGCGCCCGGCGGTAATTTGCTAATAGTGGTACCCGTTGGCGGCCAGTCGAAAATTGTCTTTAACGCACATCGAATCTATCATCCTGCGTTACTTTTAAGTTATTTTAACGGGTTTAAATTATTGGAATTTTCCCTGATACCGGAATTTGTCCGTGATGGTGGGATAACCCTTAATCCCTCAGAGGAATTTGTACAAACGCAAGATTATGCTTGTGGTTGCTTTTGGTTTAAAAAAGACTTATAAAATCAAATTATGAATAAAGTATCGTTGGTTGTATTTACTTGCGTTGGTCGCGAGTATCTTCTTCAAAAATCATTTAAGTCTTTTATAGAGAACTGTGATTTTAAATTTGATAAAATAATTTTCGCGATTGACGGGAAGATAGATTTATCAGTTATTCCTTTGATTGACCCTGACGTGGTTGTTCAAAGTGTCAATAGAAAAGGATATGTGAATAATATGATACAAGCCACAAAACTGGTTGAAACGCCCTATTTTTTTTGGCTTGAAGACGATTTTTTATTTAACCAAAAAGTTCCACTAGATTATATGCTGCGCACCCTTGAACTGCAAGAAAAATGGGCGGGCATTTTCCTAAGCAGAACAGCTCCGTTTACCGAAGTGGAAAAAAAAATACATCATTTTGAAAATTTTTACCTTCCCGAATTTGGTTATTCGGCATCGCCCACTTTATGCCGGACAGAACACGCAAAAGCTGCATTGAAGGCTTTAATCGAATTTCCTAAAAACGATGACACAAAATTTATCGGGTTCGAACCGTTTATGAACGACTATTTTATTGCCAATGATATAAGCTATGCCTTAATTGATCCGTGTAGCTCAATATCACATGTTACGCACATCGGACAGCTTGAAAATACAGGAAGGGAATACCAAATGATCAATTCTATTGATAAAGACAATAGCTTGATCGGTAAAAAATATCTTTCAAATTTCGGGAAAGATAAAAAAATCACCGCCTACAACAAGCTGGCCATGCTTCCGAAACTCTGGTTTTCCGTGCTTGTACTCAGTTTTAAGCTAATAAAATTTAGGAGCGCATACGATATAGCATTCAGAATTTATATATCATACCTGAGGGGTTTTAAGTATTGAAAGCAAAATCTATAGATTTTGAAGGGATGACCCAACAGCGCAATGTTTTAACGATAGCAACCGGTAAACGATTATATTTCGATTTGGCTATAAATTTGGCACGGTCGTTTTATTGGTGGCACAAAGACAATGCAATAAACTTTATCCTGCTAACAGATCTGCCGGATCATTTACCTGATGATTTAAATGAAAAAATCAGCGTAATGAAAGTTCTACCCGATGAATTAGGTAAAGGCTTTTCACCCAAACTTCACATGGATAAATTCGCGCCCTGTGGCCAAACACTGTTTATCGACAGCGATTGCCTTATTTACGGAAGTTTAGACGATGTGTTCTCAAAATTTAAAGGACACCATGTATCAGTGACAGGAACATACATTAGCGAAGGTGAATGGTTTGGCGACATCACAGCGATATGTAAAAGCTTCAATGTGGCGCACTTGCCTAAATTTAACGGAGGGCTGTATTATATAGAACGTGGGGGAAAATCGTCACTCATTTTTAAAAAAGCAAGAGAACTGGAAACAATTTATGACGAAATAGGTTTTAAGCGGTTGCGTGGCCGCCCAAATGATGAGGTGCTCATTGCCTTATCAATGGAATTGTACGGGGAAACAATCATTCCCGAAGATGGAAATATCTTAGGTGAGTTTGTAAATTTTCAATCGGGCATTACGTCGGATTTGCTTAATGGCCTCGCCGAGTTGTACAATGATCCTTTAAATCCGTTATACCAAAAAAACTGGCCACTAACGGTAGGAAGACCATTGATAGTGCATTTTTTGGGTCACCATAACCAAACAATGCCTTATATTAAAGAGGTTAGGCAACTTAAACTTGTGTTTGAAAAGCGCGCATCGGTCCGCACCGCCAAATTGTTGACCACCCTGCAGGTTACACTCCTGTCGGAAACGGGCTCCTGGCTAAAACAAACACTCCGTCCGCTATTTCGCCTTCTTTTTGGCGTACGAAAGGTAAAAAAATCTGATCGGGTTATTGATTAAAGTGGACGTTAGCGTAATAATACCAACTTACAATCGGCTTTGGAGTTTACCGAGAGCCGTTGAAAGTTGCTTTGACCCAGCGCTAAATATTGAAGTTATAGTTGTTGACGATGGCAGTACAGACGGTACCTGGGAATGGCTGGCACAACAAAAAAATATACTTGCGGTACGACAGGATAACTGCGGCAAAGACTGGGCTGTGAATCGTGGATTTGCTACAGCGTCCGGAAAATACATCCGATTTTTAGATTCTGATGATTGGATAGTGAATGGATCGTCGGCGGAATTACTTGCAGAAGCAGAAGAAAAAAAGCTGGATGTTACCTGTGCAGGCTACCTCTTTGTTGACGAAAATGAAAAACTAATAAATGAGATAAAATGGACAGATTGTGACGACTTTTTGGCGCAACAGTTAGGCGAATGTGACTCATCTCATTACAGCGCATATCTTTTTAGAAGGGATTTTATCATAGATGTCCCACATCGTCAGGAATTTGGAGCACTTGACGATAGACAATTCATGGTAGAAGTTGCGATGAAACATCCTACTACAGGATTTATTAATTCGCCGTCATTTGTGCATCGCAAACACACCAAAGAGCGGCTCCAGATCGCGTCTGGTCTTGCGCAAAACGCAAATAACCTTGCTAGGCTCACCATCTACAAGAAATGCATACAAAATCTAAAGGAGAGAGGCCAGTTAACTGAAAGATATAAAAAAGTGGCAGCGTCCAATCTTTGGCCGCTGGCACATTGGATAGCCATTGATCATCCTGGCGAAGCCGCCGCAGTGGTAGATTGGATATACCAGCTGAACCCGGATTTCCAGGCGCCCGAAAAGGGTGTGCTCGGGAGTCTTTACAAAAAAATTGGGTTCAAAAACACCGAGCGGCTGCTGAGTTTACGCAGAAAACTACTTTTTCGCTGATTACAACACCGTTAAATATATTTTACCAGGAACCCGACCCAGACAGGTGGATAAAGTTTGACCGCTATCCGCGCCGGTTTATCAGGCGAATCGTTCGTGGTAAAGCAAAACCGGGCGGCGTGATGATGGTAGCCCTTGAGTTAATGCGCGGGCTGGATAAATTAAAAGTTCCCTATCGCTTTAATGATTTTAAATATATCCGGTCGCATCCCGATGAGTTGGCTTGTATCATCGGCAAACCACAGTTATTATTTGAAAGAAAATGGAAAAACCCTATAATTTTCGGTGCGGGGGTTTATTCACATCCCATTGAATATCCCAATTTGTTTATCGACTACCCGAATGTTAAACGGTTCCTGGTCCCGGGTGAATGGATGCGAAAAATGTGCGAGCCCTGGTATGGCGATAAAGTGGTGGCATGGCCTGTCGGCATCGATACAGACAAGTGGATGCCCATTGACGGGGATAAAAACTATGACCTTTTAATTTATGATAAGATACGGTGGGACAGGAATGAGATGATGGATTCCTTTGTGAAACCGATGCTGGAAATCCTGGAGGCAAAAAAGCTGAGCTATCATTTTATAAAATACGGCTCGTATAAACACCCTGAACTCCGGGAAAAGCTTGGGAAAAGCAAGGCTGTTTTGTTTTTGTGTGAGCATGAAACGCAGGGTTTGGCGTACCAGCAAATATTAGCTACTGACACCCCAATACTGGCATGGGACCGCGGCGGATATTGGCAAGATCCTGCCTATTATCCAAACAAAGTTCAATATGAACCGGTTAGTTCCGTCCCTTATTGGGGCGACGGGTGCGGCGAACGATTTAAAGGGATGGAAGATTTTGAAAGTAATTGTACGTTGTTTTTTAAAAACCTACAGTCAAAAAAATATACACCCCGCAAATACATATTGGATAACCTGACACTCGAAAAATCGACAATGGCTTACCTGGATATCGTAAACACTGTTAATGAAGATATTGCAAATCATTAACCCGGTAATGCCTTTCCCGCCAAAAACGATAGGTGGAACAGAACGGGTTGTCAAATATTTAGTTGATGAATTAGTTAACGATGGTCATGAACTAACGCTTCTGTGCCATGACGAATCGGAATACAACAGCCGGGTAAAAACGATTGGCATAGGCACTTACCTGGATCAAAAGAAAACACCCCAAAAAGTGTGGAAACACCTACTGTTAAATAAATACGATGTTATCCATAATCATGGCAGGCTGCTTTATTTTTTGCCTGAAACCTGGAGCGCAACGCGGAAAGTACATACGTTCCACATGGCAGAATTGGAGAGCAGGTCGCTCCACAATTTCATAAAGCTGCGACCGCGTAACCTTACTTTTGCCCCCTGTGCAAAATGGATACAAACCAAGTACCAGCACATAAAAGTAAACTGGAGTTATGTAAACAACGGCATACCAAAGAACCTTTATAGCTACAATAAAGAAAGAGGCGGTGCCGATGGCCCGTTGGTCATCGTCTGCCGCATCAGCCCCGGAAAAGGGGTCTCAGAAGCGATAGAAGTAGCGTTGAAAACAAATAAAAAGTTGATCATCGCAGGTAAGGTGGGCGACTATCCCCACGAGAAGGAATGGTTCAGGCAAAACGTGGAACAATATTGTGGAGACCAGGTTCAATACGCCGGCGTGGTAGACGACAATCAAAAGCAGGCGCTGTTGGAAAAAGCGTCGGCATTATTAATGCTGAGCGCTGATAGTGAAGCCTTTAATTTAACCATGCTGGAAGCCAACGCCTGCGGCTGCCCGGTTATTGCGTATAATCGTTTCTTCCCTCCCGACTTTATTAAACAGGGCATCAATGGTTTTATCGGCGATACACAGTCTGATATCATTGAAGCAATAGGGAAACTCAATACTATCGACCGCTCAAAATGCCGCGCAGATTTTGAAGCTAATTATACCGCAAAGATCATGACGGAGAATTACCTGCGCTTATACCATTCAAAAGTTTGAGAATAGCCATCACTGCCGATCCGCTTATCCCTGTACCTCCTGAAAACTATGGCGGCATCGAGCGTATCATTGATTTTTTAGCTATAGGTTTGGTAAAAAGGGGGCACCAGGTATTGCTGGCCGCACATCCTTCATCAACCGTTAACGTCCCGCTTATTCGTTATAAAAACACCGGGGCAAATTTGGCCGATCATTTGATCAATATGGCAACCATCGCTAAAATGAAACGGTTTAAACCCGATGTGCTGCATAGCTTTAGCAGGTTAGCTTATCTGACGGCCTTCCTGCGATCATCTGTCCCCAAGATCATGTCGTACCAGCGCGAACCCACCCTTTCGCAAATTACGCAGGCCCAAAAGCTGGCAAAAAAAGGCAGCCTGAGCTTTACAGGCTGCAGTGATTATATCAGTAATAAAATTAAACCAAATGCTGCCGCTCATACAGTTTACAACGGGGTAGACATGAGTAAATACAGCTTCAAAGCTGATATCAGGCCCGATGCACCCTTGGTTTTTTTAGGCAGGATAGAACCGATAAAAGGTATAAAAACAGCGATTAACGTCGCGGTAGCAAGTAAAAAAAAGTTAATTATTGCAGGTAACGTTCCGGCCGAATACCAAGGCTACTTTTCAGACGAGATAACGCCGATGTTGAGTACGGATATTGAGTATATCGGGCCGGTAAATGATTCACAAAAAAATGAATTGCTGGGCCGGTGTGCAGCACTATTGATGCCTATTGACTGGAATGAGCCCTTCGGCATCGTAATGGTTGAAGCCATGGCCTGCGGCACGCCGGTGATCGGTTTTAATAAGGGCTCGGTACCTGAAGTTATCGAACATGGCATTAACGGGTTTCGGTGTGATACGCCGGACGAAATGATACAACTGGTGCAACAGGTTAAAAACTTAAACCGTGCTGCCGTTCGCTTGGATGCAGAAAAACGTTTCTCCAGCGAGGTGATCATTGATGAATACCTGCGGCTATACAGCAGCGTACCGTATAATTAGCAGCGCAAGTCGCGGGCATGGCAGAGCAGTCAAAAAAGATCCTAATTGTAACATCAGGCCAGCCTTCCCTCAATCCACGGGCAGTAAAGGAGGCCGACGCTTTGTTTAATGCCGGTTATGATGTACTAATGATCTACCAGTTTTGGAATGTGTGGGGAACAAAACTTGATGAGGCCTTACTGGCCGGTAAAAAATGGAAAGCGATAAGAGTTGGAGGATCGCCCGGAAAAGGCGTCGTTCCCTATTGGTTAACCAGGATATTCCACAGGAGTTGCCAGCTACTTTACCGGTTAACCAATGGGAGAATGGTAGCACCCGAATTAGTGGTCGGCCGGTGCACGGCCTGGCTGACCAATGAAGCACGCAGGCACAGAGCCGATCTGTATATCGCTCATAACCTTGCCGCTTTGCCGGCAGCAGTTAAAGCGGCGAAAAAATTCCATTCCAAAAGTGGGTTTGATGCGGAGGATTTTCACCGGAATGAAACGACCAACGATCCGGCCAGCGATGATGTTAAATTAAAGTCGGCAATTGAAGGCCTTTACATTCCGCAGGTTAACTATCTCTCTGTAAGCAGCCCGGGCATTGGGGAAGCTTACCGCCAAATTTTCCCGGATATCGATCCGCTGGTCATTCTCAATGTATTCCCGCTTCAAAAAGAAATACGGTTAAAAGAAACGCTTGCTGCTAGTAAGCTGAAATTGTTGTGGTTTTCACAGACAATCGGCCCTTCACGGGGACTTGAAGACATTTTTGGTGCATTGGCGCAATTAAATAATGACCAGATCGAACTTCATTTGCTTGGCGACTTGCCGCCAGCTTCACATTCATACCTGGCAGGTATATCCGCCGGCATACCAGGCGTGCATATCCATTCGCCCTCAGCGCCGGATGAATTGTTTGCATTCGCTTCACAATTTGATATCGGCCTGGCGCTCGAAACGGGGTTTTGCTTAAACAATGAACTGGCGTTAAGCAATAAAATATTTACCTACATGCAAACCGGGTTGGCCATTATCGCGAGTGATACGTCTGGCCAAAAACAACTGATGCAAAGCCACCCCGGCGCTGGAAAAGTGTACGAAAAAAAGAATGTAACCATGCTTGCCGATATTGTTAAAGCTTATTTCGACGACAGACGCCAGTTGCTGCTTGCAAAAAAAGAATCGCGCGCAGCGGCCTGCAGGGAGTTGAACTGGGAAATGGAAAGTCAACTCTTTTTGAAAAAAGTAAATGAGCTCATTGATTAAAAAGGATTCCTATTTAGCCGAAGTCGCACAGGTAAGCGACCAGAAGTTAGAAAGCAAAAGGATCGCTACCCTGGACGGGTTCCGGGCTATCGCGATATTACTCGTGCTTGGCTTTCATTTTTTTACGCTTTTCCTACCGCCGTTCACGCAGTCCAGTTATTACCCTTACGGGACTCAATACAGTGCCATAGCGCCATTTAAATTTGGTTATTTAGGGGTGCATTTTTTCTTCATGATCTCGGGATTTGTTATATTTATGACGCTAAAAAAAAGTGGCACTTACAAAATATTTCTTTTAAAAAGGTTTACCCGGTTGTGGCCGGCGCTCACGGTCTGTTCAATAATTACCTTCCTTTTTGTCATGATCGTCGACCATGCAAAGCAATTTCCGGGGTTTCATAGCCACGTGCAATATTTTATCCCCTCACTAACATTTACCGAACCCCGCATGTGGACCAGGTTTTTCCATTTTAAAACGATGGATTATATTGATGGGGTCTACTGGTCGCTGATTTGCGAGGTGAAGTTTTATTTACTTATCGGGCTGTTTTACTTCCTGAATAAAACCCGCTTCTTCCGCAATTGGGTGGTCTATGTTTCCATCATGTTCATTTTGTACATCTTGCTTATAACCGGCTCGGGCTTTATATCAGCCTCATTTTCACAAAACGCGTTGTATTATTTCCGGTTGATATTTTTCCCGCAGTATTTAATTTTCTTTACATTCGGGATTTATTTTTTTATGCTATTCAGCGGCGATAAACCAAAAGCGGCTTTCGAAATTTTGATCGTGATGATGTTAATCGTTCAGCTTTGGTTTCTGCAAAACAGGATGGAAGATATTTTCATCGGGATATTCATTTTACTGTTCGTTACATTTTTATACAAGCCCCGCTGGCTAAAGCCTTTGGCCAGTCGCTATGTAACGATTGTCGGGCTGATCAGCTACCCGATATACCTGTTGCACGAAAAAATTGGGGTAATCCTCATCACCAGGTTTGGTACATTCTTCAACCGGGATAATTATGTGCTCGCCGTTATTCCAACCATGATTATAATACTGACGCTTTCGTACCTGGTTCACCGTACAATTGAGCTTCCGGCAAACAGCTTTTTGAAAAAATTGGTATTGCGGGGGACAAAAGCCAAAGTGTGATATTTTCTCCATTGCGCCGCGTACTGATTATATCGCCCTATTTCCCGCCTTCAAATGCGGCTGATATGCAGCGGGTGCGTATGAGTCTATCTTATTTTAAACAGTTTGGATGGGAGGCGTCGGTTGTGACCGTAGAGGCCCGTTTTTCAGAAATGGTGAAGGATGACCTCCTGACTGAAAGCATCCCTGCCGATTGCAAAGTTTATGAAATATCGGCGTTACCAAAAAATTATACCGCAAAATTTGGGTTTGGAAGCCTCGCTTTTCGTGCCATGTGGCAATACCGGCGAAGTGTTGCCAGGATACTGGCAAAGGAGAAATTCGACCTGGTGTACTTTTCTACCACGCAATTCCCGGTTTGTGTCCTCGGTCCCTATTGGAAAAAAAAGTTTAAAGTTCCCTATGTGATCGACATGCAGGATCCATGGTATTCAAACTTTTACGACAACAAAAGCGAAAAGCCGCCAAAATACGGCCTGGTATACCGCCTGCACAAAATTATGGAAGCTAAGGCCATGAAACATGTTGATGGATTGATCAGTGTTTCAAAATATTATATTGATGACCTGAAAAACAGGTACAGCACATTAAACGATACGCCATCGGCCGTTATTACCTTCGGCGCTTTTGCAGATGACCTGAAGATTGCGCTCAAAAATCAAATTAAATTTATCCCGCTGCTGCAGCCGGGCTTTGTCAACGTAGTTTATATCGGCCGTGGCGGTGCAGATATGCATAAGGCCATCGCCCCTGTTTTTGAAACTTTAAAAAAAGGGGTGACAGATCAGCCTCAATTATTCGGCCGGTTCAAATTTTGGTTCATCGGCACCAGTTACGCACCCTCCGGACAAGCCGTACCCACCATTGCTCCTTTAGCTGCGCAATACGGCGTTGAGGACTATGTGGTAGAAATTACCGATCGTATCAGCTATTATCATGCGTTGTTAACGATGCAGCAGGCTGATGCCCTGTTCATCCCTGGTTCGGAGGATCCCAAATACACCGCTTCAAAAATATATCCATGCTTATTAACGAAGCGGCCCTTGCTCGCCATTTTCAATGAAAAAAGTAGCGCGGTTGAGGTATTGAATGAGTGTGCCGAAAATGCCGCTGTATTAACTTTTCCAGAGGGAAAGATCGATCTCACGGGGGCCTTGTACCCGCTGTTTGAAAATTGGGCTAATGGCAACCTTTCGGAAGTTGAGCTGACCAGGGGTTTTGAACTTTACAGCGCAGAAACGCTCACAGAGGAACAGGCCGCATTATTTAATAAAGCTATTGATCATTTTCCGCAGAAAACAATTTTATAACAGTATAATGTTTTTAAGGGGTCTTTTTTATACCCTTTCAGAATGAAGAGGCTCGCGGTTGTTACCACCCATCCTATCCAATATTACGCACCCATATTTCAATTGCTAACCCAGCGAAAAAAAATCGACGTGAAAGTGTTTTATACCGTTGGGGAAAAGTACCATTCCTCAAAGCTCGACCCCGGCTTTGGGAAAGAGGTGAGCTGGGATATCCCACTAATGGAGGGTTATGCCTACCAGTGGGCGGAAAACATTTCGAAGTACCCGGGCACCAGGAACTTTAAAGGAATTGAAACACCCGGTTTAGTAAACGATATTAAGAACTGGACGCCAGATGCCCTATTGGTTATCGGCTGGGCGTATCACAGCCATTTACGGACGCTCCGGTATTTTAAAAATAAAGTGCCGGTTTATTTCAGGGGCGATTCCACCGCTTTGCAAAAAAAACCGGGCTTAAAGCAAGCTTTCAAAAACCTTTTTTTAAGATGGGTTTACAGCCTCGTAGACCATGCGTTTTATGTTGGAAAAAACAATAAAGCTTATTTTGAAAAATATGGTTTCAGAGAGAACCAGCTCAGTTTTACGCCCCATGCCATCGATAACGAACGATTTGCTGTGGACCGGAGTGCGGAGGCGGCTGAGTTTAGGTCCTCATTGAAAGTAAAAGACGACGATATCCTTGTATTATTCGCCGGGAAGTTTGAACCGGTAAAAAACGTGGAACTTTTGTTGGCTGCCTTTATCAAATTAAATCGACCCAATGTGCATCTGCTGCTTGTAGGTAATGGTATTGATGAAAACAAATTGAAAGATGCGGCAAAAAGCAGTGAATTAGCCGGCAATATTCATTTTGTCGATTTTAAAAATCAATCGGAAATGCCCGTTTTGTACCAGGCGGCCGACCTTTTTTGTTTACCTTCAAAAAGCGAATCGTGGGGTTTAAGCGTGAATGAAGCAATGGCCTGTGGCAGAGCCGTTTTAACATCTGATAGTGTGGGCTGCGCAGCCGACCTGGTGTTGCCTGGCCGAAACGGCGCCATTTTCAAAGAAGGCGACCAGGATGCATTGTTAGATAGCTTAAGAATGCTAACCGCAGATAAAAAAAAGCTGGTAGAATTTGGAGAGCGCTCGAAAGTACTGATCAAAGACTGGAATTTTTTAAATATTGCAAAACCGATTGAACAAAAACTATTAAATGAAGCGAATTGATCGCATAAAGCTTGATTTTACCCGTAACTGGAAATTACCCGGGAAGGAGCGTCTTTCCAACTTATTAAAACCAAGCCAGGCGTTTAAACAAAATATAAACCAGGGAATTGTGTGGTTAAGTGGAGAAGACATTGCCATTTATACCGGGGCCGACAGTTATATTGAATGGGCGATATTGAGCAATGGTACTTACGAGGAAGAAATTAACAAGTTGATTCGCATATCGCTTAAAGCGGGTGAAAATGCACTGGACGTTGGCGGTAACATTGGCTTGCAAAGCATCCGGATGGCGCAATGCGTTGGGAACACAGGAAATGTATTCGCTTTTGAGCCTCTTGGCTACCTGCGAGAAAAGTTTGAAAAAAATGTAAGCCTGAATAAGGCGGGAAATATCACACTGTTGCCACTCGCTCTATCCAACGAAGAAGGCGAGGCCGATTTTATTGTAGATCAAAAATCATGGAACCAGGGCACATTTAGTTTATCCAATAAAATGGAAGGCGGGGAAAAGGAGCATGTCCTGATAAAAATTGGCGACGACATCCCTGAAATAAAAAGCCTGGGTTCGCTGGGCCTTATTAAGATCGATGTGGAGGGGTTTGAATTACAGGTAATCAAGGGCTTGCTCAATACCATCGAAAAGCACGGGCCACGCATCATATTTGAGTATGATGATAACTATTGGCGCCAAAACGGGCAGCACATCAATGAGTGCTATACACTTTTGCAATCGTTAAATTACACGTTCTACCAGATAACATCGGTGGGCTGCGAATTGATTAAATCCCCCGCAGATATTGTTGGGGGTAACTTATTTTGCATACAGGATAAAGGATGAAAAGCGGCGCGGCGGTCGAGAAATATATTTTGCTTTATTTGCCCTGGGGCTTATCCCTTCTTTTGCAGTCGAACCCTATTGTTTCCTATTTTACGGCCTGGCTGGGTTCCTTTTTCATCTTCTATGTAACGTTAACAGGTAAAATAAGGCCGCTGCCAACAGATCTGCCGCTTGCGAGTCAATTAATGCGCCCGATTTTCATCGTCCAGATCGTTTTTGCGGGGTACATGGCTTGTACTTCTATATTTTATTTCCTCAGCGTGCTGGGCTACCAAAACTTCCATAAGCTCGGCGCCTACGTCCTGATAGACCAGGAAGCAATAGAGCTCACAGCCCGGTGCCAGCGATACTATTGCCTGGGGCATGCGGCATTTATTACAGGGATATTGCTGTTTATGAAATACCCTATTAAAACCAGGTATTACGTTGAGCACGGCAAACTGGCAAAACTGGTTCTCCAACTGGCGCTGATCAGTTTTCCGCTTTCACTTATTTTAGTCCGCATTCCCGGCCTCGATCAATTTAATGTCCAGCTATCTTCACTCAGTTTTATTTCAGGAACGCTGGCGCTCGCCTTTGCCATACAGGAAAAAAACAAGGCGACTATTTGGATCTGTGTCGCGCTTTATATATTTAATTTTTACGAAGCGTTTATCTCGGGTTATAAGGAACCTATCATTGTAAGTGTAATGGTTTTAGGGATATTTTTATATCCCATTTATAAAAAACTGGTCACCATTATTTTTATACCCGCCTTGTTGCTGTTATTTTCCTTTTTGCCGGCGTATGTAAGTGCCTTTCGCGGCAGTGCATGGTCGGGCGGTGAAACGGCCGAAAACGCCTCTCAGGAAGCGCTCGATGCCGCACTAAACCAGGATCAGTCGGGCGACACCAACTGGGATTTTTTGGTGTTCCGGCTGAGCGAAGTCGACATGTTTAACCGATACATAAAATCGACGCCGGAATATGTCGATTATTATCGCTTTACCTTGCTTGAACAGTCGGCATTTGCTATCATCCCAAGGGTGCTTTGGCCTGGAAAGCCGAATACCGAAGCGTTGATCATGGAACGGGTTTACAATGCCGGCGTGATCAACCGTGGCTCCGATGTATCAGCTAAACCCGCCTTTATTGTAGATGCCTATTTATCATACGGGCCGCTGGGCATTGTTTTATTTTTATTTGCCTATGGCGCCTTTGCCCAGGCAATCAGTATAAAAGCCGAAAAACTATTTGGCGGTTACGTCCTGGGCACTGCATTAATCTTCAGCGGCTTATTCCAAACTTTTTGGCGTGGCCTCAGTCTTGAATTCCTGGTGAATATCATTTTTTGGAGTTACGTCTCCATGATGATCATATTCTGGATATTACGGTCAAAAAATTTTATAAAAGTTGCCTGAGACTTTTAAGGTTTCATTATTCGACACAAATCCCTCCAGGATTTACCGGCTGACCATTGTCACCGGTTTTGTTGTTGTTGTTGTATTAGTGCTGCTTAATACACTTTCGCCGCTCCGGTTAAATAACGACGCGGGAAGGTATTTGGGTATAGTAGAATACTTTAAAGGGGGTCTCGATAAAAACAGTGACGCCGCCCATGATTATTTGCCTCAAGGTTATCCTTATTTCCTCTATATGTTAGAAAAGGCCCGGATATTAAGCCCTTTCACCATAACATTTTTTAATATTTTATCGGTCGTAACAGCAGCGTTTCTGTTGATCAGGCAATACCAAATCGGGAACAAGCTTTTTTACCTTACATTGGTGCTCCTTTCCTACATCAATATTAAGGAATATGCACTCCCTGTTTCCGACCAGCTATTTACCGTGCTGTTCATGTTCGCGGTGTTATTATGGTCGAAGGTATTTAAGGGCAAACTCCTTTATATAGTGCCGGCACTGCTGGTAACGGGTTTGAGCATTTACGTACGAACAGCCGGTGTTGCTATTGTTGTGGGCGTTATCGCTTATTTAATCTGCTTGAATAAAGACCACCCGAAAACGAAACGGTTTCTGCTGGGCCTTACCGTCCTGCTGATAGGCGCATTCGTCATCTTTTTTTTCATAAACCTCTCTTTTTTTGAAAGAAAGGTTGACTATGTCCGCCAATTAAATCTGAGAGAGCTTGCAAATCCGCTTAACATCGCCGGACGGCTGTGTATCCATTTGAAAGAGCTTGGTGAGATCGTCATCAACATCCCGGTCAGCAAACTTTCCGGCACTGTCGATCGCGGTCGTGTGCAGATCGCTTCGCCCTTATTGATCGTTTTTGGCCTCGTTTCTCTTTGGATGTACATTACAGCTATAAAGAAGCTCAAACTCGTTAATTCATTTGCATTTTGGGCGTTCACCGCCTACCTGCTGATGATATTTGCATGGCCTTTTTATGATACCCGGTTTTTGATACCGGTTGTACCCTTGCTGATCTTTCTTTACCTGTACTACCTGTTCAATATTTTAAAATCCCGGTACGCAAGGGTTGGCGTATTGCTGATCTACGTCAGCCTTGGGTTCATCAGCCTTATCTACTCCGATGGACTTTCCCTCAGCAAGTCCTTTTTCCTGAAACATTACGGCGCCGATGCCAGCATAACCGAAATATACCGTGATCATTTCGACCGCGAACAAAAAGGGACATCCGCCAAAGTTTACGATATTCACAAAGACTATTTACCTTTCCTGTTGCAGGAGTACGACCGGGAGCCTTTTTATTATTTTGAGGGCACTAAGCATTGAGGATACTGCAGATATGCGCCGCCTATAAGCCGGCATTTATTTATGGCGGGCCCACCATGTCGGTTTCCATGCTGAGCGAAAACCTGGCCGTTGCGGGTGTAGAAACTGAAGTATATACCACAACCGCCAACGGCAAGCAGGAGCTCGATGTGCCTATCGGTACGCCGGTAGAAGTTGATGGAGTGACTGTAACCTACTTTAAACGGCAAACCAAGGACCACAGCCACTATTCTCCGCAACTGTTCAAAAAGTTAAAAAAAGATGTCAAAAATTTCGACCTTGTCCATGTTCATACCTGGTGGAATTTGGTGTCGCTGATTTCGTGCGCGATCGCTCAAAACAGAGGCGTGCCGGTAATATTGTCACCTCGCGGCACCCTTAGCCCTTACTCATTTCAAAACGGTAGTGTTGGCATAAAATGGTTTATTCATCGTTTGTTCGGTAAACGCATGTTAGAAAAATGCTTTATCCATGTGACGTCCGAGAGAGAGCGAAATGCAATGGCGGCGTTATTTCATCCAAAAAGCATCTCAGTTTTGTCAAACTTTGTGAAGTTGCCTGTTAGAAAGACCTTCCCTTTCCGGGAAATCTCCGACCCTTTAAGAATCATATTTTTTTCGAGGATTGAAGAAAAAAAGGGCCTCGACCTATTGATAAGGGCGCTTCCGTTTTTGAAAAAGCGCTGCCTCGTAACTGTCGCCGGCCACGGCGACGATACTTATGTCGGCCAGCTAAAAGGCCTGGCTTCGGAACTTGGCGTAGGCGGCCATATTACCTGGTCGGGTTTCCTGTACGACGATAAATTCGACGTCTTACAAGCCAATGACCTGTTCGTGTTGCCTTCCTATGATGAAAACTTTGGCAACTCGGTTATTGAAAGCCTAAGTGTAGGAACGCCTGTACTGCTCAGCGAACACGTCGGCTTGATTGATTATGTAGCAAAAAATAAGTTGGGTTGGGGTTGCAAGACGGAGGTGGCTGCAATAGCCGAAACGATCAATGCTATTGTTTCCGACCGGCAAGCTGAACTTAAAAATATCAGGGCAATTGCGCCGGACATTATTTACCACGATTTTAATGTATCAAATTTGACTAAAAAATACATTGACCTTTATAAAAGTACAATAAGCACCAAGTTGTCGGGATCACGGTCTTAATAGTGATGCGCCAACTCCCACATGGTTTCCAGTTGCATGAGATAAACAATATGCTTGATAAGACAAAACCTGTTGTATCGTCAATCGGCTCAGAGGTAACAGTTGCCTTGCAAATTACCTACCTGGTACAGGTGACTCGCTTTATGGCATCGGTTCATCCAAAAAAAGCATTTGAAATGCCAATACAAAGCCACCTTGAACTCTTTCTTGTTGGGGCCTGTCATATTAGTCTTGTTCGAAAAGTATGCTGTTAAAACCATTTAATATTTGCCGATTTAAAGTGATGGTTTTATTGGCTCAGGTCCTTTTCTTTTGTTCTGGGAATCTATGATTATCAGGCGAAATTTTCGTAACCGTCAACAATTTGCCGCCAAATACCATCACCAAATGGTAGTTTATGGAACATTTGAGAACCAAAATGGTAGTAAAAGACTAAATTTTGACTTTTTTTCATTGAAAAATGGAAGTAAAATGGAAGCAAATGGTAGTAAATGGTAGTTTGATAATATTAATTGCAGTCTTCCTTTTGCAAATTTCACTCAAAAACATCAGGGCGATTGCGCCGGATATTATTTACGAAGATTTTAAGGCGTTAAATTTGGTTGATAAATATATCGACCTCTACAAAAATATATTGAATGGCTGATTATAAGGATTACGGTTTTCATAATGATGCACCTACGCACAATATGGGTTACCAGTTGAAGGAGCTGGTTAGCCTGCTTGATAAAACTAAAAACCAATATATCCTTGATCTCGGCTGCGGCAATGGCTATCTGGTAAATTACCTGGTGGAGCAGGGTTACACCGCTTACGGCACCGACGCTTCCGAAAAAGGCATTGAAATAGCAAAGAAAAGCCACGCCGACCGGTTTTTTGTTCAGGACCTGTCGGCAGATTCTTTACCTGCGGAATTACAAAACATCCCGTTCGATACCATCATCTCAACCGAGGTGATCGAGCATTTATATAATCCCGAAGCTTTTATCAGCTTTTGTAAAAACCAGTTGATGCCCGGCGGCGAACTGATCATCACCACGCCATACCATGGTTACTTAAAAAATCTGACCCTCAGTATTTTGAATAAATGGGACAGCCACATGGACCCACTCTGGTTGGGCGGACATATTAAGTTATGGTCGAAAAAGACAATGACCCAGGCACTCCGCAACGCCGGTTTCGAGGTTGTCAATTTTATTGGCTGCGGGCGTGTTCCTTATTTTTGGAAGTCGATGATGATTAAAGCAAAGTTATCTTGAGCAGGCCTTTTTCATCTATCATTATCACTTATAACGAGGAGATGCATCTTCCACGACTGCTGGAATCGATCGCTGACCTACATGCACCGATTTTTGTTTTGGATTCCGGCAGTACCGATAGAACCGCCCAAATTGCGACAGATGCCGGCGCAACAGTTTTGCAGCATTCATTTGAAAATCATCCCAGGCAGTGGGATTTTGCCCTCAAAAATTTCAAAATCGAAACGCCCTGGATCATTTGCCTTGATGCCGACCAAACAGTAACCCCTGAATTAAAAAAATACCTCGATTCCTTTACAGACGAAGGTCACAGCGATGTTAACGGCATTTACTTTAACCGTAAAAACTTTTTCAAAGGCAAGTGGATAAAACACGGCGGTTATTATCCTTTTTACCTGTTGAAAATGTTCAGGTATGGGGTGGGTTATTCTGATCTCAATGAAAATATGGATCACAGATTTATTGTGCCCGGGAAAACGATTATCTGGAAAGATGGCTACTTGCTGGAAGAAAATCTGAAGGAAAACAACATCAATTTTTGGATTGCCAAACATAACCGCTATAGCGACCTTGTGGCACACGAGGAGGTGGAACGGATGATGCAGCTGAGGTCGCAAACCCTGAAGCCACATTTTTGGGGCTCGCCGGATGAACGTACCGCATGGCTGAAACAGCTTTGGTGGCGCCTGCCCCGTTATGCAAGGCCGGTGCTTTACTTTAGCTACCGGATGATCGTTCAGCTGGGGATACTCGATGGCCGTACCGGCATCATATTTCATTTTTTACAGGGATTTTGGTTCAGGCTGATTGTGGATGTGAAGATAGATGAGTTATTAGAGCAACAAAATCCCGGTAAAACCCCAGCCAAAACATTGGGTAGCCCCATCAGGTTTGCCGCGATCTTTATCATTCTTTTCGCCCTGTTTTATTATTCTAATATCTTGTTCTTCGGTTTGACTCAACCAGGCCATCATTACTCACCATTTCTGGCCGGGCATTTAAATTATATCGCCGGATTGCGCAATATTCTGCTCAAATCCAGCGCTGCAATATTAAACCTGTTTGGATTTGCGGCAATTTATAACGACTACGACTTACTGGTGGCCGGGCACGGAACTTTACAAGTGGTTTATTCGTGCTTAGGGTTAGGTGTGATTAGTTTTTTTGCTGCGTTTGTGCTGGCTTACCCAAAAAAATGGAGATCCAGAATAATTTTTTTAGCCGGCGGAATCATCGGCATCGAGTTTTTAAACGTACTCCGATTTGTGCTGCTCGCTGTTTTCTGGAACAAAAAGGATAACCATATTATCGATCATCACACCATTTTTAATATGCTCCTGTACCTTATAATCGCTTTTGTGTTGTATTTTTGGATCAAGCGTGATGATGCTTTCGCCACATACAATGTCAAAAACTGATCTTTCTGCCTATAATAATCACCCCTTTCACCCCGGCGGCACCGCTGTCAAAAGATTTTTATGGTACTACATTAATGCTGTCTTCTTTAAAACGAGCCTGCTCCCATCCAACAGTTTTAAACGTTTTTTATTACGTTCCTTCGGCGCTAAAATAGGTAACGGCGTTACCATAAAACCAGGTGTGAATATTAAATATGCCTGGCACCTCAGCGTCGGCGATGATACATGGATTGGCGAGAATGTTTGGATAGACTGCCTTTTACCGGTTACTATTGGCAGCCACGTATGCCTGTCGCAGGGTGCGGTTTTGCTCACCGGCAATCACAATTACAAAAAAAGTACGTTCGACCTTATCGTTCAGTCGTTTACACTGGAGGATGGTGTTTGGGTGGGTGCTTGCGCCGTTGTAAACCCGGGGGTTAAAGCGGCTAGCCACTCGGTATTAACCACGGGTTCTATCGCAACCAAAAACATGGACTCCTATAGCATTTACCAGGGCAATCCGGCGGTTAAGATCCGGGACAGGGTGGTGGAATAGACGGCTGCTAAAACCGCACGGGTTATTTGTAACCAATATTGCTTTAAATGATGTCTCCTAAAAAAAATCAATCACACCGAATTATTCTCGCCCTAACCGGCATATTTGTGCTGATCATCGGAATTATCCTGTTTTTTATTCCGCCGGCGTTATTTACCGACCCGTCCCAGGGATTCCAGGTTTTACAAAGCATGCGGCATGGGGGTGGTTTTAATAACCTTGTTGCACCCGACCAGGGTGATATCTCTCAAAATTATAGTCAATTTTTAACGTGGTGGTCGCCGGGGCAATATTTGGTGCCTTATTTTTTTCAATCGATCACCGGCGTAACCATGGCCCACGGCATTGTGATCACTACCATACTCGCTGAGTTTTTAGGTTTGGCAGGGCTTTTTTATTTTTTTAAAAAGATCGGTTTTTCACCGCTTATCGCCGCGGTAAGCTTGGTGTTTATTGTTTGCCAGGTTGTTTTTATGGTACCGCACGTTTATTATTCAGGCGGCGAGATTTTACTTTTTGCTTTTGAGGGGTGGTTTTTATATGGCTGCGCCGCACTAAAGCAGGCAGATTGGCGGTTGTTTTTGTTCGTGCTGTTATCGGGCTTTGTTGGCTTCTTCTGCAAATCCTCATTTTTGTGGATGTACGGAGCGGGGTTAATTTGCCTGTGGATCCGATTATCGGGGGGCACAAATGCCTTAGGCAGTTGGGTCAAAAACGGCCTGTGGGTTTGGGTACCCGCAATGATCGCGGTTGGGATAATCTATCTTTCGTTTATTGCAAAGGGCGATAGCCCGATAACCGGGGCTAAAGGTTTGAAACTGACGGCAGAAACGTTTACATACCCGCTTGCCTCTCCGGTTTTAGCTGGTTTTTCGGTGGACGACCTGTTCAACGGGCTGATCGATCATTTTGGCAAGCCTTTGTTCAGCCTGCTTTGGGCTCAGGCTGTCTTAATTGGGGCGGCGTTGTTAAGCCTGTTGCTGGTTTGGTTCGTAACTCGCCGTATCCCTAATAAAAACTATAAGTTATTTGTGGTAGTTTTTTATAGCGCAGCGGTCCTGTTTTTTGGCATTTCTTATCTGCGGCAGCTGAATATTTCGATGGAATCGAGACATTTCCGCATTATTGGATTGCTCATCACACCTGGTGTTATTTTCCTGGCATCGCAGCTTAAAACCATATACAAAGTTATGTTCGCTATAATGTTTTTAGCTATTGCAGCCTATAGCATCCGTTACCTGGTAACTGGCTATGAATTTAACCATAAAAGCGCCAGGGGCCTGACGGGCGTTGCACAACTAAATATTGACCAACCGTCTTTAAACCAGTTATTGAAACTTGACCGCGAAAAACGAGGGATCACTTTTGTTTTTATTGGAGACGACATTGGGCTGGAGTTGCAAAACAACCGTTATATTAGTTTACAGCCTATCAGCGATTCGCTTAAAATTAATACCGAAGATTACGAATACGATGGATTTGCCGGCCCGTTGTACATCATTTTGCCGGAAACCTATAACGGGCCTAAGGAAAAGATGGTGATGAAAAGTTTTCCAAATTATGCCGGGTGGAATGTATCGATGCTGGATAAGGATTATGTGCTGTACGTGGCGGATCGGAAAAAATAGTTGACTGAGTTGATTAGGTTGGATTGAGTTGATTAAGTTGGTGCGATATAATTTATAACTGATTCAACCTAATCAACTCATTTCACTTGCTCATGAATTGATTTTCTTCCATAACAGATCCTTCAGCTCATCCAGGTTTTTTTGAGCGACTGAAGAGATAAACACAGAGGGAACACCCGCCGGGAGTTCCTTTTTCATTTCAGTTTGGAGTTCATCGTCCAGCATATCCGATTTGGTAATGGTCAGTACTCTGGGTTTGTGCATCAACTCGGGGTTATATTCTTTCAGCTCATGCAGCAGTATGCTGTATTCTTCTTTTATCGAACGGGTGGTATCGGCCGGTATCATAAAAAGCAGTACTGAGTTACGCTCGATATGCCGCAAAAACCTTAACCCTAAACCCCTTCCCTGCGAGGCGCCTTCAATGATGCCGGGTATATCCGCCATCACAAATGATTTGCTTCCGCGATAGGCAACAATGCCCAGGTTGGGCACCAATGTAGTAAAGGCATAATCAGCTATTTCGGGCTTAGCAGCTGAAACCACTGAAAGCAAGGTGGATTTACCCGCGTTCGGGAAGCCGACAAGACCTACATCGGCCAGTATTTTCAGCTCCAAAACATTCCACTCCTCTTTGCCCGGTTCGCCGGGTTGTGCAAACCGGGGTGTTTGCTGTGTGGGCGTTTTAAAATGCCAGTTGCCAAGACCGCCGCGACCGCCTTCGGTCAATATCTTTGTCTCACCATCCTTAGTAATTTCAAATAAAACTTCACCGGTTTCCGCATTTTTTGCGATGGTCCCCAACGGAACTTCCAGTATTTCGTCCTTGCCTGTTTTTCCTGTTTTCAAGGTGCTGCCGCCCGGTTCTCCGTCTCCTGAAATTACGTGCTTACGAAATTTCAAATGCAGCAAAGTCCAAAGCTGGGCATTACCCTGAAGGATTACGTGGCCGCCGCGACCGCCATCGCCGCCGTCAGGGCCACCCTTCGAGGTAAACTTGTCCCGGTGCAAATGCGCTGACCCAGCTCCGCCATGGCCTGAGCGGCAGCAAATCTTTACATAATCAACGAAGTTTGAACCTTGAGACAATCTTATTTGGGATTTACGATTTACGAATTCGGATTTACTTTTATTTCGAATAGCTATGGTTTGTCCAATTGGCATATGCCGGATTAACGCTGAGTGCTAAACCCGCAATCGAATCCCGGTAGCTATCTGGATCTGATTTCGAATCAATAGGAATTAATTACAGCATTAATGCCGTCGAATATCTCTTCAAGCGATCCAACGCCGTTAATGCTTTCAAATTTATTTTGATTTTTATAGAAGCCCGCAACGGGGGCCGTTTTATCGTTGTATTCTTTAATACGCTTGCGGATCACTTCGGGGTTGGCATCATCAGGCCTCCCGGAATCTTTTCCTCTCAACAGCAGGCGATTTTCCAGTTCGTCATCAGGCACTTCCAGCGCGATCATTCCCGATATTGGCGCATTTTTGCTTTCCAGTAAATGGTCAAGCGCTTCGGCCTGGGCCACTGTGCGGGGGAAGCCGTCGAAAATAAAGCCCCTAGCATCCCTATTTGCATCCAGCTTGTGGCTGATCATCCCGATAACTACCTCGTCAGGAACCAGGATACCCGCATCCATTAGCTTTTTTGCTTCCAGGCCAAGCTCAGTCCCCTGTGATATTTCGCTGCGCAGCAAATCGCCGGTTGAAAGATGGATCAAGCCATATTTCCTGATCAATTTTTGCGACTGTGTTCCTTTTCCCGCTCCGGGAGGGCCAAACAAAACCAGATTTAGCATAGGCTGAACAAATTTAAAGCCTTCCGGTACAATACTGAAAGGCTTTTTTTCATTAGTCATCAGTTACTGGCCATTAGTGGCGGTTTCTAATGACCAATGACTAATGACCAATGACTACAAGAAAAGTGCACTTGAAGGGAGTCGAACCCCTAACCTTCCCGATTTGCAATCGGGATGCTCTATCCAATTGAGCTATATCAGTACAACAATTATGGTGCACTTGAAGGGAGTCGAACCCCTAACCTCCTGATCCGTAGTCAGGTGCTCTATCCAATTGAGCTACAAGTGCTGTTAAAAACGGACTGCAAAGATAAGATTTCCTTTCAATCTGCTGTAATATTTTTCAAAATTACTTAATGGCGTCAGCAATGGCGTTAAAATCGGGGAGGTCTTTGGCCGATTCAAGCACTTCGGCGTAAATAATATTTTGCTGTTCATCTATCACAAAAGCGGCCCTTTTTGATACACCTTTCAAGCCTAAACTAAACACTTCATAAAATGCATCATAAGCCGGCGAGGCTTCTTTGTTAAAATCCGAAAGTAATTCAAACTGGTAATTATATTCCTGTTTAAATCGTAGAAGCGTGTGCGGCGAATCGACGGATATCCCCAAAATTACGGCGTTCATCCCGTCATAATAGCCAAAATTATCGCGCATGGTACACAATTGCGTAGTGCAGGTGCCGGTGAAAGCAAATGGAAAAAAATGAAGGATTATCTTTTTGCCCTTAAAATCTGATAGCGAAACTGGCTTCTTTTCAGTTGAAATTAAAGTGAACTGTGGTGCTGGTTGACCGGGTTGTAATTGCATCGCTTTATTTTTTAGCAAAACAACAATAAATGACGCAATTTTTCACAAGGCGTAAGTAATAGGACAGTCAATTTTCAATCAAATAAATTTTATTAACTAAATATTTAGTTATATGTTTATATTTTCATTACGCCAATGTTCAGAAACTACCTCAAAACCGCTTTTCGCAGCTTATTAAAAAATAGTGCCTTCACGTTTATCAATATATTGGGGCTGGCGCTGGGCCTATGCACCTGCCTGCTGATAATGCTTTATGTGGGCAATGAGTTAAGCTACGACCACTATAACAAAAACTACAGGCACATATACCGGCTAAACACTGATCTGAAGCTGAAGAATACGGTAAGCTCATTTGCCAACGCGCCGGCACCGTCGGCGCCTGCATTGCTGCACACTTTTCCGCAAGTGGTAAATTAACGTGAGTTCGGGATAAGAAAAAGTGTCAGAATGAGAGCAAAGGGCATGATTTTTGCTTATAAATAGTTGACAATCAATTAATTAGCAATCATCACCACCCTATGCTCAGAGATAAAATTA